>Ga0247844_1002513_pt1 | contig 29798 bp, 26 predicted proteins | sample LaCtaG_FD_192421 | JGI IMG/M metagenome (GOLD analysis project Ga0247844, IMG submission 192421) | Freshwater microbial communities from meromictic Lake La Cruz, Castile-La Mancha, Spain - LaCruzMarch201714.5m_1 | ecosystem: Environmental > Aquatic > Freshwater > Lake | place: Spain: Castile-La...
ATTACGCCTAAGGATACCCGAACGGGTAGAACCCGTAGGGTGAGAAAACCAGCTTTGGATTTCGGGTAATAAAAAAACTGCCTTGCGACAGTTTTTGAAAAATCAGAGAAGTAGGGATTCGAACCCTAGATGCAGTTGCCCACATAACACCTTAGCAGGGTGCCGCCTTCAGCCACTCGGCCACTTCTCCAATATCGACTCTTAACCCGATTGAGTTAAGTTTATCAAAAAGTGTAGTTATGTTCAAGCATTATTTTTAGCTACAATACAAACCCAATTTTCGCCATTACCTAGCTCTATCTCTTGTGAAACAACAGACAAACCGTGTTTTTTCGTTGCATCCAATACATCTTGGGCTTTTTCTTCAATAATTCCACTAAAAATCAATATCGCATCATCTTTGGCAATATTTTTTAAATCAGGCATAATCTCAACAATTACATGCGCCAAAATATTCGCTACAACCACATCGTATTGTGCTTTTACATCAACTGCAGTTCCTTGCCAAAAATTACATTCCGTATTATTAATTTGAGCATTTTCGTTTGAAACCCTAACTGAATCAGGGTCAATATCAACGCCATCAACTTCTTTTGCACCAAGCATTTTAGCCGCAATTGATAAAATCCCTGAACCACAACCAACATCAACAACAGTCGTATTTGAATCCACGTATTTTTCAAGTTCTCTAATGCAAAGTCTTGTCGTTGGATGAGTACCTGTTCCAAAAGCAGACCCCGGGTCGAGTTCGATTTTAATTTCATCTGGTTTTGGAGTGTATTCCATCCAAGAAGGGCAAATTACCGTTTTTTGACCGATTTTTTGTACATCCCAGTATTTTTTCCAATTATCAGCCCAGCTTTCATCTTCTAAAAGCGTAAAAAGACAAATCCAATCGCCTAAATCCTCTTTTGAAAAACCGCATTCAAGCAAAGAGTCTCTTTTTTCAAAAAGCTTTTGCTGGAGTTCTTTTTCACTGAATTCAATTTCACCTTCTTGCGAATAAGCTTTGATTACACCGAAAGTATTCTCAAGATGAACATACTCTTCTTCAGTAATAACAGCCGAAAAACCGATTTCTGAAATCAAAAAATCAGAAGCAATTTCTACAGAAGGTGAATTTACTTTTACTATTAATTCAAAATAAGCCATTATAACTCTTGAACCACGCCCATTTGGCGGAATTTTTCATAACGTTCTTTTTTCAAAGTCTCACCAGATTTTTTTTGCAATTCATTCAATGACGCAATAACAGTATCAGAAAGATTCTTGGCGGTAAGTTCATGATTATAGTGAGCTCCACCCAATGGTTCTTTGATTTCGCCATCAACGATATTGAATCCCATTAAATCTTTGGCAGTGATTTTTAGAGCATCAGCTGCATCAGCTGCTCTATCTGAACTGCGGTAAAGAATTGAAGCACATCCTTCAGGCGAAATAACCGTATAATAAGAATGCTCAAGCATATAAACTTTGTTAGAAACAGCCAATCCTAAAGCACCTCCAGAGCAACCTTCGCCTGTTATAACTGTAACTATCGGAACAGTAAGCTTTGCCATCTCTGCAAGATTAACCGCAATTGCAATCCCTTGACCAGTTTCTTCGGCTCTGATACCGGGATAAGCCCCTGGAGTGTCCACCAAAGTCACGATAGGAAGATTGAAACGCTCTGCATGATACATAAGTCTCAAAGCCTTGCGATAGCCTTCAGGCTGAGGCATTCCAAAGTTGTAAATCAAGTTTTCTTTAGTGTTTTTGCCTTTTTGCGTGCCTATAAGCATTACGGGCTTGCCTTGAATAGTACAAATCCCACCAATAATAGCTCTATCATCAAAACCTGCTCTATCTCCGTGCAATTCTATGAAATCATCGCTCAAAAGCTGAGTATATTCCAAGAAATTCGGGCGCATAGGGTGTCTTGCAATTTGGAGTTTTTGAGATGGTTTCAAATTCGCATACAATTCTTGCTTAAACTCAAGTGCTTGCTTTGACAAAGTTTCAATTTGTTCTTTCAAGTCCATACCTGATTCTGTGCTGAGAGTTTTTAGTTCTGTAATTTTGTCTTCAATTTTATATAATTGTTCCTCAAATTCAAGAGGAGCTATTACTCTTTCCATACTTACCTCGCTTTATGCATTTTTAATATTTTACCTACAGTTGATTTCAAGTCTTTTCTGGCACTTACGATATCAACTTGCCCATATTTCATTAGATATTCAGCTGTCTGAAAATCCGCCGGAAGTTTTTGTCTAATTGTTTGCTCGATGACCCTTCTTCCTGCGAAACCAATTCTTGCACCTTGTTCTGCAATGATAATATCGCCCAAAGTACCGAAACTTGCAGTTACTCCGCCAAAAGTCGGCTCTGTTAAAATTGTCATATAAAGAAGTTTTTCATCATTCAATCTTGAAACTGCACAACTTGTTTTAGCCATCTGCATAAGGCTCAAAGCACTCTCTTGCATTCTTGCCCCACCTGATGCTGTGATTACTATTACAGGTAATTTTTTCTCAAGAGCAACTTCGATAATGCGTGTAATTTTTTCACCCACTACACTACCCATACTTCCGCCCATATATTCAAAATCCATAACGGCAAGAGCTGTTTTTTCGCCTTCAATATTACCAACACCAGTGATAACAGCATCATTCAACCCTGTTTTTTCTTTGGCAGAAACCTGTCTCTCAAGATAAGGAGCTGTATCTACAAAGTTCAAAGGATCGCCAGAAGTAACATTTGAGAACATTTCTTCAAAAGTACCATCATCAACAAATTGGTTAATTCTTGTTCTGGCATTTATTCTAAAATGATATGAGCAACTTGTGCATACCATAAGATTTTTTTCTAAGTCTTTAGTCGGAATACTTGAATTACAATTAAAACATTTTGACCAAAGTTTTGATAAATCATCGTCCCCGATAGTTTGATGGGCTATTGTAGCTGCCTTTGAGCGTCTATCTTCAAACCAATCTTTTATACTCATACTTTTTGTTCCTCTTTTTTCTGTTGTTTAAGATTTTTCTTTCTTATATCTGCATTTTTGGTATCTTGTTGTTTTTTAAGCTTCTTATACTCTTTTATCTTCATTTTATTAAAGTCTATATCTGTTTGCTCAGATCCTACAAGCATATTAAGCCCAATAGATGTCCGTTGGTATACTGTATCATACGCAAAACAGAATTTGAAGTCTTCAGGACCATATTTAAAATAAAAACGATTCCCAGCCAATAATCTCTTATCAAAATTATCCTTTAAAAGATTCACTGTATTAGCATAGCCGATAGAAAGTTTTTTCGTTAATTTATATTCATAAGACCCATTTAAAGATTGCTTACCAAAATAGTATTGATCCCAAGTAAAAGGACTTTTGCCGTAAACGCCTGACATAAAATAAGAGCCCATAAATCTAAACTTACTGTCAACAGGTGTATATGTAAAAGTAGGACCAGCTCTTACAACTGATAAATTATCTCCTGTGCCATATTGATTCATGTCATATTGGACACTTGCAGTAAGATATATATCATCTCCTTTTTTCCAAAGAGGTTTTTCTTTCATAAACTCACCTTGAGCTTTAAATCTCGATGTACTCCAGCCGTCTTTGTGTTCAGGAAGATTATTCTTTGCGAGGTTAGAATTCATACGTACATCTTGAGAATTCCCCACTTCATAATCAGAAGCCAAAGCTGCAGAATATTTATATTTATATATTAATCCTAAATCTTCTATATTTACAGAATCCTTAAACTCAATTTCAGAGAATTTATTAGGCATTTTGCGCCCCATAAACCAATCATCTACAAAAGCATTCGAGCCGTAATTAAATTTGAATCGTGGATCTGAAAATTCATGAGCACCTTGCACAATAAATGTTTCAGTAGCTGTACCGTAAAACATTTCCGTATGATTTCTATCATTTTTTATTCTTGCAAGTCCACCAATACCAGCTTTTCCGCCCTCAGCTACAAATAAAGGTGAAAGTTTAACTGTTGAAGAACAAGGGCCCGTAGTCAACCAAGAAGGTCCTGCGAAAAGACCTAATTGACGCACATAACCAAATTCGGGTAATGTGGTATCCATCTCTGAAAAATTCTTATCCCCTGATAAAACCAAATTAGGTATTGTAGCTACCTTCAATTTATTTTTATATATAGTCGCATTTTTCATTGTGACAATATTACGTTCTTTTCCAGAGTCTACAACTATTTCTTTTGTCTTAATTTTAAAAGCTTTATTTTTTGATTTTGCTAAATATTCAGGATTTTTTGACAATGCCGTAAAAGCTTTTCTATCTGCCGTTTCAAAACCTGTATACATAGAATTTGTACTCAAAATAAGTCGCAAATCATCAGGAATTTTTGCCGAACCTTTGACAAGTTCTATGTCATTCGAGTAGGCATAGCCTTCTTTTGCAACAACTTTTATCCTTTGGAATTGCGTATTTGGATTTTCCATAAAAGCAGTATTTTTATTCAAATCTATTCTCATGAAAGAACCACAAATAGTTGCTCCATTTTTTAATAATTTGACATTTCCCTCTGCAACAAGTTCATTTGTGTCCCTATAAAAAGTAATCTTATCTGCTTTAAGTTTTGACAACTTATCCTCAGGAACAACATAAGCATTACCTGTTGCAATAAGTTTATCTTCTTCAGGAAAATAATCCATATAATCACTGACAATCTCTATTTCAGCAACATCTTCTTTCTGTTTTTTGCCCCATTTTTTTGTTTCTTTTTTTAATTCTTTCTGCTCAGAAGGAGTCTCAATAGGTCCTGGCAAAAAGCGTTGGCTTTGTGTATTTTGAGCATCTTGAGCAAAACAAACCAGTTGCATCAAAAATGATGCGACGATTGTTATTATTAAAATTTTTATATACCTATTGTTCAACAACTCAATTACCTTAAATATATCTTAGTGGATTTACCGGGGAACCATTTATCCTTACTTCAAAGTGAACATGCGGCCCTGTGCTATAACCAGTAGAGCCTTCATTTCCAATGACTTGCCCTCTTGAAACAACAGAACCTTTACTAACACGGCAATTGCTCAAATGCGCATACAATGTAGTTACAGATTTTCCATTAACCTTACCGTGGTCAACAATAACAACTTTCCCATATCCGCCGTACCAGCCTGCAAAAACCACTCTGCCGGCATTTGAAGCTCTCACTGCACCTCTGTTTGGTCCAGCTATATCAATGCCTGTATGGAATTTTCTTGATTTAAATATAGGGTGAACTCTCCATCCAAAAGGAGACGTAATACCGCCTGAAATAGGACGAATAAACGAACTTGACTGCGTATAATTTGTTGCCGTCTGGTTTTTTTGCAAAAACTTAGAAATGCTTTCTGATTGCTTTTCAAGTTCTATTTCAGACTTTTCATAAGTAGCTCTATCTGTTCTAAGCCTGTGAATAAGAGTTTCGCTGGTTTCTATAGATTCTGCAATCTGCTTTTTTCTTTTATTAATAGTGTGAATAGCGCAAACCAAATTCACCTGTTCTTCTTGTTTATGATTTTTCAAATCTGATAAATGCTTGGCCCTAGTTTGCATTTGATCGATAACTTGCCTATCTCTTTCAACAAGTTTTTTTTCAAAATACATACTATCAATAATATGACTAACATCTTGAGAATCAAAAATAACATTTAAAAAACTTACATATGACCCTTTGTAAATACTAACCAATCTCTCTGAAGCAATTGATTTTATTTCAGAATAACCTTCAATAGTCTTACTCAAATCTATTTCAATTTTGTCTAAATTCTTTTTCGTTACTGTTAATTTATCGGCTGATTGATCAAGATCTTTTGTAGCTTGCTCAAGCTTAATTTGACTTTTATAAAGCTTATTAACTTCGATTTTTTCTTTTTTCTTTAAAATCACAATTTTTTTATGAGTTTCAGCTTTTTTCCTTTCAACTACACTCAAAGACGTTGAAGAATGTGCCATAACTTGGCAACTCAAAATACTTGGGATAAAAATCACAAGCAATAAAAAATATTTTATTAGCATTTTATTATATTTTTTAGTCATACTTCAAATTATTTTTAATGCATAAACAGCGGTAAAAGCATTGCTCCAAGAGTCCAGCAAATAAAAGAGATCATAATAATTGAAATTATAATTTTCTGATTATTTCTAAAAAAATCCATTTGTCCCCTCTTCTCCAATTTAGTTACCACTTATACTATTGTACCTTTAACAAAAATTTTGTTCAAATTTGTTACAGAATTGTTTAAGCTATTTTAATATACCTAAAACAGCCTCACTGATTATGTTAGGAACAGCCATATCTAGTGCATCAGGAATGATTTTATCTTGAGACAACTTGTCAACTCTATCAGAAAGGGTAATTGCAGCTTTAATTTTTATTGAATCATCTATATTTTTTTTATCCGATTGTAAAATTCCTTTAAAAATCCCTGGGAAAATCAAAGAATTATTTACTTGGTTTGGAAAATCACTGCGACCTGTCGCAACAATAAAAGCTCCTGCTTCTTTTGCAACATCCGGCATAATCTCTGGATTTGGATTTGCAAGAGCAAAAACAACAGACTTCAAAGCCATGGATTTTATCATATCAACAGTCAAAACACCTTGCGCCGAAAGCCCCACAAATACATCAGCACCTTTTATAACATCTTTCAAGCTACCTTTTTTGCCATCCAAGTTGGTTTTTTGAGAGATTTTTTCTAAATATTTATCATTACTTTCTCGTCCTTGATAAATAACACCATTAATGTCTGTCATTATAATATTTTTGACTCCATACGCCAAAAACAACTTACACACTGCGATAGCGGCAGCCCCAGCACCAGAAAAAATAACTTTAACATCTTCTTTTGATTTTTCAATTAGTTTTAAAGAATTAATTAAGCCCGATAAAACAACAATTGCAGTACCATGCTGATCGTCATGAAAAACAGGTATATTCATCTGCGAAATCAATTCTGCCTCAACATCAAAACAATCAGGCGCACAAATATCTTCAAGATTTATTCCACAAAAAGTTGGCTCAAGCGCCTTTACAATTTCTTTAAATTCATCAATATCAATAGCATCAATACAAATCGGTATCGCATCAACATCACCAAATTTTTTAAATAATGCAGCCTTGCCTTCCATTACTGGCATAGCAGCATCAGGGCCGATTTTACCAAAACCCAAAACAGCACTTCCATTTGAAACCACACCAACAAGTTTTGGCTCAGTATCACACCATGCCTGCTTAATTACTCCTTTAGTCAAAGAATGAAGTTCAACAGATGCCAATTTGACATCCTCAGAAAGTTTTGAAACATCAGGGACTTCAAATAAAATTGGGCTTTCAGGAAGAATCGTGTTTATTTTAGAGGTATCAATTTTTTCTTCTAAGAACGAAATATCAAAAGACCCAAAAGTTGGATGCAAACTTTCTAAAATTCTTTGAGTAGATATTTTTGATTTTTTCAAAATAATCGGATAAGCATCAAAACCTCTTTGGCGGTACCCATCGGCTTTTTGAATTGCTAAAATTTTTTGATTTTCATAAGCAAAAATGGCGACTGAATTTGCCTTATTGGTCAATTCCATCGCCATTTTTGAATTTTCTTTTATTTTTAAACAGCATTCCCCAACTCCTGGGGTATAAACAAGAGATAAGTCTCTTTTGGTATTTATGGGTAATTTTGTTTCAATTGCCCATCCCATCGAAACTACTCTGCTGCTTGTTCTTCAGCCGTGAATTCTTCTTTAATAACTTCAGAAGCAACCACGATAACACCTACTTCAGCTGTAACTTTTGTCGAAATTTTAACTTTCAAACTAAATTCGCCAACGTGATTAATTGGTTTTTCAAGAGTGATATTTCTTCTGTCAACTTCGATTGAAGTTTTTTCAAGAATAAGTTCAGCAAGTTTTTTAGTTGTAACAGCACCAAACAATTTTCCGCTTTCACCAGCTTTAGCTTCAACAGTGATAGCTTTCAAAGCTTCAATTTTTGCAGCTTTGTCTAAAGAAGCTTGATGTAATTTTTCAGCTTTAGCTTGAATTCTTTGAAGATTTTGTTCTCTATTTTTCAAAGCACCTTTAGTTGCGCCTTCAACCATGTTTTTTGGTAATAAGAAGTTTCTTGCATAACCGTCTTTAACTTCTACCAAATCACCTTCTTCGCCTAAAGATTCTATAGTTTGTTTTAAAATAACTTTCATTTTAGTCTCCTAATTATAATATTTTTTCTGATTTACATCGTGATTTTACTAATGCAAAATTTAGCTTACTATAAACAAAAAATTTTGTACATAGAGGATAGTGAAAAATCCAAATTTTACAAATTTGAGGCTTTTCACTATCCGATCTCAGAAGTGTGAACTCATTCACAGGCTTGGTGAAAGGGTGGGATTGAGAGAAACCGGACAATATCGTTTTGCCAGTTGCTAAATAACTTAACAAATTAACCAAAATATTTGAATGATGCAGCCGCATTTGTATCAAGAATTTTTTTAACAGCTTCTTTTTCGGATGAAACTGCTTTGTATTCAACTTCGATGGATGATTGCTCTAATTGGAGTTTTTTGTCTTGAGAATTAACTTGGGCGACAGTTCTGTCATATTTATTTTCTGCCTCAGCATCGTCATATTTTGCAAGGTCGTCATTGATTTGAGGAGCTGTACGCCAATCTTTGACTTCATATTCTGAGCCATAAGATCTGATTGTACTTTGGGTATAAGCATCAGGCTCTTGCACAAGTGCATAAGTACCATTCCTAAGACCTTGTTCAAGCTCATCAGTAGTTGGAGTACCGCCATCATATTCAAAAGTATTTAATGCCTCCATGTTGATAGCTGGGGGGGTAGATCCATTGTTTACCCAGATATTTGCTCCATTCGGGGCTGTAGCAGAGGCAAATCCAGCACCTGCTGTATCGGAAGCTCCTGACCAATTTGAGTTAGTAGTGCTTCCATTCCAATATTTTGCAGTACCATTATAATTTCCCCAGGAATTAATTAATTGAGTATTAACGTTATGACCTAATCCAGGGTTTACAGTTCCATTTGTAGGTATGTAATTTCCATCAGCAAATTTCAAATCACCTGCGCCGTAACAGTTATTTAGCACCAAGCCATTAGAGGCATCACATCCCATGAAAACATTGATACAATTGCCATTAGGCGTTGGAGTTCCTGTGGGAATAGTGATATCCACATCCGCATAAGACATATTTATGACTGCTGCTGACTGGTTTTTTCCAATAAAACCACCTGTTTCATCATAAGTGTTGATACTTGTTAAATCAATTTTTCCAGTCACACTGGAAAGATCAACAATACCTCCAGAGCCAACTTGACCAGTGATACCCCCTACGCATAGAACATCATAACCAGAAGATGCATTTGTATCGATATTAATATCAATATTTCCTGAATGACAATTTAAAATTTTGCCGCTTCCTGCTGTATATCCTGCTATAGAGCCAACATTTTGAATAACAGATGTTCCACCGTTGATGTCTATTTTAGTGTTATCTAAGCTTATATTTTTGGCTGTTCCGCTGAGATTGGCAAACATACCTTGATAGCCTGTATTAGCCGCTATTTCCATATTGCTGATATTATGGCAGTTGCCATCAAAAGTTCCCGAAAATGCGTGTGTGCTATCGCCTATAGAATTCCAATTATATCCGCTCATGTCCATATCATCCATTAAGATATAATTCAGAGCTAAACCTTCATTATTGTTGAAACCATTATCCATAAGGGCTTTAAAGGCTGCATCAGATGAAATTGCGATAGAGGTTGTGGGTGCTAATTTGTATGTGCCGTCTGCTTGTCTTTGAGTAGTCATGTGTGTGACAAACTCTAATCCGGTAGTGCTGTTAACTAAATTTATCATTGTAGCGTTTGCGCCTGTTGCTGTTATTTCGGCCGCTGTAGCAGTGACCGTATCACTTTTATCTATAGACTTCACAGGTAATTGATGGGCTCCAAACAATGTTTTTGTTTGCATATTCATTACCTGATAGCCAGCAGATTGCAAATTTGAAAGTGAAATCTTTTCATTTTTAAAATTATTCGGCACAAAAAGATTTCTGTTTGAAATGCTGTTATTGTATTGTGTAGCAATGTTTTCGAGCTCTGAAGATAATCTTAGTCTGCGTTGGCAAATCTGCTGCACTCTTTGCTCCAAGTCAATTTGCCTTGAAGTTAAAGATAGAAATCTCGCTTGATTAGACGATAAACCCATTAATTAAATTACCTTGAGCTTTTTATACCAACACACACTCTCGTCTCATCGGCTTTAAAAAAGGTAATCTTTAGCAATTAATCTGAAACATTAAAAAAATGTTACAAATAAAATTATACTTATTGTGTTTATTTTCAGATCAAAATATGCCTTAAATAATTCCACAATTTTATTAAGGCTATTTATACTTAGCAAATCTTAGATTTAGAAGTTTTCTTTTTTCTCAAACAAAACAACTGTTTCAATATGATAAGTATGACAAAACATATCAATCGGCTGAACAAATTTTGGTTCAAATCCTTTTTCCATAAGACTTTTCATATCTCTAGCCAAAGTTGCAGGATTGCAGCTTACATATATTATATGTTTTTTAGACAATCTGCTTATTGCATCAAGAGACTCGCTGTCGCAGCCTTTACGAGGAGGGTCAAGGATTACCAAATCAAAATTATCTCCTGCATCTTCAAGTTTTTTGAAGATTTTTTTGGCTTCGCCTTCAATGAGGTCTATATTTTCAATGTAATTAAGCTTCAAATTTTCTGACGCATCCAAAACGGCTTGATGGTATTCTTCTACAGCCACGATTGTTTTTGCAACAGAACTCAAATAAATCCCAAAAGTACCGACTCCTGAATATGCATCCAAAATTCTCGGTGATTCGCAATTTTTCACTACAAGCTCTTTGACCACATCAAGAATATTTTTGGCAGATTCAATGTTTACCTGAAAAAAACTTCCTGCAGAAATTTTGTATTTAAAATTATCTATATTCTCAATAATATAATCATCGCCAATCGCAATCAGAGATTTTTCTCCCATGATTTTATTGGTCTTATCTGTATTAAGATTGACTACAATGCCCGTTATTTGAGGGAATTTTTGACAAACAGCCTCTGATAACTCTTGTACTTTTTCATGAATTTTTTTGTCATTAACAACAAAAGTTAAAACCATATTTTTTTCAGATTTGCTATATCTAAAAACAAAATGCCTTAAAGTTCCTTTATGCGTTTTTTCATTATAAGCAACAACGCCAAGCTCTTGTGCTGTATCTCGCAAAAACTGAACCACATCATCAATAATCGCAGGCTGAATAGGGCAATGTTTAATATTGATAATTTCGTGTGTGCCTTTTTTGTAATATCCTGCCAAATAACGCTTTGAAACCTTGGTTTGCTCCACAGGATATTGAACTTTGCACCGATACCCTTTGGTATTTGATGCAGGCATGGTTGGTAAAACTTTTATATCTGAGCCAGCTATTTTTTGAAGACAATCTTTAACTATTTCTCTTTTGGCTTCTAGTTGGTAGTCGTAACTAATATATTGCCACTGGCATCCGCCACATACATTTGCCATTGCGCAAAACGGTTCAACCCTATGCTGTGATGGAGTATTAATTTTTTCAACAATTCCTTTTTCATAAGATTTGTGACTGGTTACAATTTGGGCATCCAAAACATCTCCAGTGACAACTTCTTCGATAAAAATAGGAATTCCATTATCTCTGACCAATCCAAATCCTGTATTGACCATTTTTTCGACTGTTAAATTTTTCTTTATAATTATTTCTTGTTTCATACTTTACTCATTATACTTATAATACTCCTGTTTATTATACTTCAAATAAATTGAAAACTACTTTGAGAAGCTGTCTGAAAAATAAAAAAATATTTTAAATATTTTTCAGAAACGCTTCTATCGGCTAGTATCAAAACGTCGAAAACTCTCGTTTCCGCCATTTTTCACTTTTGTAAGGTTGGCATCTGAAGAAAAACTTGCGTTTGAAATATTCTGATGGTATTTTATATTATACGGTAACGGTGAGTTTTTCTTGCCAGCCTGTAAAAGGCCCGAATGAAATCGGAAAATTGAAAATTAAATATGGGTGAGTGGCGGAATTGGTAAACGCACTAGATTTAGGATCTAGCGGGCAACCCCCTTGAGAGTTCGAGTCTCTCCTTGCCTATTTTTTAAAAGACCCTTCGGGGTCTTTTTTTTATATCTTGAATTTTTTATCAAAACAACATATTATTAACACTTAATATGTTACGATACGAGGTTTGTTTTGTGCCGAAAAAAATTAAAATCCTTAAATCAGTAGGTGATTTTTTTCATGTCCTCTCCCATGTGGACAGAATAAAAATAATTGGGTTGCTCAAAAACTGCGAAATGGATGTTAATCAACTGCATGATGCATTAGAAATTAGCCAATCCAGAACATCGCAACATCTCAAGCTTTTAAAATACAATAATATTGTTTCCGAAAGAAAAGAAGGAAAACATGTTTATTACAAATTGCAAAATGAAAAAATAACTGACGTAATGGAAACAGCTCTTCAATTCCAATTGGTAGCTTTATCAGCAGAACCAGAAACTGTTGATTTAATAAAAGATTTATTAAAATTTTGGGATGTTTAATATTTCCTAAACATTAAGCATTTAAAGTGTTTAGGAACTTGTATTTATTTCAGGATAAGTATCGTTTAAAGAATCCCAACCGAATTCGGGATAAATTTTCTTTAACACTTCCCAATCAACTTTTACTGTTCCTTTGTTTTCAATATATCGATTTGACCACCCTGCCAACAAATCAATTGTGGCATGATCTGCTATATGCACATCCTCAAAAATAATTTCGACATCTTTGCCGTTCTCTATGTTTTCAATAACTTCTGCAATTTGGGGTAATCTCAAAAAGGTCAGATTCCCTTTTATTTTTATTACAATTTTGTTTTCGGCAAACTGCTCAATAGTTCTTATTTTAAATTTACATAATTTGTACAGATTTTTCAAAATGCCAATAGCTAAACCTATTAATATACCTTCAAGCAAATTGGTCGACAAAATAGCAACGATAGTAATTAAATATATCAAAAACTCACCTTTACTAGCGTTATAAATAGTTTTAGCCATATCAACATTGACCAATTTATATCCCGTATAAACCAAAATAGCCGCAAGAGCCGAAGAAGGTATAAACTGAAAAATAAAAGATAATGTGGTCACAAACAATAAAATCCATAAACCATGCATAATAGTAGAATATCTGGTTCTGGCACCTGCATTGACGTTGGCGGCACTTCTTACGATGACCCCTGTTATAGGTATAACACCAATAATCCCCGCTAAAGTATTGCCGATTCCTTGGGCGAATATTTCTTTATTGTAATCGGTTTTATACAGATTCGACATCTTATCTATTGCGGTACAAGTCAAAAGAGTTTCGGCGCTTGCAATAAAAGCAATACCTATTGCTTCAACAATATAATTGTAACTGAATAAATTTTTGATTTGCTCCAAAGAAATCAAATTCATACCCTCGGCGATATTATTTGATATAGTTACATATTTTATTGGAAATTGAAAAATATAAGCCGCAAGCATTGCAAAAAGAACCGCAATAAGTGTTGGAGGAAGTATTTTGTATTTTGGTGGAAGATGCTTCCAATAGGCAGCTATAACAATTGTTAAAATACCTATACCAGCCGCCAAGTGATGAGTAGAGCCATCAAAAGGAAAAATAGCTTCTCCAATAATAGGAATGATGTTATAAATATTTTCAAAGGCATTTTTGCCGACGGGAGCGTCCAACATTACATGAAATTGGCTCAAAAGTATCGAAATACCTATACCTGAGAGCATCCCTTGAATTACCGCAGGAGATATGGCCCTAAACCACTTACCCCATCCAAGCAAACCGAAAGTAATTTGAATCAATCCAGCAGCCAAAATAATTACGCCTAGACTTTCTATGCCTAATTTTTGTATAAGGTCATAGACTATTACTATTAGACCTGCAGCAGGTCCGCTCACCTGAAGAGGGGATCCAGAAAACATACCAACGACAATTCCGCCGATGATTCCTGATAATATTCCGGCCTCCGCAGGAAGTCCTGATGCCATAGCAATCCCGACACACAAAGGCAATGCCACAAGAAATACTACTAATGATGCCAAAAAATCTTTTTTAAAAGTATCTTTATCAAAAGATTTAATTATATTTTTATTCATTATTTCTCCTCTTAAACACTCTTCTATTTATATTATAAATTATTTTCTTGCATTGCACTATATTTTAACGTATTATAAATAGTTAATATGTTAAAATATAGTATAAAATAAAATAAAGGAAAAAGCTATGAAAAATATTCTGTTTAACCAATTTGCTGAAAATACTGGCTTTCTACCAAGTTTAAAGATAAAACCGCAAATTCACGATTCAGCTACTGTTCGCAATTCTCAAATTTTAGGAAATATTGTAATAGAAGAGAACGTTCATATTGTAAATGCTGTGTTGCGTGCGGATGAAGGAACACCGTTTTTCATTGGCAAAGGGTCTAATATTCAAGATTTTGTTACTTTACACGGTTATTCGACTCAAAATAAAGAAACACCCATTGAAGCTAATTTGGTAAATATAGAAGGAAAGGGACTCTATTCTATTTATATTTCTGAAAATGTCTCGCTATCTCATGGCGTACTCGTGCATGGGCCTTCTTACGTCAAAGAAAACACTTTTATAGGGTTCAAATCCACAATCGATGCAGCCAATGTAGGTGCAAATGTTGAAATAGGTGCTCACTCTTACATAAAAGGAGTTACAATACCTGATAATATTGGAATAGCTCCCGGTGCAATTATTTTAAATGAGGAAGATATTGAAAAATATATCATTCCCAAATCTGGAATAAATAAAAAAATAGCAAAAGTTAATCAAGAAATGGCTCTGGCGTATAATTGTTGCCCTGAATAAAAAGAGTATCCGTTTTAATATTAAATTTTATCGAGAGAAAAGAAAAAATAACTCTTTTCAATAATTGAAAGACAGCTAACTTATACCTTTCGCCTCTTAAGTCTTTCATTGTCTAGACTTTTTCTATTTTTAGAGCTAATTATATATTTTGCACATCAAAATATTGGTGTTATCATGAATCAGAGCACCTGTTTTAGTTAAAGAATATATTTTAAAGGAAGAGTCATGATAAGCACAAGCAATATAACACTACGTTTTGGTAGCCGTATTTTATTTGAAGATGTAAGTATAAAATTTGCCCAAGGTAACTGTTACGGATTAATCGGAGCAAATGGCTCCGGCAAATCTACTTTTTTAAAGATTTTATCTGGCGAACTTGAATCCACTTCAGGACAAGTTTGCATTAATAACGGAAAAAGAATTGCCGTATTAAAGCAAAACCACTTTGAATTTGATGAATTTAAAGTCTTAGAAACAGTAATAATGGGGCACAAAGTCCTTTTTGATATTATGAAAGAAAGAGAAACTCTTTATGCAAAAGAGGATTTCTCAGATGCTGACGGCCTCAGAGTCGGTGAACTTGAATGTGACTTTGCAGAGAATAATGGCTGGGAAGCAGAAGCCCAAGCAGGAACTCTTCTAGAATGTCTAGGAATCAAAACTGAACGTCATGAATGTCTGATGTCTGACCTTACAGGAAGCGAAAAAGTCCGAGTCTTACTTGCACAAGCATTATTTGGTAACCCTGATGTATTGCTTCTGGATGAACCTACAAACCACCTTGATGTAGATACAATTATGTGGCTTGAAGAATTCTTAATTAACTTTGAAAACACTGTCATCGTTGTTTCTCACGATAGACAATTCTTGGACAAAGTCTGTACTCACATGGCAGATATAGATTACAGTAAAATTCAACTTTTCACAGGAAACTACTCTTTCTGGAAAGAAGCCAGCGAATTAGCTGCAAAACAAAAACAAGACCAAAATAAAAAAACTGAAGAAAAAATGGAAGAACTCAAAACCTTTATCGCAAGATTTAGTGCAAATGCTTCAAAATCCAAACAAGCAACTTCCAGAAAAAATGTATTAAATAAATTGACTCTTGAAGAATTCAAACCTTCTTCAAGAAAATATCCTTATATTATTTTCAAATCCGAAAGAGAAGCTGGAAAAGATATTCTAGAAATCAACAAACTCAACAAATCCATCGATGGAACTACTATTTTAAAAAACTTTAGCCTTATTGTTGAAAAAGGTGAAAAAATTGCTTTTGTCGGCAAAGATAACCTCAATGCAACAACACTTTTTGAAATCCTTATGAACCAGCAAAAAGCTGACAGTGGCGATTTCAAATGGGGTGTAACCACTACTCAAGCTGATTTCCCAAAAGATAACAACAGCTTTTTTGAAAAAGATTTGAGTCTTGTTGAATGGCTTCAACAATATTCTGTTGAAAAAGATGAAAACTTTATCAGAGGATTTTTGGGCAAAATGCTTTTCTCTGGCGAAGAATCACTAAAAAAATGTAATGTTTTATCAGGTGGCGAAAAAGCTCGCTGCATGTTCTCAAAAATGATGATATCAGGCTCAAACGTTCTTATTTTGAATGAACCTACAAACCACTTGGACTTGGAATCTATTGACTCTTTGAACAAGGCTTTGATTGAGTTTCCAGGAACTGTCCTTTTCATCTCACAAGATCACCAGTTCATAAATTCTATCGCTAATCGTATAATCGAAATCACACCAAATGGATGGCTAAACGAGCCTACAACTTATGATGAATACATAAGCGACCCAAAAATCAAACAAAAACGTGATAATTTATACAACATGGTTTTAGCAAAAAAGTAACTTCAAAGATTTAGTGTCAAAGCAATCTCATCGGCTCATCGCCACTGCTATTGCTTTTCACCTTTCTATGGGGTTAAAATAAGAAAATGAATAGAACTAAAAAAGACTTTTTTGAAACATTATCAAAAGTCCAAAAATCTTCTATAATGTCTTATCTTAAAAGTTTTATCGTCAAAAAAAAGAATTTTGATGAAACTTTTCTATATGACGAATTTCTTGAAGAACAGCATTATTATATCAATATAGGTCAGCCTTATTTCGGTTTTATCGCAGATTTTATCGACCAAGAAGAATTTTTGAGAGATTTAAAATTTTGTATCAAAGACCTGTGCTTCAAACAAAAACAAAAAGAACTGCAAAAACCATACCTCGAAAAGCAAAAAATCTTTGCCAAAGAACAGCGTAAAAAAGCTCAGGAATTCAAAATGTCACACGAAAAACCAAGCTCAAAGCAGCTTTCTTACTACAAAAGTCTTTGCAAAAAATCCAACTTAGAACCTGTACAACTAGAAAACCTTTCTAAATTGGACTTAAAAAACCTTATCTCAGAACTTATCGAAAAAGACGTCTAAATTCTAAAAAGGTCTGGTTTGATTAAGTTTGGTACGAAGTTCTCTGAAACGCTCAATGTCTTGTTGAGTTTGAGCATTTTCTTGAAATAAAACTTGGCTTGCAGGATGTACAATCAAAATGTAATCCATGTGAATTTCTAAAAAGTTGTATTTTTTAATAGAATTGCCATTTCTAGCTATAATTTCGGCATTTGTAACTGCCAAAAAACGTCTTTCTTTATCATTAAGAAGGTCGGTCAATTCTCTATTTGTATCGGTATACTTAGAAACATGAACAGTACCTTTGATATCGTGGTGCTGAGTTAAAATAAAAACTTCTACTGGTAGAGTATCATTATGTTTTGACATGTTCGGTTACCTAAATTGTCTTTGACAGAATTAGTATAATATAAAAAACTTTATTTGTTAAGTTCTTCTTCTCGAGCTTTGCTAAGAGTTTTATTCTTGAGTATGTTAGCGATATTAAACATCGCCAGAGAATTCAAAGTCGCAGTAAGCAAAGAGCCTCTATCTACAAAAGGTGATTGCTGTTCTTCGGGCTGTTCTTCTTGTTGGTCAGCAGCAAAATAGTCTGCACCTTGCCCGTATTTTTCACGGGAAAGACTCGCAGCCTGCGCATCACTACCTCTGAAACCGCCTGCAATGCCGTAAAAGCCTGCAGATCTATTATCAACCAACTAAATGCTCCTTTTATCTCTTAAGAGTTTATAAAAGGATTATATAAGGGTTTGAGAAAATATACAATACGTCGGGCATCGTATACTTAATTTAATGAAATATTCTTATTAAGAAGCCCTACTTGTGAGTATATGCTCCGAATTTTCTTTGTTCATTAAAAGCTGTAAATCCCTGCATAGCTTGAGAAGTCATTTCCATCCAATTAACTTGAGCTGGTTTCTGCTGACTTGCGCCACCTGTGAGTAATTGCAGAAATTGAGATTGCTCAGCTTTTTTTATTTCGGCTGGAGTTGCATTTGGGTCATTCAAGACTTTTTCAGGGTTATTCTGAATTACTTCAGGCTTATACTTCGCAGTTATGCCTGTTGCTTCTTTCAATTTTTCTCTATCAATAACTTTGATTTTATTTCCGTCTTCATCTTCTTCTTCTGACACGCAGTCAGATTTTTTGGCCATATTAGAAATTTCTTCATCAGATAATTTTAATTTTTTTCCTTTACTATCTTTTAAATCAAAGTTTTCCTTGAACTGATTAACAGTTTTTTGCTCTTCAGCCTCTGACTTAGAAAGTTCTTGATAGTTTTTATCAACTTTGCCTGCTATTTTTTCAGCTTTATTGTTGATTTTACCATCCAAGCCTGCCATTTTGTCAGTCTTTTTTGCATCTAATTTTGCTAATTTTTCCGCCATTTTAGCTGGATTATTGGCATATTCTTTTTCTATTTCAGACTTTTTAGTATTATATTTATCATCTATTTTAGTTTTTTGGGCATCATAGTCTGCTTTTACTTTTGGATCTTCCATAAGTTTTTTAGCATAAGCATCTGTGATTTTTTGTTTCTTGTCTTTTATCTCGCCAAGAGAACCTGGTTCATTTTCGACTTTTTTAATGTCTTTTTCAGCATCACCAGTAGTTACAATTGGTGTAGTTCCTGCTGGATTCCCGACTGGAGGATTTACTGCTGGGGCATTTACTGCTGGAGGGTTAGTTCCTGCAACATTTGCTACAGGATTAGTTGTGGCATTATTAGCAGTGTTGCCAGCAGGTTGATTTCCAGAAATACTAAGTCCTGCAGATTCATAAGAATTTTTAAAATCAAAAGGCTTGGCTGTTTCAGCATCAAGTGATTTCATGTTTCTTCCTGCATCATTTAAATCATTTCCCATTTTGGAATTGAAAATACTTCCAATTGCTCCGAAAAATCCTTTTTTCTCCGGTGCGGCAACAGGAGCAGATACCTGCTTAGAAAAATCTATCTTAAGAGGCGAAATAGCAGGCTTTGTTACTTCAAGAAAAGCAGGTTTAGCCTTTAAATAATCTATAGGTTCATATTTGTCGCGTATTCCTGGTCCCATAAAATCTCTCTTTCATTTCTACTTACTTATATAAAAACAGCCTTATATATAAAATTGCTATATTTAATATATACTTATCGAAATATTGTAATATTTCTTAATGTTCAAAAAAGGCTTAAATCCAATGTATGTAAACTTTCTTTAAAATTTCAGCAATTTATGAAATACAGCGCAGTATATCTTTTTTATATACTTAGCGGATAAATTGAAAGGATATGTACTCATGGCTTTAGACAAAATTCAAGGACAATTCGGATTAGGCTTTAACCCATTTGTGAAACCAAAGGATGCAGATGACGCATCAACAGAAAAGACACGTGGCGTAGGCTATCAACACGAAAAACACTTAGGTAAACGACTGGCTCTTGGCTTGGAGAAAAATGCGGACAAACGTACCGAAGGACTAAGCTTTCTCAAAGAAGGAGCACTAGGCGAGCAAGATGCTGTTCACGTTCGAGGAGGCCGAGCGGGAGCAAATCAAAACTTAATAGCATAGAAGATACTAAAAAAGGTGGGCAAAAAACCCACCTTTTTGCTAGAATAAAAAACATGAAAGAGTTGGACTTTATTGAAATTATAAAAAATACTCTCACAGATAGTAGCTTTATCGGTGACGATAATGCTTTTGTGGAAGGTTTTGCAATGACCCAAGACACTCTCATCGAAGATGTCCACTTTAGGCAAAACACCACAACTCCTTTTGAATTAGGGCAAAAAGCCATTGCCGTAAATCTTAGCGATCTTGCAGCCGCAGGTGCACAACCTCGTTATATATTGGTTTCACTCTCTTTGCCAAGCAGTACGACTGAAACTTTTGTTAAAGAATTCTATAAAGGCATCAACGAAATTTGCCAAAAATACGGAGCAAAAGTAATTGGCGGGGATATTACAGGCGCTGAAAAAATTGCAATAACCATAACCGCAATCGGCAAAGCCCAAAAACATATCAAAAGAAGTTTTGCTAAAATCGGCGATGTGATTTGCGTAAGCGGAGAGCACGGGAACAGCAGAGCTGGACTTGAGATTCTAGAAAAAAAACTTTCCGAAAATAAAAAATTTGAACAAGCACATAAAACTCCAACTCCAAGAATTGAAGAAGGGCTAAAAATAGCAGAAAATTGCGACGCTCCTGCTATTATGGATACAAGTGACGGCCTTGCTGATGCACTTTTCAAAATCGCCCAAGCCTCAGATGTAACCTTATCTGTAGATTTTTCAAAAATCCCTTATGACAAAAATTTAGAAGCCCTCGCAAAAGAAAAATTGCAAAACTGGATACTTTTTGGCGGCGAAGATTATGAACTTTTGGCTTGCGTTAGAAAAGACGATTTTGAAAAGCTTAAAAGGCAAGTCAAACTCTATAACATAGGCGAAGTAATCGCAAAAACAGATTCACCAGTAATTATCAATTTCGAGGACAAATCGCTAAAAATCGACAAAAAAACTATAGAAAATATGTCTTTTGACCATTTCACAGGAGAACAAAAATGAAAATATCCGCAATAATAGCTGCCGCAGGTTCATCAAGCAGGTTCAAGCAAGGACAAAAACTCCTTCAGGATTTGAATGGCAAAATGGTCATCGAAAGAACAATAGAAACCTTCAATAGCCATAATATGATTGACGAAATAGTAATTTGTACATCAGAAAATATCGTCGAAGATATAAAAAAAATAGCAGCAAACTATCCGAAAGTTAAAAAAGTAATTTTAGGCGGAGCCCAAAGACAAGATAGCGTATTAAACGGATTAAAAGAATTGAATAATCCTGATTTTGTAGCAATACACGACGGCGCGAGACCATTGATTACGGCTGAAACTATTACAAATACACTCAATAAAGCAATCGAGTATGAGCATGCCACTTGTGCCATACAAGTTAAAGACACTATCAAAAAAGTTCTTAACGGGAAAATAGTCGAAACCCCAAACAGGGACGAACTTTGGCAAGTGCAAACCCCGCAAGTCTTCAAGTACAAAGAAATCCTCGATGCGCACTTGAAATTTCAGGGCAAAAATTTCACAGATGATACTTTATTAATCGAAGAAATGGGAAAATCTGTGTATATTGTAAACGGATGTTACAAAAATATAAAAATAACCACTCCCGAAGATATAAACATAGCAAGACTTTTAGATAAAAACTAAATTCAAAAGACCAATAAGTGTAAAAAATACGCTTAAAACCCTTTTAATTTTCAAAAAAAATTATATAATAGAGTTAAGAGAAACAGGAACGGAAGAAAACCTTCATTAGGAACTTCCCAATTGAGACCTCTAACTCTCTATTTTGGACTTTAAACCTCTACCCCTAGAGGTTTTTTATTACCTTATTTTATTATTTTTTTTTAAATGTAAAGAAATATAAAAACTCATTTCTCCCTAAAAACCCTATAAATAATACTTATTATAAAACTTCACATAAAATTTAAAAAATATTTTTTTAAAAATAGCACTTTTTAATATTTAGCTGTTTTAATGTACTCACAGGTGTAACGGTAATGTAATTGTTGGAGACTCAAAAAATGGTTGGGAAAGAAAATTTTAAAAATGTAGAGAAATCATCTTTATCAAGATTAGATGTTTCTGTTTTACCAAAAAGACTTCCGGACTTGAAAGACAAGACTAAAACAAAAGACAGTATTATAGCTAATTGGCTAAAATGCTGGATTTCAGACAGTTTAAAATCAAAAAAAATCGAAGCCGGCAATTTACTTCCTAAAAAAGAAACCATCTCTGCCTACACTGGAGTAAGCGTGGGAACTGTCCAAAATGCTATCCGTTTCATCGAAGACGAAGGCATTGTTGAATCAAAACAACGTATCGGTACAATGATTAAAGGTTGCAGTTCAGGAGAATCTCAACTAAGAAAACAATGTTCTAAACGTGAAAAATTAATCTCTTCATTAAAAAAACACCTCTCAACTCAAGGATATCAAGTAAACGAAACTTTACCTTCATCAAGAGAGTTAGCTAAAAAACTAAACAGCACTCTTAATACAACTCGTTTGGCTCTTGAATATTTATCAGCAACAGGAATAATTGAAAGCCAAAACAATCGTGGAAATAAATCAAATTGGATTTTGAATTCAATTCCAGAAATGACAGAACTTGAAAATTCAAACCTCGATGAAGCCGAAGACAATCAAACACTTGTCAGCCAAGTTGAAGCAGATTTGAAAAAATATATCGAAAAAAATTACCAAATAAATGACAAATTACCTGCTCATTCTGAATTGTCATCTATTTTAAAAGTAAGTATAAAAACTGTTCATGACGCAATGAAAGCCCTTATTGAAGAAGGTATTTTGTGCGCAAGACGTGGCAGATACGGAACAATCATCGTAAGAATGCCGAATGAAGAAATCAAAAAAGGCCCTGAATATCAAATTTTTGCATCAGCAAAAGAAGCAAGTTTCTATAACTATGAAAGAGTCGAAAAACATCTTAAACTTTTAATCAGAAAACAATATAAATTAGGTGAAAAACTCCCAGCGATGGGAACCCTAGCCCAAGAGCTAGATGTAAGCAGCAACACTATCAGGAAAGCTCTGCAAAACCTTGCAGAACAGCATTTTATCGAATTCGCAAGAGGACGATATGGCGGAACATTTATTACTAAAATGCCTGAAGACAATGAAGTAGCATCATTCAAGTGGTTGTCTGTTAACCCAGAACATATTAATGCTTACAAACCTATAGAAGTTTAGTAGTTTTCTGTAACAAAAAACCGAGGGTAATACCTCGGTTTTTTTATTGTTATAAATTTTGAAATTACCCTCTTTGGGCTCTCATTCTAGCCATAATTTCTTCGAATTCGTCTTTGTCCAAAGTCTCTTTTTCAAGAAGAATTTTAGCTATCTCATCCATAATATCTTTATTTTCTATTAATAGTTGCTTCGCTATTTCATAGCGTTCTTCAACTATAGATTTAATTTCTTTATCAATTTTTGAAGCAACTTCTTCAGAGAAATTTCTTTCATGTCCAAAATCACGACCCAAGAAAACATGTTCGTTTCTTTTGCCAAAAGTCAGAGGCCCCATAACAGTACTCATTCCATAAGCTGTAACCATCTTACGGGCAATTTCCGTAGAACGGTCAAGGTCATTTTGAGCTCCTGTTGAAATTTTATTTTCTCCAAAAGCAAGCTCTTCAGCGATTCTTCCGCCCAAAAGCATTGTTATTTGATCCAAAAGCTGGTCTTTTTTATAAGTTAAATGGTCTTTTTCAGGCAATGTCATCGTCACGCCAAGAGCCATTCCACGAGGGATAATTGAAACTTTATGCAAAGGATCGCAATTACTTAAAAGCTTTGATAAAAGAGCATGTCCGACTTCATGATAAGCTGTATTTTCTTTTTCATCATCAGTAATTATACGACTTTTTTTCTCTGGACCTGCGATAATCTTATCGATAGCAGCTTCCAAATCATCCATTTCGATTTCTTTTTTTTCATAACGTGCAGCAAGAAGTGCCGCCTCATTCAAGAGGTTTGATAAATCTGCACCGGTAAATCCAGGAGTTCTTTTCGCCAAAGTCTTAAGTTCAACTTCTGCAGCCAATGGTTTACCTTTGACATGAACTTCCAAAATCTGCTCTCTGCCTTGAACATCAGGTCTATCAATAACAACTTGTCTATCGAAACGACCCGGACGAAGTAAAGCATTGTCCAAAATATCAGGTCTGTTTGTAGCAGCAACAACAATAACGCCTGTCGTGCCATCAAAGCCGTCCATTTCAACCAAAAGCTGGTTCAAAGTCTGTTCTCTTTCATCGTGTCCGCCACCAAGCCCCGCTCCGCGCTGACGACCTACAGCATCGATTTCATCAATAAATACGATACAAGGTGAATGTTTTTTAGCTTGTTCGAATAAATCTCTAACACGAGAAGCACCAACGCCGACAAACATTTCGACGAAATCAGAACCACTGATAGAGAAGAATGGAACACCAGCTTCTCCTGCAACGGCCTTAGCCATAAGAGTTTTACCTGTACCAGGTGCACCTACAAGCAAAACACCTTTTGGGATTTTTGCTCCAAGTGCCAAATATTTTTCACCGTTTTTTAGGAAATCAACAATTTCTTCAAGTTCTTGCTTGGCTTCATCAATACCTGCAACGTCTTTGAATGTAACTTTTACTTTATTGTCCATGTTCATTTTTGCTCTACTTTTGCCAAAGTTCATAGCCTGCGAACCGCCGCCTTGAGCGCCTCTGAAAAGCATCATTATTGCAACTAAAAACAATACAGGGAAGAATAAAGAACCTATAAGTCCAACCCATTGGCCTTTGTTTTGAGCTGCTTGAATATTTATATCAACTTTTTTATTTTCAAGTTTTGATATCAAACTAGGATCATTATCAGGCATTGTTACACTAAACATGACAGGTGTCTTGCTCACTGGACCAGATGGTGTTGCAGAGATTTCTTTACCGGAAATTTCAACTTTTTTGATATCTCCTGATTCAACTTTTTGCAAAAAGCTGGAATAAGATATCTTTTCAAAAGTTGTATTTTTTTCAAGATAAAAAGAAGTTAATAACGTTGTAATAAGTAATATTAAAACAATATACAAACCTGTTGCCTGATGTTTTTTCATTGGAAATCCCTCTTTTCAATATCAAATACGATTATAGCACTAAAAAAATGTATTAGATGTACTAAAATAAAAAATTTTAATTCCTTTTTTTCTATATTGGTTTTATAATTGTGGTTAAGATGAATTATATATTAAAAAAAGAGAGAATTTTGGAGGATTAGCCTTGTCTCAGTGTTTAGTAATTAATGGCGGAAAAAAACTTCGTGGAGAAATCATAATTGGCGGAGCTAAAAATGCCGTTCTAAAGCTTATGGCCGCTGCTCTACTGGTTGACGGAACAAGCGTTTTACACAATGTTCCAGAGCTTACAGATGTCGGAACAATGGCAGAAGTTCTAAGATATACAGGTGCAAAAGTCACTTGGAATAAACTTGAAAGATCAATCGAAATTGATGCTTCAACAGTAAACAACACTACAGCTCCTTATGATTTGGTCAGCCAAATGAGAGGATCTTTCATAGTGGCTGGAGCTTTATTAGGTCGTTTCGGCGAAGCTAAAGTGGCTTTACCGGGCGGTTGTGCTATTGGCGAAAGACGTGTTGATTATCACTTAAAAGGTTTCAGAACCCTTGGAGCAGAAGCAGTTGTAGACAATGGTTATGTTGTTGTCACTGCAAAAGAACTTCACGGAGCAAATATTTGCCTTGATAAACCAAGCGTAGGTGCAACAGAAAATTTGATGTTAGCAGCAGTTTTAGCAAAAGATTCTACTTGCATAAAAAATGCAGCTCAAGAACCTGAGATTGTTGATTTAGCAAACTTCTTGAACCTAATGGGCGCAGATATCTCAGGTGCCGGAACCTCAGAAATAATTATTAATGGTGTTAAAAAATCAGACCTTCGCTCTGTAGTTTATACCACCATGCCTGACAGAATAGAGGCTGGAACTTACATGACAGCTATTGTTGCTACAAGAGGACGTGCAGTAATTCGAAATATATTCCCGAATCACCTTACTTTTGTAACAAATAAATTGATTGAGATGGGTGCAAATATTTCCTTAGTAGAGCCTTTCACTCTTGAAGTAAGTATGAACAGACGCCCTAGCGCTATAAATATTGTTACTCAGCCTTATCCGGGATTCCCTACAGATATGCAATCCCAATTTTTGGCAGCATTAGCAACAGCTCAAGGTGTCAGTATTGTAACTGAAAACTTGTACGAAAACAGATTTATGCAGCTTGCTGAATTAACAAGAATGGGAGCAGAAGTAAGACAAGAAGGAAAAAGTGCTATAATAAATGGTGTTGACCACATTCAAGGAACACATCTTAAAGCGAGTGACCTAAGAGCAGGCGGTTCACTAGTTGTAGCAGCACTTTGCGCTCAAGGTCAATCTGTAATAGAAAACGTCTACCATATCGACAGAGGATATGAAAAACTTATTGAAAAATTCTCTAACCTAGGCGCAGATATTAAAAGAGTAGACCAATCAAGCATAACAGAATTAACTCGAACAAATATATAATAATAGGGTAGATTGATGGAAGAAAAAGAATACAAACGTTGGTATGATTACGACCCAAAATTATCCGAAATAATAGAGCTTTTGCGCTATTACCAAGATGATTTAAGATCTCAAGCTGAAATTTTTCTTGAAAAAATTGAATCTATCGTAGGTAAAAGCACTTTAGACAAATTTTATGAAATGGTAAAGCCAATCCAAGGAAAAAGATGGTATGACAAAGATCCTGTTATTTCTAAAACAATAGAACTTTTAAGGATTGTACCGCCTGAAACGCAAAAAATAGCAGCAGAAAACTTCATAAAAGCATTAGAAGATTTGGGATTGGACAGAAATATAATAAAAGACAATAATTAAATTGGTTTGGGTCTTGGGTTGAAAATTGAGGATTTTTAATGGATATTTTACTAAAAAATACTGAGCAAATAGCAAAGTATAATAAACCTTTAGCAGATAAAATTCTTTCGCATGTAATTGAAAGTGACGGTTACAGATTAGATTATACAAAATGCGATGATTTAAACTTGTACATCGATGAAATGCCGGTTCATGATGAAATTGACGCTGTTGAGCAAGCCAAAGAAATTTTTGATAAATCTTATCAAAAAGACCATGTAAGCATTATTTTCGGGTTAGGACTTGGCTATCTTTTTAACCGATTCATTAAAGAAGTTAATGACAAAATTCTTGTTTATGAACCAAACTTAGACGTTCTAAGAATAACTTTAGGCCTATTCGATTTTTCTGAAGCTTTAGCCAACCCACGAATTAGACTTGTGCATGATAAGTTTCACTTAAAATCAGCAATAGAAACTGTTAACATCAAAGATGACCTTTTCACATTATATTTCTTGCCCTTTCATAACTTTAGATATAAGCCTGAATTGACTGAATTCATCAACGACTTAACTTTAATACATGGACTGATAGACGTCGGATTCAAAGAACTAGCAAGGCAATCAAGGAACTGGGGCTTTAATACAATCCAAAACTTAGACAAAATCCATTTCAACGATGAACTGGAATCACTTAGTGGCAAATTTAAAGATAAGCCGGCAATAATTGTGTCAGCCGGGCCTTCAATGGTGAAAAGTATCGAAGCTATAAAAAAATATCGTGACAAGGTCATAGTTATTTCTGTAGGTATTTCTTTAAAAGCATTATTAAATAACGGAATAAAGCCTGATTTCACTGCCGTAATTGAGGCTGGTTACTGTTTATTCAACTTAAAAGGGGCTGATACTTCAGGAATAAATTTCATATTCCCTCCTGAAGTGAACCACAGAATAACTGAAACAGGCCAAATAGATAGAGCTTTTAATTACTATACTGAAAACCTTTTCACCTCTGACTGGGTGCAAGAATTCACAGGCATCGATTGCTCTCCATACATAAATAGAGGAACTGTCTCAATTACAGCTCTTTGGAGTGCCCACCTTATGGGGTGTAATCCTATAATATTAACAGGCCAAGATTTAGCTTATGTTGATGGCAAATGTTATGCAGGCGATACACACTTTGGATTAAAATGTGTAGTAAACCAAGAAACAGGTGCCATAGATTTTGAAACGCCAGGTTTTACAAACCAAAAAGAATCAATAGAAGTATACGGAGGAATAAAAAGCCCCGAAGAAGTCAGAAAATTTTTGGATATAGTTATAGCTCAAAAAAGAAACGATGTTCAAAAAGTAAAGGGTCAAAATGGAGAACTAATAGCCACTTCAGCAGGATATGCCTTATTCGTAAAGCATTTTGAAGAAATTATTCCGGATATGGAAGGCAAAAATTTATTCAATTGCTCCACAGGTGGTGCGCAAATAGATGGATACGAAAATATTTTAATGGAAGAAGTTCTTGAAAAATTTGCAACAGAAAAAATAGATGTAGAGAAAATAATAACTGACTCTATAAATTCTTATAAAAAGCCTTCAAACATTGAGCATAAAACGAACTTTATAAATACAAATATTCAAAAGCTGGAAGAATATATCCAAATAGGAGCAAAAGGGCTTGCTAGCATTAAAAAATTCAAGCAAAATCATACCAGAACTAGAAAAATAACTGCAGACTTAAAGCAAGCATTATTTAAGTCCGTAAATATATATTATGAAATGGTTGAAAAATTTTACTCTAAAAATAGATACCTAATGTCACTGTCTTATCAGGAATTTGTAGAAGTTGAAGAAGTATTAAAGAAATTCGATGCCTCGAGAAATGACGAAGATTTGATGGCTCTTGTTCAAAATTTATTCAACTTCTTTAGTAGAGCCGCACACTATGGGCAAGAATCCATAAATATACTAAAAGAAAAAAAGGCGATAATAAATGAAAGTGCTACTGCAAAGAGTTAAAAAAGCTTCTGTCAGAATTGGAAATGAACTACACTCTGAAATTGGGTACGGAATTTTAATTTTCGTGGGGGTTGAAAAAAATGATACCGACTCTCAAGCAGAATTTTTAGCAAATAAAGTTTGTAACCTAAGAATTTTCGAAGATGAAATTGGCAAAATGAACTTGTCAGTAAAGGATGTTGGCGGAGAAATACTTATCGTTTCTCAATTCACTCTTGCTGCAAATTGCAAAAAAGGCACAAGACCAAGCTTTGATAACGCTATGGAGCCTCTCGCCGCAAACCATATCTATGAAAATTTTGTATCATTTGTAAAAGGAAATAATATTAGCCTAAAGACAGGTGTATTCGGCGCTATGATGGATATTGAGCTAGTTAATGATGGGCCTGTAACATTTATATTGACAAAAGAATAACAAATTGTTGTAACAAGTCTTTTTTTTGTGCTATTATATTCATGATAGGAATAGAATAAGCTTACGGCTTGGGTAATTAATAGAAAATATAGAGGGGCCAAAAAGAGGATGTACCAGAATAAATGTACTAAGTGCGGTAAAGAATTTGAAACAAGAAACCCTAAAAGAGTAATTTGTCCAGACTGCCTGTATCCAGAAAAAAATTCAATTGCTTCTGAAAATGAAGCGCCTAAACAAAATTATAATGGTGAAGGTGATACTGAACAACCTTCTTCTGGTAGTTTTGGTGGAGAAAATCAAGGCGGATATAACAGACCTCAAGGCGGCGGCTATCAAGGTGGTGGCCAAGGCGGATTCAACAGACCTCAAGGCGGCGGCTATCAAGGTGGTGGCCAAGGCGGATATAACAGACCTCAAGGCGGTGGTGGCCAAGGCGGATATAACAGACCTCAAGGCGGCGGTTACCAAGGTGGTGGCCAAGGCGGATATAACAGACCTCAAGGCGGCGGTTACCAAGGT
>Ga0247844_1002521_pt1 | contig 29732 bp, 3 predicted proteins | sample LaCtaG_FD_192421 | JGI IMG/M metagenome (GOLD analysis project Ga0247844, IMG submission 192421) | Freshwater microbial communities from meromictic Lake La Cruz, Castile-La Mancha, Spain - LaCruzMarch201714.5m_1 | ecosystem: Environmental > Aquatic > Freshwater > Lake | place: Spain: Castile-La...
GATAATGGCCCAACCCACGATATAGTGCCAGGTATCAAACTGGGCGCCAGCGTAGATGCAGAAGCAAACGGTCTGCCAAGTGGCTTGGCTGATGGTGATGATAGTAACGGATCTGATGATGAAAATGGCGTGAATGCCTTCCCCATGTTTGTCGCAGGAAACACCGCTAATTTGAGTGTGAATGTGATGAATATGAATGGTAACGCGATTGGCGCCAAACTGACCGTTTTTGTCGATTGGAACAATGATGGCGACTTCAATGACGCCAATGAAATGTTTAGCACAACTGTTTCTGACAATACCAACGGAACCATTGTATTGCCCATAACGGTGCCTATCAATGTAGTAACAGGTACTAATCTTGGCTTGCGGATTCGATTGAGTACAGATCCAAATGCTTCCATGTTGCCTACAGGCCCAGCGCCCGATGGAGAAGTGGAAGATTACCTGGTACAGGCTATGGCATTTGACTATGGCGATTTGAACGACCTGAACAATCCGGGTTCTTACCCAACCAATAACAACAACGGCTCGGGAGAAGGCTTGGGCGCAAGTCACAAGATCATTCCAGGTTTGCGCATTGGCTCAACCGTAGATGCGGAAGGTGATGGCCAACCAAACTCTGGCGCTACCGGCGACGGTTCGGATGAGGACGGCGTGACCTTGCCTATGTTCCTGGCCAACGAAACTGTAAACGTTCCGGTTTCTGTGCTGAATACCACCGGTGCAGATGCCAAAGTGGTGGTATTCGTAGACTGGAACGGAAACGGAACCTTCGGTGATGCAGGAGAAATGTTCTTTGTCACCGTACCAACCGGTACCAACGGTATCGTGAACGTACCCGTTACGGCTCCTGCCAATGCTATTTTGAATGTCAACATCGGCGTTCGTGTGCGCCTGAGCAATGATTTGACTGGCGTAATGAACCCAACCGGTCAGGTTAGTAGTGGTGAGGTGGAAGACTATGTGGCCCAGGTAATGGCCTTTGATTATGGCGACTTGCCTGATTCAGGCAATGGTACTGGTGCTAGCAACTATCAGACTAACGCTTCCGATAACGGTCCGAGTCACAAATTGGCTGGTAACCTTAAAATGGGAAGTAGTGTAGAATATGAGTCCAACGGACAACCCAACTCGGGTGCCAACGGCGATGACAACGCCGGAGTGGACGACGAGAACGGCGTTACTTTCCCTGCCATGCAGGCGGGTGTGCCGGCTGTGGTCACAGTGAACGCAATGAATATGAGCGGTGAACCAGCTGTGGTGTTCGGGTTTTTCGACTGGAACAATGACGGCGACTTTGCAGATGCAAATGAAATTGCCAGCGTGACCATCCCGGATGGCACCAACGGCAATGTTTCACTAAACATAAGCATTCCGGCCAATGCAATCCCGAATGTGAATCTTGGTGCACGCTTCCGGATTAGCACGGATTTGCTGGCAGCAAGTGCGCCTGTTGAATCAGCACCCGATGGCGAGGTAGAGGATTATCTGATCCAGGTAAGCTGCCCAACGATTACCCTCTCAACTGAAGTGACTAATGTGACTTGCAATCAGGGTACCAATGGCTCCATTGATCTGAGTATCAATGGTGGAACAGGTCCTTATACTTACGATTGGAGCAATGACGGTCCGGAAAATCCGGACAATGATCCGCAAGATTTGAGTGGACTTGCTGCTGGCACCTACACAGTGACGGTAACCGATGCTAATGGATGTACGGCTACTACCTCTGCAACCGTAGAGCAGCCAACGCCGATTGTTTTAAATGCAGCGGTAGTGACAAATGAAGGGCTTTGCGGTGAAAAACTCGGCTCTATTGATCTGACGGTTAGCGGCGGCACACCTGCCTACACCTTCGACTGGAGCAACGATGGCCCGGATAACCCGGACAATGATCCGGAAGACCTGAGCAATCTTGCAGCAGGTACCTATACGGTGACTATCACTGATGCGAATGGCTGTACCACTACGGCTTCTGCTACCATTACTTGTATTCAACCTGCTTCGATCGGCAACTATGTCTGGGAAGATATGAATGCAAACGGCATTCAGGATGGCACGGAGCCTCCAATTCCAAATGTGGTGGTCATTCTTGAGGGAACAACCATCAATGGCACTTTTGTTAATCAGACAACGGCTACAGATGGCAATGGTTTGTACTTGTTTGATTACCTCTACCCCGGCAATTATAAACTCACGTTCATAACTCCAACAGGGGGCTATGTTCCAACGCGTGCAAATGACGCACAGGCGAGTGATTCCAACGACAGCGATGCCGATCCCGAAATGGGTGGCATGACTGCAGTGGAAACACTGGTAGCCGGAGAGAACAATCTGACCTATGATGCAGGCTACTACATCCCGGCTTCGATTGGCAACTTTGTTTGGGAAGACTTGAATGCCAACGGTATCCAGGAACCTGGTGAACCCGCAATTTCCAACGCATTGGTGTTTATTTCAGGTACAGATGGCCAGGGCAATCCTTATGGAAGTGCTACCTACACAGATGTAGATGGATCCTATCTGTTTGATAACCTGGTGCCAGGCTCTTACAAACTGACCTTTGTATCGCCTGCCGGGTATGTTTATACTGGCGACAATCAGGGCGCCAACGACGCAATTGACTCTGATGCTGACAACCTCATGGGTGGTATGACAGTCTTTGAGGTACTGGAGAGTGGTGAGTATAATCCGGACTATGATGCTGGTTTCTATGTGCCAGCATCCCTGGGAGATTATGTTTGGATCGATGAAAATGCCAACGGCGTTCAGGAATCCGGAGAAGCCCCTTTACAGGGTGTAACCGTTAAACTTCAGAATGCAGCGGGCAACCCGGTAACGGTGGATGCCAGTGGCAATCCTATAGTCAATCAGGTGACGAATGCCGCAGGTTTCTATGAATTCGACAATTTGGTTCCAGGGACATATCAGGTGATGTTCGTTAATCCTGATCCTGCCAAGTACACCCTGACCACAGTAAATGCTGGTACGGATGATGCGCAGGACAGCGATCCTACTGCACCAGGCTTGATGACGCAAACCACCACTTTGAACAGCGGAGAAAACGATCCTACGCTTGATGCGGGCTTCTTCGTGAAAGCCAAAGTTGGCGATTTCGTATGGCAGGATTTGAATGGTAACGGTATTCAAGACAACGGTGAACCCGGGATTAATGGTGTGCCCGTAACCTTGACAGGTACCGATAACCAGGGCAATCCGGTTAATCTGACCGTGAACACCTCCGGTAACGGTATGTATATGTTTGGCGATCTGGTTCCAGGCAGCTACAAGATCACCTTCCCGATTCCGGCTGGTGGCTATGTACGCACTCCGGCCGATCAGGGTGGCAGTGACGAGCTTGACAGCGATGCTAATACCATGGGTATGACGCCTGTCTTTACCGTAACCAGCGGAGATACCATCCCAACCTTTGATGCAGGTTTCTATATTCCTGCTTCCATCGGTAACTATACATGGATTGACCTGAATGCTGACGGCGACCAGGATGGCAATGAACCGCCACTGCCAGGCGTTGTAGTGATCCTGACTGGCACTACCGGCACTGGCCAGGCCATTAACCAAACGGCCACTACGGATGCAAATGGTTTATATCTGTTCCCGGGTCTGCAGCCAGGTACATACAAGCTGACATTCCAAACGCCAATTGGCGGGTATGTAAGTACCACACCGAACGACCCGGATGCAAACGATACTAATGACAGTGATGCGGATCCTGCTATGGGTGGCATGACGGTCAACGAAGTGCTCGTTTCCGGTGAAAACAACCTGACCTACGATGCCGGCTACTACCAGCCCGCTTCTATTGGCGACTTTGTGTGGCATGACCTGGATGGTGACGGGATTCAAGATCCAAACGAACCAGGCATTGCAGATGTAACCGTAACCCTTACGGGCACTGACGGCCAGGGTAATCCCGTTACGTTGAGCACAACAACGGCTCCTGATGGGTCCTATCTCTTCCCAAATCTGGTTCCGGGCACCTATAAGTTGACATTCACAACCCCTGCAGGTGGTTATGTTTCGTCTGATGTGAACGAAGGTGGCAACGATGCCAACGACAGTGATGCTGATCCAGCAATGGGCGGTATGACGGTCAATGAAGTTTTGACCAGCGGAGAGTACAATCCTACGTATGATGCAGGTTACTATATCCCTGCTGAAATAGGGAACTATACCTGGATTGACGCGAATGCGAATGGCATTCAGGACATGGGTGAATCTCCAATTGCTAATGTTTCGGTCACACTGACGGGCACAACGGCTTCTGGCGATCCTGTGAACCTCAATGATGTCACAGATGCGAATGGCTTGTACCTGTTCACTGGACTTGAGCCAGGAACTTATAAACTGACCTTTGTGACTCCAGCGGGTTACGTTGCAACACTTGCCAATGATGTGGATGATGCAACGGATGCACTCGACAGTGATGCTGATCCAGCGAATGGCGGTATGACTGTGAACGAAGTTCTGACCAGTGGAGAATCTAACCTGACCTATGATGCAGGTTATTATGAATATGCTTCTATCGGTAATTATACTTGGATCGATACAGACGCCGATGGCGTACAAGATCCAACTGAATTGCCATTGCCAGGCGTAACGGTGACCCTCACGGGCACGGACGGCCAGGGCAATCCGGTGACGTTGACAGATGTTACAGACAATAATGGCCTGTACCTGTTTGACGACCTTGTTCCTGGAACGTACAAACTGACCTTTACCACCCCTGGTGGCGGTTACGTCCCAACAGACGCAAACCAAGGCGGAAATGACGCTACGGATTCTGATGCTGACCCTGTGATGGGTGGCATGACGGTATTTGAGGTACTTGTCTCCGGTGAGGATAACCTTACCTATGACGCAGGCTATTACCTGCCTGCAGAGATCGGCAACTATACCTGGATCGATTCAAACGCCGATGGCGACCAAGATCCGGGTGAATCTCCGCTACCAGGCGTAGTAGTGATTCTGGACGGTACTACTGGCTCTGGTGAGCCGGTGAACCAAACAGCAACAACGGATGCAAACGGTTTATACCTGTTTGACAACCTGCAGCCTGGTACTTATAAATTGACTTTCCAGACACCGGTTGGCAATTATGTGTCTACAACTGCGAATGATGTAGATGCTACAGATGCTACCGACAGCGACGCTGATCCTGCCAATGGCGGCATGACCGTCTTTGAAGTGCTGACCAGCGGTGAGTCGAACCTGACGTACGACGCAGGTTACTACGAGCCAGCCTCGATTGGCGACTTTGTGTGGAACGACCAGGACGCTGACGGTGTGCAAGATGGCGGCGAGCCAGGTATTGGCGGTGTGTTGGTGACCCTGACGGGCACTGACGGCCAGGGCAACCCGGTTTCGCTGACAACGACGACCGCTCCTGACGGTTCCTACAACTTCCCGGACCTGGTGCCTGGAACTTATAAACTGACGTTTAGTGCCCCAGCCGGCTTTGACTTCGCCTCTCCTTTGGATGCTGGTGGCAATGACGCGACCGACAGTGATGCAAACCCAGCAATGGGTGGTATGACGGTCAATGAAATTTTGGAGAGCGGTGAGCATAACCCGACCTATGATGCTGGTTTCTACCAATGCCCTGTAGTATCGGTGCTTGGTTTACCGATCAATCCAGTATGCCCAGGCGCTGAAGTGGGTCCATTGTTGATCAAAGCGGAGCCTTATGCGGCAAACGTATCTTGGTCAGGTGGTTCGTCTATTGGACTTGCCGATGGCAACGCCCCCGGACCATGGGTGGAAATTCCAGCATTTGTTACGACAAATGAAGGAGCGCCTACCATCACGGTGACAGCCACTTTGGGCCAATGCACTGTAACTGAAACATTTGTGATCAATGTCGACGATTCAACACCGCCAGTAATCCAGGATTGCCCTGCAGATATTACGGTCGGTAATGATGTAGATAAATGCGGTGCAAATGTTACATTCAATACGCCGACAGCAGTGGACAACTGTGATGGCAATGTAACGGTTACACAAACACAAGGCCCTATCAGTGGCAGCCTGTTCCCTGTCGGTACTACCACCATTACATTTGTAGCAGATGATGGAAATGGCAACACGGTAAGCTGTCAATTCACTATCACAGTGACAGACATGCAAACGCCAACGGCAGTCTGCAAAGACATCACGGTGAACCTGAGCAGCACGACCAACGGTGGCACCGTAACGGTAACAGCCGCCCAAGTAAACGGCGGTTCTACTGACAACTGCACGCCTGCTGCCAACCTGGTGCTTGCACCGGCCAGCACGACTTACACTTGTGCTAACGTGGGCGACCGATTGATCACCTTGACAGTAACCGACGCAGCTGGCAACACCAGCACCTGTGTGGCGACCGTAACGGTTAATGATGCATCGGCTCCGGTCATCACGGTCTGCCCTGCGAACGTAACGGTGAACGATTGCGACGACGTGGTTCCAGCAATGACCACCCAGTTGACTGCAACGGACAACTGTGGCGTAGCCAGCGTAACGCAAAACCCGGTTGCGGGCACCGACTTTGGTCAGGTGAACGGCAACTCGGTCATCGTGACCTTCACGGTGACGGACGTGAACGGCAACGTTTCTACTTGCACCAACACAATCACGATTGTGGACAACGTGCCACCAGTGCTCACGAACTGCCCGACCAGTATCACCGTGGGCAACGACGTGGACAAATGCGGTTCGAACGTGTTCTGGACAGCGCCAACGGCCACAGACAACTGTGCCAGCAACGTAACCATTACACAGAGCAGCACGCCTGCGGGCTTTGTCCCAGGCTCCCTGTTCCCGGTCGGCACGACGACGATTACTTATGTGGCCAACGACGGCAACGGTAATACGGTTTCCTGCACGTTCAACATAACGGTGACGGATATGCAGGCTCCAAACGCAGTCTGCAAAGACATCACGGTGAACCTGTCGAGCACGACCAATGGTGGCACGGTAACGGTAACAGCCGCCCAAGTAAACGGCGGTTCTACTGACAACTGCACGCCTGCTGCCAACCTGGTGCTTGCACCTGCCAGCACGACTTACACTTGTGCTAACGTGGGCGACCGATTGATCACCCTGACGGTAACCGACGCTGCTGGAAATACCAGCACTTGTGTGGCGACCGTAACAGTTAATGATGCATCGGCTCCGGTCATCACGGTCTGCCCTGCGAACGTGACAGTGAACGATTGCGACGATGTGGTTCCATCCATGACGGGCCAATTGACCGCAACAGACAACTGTGGCATAGCCAGCGTAACGCAAAACCCGGTTGCGGGCACCGACTTTGGTCAGGTGAACGGCAACTCGGTCATCGTAACCTTTACAGTGACGGACGTGAACGGCAACACCTCAACCTGCACCAACACGATTACAATCGTGGATGATGTCAAGCCTGTCCTTGAAAACTGCCCTGCCAGTATCACGGTGGGCAACGACGTGGACAAATGCGGTTCGAACGTGTTCTGGACAGCGCCAACGGCCACAGACAACTGTGCCAGCAACGTAACCATTACACAGAGCAGCACGCCTGCGGGCTTTGTCCCAGGCTCCCTGTTCCCGGTCGGCACGACGACGATTACTTATGTGGCCAACGACGGCAACGGTAATACGGTTTCCTGCACGTTCAACATAACGGTGACGGATATGCAGGCTCCAAACGCAGTCTGCAAAGACATCACGGTGAACCTGTCGAGCACGACCAATGGTGGCACGGTAACGGTAACAGCCGCCCAAGTAAACGGCGGTTCTACTGACAACTGCACGCCTGCTGCCAACCTGGTGCTTGCACCTGCCAGCACGACTTACACTTGTGCTAACGTGGGCGACCGATTGATCACCCTGACGGTAACCGACGCTGCTGGAAATACCAGCACTTGTGTGGCGACCGTAACAGTTAATGATGCATCGGCTCCGGTCATCACGGTTTGCCCTGCGAACGTGACAGTGAACGATTGCGACGATGTGGTTCCATCCTTGACGGGCCAATTGACTGCAACGGACAATTGTGGCGTAGCCAGCGTAACGCAAAACCCGGTTGCGGGCACCGACTTTGGTCAGGTGAACGGCAACTCGGTGATCGTAACCTTTACGGTGACAGACGTGAACGGCAATGTTTCTACTTGCACCAACACGATTACAATCGTGGATGATGTCAAGCCTGTCCTTGAAAACTGCCCTGCCAGCATTACGGTGGGCAACGACGTGGACAAATGCGGTGCCAACGTGTTCTGGACAGCGCCGACTGCGGTGGATAACTGTGCAAGCAACGTGACAGTGACACAAACCAGCACGCCAGCGGGCTTTGTCCCAGGCTCCCTGTTCCCGGTCGGCACGACGACAATCACTTATGTGGCCAACGACGGCAACGGTAATACGGTTTCCTGCACGTTCAGCATAACAGTGACGGACATGCAGGCGCCCAATGCAGTCTGCAAAGACATCACAGTGAACCTGTCGAGCACGACCAACGGTGGCACGGTCACGGTAACAGCCGCCCAAGTAAACGGCGGTTCTACCGACAACTGCACCCCTGCTGCTAACCTGGTGCTCGCACCTGCCAACACGACCTACACTTGTGCAAACGTTGGAGACAACTTGATTACCCTGACTGTAACGGACGCTGCTGGCAACACCAGCACCTGTGTGGCTACGGTAACGGTTAAAGACGTAACTCCACCCGTATTCACTTGTCCCGCTCCGGTAACCGTGCCAAGTTGCACTTCTACCGTGCCAAATGTCCTCAACGGTTTGACCGCTACGGATAACTGCGGTGTTGCGAGCATTACGCAAAACCCAGTTGCTGGTACTGACTTCGGTCAAGTGAACGGCAATACAGTGATAGTGACAGTTACCGTAACGGATGTGAATGGCAATGTTTCAACTTGCCCGGTAGTGGTGACTATTTTGGATGCTGGTCCTCCAGTATTTGTGGATTGTCCGACCTCGATGATCATGATCGGCAACGATCCGGATCAATGTTCTGGCAAAGTGAACTGGGCCATCCCCGTTGCACTGGATGAGTGTTTGCCATTGGCAAATGTGATTCAGACCGCAGGTCCAGTCCCTGGCTCGGTAGTGCCCATCACTTGCCCACCAACGCCTACGACGATCTCGTACAAGGCAACGGATGGGGCTGGTAATATGGCAACCTGTTCCTTCCAGGTGATGGTCATTGACACAGAGAAGCCCGAATTTGATGCAGACATCCTCATGCCAGGCAACGTAACCGTTGAATGTGACGCAGTTCCAACGAACTGTATCCCACGCACCGGCGGCGCTTGCACGCCATTGACGGTCTCTGATGTGAACGATAACTGTGCAGGGCCTTTGACGGTAGCGTTTAATCAAGTGAGCACCCAGGATCCAAATCCTGCAAACTGTGGTCACTACAATTATACGATCACACGCACTTGGACGGTCACAGACTGTGCAGACAATGCATTGATTGCAGCTGGTCTTCCGCCTACGCACCAATTGATCCATGTTCAGGTCATTACCGTACGCGATACAAAAGCGCCTACAGCACTTTGCAAAAACGCAACAGTAGCGCTGGACAAAACGGGTAGGTATATCCTTAACCCGTCGGAGGTAAACAATGGTTCATTCGACAACTGTGCGGCAACCCAGTACTTGACGTTCAGTGTTTCGCCAAGCCAATTTACTTGTGCCAACCTTGGTGCAAATCTGGTGACCCTCACGGTGACTGATCCATGTGGCAACGCTGCCACATGCCAGGCAACCATTACGGTAACCGAGGGTATTGCACCTTGTACGCCATTGTTCAATGTGGCAACAGTTTGTGGAGGCAATATGGGTATGGGCAACGCGACAACCCTTGACAATGGTCAGTTCCAGGACATCATCACCGTCAAAGCACTGGCGATGCAAACCTGGAGAATAACCATCAACAATGGCGGTCTGTACAACATTGCCAGCCCGGCACCACCAGCCTCGCCAGTTCTGTTGCCTGTAGGCACGGTATTTACAGCGGGTACTGCAGATGGAATTGACAATGATGGAGATGGAAGCACCGATGAGGCGGACGAGATGATCTACTACACTTTGAGAGCAATCCACGTGGATTGTCAAGGTTATGACATCACGGTAAGCAATGCGGGTGCGATTGGATTAGGCCTTTCTGCGACAACAACTCGTATCCAGAACAAAGCCTGCTACCCGACACCGTATTTCTCCAACCTGTTGGAAGATTTCTACTGCCTGGGTACACCTCCATTCACCATTCAGGTGGGCGAGTACAACAACGCGGCCGGTTCGATAGTACCTGGTTCTGTGATGATAGATGGCGTTCCGACCACGGAATTTAATGCCGGTTCTTTAGGCTTGGGCGCGCATACTGTGATGGCAACCTTTGACGCTGGAGCTCCTACCCAAAACCTGGTCATCACTGGTCATCAATGGTGTCCAAGTTGGAGGTTCCATGCAAGATGCCATCAACGATCCGGGCTGTAAGCAGAAAATTACCAAGGTTGTGAATGTTGTTGAAACGCCTAACACGCTGATTTGCAACGACTTGGTGTATGTTTCGATGGATGCAGACTGCAAAGTGATTGTAGGCGCAGATGACGTATTGGAAGGCACGTACTTCTGTTACGGTGATTACATCGTGGAAGTAGACAAAACGCTTCCGTACGGCAACGGTCCATGGGTAATGGCCATGTTTGACGCTTCAGATATTGGTAAAACTTACCAGTATCGTGTGCTTCACGTCAGCGGCGGTAATAACCTCTGCTGGGGCGAGATCAAAATCGAGGATAAGTTGGCACCAATACTGGTCTGCCCAGATAACCTGACGATTGCTTGCAGTGAATCTACAGGCGTACAACACACGGGTAACATTGGCGTAACAGATTGCAGCAACTTTACCACCGTTATTGACGACGAATACCTTGACTTTGGACAGTGCAGTGATCCTCGCGGACAAATCACACGTACCTGGATCGTGACAGATGCATGGGGCAACCAGTCTGCCTGCTCGCAAATCATTACGATCACACCGTTTGATCTCCTGGATGTAGTATTCCCAGCGGATATCATCGTGGATTGTGAAGACACTTACTTGAACCCAGCGGGTATCGCCTCTATCAATACGGGTGAGCCAAGCATCCATGGTGCCTCCATCGTGGGCAGTACCTGGTGCGGAGCGCAGGTGGGCTTTACTGATACTTATTTCAACGGTTGTGGAGGATCCTTCACCATCCTTCGTCAGTGGGGTGTGTTGAACAATTGTGTGCCACTTGGCCCAGGAAACCCTGTTTCTTACACGCAGAAGATTCAGGTGAATGACCTTGGTGGTCCGCAGTTTGTTTGCCCACAAGCAGTCACAGTATCCTCGGATCCGTTCACTTGCTGCGCTACGGCTGCATTACCAAGTATGATCGTTTCAGAAGGCTGCTCAAATATCAATGGCCTGGAAGCAAAAGTGACCGGTGTGGACCCGAATAACGGCAACATCATTACTTTCACAGTAGGTGGATATCTGTCAGATTTCCCTGGCAACAACTGGTGGAATTCGGACACCCTCGCGGTGTTTAGTGCCACCCAGTGTCTGCCATTGGGCACCTACAATGTGCGCTACAAGGCATCTGACGACTGCGGCAACACTTCGTACTGTAGTTTTGAACTCACTGTAGCAGATCTGGTGCCGCCATCTGTGGCTTGTGACCAGTTCACGCAAGTGGCTTTGAGCAGCGATGGAATGGCCCTTATCAATGCTTCCACGTTCGATGATGGAACAACGGATAATTGCTGTCTCGATCACTTCGAAGTGCGCCGTATGAATCCGAACGACTGCGAAGACGACCTCTTCGACAGCACGGTCAAGTTCTGCTGCTCTGACATCGGCGATACCATCCTGGTAGTTTTCCGGGCGATTGACTGCCATGGAAACGAAAACGATTGTATGGTGTCGGTGCTCGTAGAAGACAAGATCAAACCTGTTTGCCAGGCGCCTGCTCAAGTGGCGGTGAATTGCGAGAACTTTGATCCTAGTCTCTGGGCCTATGGAAAGGCGGACGTTTCGGACAACTGCTGCCTGGACACCAACAAGGTGTATCTCGGCCAAATCGGTCTGACGCATACGGTGGCTTATAACAACTTCGACACGGTTTGTAACAAGGGTACGATCATCCGCACCTTCCGCGTCTTTGACTGTGCGAACAATTCCAGCCAGTGTACGCAGCGGATCATCGTGACCTACCAGCAGGACTACTTCGTCAAATTCCCGAACGATGTGATCGTGACGGTCTGCGACGGAACCGGTTTGTATGGTGAGCCCTCTTTCTTTGGCGAGGATTGTGAACTGTTGGGTGTGTCTTTCACAGACCAAATATTTACGGTCGTGCCAGATGCCTGCTTCAAGATCGAGCGGACCTGGAGCATCATCAACTGGTGTACCTTCAATCCGAACCTGCCGTTCATTGATGTGCCAAACCCGAATCCAAACCCTCAGGTGAATAATCCGGCGAATCTTGCCGGCCCGACGGTTTCCGAGTGTGGCACGCTGCCGCCTTGGGCGCCCACGGTGGTGAAAATCAACCCGACGGACCCACAGGCGACGAACTTCTGCACGTACTGGCAAAAAGACGCCAATGGCTACAAGTACCACCAGATCATCAAGGTCATTGACGGTCAGGCGCCTACGGGTACATTTGTGACACCAACTTGCGACAACCAGAATTGGTTGACTGCCAACCACGCAGAACTGTGGAACGAATCCTACTGGTGGAACAACGGCTTGCAGACCCACAACCTGTGCGAGGAGCCAACGGAGCTTTGCATCACGGGAACGGACGCCTGCTCTGGTTCGAATGTCAACATCGAGTATCTGTTGTTCCTTGACCTGGACGGCGACGGAACCATGGAGACGGTGGTGAACTCTACCACGCTCGGCATCGCTGGACTTGGCTGGAACAACGTGTTGTACAACAACGTGAATACGCCCAACTTCGCTGGCGGTACCTCACGCAACTTTGACGAGCGTGCAGTGCCAGCCAATCAGAAGTACGGCTTTGCGATCCAGGAGACGGTAACAGGCAACAACAAAACGGCCTGTGTGCGCTGGAACACCCAGCAGTCGCAGAACACTTTTGTAGCGCCTGAATTGCCCCACGGTACCCATAAGATCAAATGGTTGATCTCTGACGGTTGTGGCAACAACCAGGAGTACGAGTACACCTTCACAGTGAAGGATTGCAAGGCTCCAACGGTGGTGTGTCTCAATGGTTTGAGTGTGAACATCATGCCGACGGCAATGATCCAATTGTGGGCATCGGACTTCCTGCAGTACACGGAAGACAACTGCACGCCGACTGGCCAGATCAAGATCGGCATCCGCAAGTGTGGTCAGGGAACTGGATTCCCGCTGGATGGCAACGGCAACCCGATCACGAACGTGACCTTCGATTGTACCGAACTCGGCACGCAATGTGTTGAACTTTGGGCGATTGATGCAGCCGGCAACGCCGACTACTGCGAGACCTACGTGATCGTACAGGACAACCTCAACAACTGCCCATCAACGAATCATATCAACGTGGCAGGAGCATTGAAGACGGAGATGACGGAAGGTGTTGAAGAAGGCACGGTGCACATTGACGGCACCAGCACATTTGCACCACCCTATTCTTACTTCGATCTTTCAGATACCTCGGGTGTTTACGTTGTGAAGAATTCCGTGCCTTTGGCCGCGACTTTCGTGATCGCTCCAGAGAAGGATGACAACCCGCTCAATGGTGTAACGACCTATGACTTGGTGTTGATCTCCAAGCACATTCTGGGCATTGAGCCGCTGACCTCACCATACAAAATGATCGCAGCGGACGCCAACAAGTCCGGCTCAATCACAACGTTTGACATTGTGGAAATCCGAAAACTGATCCTGGGCATTTATACAGAGCTGCCAAACAATACTTCCTGGCGTTTTGTGGACAAAGCCTTCCAGTTCCCGAACCTGAACAACCCATTCCAGACCCAGTTCCCGGAGACCATTTCGGTGGGAGATGCAATGGCAAGTCAGATCGGAGAGGATTTCGTGGGTGTCAAGATTGGTGATGTGAACAGCACCGTAGTGGCCAACGCCACGATGCAGGCTGAAGAACGGACGACTGGCACAGCGATCTTCGACGTAGAAGAGCGCAGTGTTAAAGCGGGTGAAACGTTTAATGTGACGTTCCAATCTGCCCAGCAGTTGAAAGGCTTCCAGTTCACAATGCTGTTGAACGGCCTGGAAATGGTTGGCTTGACAGAACGTGACCAGGTAAGTGCCAACAACTTCGGTCAATTCGAGGGTGCCACCACGGTTTCAATAGACGGCGCTCAGGAGTTCACGCTTCGTTTCCGGGCTGAGAAGTCTGGTAAGTTGAGTGAGATGTTGGGTGTTTCTGGTTCGATCACACGGGCGGAGGGGTATAGCAACGAGGGTCGCCTGGGCATTGCGTTCCGCTTCGGCGGCAAAACAATCTCCAGTGTAGGCTTTGAACTCTACCAGAACCAACCGAACCCGTTTGTGAACAAGACGAACATTGGTTTCTATCTGCCTGAGGCAGCGGAGGCTACGCTTTCGATCTTCGATGAAACGGGCCGAATGGTGTACCAGCAGAAAGGTCAGTTTGCCAAGGGTGAAAACAGCGTCACACTGGATCGTGCGCTCTTGAACACTACGGGCATGCTGTACTACAAACTGGAGACGGACACAGACAGCGCAACGAAGAAGATGATTCAAGCGAAATAAGGCGCGGGGCTTGTCCCCGCCCACTATGTGCGGGGTCATAAGACCCACGCACGGCGTAATCCGCACAGAGAACGACTGGTCTTGCTTCGTGCAAGACCAGTCCTCTCGAAGAACAGAATAGAGCAACGCACAACCCCCGTCTCCCGCATTTGGGAAGGCGGGGGTTGTGTTTTTTGCCAGCCTTGCGAGGGTCTTACGACCCCGCAATATCCTGGTGAGCATTTACCTTGATAACTCGAGTAGCCAAGCTTTGGAGCCTTGCGTGGGTCTTACGCCCTCGCAACAGGAGCGCGAATGCCAGAATCCGACACTTCAGGTTAATTAATCTGCATTGGACTTGGTTCTTATTTAGCCTTTGCTATATTTGCCCGGCCTTGGCAAGAACCATTTAGATGGTTTTAAAGATATTTATAGTGTATACCTGATTTTATGGCCGCCTAAAGCGGTTTTTGACGACTCCGACCATTACCGACGAGAAACCTTGGGCTGCTCTCAGTAGCCTAAGATTCATCCGAACCGCGACTCTTCGACCTAATCCTTGATTAATTATTCAGGCGTTTTTCCTCCTTCGTTGAAACTACGGCGGATAAAAAAGTTCAGCGCCTGTTCATCAGCATGATTTTCGATGCTATTTCTCGTGTGGCCCCGAGTACTCGGGGTCGCAGTGCTAGCGCATTGCCCCGAAGCCAAGGTGGGGCGAGCTTGTCTCCTGAAAGGGAGGTAAATTTTTCACTTTTTCTAAACCATTGCAACTGATGTTACAATGAGTGAAATCAATCTTATTTCAAATTCTAAAACCGTACAACCATGTTTAACAAAAAATTCTTTGGTGTTACTAGGGGGGGGGGCAACGATGCTTCTGTCCTTTTTCCTGCTTAGTGCTGCTGGCACATTTGCACAACCACTTCGAGCAGTTCTATGCGATCAGTTAAAGGTCGTGATTGTGCCGAAGACGTTTGACGGCGGCAACGACCAGGCTGATTGCGCTGATTGTTGCAGCCCTAAATACTCGTGCGAGCAGATGGAATACCTAGTTTACCTAGAAGCCGTGCCCGGTGTGAACTTGCCGGGGAATGGTAACTTTAACCTTTCCTATGAAGAGTTGTATATCGTCCTCAAACTTGATAGAGTAAATGCAGTTGTATCTTCTATTAATGAAGCATTTACAGAGGCCTGCTTAGGAGCGGATTTAATATACCCCGATACAATACCGGACGCAAGTTTTGAAACCAAGGCTGCTGAAGATGAAGTCACCCTTCATATATCAAGCGCTCAAGGGGACGCAACCCCCCCCATCCCGTTTTCAAGTTTCGTGAGCAGCAACTATTTGTTTAGTATAAACGTGGATGCTTTTCCTGGAGAGGAATTCGGGGTTGGTTGTGCTGACTTTACCTACATAAGCGGCAACGACACCTGCACCAACCAGACATGCATAGGTGGTGATCCTGAAGTGTTCCCAATACCAAACGCCACCAATACCTTGCTAACAATATCGCTTGATGACATTAACTGTGATCCAGAGGAGTATATTGACCTTCCAATCCTGGTGAGTTCTTCGTTGTCTGGAGGCATTAGTTCCCTTGACTTTGCTGTCGTCGTGACCACGGATGCACCAGATGGATTTTATGCCGCACCAGAAGTGGTAGACACGCTGGCGGGGACATCTCCGACCATTTCGGTAATGCCTGTGCCAGGATCGCCCGGGCAATACGTCGTCCGGTTCAGGTACGTTGCGCAATCAGCGACACCATTTGCAGGCTTCAACAACCAAATAGCAATGCTCAGGATATACCGCCCTCCCAACCTTTGCCAAGCTTATACGATGGATGCCAGCCTTCTAGCTGGTAGGATAAGGTCTGTTTTACCTGGCCCAATATCCGGCATTGTTTGCCGTGCAGTCCAATTGGGCGGAAACACCTCTGAGGAATGCGAAGTTATGGGTATGCCCATTTGTTCGGAAGATTTCAATTTCAACCTCAGCACAGAGGCAGACTTGGGGGATTGCAGCACGTTGAAGGTGTATGCGACGCTCAGTTGGGATACATTGATTTATGGGGATACATTGCTGTTCAAACAAATCAGGTCAATCATAAATTTTGATATGGACTACGGGGTTACGATTACTGACGTTGATTTAGAAGGCTTGAGTTGCCCAGGGTCTGGAAATGACCCAGTCCTATGCCAAGCGGGGTGTGACCACTTTAGTGGGAATACTGTAGAGCTCTGCATCAATGTCGGGTCTCCCATCACAGTAGCCAACAATGCCCGTATAGTGGTCACTTTCGATGCGCCCACAGGCTGTATACAAGGGGCTACGGTCCGAAAAATGACTTTGCAGCGTCCAGACAGCAGCGTTTGTCAGCCTATTTTGGACACGGTCTCGGTCTTTCCTTACTGTAGCCCGATGATGGAAAATTTCATACGGGGTATTGTTGCTACAGAACAAGGCTGCTGGATTGAGGAAGTCATTGTTAGGATGGTCGCAGTGGATACAACCTGTAATACAACGGTACAAACAGGTGGCCTCGACGCGCAAGGAAATTCGATATGTGAGCCTTATAACAGCGGGTGCATTTGTGATATAAACACGGCTGAATCATATGTGGTAACACCTTCCAAAAATGACAATCCTCTAAACGGCGTGACTACCTACGATCTTGTGCTTATTTCCAAGCATATCCTTAGTATAGAGCCATTTGATTCACCTTACAAAATGATCGCTGCTGATGCAACCCAATCAGGTTCCATTACCACCTTTGACATCACAGAGGTTCGAAAGTTAATATTGGGGCTTGTAGATACACTTCCCCACGATGCCTCCTGGCGGTTCGTACGAGAATCTTTTGAATTCCCGAACGAGAATAACCCTTTTCAAACAGCATTCCCAGAAAATGATACAATATCAGCCCTTCCTGATACACTCGTAGATTTTATAGGGATAAAAATTGGAGATGTCAACAATAGCGCAGCTACCGATTGTGACTCTTGTAATGCACCGAGAGGAACGATTGGCAGTTATGCATTGAGGGAGCCTAGGCGAGGTGTCTTAAAAACTGGTGACTATTACACCCTCCCAGTGCGGGCTGGAGGAGATGCCCCACTTATTGCCTTTCAATCGGCTTTCCGATTTGATCCAACGGTGTTGGAACTAATTAGCCCTTCTTTGGGCGATGCCCCCGGCCTTTCAGTGGACAATTTCAACCTGACACAAGCAAATGAGGGTATCATCCGAACCTCATGGTTCGCCCATACGGACGTATTGGAGGAGCAATTGCTGTTGCCTGGACAAACCTTGTTCAACCTGACTTTTCGGGTCAAGCAGGACTTGCCTGAAAGCGGGTTGTTATTGAGTATAGACGAAAGCCTGATGCCCAACCTGGGTTGGGCAGAAGAAGGGACTGCATATACCCTTCAGACGGAGATCAGCGGCATAAGAGATGAAAAGATTCAACCTGAATTGCCCGTTTGGGTGCGCTGCCGCCCCAATCCCAGCCCAGGGGAAGTGATTTTTGACGTCTTAGCCTTGCCACAGCCGCAACGCGCTCAGCTTGCAGTCTTTGATGCCTTTGGCCGCCGGATGTGGTGGCGTGACCTCGGGAAGGAAACCGGGCCGATGCAGGTTAATGTGCCAGAGGCGGCCTTCTGGCCCAAGGGTGTGTACCACTGGGAACTTCGCTTTGACAAGCAGAAGTCCACGGGTACCTTTATCCGGCAATAAAAGGTTACACGGTATTTAACACTCCCGTCCTGCGGCCCAAAGCCGCAGGACGGGTATTTTCCTTTTCTTTCCACAGCCTTTTTATGAAAAACACATACCTCCTCGCCATAGCCCTGTTGGGCGTTTCCATTATAGGCTCTGCCCAAAACCGTATTTACGTTCATGCATCCGCTGTGGGCGCAAACAATGGCACTTCTTGGGCCGATGCTTATACAAACCTTCAAACTGCGCTACAAACTGTCCAAACAGGCTCAGAAGTTTGGGTAGCAGAAGGCGTCTACCTGCCCACTGCCGACAACAACCGGGACACTTCATTCAACCTGCCCAGTGGAGCACAACTTTACGGCGGCTTTAATGGGACGGAAACAAGTCTGGATCAACGCAACTGGCAGGCGCATCCGACCATTCTGAGCGGCGACATCGGAGTATCCAGTGACAGTTCGGACAACAGCTATACGATCCTTTATCTGGACAACCCCGATAGCCTGACCATAGTGGATGGCTTTGTCTTTCGTTTTGGAAATGCAGGATATCTCCTTAATGACCAAGCGGCTATCTCGCCCTCGCGCAGCGGAGGCGCTATCTACATCCTGGCAGACTGGGAAGGATTCGCCACGGTTAGCAATTGCCGCTTCGAGCGCAACAACGCACGGAACCACGGGGGGGCGGTGTATGTGAACGGGGCTGGGAGTTTTGCTGCCGCGCCTACTTTTAGGGACTGTGTGTTTGAGCGCAACATTGCTGGTCAGGACGGCGGAGGCATTGCCCGCGTGGGAAACAGCGATCTGGAGCGGCCTGATTTTGTAGGTTGCGTATTTCGAGAGAACAGGGCGAGCCGTCATGGCGGCGGGCTGTACTTTCAAGATGCCAATGTGGATAGTTGGCTGGACGTTCAAGGCTGTACATTTGTTAAAAACCTGGGTCTGAATCAAGGCGGTGGTGCAACCTTGCGTATTGGCCGACCTGGAGGGGGTACAGCAAGGATAAAAGATTGCCGTTTTGAAGAGAACGATACGCCCGGTGTGTCAGGTGCTTTATCCCTATTGAACCAAAACGCACTACCCTGCCAAGAGGTCCTGATACAGGGCTGTGTTTTCGTTGGCGGCCCGGGTTACGAGATTCAATATGACCTTCTCGGTACCCCATCTAGTGTTCTTCGCGTAACAGAATGCAGGTTTGAGGACCATTTTGCAAACACTGCTATTTTATCTGGCGAAAGCGTTTCTGAACAGATATTTGAAAAGGACACCTTTGTCAATGCGCCAAATGCATTGTTGTTCAATGCAAATGGGGTGAGAAAGGATCATTTTAATAAGACAATTTTTAGGAACATTAGAGATGTTAGCATTTTTAATGCAATCAATAGTGAAGTAGCTCTTTTTACAAATGCAATTTTTGAAAAATCAACCTTTCTGAATGGGATAATAAATGTTAAAAGGAACAACAATCAGCCAGTTTTTTCCTCCTGCAATTTTGTTGATTGTGTTATCAATTACTTTTTGATTGGTGAGAATGGCGCGAGTGCGAACTTTGACAACTGCTTGTTCAACGGGAACAACATAACAGGGCCTAATACCCAGAGCGTTGTCGCTTACACAAATAATTGTTCCTACGATGATACCTTGTTTTGTGAAAAAGCAATCTGCGGCCCCAACAACCTCTTCAACCTCGCCCCCCTCTTCCGCGACACCGCCGCTGGCAATTACTCTCTCCTCCCCTGCTCTCCCCTCATCAACGCTGGCAGCAACGCGGCGGCAATGGGCATCCTCACGGATATAGCGGGCAATCCCCGCATCCAGGGCGGCACGGTAGACATTGGTGCTTATGAAGCCCCCGCTTTCGCTTTGGCGGCTTCCCCTCAAGTCCAGCCAGCTTGCGTGGGCAGTTCCAACGGCAGCATTGCCATTACGCCCGTATTCGGCTGTGAACCATACACTTACAACTGGCTTCCTGATGCGGGCAATGGCCCCCAGCTCAATGGGCTTCCCCCCGGCAACTACCTGCTCACCATAACAGACGGCAGCGGTCGGCAAATACTGGATACGGTGCAAGTCGCTTCTGCGCCTTTGCCAGTTTTGAATCCCGTGGTCACGGACGTGCAGTGCGGCATCACCCTCGGCGGCAGCATTGCAGCCAATGTGAGCAATGGCACAGCACCCTACCATTACGAATGGCTGCCGGCTGGTATGCCCGACACATCGTACCTCTCACAGCTCTCACCGCTCACCTATCACGTCTCTGTAGTAGATGCCAATGGCTGCCAGGATTCCGCCTCAGCCAATATCTCCCTAATCGGCTTACTCACCCTGATGGTGGACGGTCAGGGCATTTCCTGCTTCGGCGAAACGGATGGCTGGCTTTCGGCTACTCCGCTCACGGGTGCAAGCCCTTTCTACTGGGACTGGCAGGGCTGGGCAGGTACGGATTCTGTCGCTCAGCCGCTCGGGCCGGGCTTGTATGCGGTGACGGTGAGCGATGTTTTCGGCTGCACCGCTGCTTTTACTTTTCCGCCCACGAACCAGCCCGACTCGCTTTATGCCACGGTGGACACGCAGGATCAGACCAATCTTTCCATGCCCAATGGCGCGGCAGTGGTGACTACCATTTCAGGCGGTATGGCTCCCTATGGCTTTGACTGGAGCACGGGCAGCACCCAGCAAGCCATTGCGGGCCTCACGGCGGGTGACTACATGGTGACGGTAACCGACAAAAACGGCTGCGAGGTCGTGGTGGAAGTAGTGGTGGATCTGATGGTCAGCAGCACGGAGGAGGAAGCAGAGCAGGTCTGGATGATGTACCCTAACCCTGCGCTGGACTGGGTGAAGCTGGTATTCCCTGAAGGCATGAGCGATTGTCAGGTAGAACTTTCAGATGAATCAGGGCGGGTGCTGCGCTCCATTGATCCCGGCTCGACAGGCGGGATTTCGGCTGGTAAAACATCCAGCTGCCTACTGGACCTGCACGGGCTGCCGAGCGGAATTTACTTCGTAACCGTGCTTGATGAGCGGGGAAAAGAGCGCTTTACCGCCAAGCTGCTGAAGCAATAACCGGGGCTGGTGTCAAAAGTCGAAGCAGGAATAGGCGGCAAAGAGGGTGAAATTTAATTTGTCCTAAGTCAGTCTTTTCCGAGCATTGTAAATGGTCGGCGGGTTAAATTTTGGAAAAACAAAACATGATTTGGCCGGAAAATGGATGCGTGCTACTCTTCGACTTTTGACACAAGTCCAGTTTTTTTAGGCGTAGTTATGTTAAAGGAGCATTAAGAAGGCACTTTTTTGTCTCCCAGCAGGAAAAATTCGGCCTATTTTAAATCAGCACAGAATTGATCTAAATTTATTTTTTAAATACTCCGTTAATAATTGACTATCAATATTTTAACTACTTTAATTGAATCAAAGTAAGCCCCCCTTAGGAGGCTATAGATTGTCAGCGCGCTTGCAAATCAAAGAATTTATGTAAAAAAAAGCATGCGTTCTCTTGTTTGTGAAGTGAGCATGGGTACTTTTGCCCCCGTTATTCGTTTTTGGAAAAGGGTTCACCCTTACTACAATCCGTACAAGCGACGACTTATAATCCGTCTTGCCCCAAAATAATCTTTTCCTACCGTTTAGATAATCTTCTTCCTATACCAATAGCTTTTTGATGTAATGTCATCGGCTATTCTTCCTATTGGTCAACATGTATGTTGGCTCCTCCGTAAAGGTCGAAGACGCATAATCATTTTTTTCCTTTGAATCTATTCCTTCTCTAATCCTCTCTGAGGGATTGGGTTCTACGCTTCGCATTTAATAATTTCTCTGTTTGCCTTGAAAAAGGCTTTGGTCGCTCTTGAGCGAGCCCTTGATTCCTTTGCTCTTTCCAAGCACTGGACGCTAAGGTTCGTATGTTCTAACCAATCGGGTGCTGACCTAAGCAAGTTTCAGGGTAAAAAATGGTTCAATTTCTCCCCTAAAGGTGTCACGCACGCCTTTGGGATCGTTGTTTATTGCATTTTTTTAACGCTACATAACAAAGGTTTTTCAAGCCTTTGTGTCCCTGAAACTTGACGCATTTGTTTTTCAAACTTAAGATTCTCTGCTCTATGAACGCACTTTACACTCTGCTCTCCAACACATTTTCTATCCCTAAAGCCACCCTGATTGGCTTTGCTGTGTCGGGTATTTTTTCTGTGCCCTTTTTGAGTGCACAAGTATCGGAGCCAGGCACTGTACCCGTGCTTCAAGAACAGGGTACTGAAGTGCCAAAAATAGCCGACCCAGAGGCTGCTAGAATAAGGCTTTCCCAATCGGGTTCGCCTACGCCCATTTATCCGGGTGGGGCTAACCCTGCTGCACCATTTGCAGATGAATGGTCCTCTTTCATTAACGATAAAATGAAGGACAATAGCGTTGCAGAGACATACTGCGATTGTCCAGGGAATAAAATTACCAACCCAAGTTTCGAGAACGGCACCAACGGCTGGACCTGGTGGAACGGTTCCTTGGTAACGGGTACTTATGCCGCAAAGTGTGGGACAAACTCTGGCCAATTCCAACATTCCGGCAACGGCAACAATGGTGGTTATTACCAAAACTTGACGGGTATTGCAGTGGGCGAAACCGTTTCATTGACGGTCTGGGCCGGACAGCACGAACCTCAAAACTACCATGCATACGTGGGTTTTGAATTTTACAAGAGCGACTGGACTTACATTTCAAATGATTTAGCAGAAGTGAATGCAGGATTGCCCGGCATGGGGCAATATTCGGTGGATGCGGTGGTGCCTGCCAACACGCACTATGTACGCGTGATTGGCTATTGCAATGGCAACTGGCTGAAGTCAGATGGCTGGTGTGTCACTGTTCCTGAAAATTGCAACGCATCAATTACTGGCCTTAACTTCAATAAAATAGATGGAGGAGCAGACATCAGCATTACCAATGGTGGCACCTACAACCAAAGTACGCTTAATAGCGATTACAATCTGGAGGCAGTGGTTACAGCTGGCAGCGAAAGTGCACAGTTTACGGTAACGGGCCCAACAGGTGGCAGCAATACCGAAAACACCGAGCCTTACAACTACCCTGGAGGCACTGCCCCATGGTCTCCAGCTCCGGGTTCCTATACGGTGACCGTTAAGATATACTCACAGGACAATCTTGGTGGAACACTCTGCGATGAGTTTACCATAGCTTTCACAATCCAAGGTTGTGATAATGTCACCAGTGGTGGCACCATTGGCTCTGACCAAGTTGCTTGCGGGGTATCGTCTTACGACCCGGCTCCTTTTACCAATATTGCTTCCCCTACGGGTGGTTCGGGCAATTTGGAATATATGTGGCTCAAAGCCCCTGGGCCAACCTGCCCAGCCATTGGAGATCCATCATGGTCTCAAATCTCGGGCGCCAATTTGGCCACTTATGACGCGCCTGCCATTACCTCCAGCACTTGTTATCTGCGGTGTTCGCGCAGGGCGGGTTGCAATGATTGGGACGGTGAGTCCAACCGGATTTCGGTCGTTTTTAACCCCGCGATCACGTTGACAGAAACCCACAAAAACGTGCTCTGCAATGGCAACTCGACAGGTGATATCAACCTTTCGGTTTCTGGTGGAACCAGCCCATACACTTATAATTGGGGTGGAGGTGTAACCACCCAAGACCGCACAAACCTTGCGGCGGGCACTTACACCGTTACGGTAACCGATGCCAAAAGTTGCACGGCCACCAAATCAATTACAATAACTCAACCCGCAGCACTCAACCCAACTACTACCAAGGTGAATGTGAGCTGTAACGGAGGGGCCAACGGTTCGATTGACCTGACCGTCACGGGTGGCACAGGGGCATATACCTATTCTTGGACGGGCGGGGCCACGACCCAAGACCGCTCTGGCCTTGCGGCGGGTACCTACACGGTCACGGTCACGGATGCCAATGCGTGTACCAAGACCGTTGCTACTACCATCACGCAGCCTTCCGCATTAACGCTGACCGAGACCAATGTGGACGTGATCTGCAAGGGCAGCTCGACCGGCTCTATTGACCTGACGGTGTCAGGCGGTACAAGTCCTTACACCTATTCATGGACAGGCGGTGCCACAACACAGGACCGATCTGGTCTTGCAGCGGGCACGTACACGGTTACGGTGACGGATGCTAACGCTTGCACCAAAACCCTCTCCGCTACAATCACGGAGCCATCTCTAGCCCTTTCGCTAACCGAAACGCACGTGGACGCCACCTGTGGCAACGCCAACGGTTCGGTTGACCTGACGGTTACGGGTGGTACTGGAGCGTACACGTATTCTTGGACAGGTGGCGCGACGACGCAAGACCGCTCAGGTTTAGCTGCTGGCACCTATACAGTGACGGTAACGGACGCCAACGCTTGTACGAAAACGATTTCTGCCACTCTGACCAGCTCGGGTGGCCCAAGCCTGACGGAGACCCACAAGGACGTATTGTGCAAGGGCGGATCAACGGGCTCTATTGATATTTCGGTGTCAGGCGGCACCAGTCCCTTTACCTATTCCTGGAACGGCGGCCAAACCACGCAAGATCGTTCGAACCTCGCTGTTGGCACTTACACCGTGACAGTGACAGACGCGAACAGTTGCACAGCCACCAAATCGGTGAACATCACGGAGCCTACAGCGCTGTCGTTGACGGAGACGCACGTAGACGCTACTTGCGGCAACTCCAACGGCTCCATTGATCTTTCGGTTACGGGCGGCACGGGTGCTTACACTTACGCCTGGGCGGGCGGCGCGACGACGCAGGATCGCTCGAACTTAGGTGCGGGCACTTACACGGTGACAGTCACGGATGTCAACGCATGCACCAAAACACTTTCTGTCACTTTGACCAACACGGGCGGGCCGAGTTTGACGGAGACCAACGTGGATGTGCTTTGTAAGGGCGGATCCACTGGATCTATTGACCTGACGGTGAGCGGCGGCACTGCTCCGTTCACTTATTCCTGGAACGGCGGTCAAACCACACAAGACCGTTCCGGCTTGGCTGCGGGTACCTACACGGTGACAGTAACGGACGCAAACAGTTGCACGGCCACCAAATCGGTCGCCATAACAGAGCCAGCGGCGGCACTTTCTCTGACAGAAACCCATGTGGATGCCACTTGCGGCAACTCCAACGGCTCCATTGACCTTTCGGTTACGGGCGGCACGGGCGCATACACCTATTCCTGGACGGGCGGCGCGACCACGCAGGACCGCTCTGGCCTGGGTGCTGGCACTTACACGGTGACGGTGACTGACGCAAATGCCTGCACCAAAACGCTTTCTGTTTCGATCACCAATATCGGTGGCCCAACCTTGTCGGAGACCCATAAAGATGTGCTTTGCAACGGCGCCTCCACGGGTTCTATTGACCTGACGGTAACGGGTGGCACCGCTCCATATACTTATTCCTGGACGGGCGGCGCAACGACGCAAGACCGCTCTAACCTGGCCGCCGGCACCTATACGGTGACGGTAACAGATGCCAATGTTTGTACCAAAACCATCAGCGCTGCCATCACCCAGCCTTCTGCGTTGACGTTAACGGAAACAAATGTGGATGTGCTTTGCAACGGCAACTCAACGGGTTCAATAGACCTGACGGTTACAGGTGGCACGGGTGCCTACACTTATTCCTGGACGGGCGGCGCAACGACGCAAGACCGCTCAGGCCTTGCTGCCGGCACCTATACGGTGACGGTAACAGACGCCAATGCTTGTACCAAAACCATCAGCGCTGCCATCACCCAGCCTTCTACTTTGACGCTGACGGAAACGCATGTGGATGTGCTTTGCAACGGCAACTCAACGGGTTCAATAGACCTGACGGTTACAGGTGGCACGGGTGCCTACACTTATTCCTGGACGGGCGGCGCAACGACGCAAGACCGCTCTAACCTGGCCGCAGGCACCTACACGGTGACGGTAACAGACGCCAATGCTTGCACTAAAACCATCAGTGCTGCCATCACCCAGCCTTCTGCTTTGACGTTAACGGAAACAAATGTGGATGTGCTTTGCAACGGCAACTCAACGGGTTCAATAGACCTGACGGTTACAGGTGGCACGGGTGCCTACACTTATTCCTGGACGGGCGGCGCTACAACGCAAGACCGCTCTAACCTTGCCGCCGGCACCTATACGGTGACGGTAACAGACGCCAATGCTTGTACCAAAACCATCAGCGCTGCCATCACCCAGCCATCGGCTTTGACGCTGACGGAAACGCATGTGAATGCCACCTGTGGCATTGCAAACGGCTCGATTGACCTGACGGTGACTGGCGGCACGGGCACCTACACTTATTCTTGGACAGGTGGCGCTACGACGCAAGATATTTCAGGCAGAGCAGCGGGCACGTACACGGTGACTGTAACGGATGCCAACGCTTGTACCAAAACGCTTTCTGTTGTTCTTAGCAATACAAATGGACCGACTCTATCTACTACACAGGTAAACGTTCTTTGTTTCGGTGCAAGCACAGGCTCTATTGACCTGACGGTCTCGGGTGGCACCTCACCATTTACATACGCCTGGACAGGTGGTGCGACGACGCAAGACCGCTCAGGTTTAGCCGCCGGCACCTATACTGTGACGGTAACAGATGCGAACGGTTGTACAGCAACCAAAGCAACAACGATTACCCAATTGTCACAATTGGTGGTTGATTTGGGCCCCAACGTTTCGGTCTGCGCATCTGAAAATTATACCATTACTTCTAGTGTAACGGGCGGAACGCCGGCGTATACCTATTCTTGGAGCAACGGGTCTACCACTGCCAACATTACGGTGGCAACTGGTAGTTCTTCCGCAACCTATACGGTTACGGTGACCGATGTCAATAACTGTACCGCTACTGACGCTGTTACGCTTACACCCGATAAGAACTATACCAATGGCGGAACAATTGCTGCATCACAGAGTAACTGTGGTGCGTTTGATCCAGCAGCCTTTACCAGTGTTTCGGACCCTTCCGGAGGTAGCGGCAGTGGAGGCCCAGAATACATCTGGTTATTCAGCACGGTAACTTGTACGCCTCCTACTATCGGAGACCCCAATTGGACGGTGATCCCCGGAGCGAACGCATCTACTTACGACCCTGGTTTGATTACGCAGACCACCTGCTTTATTAGGTGTTCCCGCCGACCTGGTTGCACCAATTATCTGGGAGAATCAAACGTTTTGCAGATAACCATTAATCCTAGCCCAATCCTTTCAACAACACAAGTTAATGTGCTTTGCAACGGTGCGAGCACGGGTTCAATAGACCTGACGGTGACGGGCGGCACTTCTCCCTACACTTATTCCTGGACGGGCGGCGCTACGACGCAAGACCGCTCAGGCCTTGCTGCCGGAACTTATACGGTGACGGTAACAGACGCGAACGGTTGTACCAAAACCATCAGTGCTACCATCACGCAGCCATCGGCTTTGACGCTGACGGAAACAAATGTGGATGTGCTTTGTAACGGCGCAAGCACAGGCTCGATCGACCTGACGGTTACAGGCGGCACATCACCCTATACTTATTCCTGGACAGGCGGCGCAACGACGCAAGACCGCTCTAACCTGGCCGCCGGCACCTACACGGTGACGGTAACAGACGCCAATGCTTGTACTAAAACCATCAGCGCTGCCATCACCCAGCCTTCTGCTTTGACGCTGACGGAGACGAATGTAGATGTGCTTTGCAAGGGCAACTCAACAGGTTCTATTGACCTGACGGTGACGGGCGGCACGGGCGCTTACACCTATTCCTGGACAGGCGGAGCGACGACGCAAGATCGCTCGAACCTTGCTGCGGGCACGTACACGGTAACAGTCACAGATGCCAACGCCTGTACCAAAACCCTGTCGGCCACCATCACGGAGCCATCAGCGGCACTTTCCCTGACAGAAACACATGTAGATGCCACCTGCGGCAACTCGAACGGCTCCATCGACCTGACGGTTACGGGCGGCACGGGCGGATACACTTATAACTGGGGCGGCGGCGTTACGACGCAAGACCGCTCGAACCTCGCTGCGGGCACCTACACAGTGACGGTGACAGACGCCAACGCTTGTACCAAGACCCTGTCGGCCACGATTGCCAACATCGGCGGGCCAAGCGTTTCGGAGACGCATGTGGACGTGCTTTGCAACGGCCAGAGCACCGGTTCGATCGACATCACGGTGACGGGCGGCACATCTCCGTTTACCTATTCCTGGAACGGCGGTCAAACCACCCAAGACCGTTCTGGCCTGGCAGCGGGCACTTATACGGTGACGGTTACGGACGCGAACAATTGCACGGCCATCAAATCGGCCACGATCACAGAGCCTGCTGCACTTTCATTGACGGAAACCCATGTGAACGTGCTTTGCAACGGCAACTCGACAGGTTCTATAGACCTTTCAGTGTCTGGCGGCACTTCTCCTTATACCTACAACTGGGGCGGCGGCGTAACCACGCAAGACCGCTCGAACCTCGCAGCTGGCACCTACACGGTGACAGTGACAGATGCAAACGCTTGTACGAAGACATTATCAGCCACGATCACGCAACCTTCGGCGCTTACTTTGACAGAGACCCATGTGGACGTGCTTTGCAAGGGCAACTCGACAGGTTCTATTGACCTGACGGTGACGGGCGGAACAGGCGCGTACACCTATTCTTGGACGGGCGGCGTGACCACGCAAGACCGCTCGAACCTGGCTGCAGGCACTTACACCGTGACGGTTACGGACGCCAATGCCTGTACCAAAACCCTGTCGGCCACCATCACGGAGCCAGCAGCGGCGCTGTCGTTGACAGAGACGCACACCGATGCCACCTGCGGTAATTCGAACGGCTCGATAGACCTGACGGTTACGGGCGGAACGGGCGCATACACTTATAACTGGGGCGGCGGCGTGACCACGCAAGACCGCTCGAACCTGGCGGCGGGTACCTATACGGTGACGGTGACAGACGCCAACGCCTGCACAAAGACCCTGTCGGCCACGATTGCCAACATCGGCGGGCCAAGCGTTTCGGAGACGCATGTGGATGTGCTTTGCAACGGCCAGAGCACCGGCTCTATCGACATCACGGTGACGGGCGGCACTTCTCCGTTCACTTATTCCTGGAACGGCGGTCAAACCACTCAAGACCGTTCTGGTCTGGCAGCGGGCACTTATACGGTGACGGTAACGGACGCGAACGGCTGCACAGCCATCAAATCTGCTACAATCACAGAACCAGCAGCACTTTC
>Ga0247844_1002526_pt1 | contig 29707 bp, 30 predicted proteins | sample LaCtaG_FD_192421 | JGI IMG/M metagenome (GOLD analysis project Ga0247844, IMG submission 192421) | Freshwater microbial communities from meromictic Lake La Cruz, Castile-La Mancha, Spain - LaCruzMarch201714.5m_1 | ecosystem: Environmental > Aquatic > Freshwater > Lake | place: Spain: Castile-La...
GTGGTGAAATACCCGGTCACATCCCGAACCCGGAAGTCAAGCCCACTTGCGGCGAAAATAGTGCCAGGGAGACTTGGTGTCAAAATAGCTAGATGCGCCTCTTTTTTTATTCCTTCCATTATTCTTCTATATGCCTACCGAAATATATTTTTTAATATTAACCCAATCATTCTAAAAATTATTTGTATTCCAATGTTTAAATATTCTCTAACTGAATTAAAGTAGTTTTAGAATTGTTTTTAATTTTTATAAAATTGTCTTAGTATTAATTTACATAATTAGAGCTAAAAATTTACATTGTTTAAGGAGTGCAAAGGTGTCATTTTTTCAAAGTAAGGTAAAAAATTCTAACGAAGACTTTTTAGAAAATACTAATAAGTTTAGGTTCATTCTAGAGAAGTTTCAGATTAAAAGGGATGAGATTTTATTTAGAGAGAGTAAGGAATTGAAAAAATTGAGTGATAGAAAGAAATTACCCGCTCGAGAGCGTCTTAATAAAATATTAGATAAGCATACAACTTTTTTGGAAATTGGTTTTTTTGCTGGAGATAGCGTTTATAACGATAACATTTCTTCAGCAGGTATATTATGTGGAGTTGGAGTTGTGCATGGTATTTTTTGTGTTTTGATTGCCAATGATCCATCAGTTAAAGGTGGAACATATTTTCCTTTGACAGTTAAAAAACATATTCGAGCGCAGGAAATTGCGATGTTAAATAAGCTTCCTTGTATTTATTTAGTTGATTCTGGAGGAGCATATTTACCGCTTCAGGATCAAGTTTTTCCTGATAAAGAACATTTTGGTAGAATTTTTTATAATCAAGCTATTATGTCTGCATCAAATATCCCTCAAATTGCGGTTGTATTGGGTTCATGTACGGCAGGAGGAGCATACATACCTTCAATGTGTGATCAATCTATAATAGTTAAAGGTAATGGAACAATTTTTTTGGCTGGACCACCCTTGGTGAAAGCTGCAACGGGTGAAGTAATAACTGCAGAAGAGCTAGGCGGTGGCAAAGTTCATACTACAAATTCTGGAGTTGCAGATTATTTGGCTGATGATGAGGACGATGCTCTAGAAATGACTAGAGGACTTGTAAAAGAGATTAATTTAAATGATAAATCAAAGTTGCATTTCGAGCAGAAAATTAAGGAACCAGTTTATTCTCAAGAGGAACTTTTAGGAATAGTACCTGTTGATTACAGGATTCCTTATGATGTTAGAGAAGTTGTTGGAAGAATTGTAGATGGATCAGATTTTCAAGAGTTTAAGGAGAATTATGGTGTTACGCTTTTTTGTGCATTTACGGAAATAATGGGAATTAAAGTTGGAATAATTGCCAATAATGGAATTTTATTTTCTGAAAGTGCTTTGAAGGGAGCACATTTTATTGAATTATGTTGTCAGCGTAATATCCCATTAATTTTTTTACAAAATATAACAGGGTTTATGGTTGGGAAAAAATATGAGCATGAAGGAATCGCTAAGCATGGTGCCAAGCTTGTAATGGCAGTCTCATGTGCCAAGGTGCCAAAAATTACAGTTGTTATTGGAGGTTCTTTTGGTGCAGGTAATTACGGAATGTGTGGAAGGGCATTTAATCCAAGTTTTTTATGGATGTGGCCAAATGCAAAAATTTCAGTGATGGGTGGTGAGCAAGCAGCAAATGTTTTATGGATGGTTAGAAATCAAGAAAAAATATTAGAGTCTGAGGAATTGCAGTTTAAAAAAGAAATATTAGATAAATATAATACTGAAGGCAGCTGCTATTATAGTTCAGCTAGACTTTGGGATGATGGGATTATTGATCCTCGTGATACTCGAAAAGTATTGGCATTATCATTGGCGGTTTGTTCAAATGCTCCTAGGATGGAAACAAAGTTTGGTGTTTTTAGAATGTAATGCAAAGCAGGTTTTTTTATGAGTCAAATTTTTTGCAAGTTAGTTGATAGAGAGGATTTTGCAGAGATTCTTTTAATAAATGAAAAAAGTAGAAATGTATTATCTCCAGAAATGATGGAAGAGTTTGAGGAAGTTCTTGCTCAAGTTCCTATTATTAAAAAATGGAGATTCATTATTTTAAAAGCAGAAGGTAAGTCATTTTGTGCTGGAGCTGATCTTAAGTGGATGAAGGCACAATCAGCGGAAACTCATTTAAATGGGTTTCAAGATAGCAATCGTTTACTAACATTTTTTAATGCCATATTTAAAATTGATATTCCTATAATTGCTTTCATTCATGGCGATATTTTCGGAGGTGGAGTTGGGTTAGTGGCCATGTGTGATTATGTTATTGTTCACGAAGAGACGAAGTTTTGTTTGTCCGAAGTGAAGCTTGGTCTTGTACCTGCGGTTATTTCGCATTTTGTTCAGCAAAAAATTGGCATAAGTCATTTTTTAGCCTATTCCACAACAGCTCGAGTTTTTTCTGCAGAAGTTGCATTGAGGCTTGGGCTTGCACATGAGATTTATCATGGTCAAATTAATAATGAAGTATTAATAACAAGTTTCATAAATGTTATGTTGAAAAATGGTCCTGAAGCAATGTTGGCCAATAAATCATTAATAAAAAAATTATACTATTGTAGCTTTGATGAGGAATCAGGTTCTTTTGCAAGGCAGATGATTTCAAGATTAAGAATTGGAAGCGAAGCTCAAGAAGGCATGTCATCAGTTTTAGAAAAAAGATCTCCACGTTGGCTTAAGTCAATCTAAATGAGAAATTATAAATGAAAAATAAAATTAAAAGAATCTTAATTTCGAACAGAGGTGAAATAGCTTCTAGGATTATTGCAACCTGTAAAGAGATGGGAATTGAAACCGTTACCATTTTTCATGAGACTGATAAAAACCTTAGTTACATTCATGAAAGTGATTATAGTGTGCCACTAATAGGTGAGACTATAGGTGAAACATATTTAAATGCTGCACAAATAATATCAATCTCATCACAATTATGCGTAGATGCAATTCATCCTGGTTATGGTTTTTTATCTGAAAATGCCGATTTTGCAGATTTAGTTAAGAAAAATGGGATGATCTTTATTGGGCCAGATTCCTCTAGTATTAGAGCAATGGGAAATAAAATTGGTTCAAAGAAACTACTTAAACCTCATTCGATTCCCTTAATTCTTGGATATATTGGTGATAACCAAGAAAAAGAAAATCTTTTAGAAGAAGCACAGAAAATTGGTTTGCCTTTACTTATAAAGGCAGCAGCTGGTGGTGGCGGAAAAGGAATGAAGATTGTTCGATCTTGGGATGATTTTTATGAGTTATTAGATTTAGCTAAAATTGAAGCGATGAAGTTTTTTAATGATGAAACTATAATGCTTGAAAAATATTTAGAAAACCCGCGCCATGTAGAGGTGCAAGTTTTAGCGGATCATCATAACAATATTTTGATTTTAGGAGATAGAGATTGTTCCTTGCAAAGAAGACATCAAAAAATAATTGAAGAGGCACCTGCACCTTTTATCGATGAAGACATTAGAAAAAGATTATATGATGATGCACACAGAATTGCAGAAATTGTGACCTATAAAAATGCTGGAACACTGGAATTTGTTTTTGATGAAAATGGAAATTATTATTTTTTAGAAATGAATACAAGATTACAGGTAGAGCATCCTGTTACTGAAATTATTTATGGAATAGATCTAGTTAAAATGCAAATTCAAATTGCAGAGGGGAAAGTAAAGCCTTGGGGTGATGTATCACCAATTCAACGTGGTCATGCCATGGAAGTTAGATTGTACGCTGAAGATCCTTGGAATAGTTTTTTTCCTACTAATGGTAAAATGGAGAAATTCTTTCCATCAATTCAGAAACAAGTACGTTACGATTTTACATATAGACAAGGTGATCAGGTTTCTACAAATTTTGATCCAATGTTGGGTAAAATTATTGTGCATGCTGAAAATAGAATTTCGGCCATTAAAAAATGTGAAATTGCACTTTTACAAACCTGCGTGATAGGAATTAAAACGAATCAATTATACTTAATTAAGTGCTTGAGAAATGAGAATTTTAAAAAAGGAATTCTTTCTACTAATTTTATTCAAAAAAATGAAAATGAGCTCTTAAATCTTGAAGTAGAGTCAAAATTTTGGCTTGATATTTTGCCATTCTTAACCGAGCATTTTAATGATTCCGATACTAATTTGGAAAATGTTTCTCAAGCTTATTATGTTTGGAAAATAGCAAGTATAAAAAAGAAAGAATTAAATAGATGGAATATAAAAGAGATAGCTGAGAATCAATTGCTAATAGAAAATATAGAGACTTCAGTAAAGAAGATTATGTTTTTTTATTTAGACAAAAAAAGTGTGAAATTATTTCATGGAGGAACATATCAGGAAATTTTTCTTGATGAGAGCGCTAATTTAAATGAAAGCAAGTTAAAGAATAAAAGTGTTCAGAACTTGGAAAATCAAAACTATGCAGAGATTTTATCACCAATGCCAGGCAAAATTACTAAACTTTTAGTTCAAAATAATTCATTGGTTAAAGCAGGGCAAACAATTTTAAATTTAGAAGCGATGAAGCTAGAGCATTCCATGAAATCTCCAATTGATGGAATTGTGGAGCAATTGGAATTAAAATTAAATGAACAAGTACAACAAAGTCAGATACTTTTTATTGTGAAAAAAAATGAAACAAAATAAGCATCAACAATTTAGAGTGGTAGAGGTTGGACCTCGCGATGGTTTGCAAAATGAGAAAGAACCAATTGATACTGAAGTGAAGTATCAATTTATTATGGAACTTTTAGAGGCTGGACTTAAGGAAATAGAAATTACAAGTTTTGTTAGGCCTGACAAAATTCCACAGTTATCAGATGCAAGTGAACTAGTATTGAAGTTATCGAAGGTAACTAATTTAGATTCGTTTTGGTGTTTGGTTCCTAATTTAAAGGGGCTAGAGAAGGCCTTAGATTTAGGTATAACTAATATTGCTGTTTTCACATCAGTGTCTGAAACTTTTAATCAAAAAAATATTAATATCTCCGTAAATGATGCAACAAAGCTTATTAGTGAGATTGCTGCAAAGGCAAAAAAAATTAATTCAAGAATTAAAATAAGATGTTACATATCGATGGTATTTGGGTGTCCCTACGAAGGAAATACTGTTTTACAAAAAGTTGCACCTTTAATTAATGAACTAAAAAGAATAGAAATTGATGAATTTTCCTTTGGTGATACAATCGGTGTTGCTTATCCTCAACTTGTGAAATCACAGTTAGATTCAATTGTACCAATTATTTCTAAGGATAAAATTTCATTACATTTTCATGATACAAAGGGCATGGCACTTTTAAACGTACAAACAGCTTGCCAATATGGAATTTCAAGTTTTGATTCTTCGGCCGGTGGTATGGGCGGATGCCCATTTGCAAAGGGTGCAACGGGCAATCTAGCAACTGAGGATCTGTTAGAGTTTTTAAAATGTGAATTTCAGTATAATGAAATTGATTCAATTAAAGTTGCAAATGCTGCGAGTAAAGTTTTTCAGTCTTTAAAAAAATCTTCTACATCTAAGATGCACCATTTTTTGATGAAGAAGTCATAACGTCCTCTAAATTATAAAAAAGTATTGAAATATGAATGATATTCAAAAAAGAAAAATGATTAATTCAACATTATTTTTGGAAAAAAAAGTAGGATTAATTACATTGAATAGGCCGGAATTTGGGAATGCCTATTGCAAGGTTTTGCTAACAGAACTGATCGAGGTTTTAAAAAAATGGGATTTAAATAAGCAAATTGTATTAGTTGTTATCAGTGCAAAAGGTAAATATTTTTGTACGGGTGGTGACGTTAATCATATGTTAAATCAAAAGGATATTTTCGATAGTGATAAAAAAAAATTAGATACTAAGTATAAGAATTATATTCAAAAGTTAGCGCTTCTTTTAAGGGGTTATTCAAAATTGACACTTGCTTATGTGGATGGACCTGCAATTGGAGCAGGATTTGGATTAGCACTTTATTGTGATTTTATTGCTGCCAGTGAGCGTGCTAGTTTTCAATTGCCCTTCATAGATATAGGCTTAGTACCCGGCGATGGGAGTTTCTGGTTATTGAGTCAAAAAATAGGAGAGTCAAAGAGTAAAAAGTTTCTTTTTACTGGTAAAAATATTGATTATAAAGAAGGCATTGATAGTCAATTAATAGATTTTCAGTTTATTTCGGGTTTATTAGATAGTGATATTCTTAAAGAAGTTGATAATCACTTTCAATTTTCGAAAAAAGAAATGATTCCACTTTCTAAAAATATGGAATTAGTAAATTTTAGAAAAAATACTATTTTTGAATTTAAAGCCCATTTGCAAACTGCAAGGAAGTTTCAAGTAAATCTACAGACTAGTCCATTACATTTAAAATTATTAAGAAAAAAAATAAAAAAATAGTAAATGAAATTTTAAGTATTAGGTTTTAAAGATTGATCTTGCTGGCTTAAAACTTTTCATTTTCACCATTGAAGTAGTTTTAAGATTTTTTTTAGGTTTTATACTTTCACCCAAGCTGAATTTTTCCATAGTGCTCGGATTAAAACTTTTTAAGTTTTTCAAGCTTGTTTTAGATTTATAAAATTTAAACATCATAATCTCTCCTTATAATTGAAATTCATTTTTATATGAAATTTCAATCTTAATTCAAGGAGAGTTATTGAAACTCTAGTAAAAAGATTGAAATTTCTTAGTATTACAGCAATTTACATCTGTCATTATAGTTGTAATCCCTGGTTTTATGGATTAAGACCTATTATCAATTTATCATGTATCGGGATTGTTGTGAGAAAGCTTTAGAAGAAAAAAATGAATAATTAAGTAAAATCAGTGCCTTGGGATATTGCCAAGGGAAATAATTTCTGGTAACGGGGTAATAATGAGTACGGAATTACAATATCTTAAGTTTTTTAACTTTCATGAATTGAGTCTTATACACAATTCCTCAGTGGAATTAACTGAGCGTTGGAAGTTGGTAAGAAATTTGCCTTTTATTTATAAAAATTTTTTCTTAAATTTAGAACAAAATGAAAGAGTAGAGTTATGGAAAAAAATTACAAATCCTACAAAATTAATAATTATTGATCAGTGCTGTTGGGCAAAAGATGAATTTTTAGCGACAGAATTTTTTCAAATTTTAGAACTCCATGTTGAAGCTTTTGAACATGATAGTCAGAAAATTTCACAAATTATATATTATCAGGAATTTGCACTTTTTCTAATGAAAAAATTTATCATTAAGCCATTTGATCAAGAGGAGCCCGATTATCCTGATCACGACAGGTATTGGGTCAGTGATGATTTTTCCTTTATATTTGAATATGAAGAATGCCATGAAGAATATGTCACTATTACAAAAAGGATATTACAAGTTTTATTGGCAGAATTAGGTGTTGAAAAAATAAATGTTTGGTTAACAGAGTTACATTATAATCATGTAATGCAGATGGAAGAAAATATTTTTAGCGAGAAATTAAGAAGAGATGAAGAGCAATCAATTCCCTCATATTTAGAAGCACTCAATTGGACAATTCCTATTACTGCTGAAAAAATTTTAAATAAATTGAAAAAAAAAATTGGTCATATTCAATCTCCTAATCTGGATGAAAATGTTGATTTTAAAAATGATATCCTTGAAAATGAAAATAAGCTTTTTTATCAGTGGAAGATGGCCTGTTCGGCACTTATTGTTTTGAAAGATTTTTATTTAAATTTGCTGCCAATTACAATTGAGGATTGGGACATTAATTTGTTTAAACGTTTAAATAAATTAATTCAGTTTTCTGTGGAGCGACTAGACCAAATCTCTGGAGAATCGAAATTATCATCAGAGTTTATTTTGTCTGAAATTGAAATTAAAGATTTAGTTCGCTATGCCATAACCGAAATAAAAAAAATGAAAACGAAGGTACAGAAATTACAAAAATACGAACTAGAATTACAGGCCGTGCATTGGGGGGAGTTGTGGGGTGAATTCTCTCAAGCATTTTTTGAAGCAGTTGAAAATAATAAACCATTTAGTGAAATTCATTTTTCTTCCCTAGATGATTTTGTATCATATCAACAAGCCGATAGTTTGCTTAGTTTTTTATATAATTATTTTACACATTTTATTCGTGGAGCACTTTCTGGTTTTACAAAGGAACAGTGGATTGCCCTAATAGAAAAAGAAAAAATTCTCAATTATAATGAGAATGAGATTTCCTTAGAAATTATAGTTTTGACTGCATTTTTTGATTTTAAATTAAATCAAATTGTGAACCCCAAAGCAACATTTAGAAAGCAAGATTGGTTTTTTACAATTTCATGGGAGAATTTTAAAAAAGCATTTGAAGTGATGGTGAGTCAAAATTTTTGTCTTTCAGAATCAGATTTAGATTTTTTTAAAGAGGGCAGTTTTTGGGCCATTAGTGATAAAAGTCAATTAGGAACTGCAAAAATGTTTTTAGAATCTATTTTGAAATATCACTTTTTAAAATTAAATTTGGTAGAAATTTCCCTTGAAGATAGGAAATATGTAGGAGGAGTTCTTTTAAGAAATAGTGATGAATATTTACTAAACTAATTTATTTAAACAAAAAAATGATCATAAATATCTTCCATTTTTTTTTGAAAAACACTATTGTCTGTGAGTAGTTTTTCAAGAATTATTTTTTTCTTATCATAGATCTCTGATTTATATTTTGGCCCATAAAAATCATAAATTGCTCTGCTTTCGAGATTTAAAATATTTTTATGCATAAAAGTAATAATTTTTTTGAGTCTAAAAAAATTTGTTTCAAGAAAAGTATAGATTTTTCCTTGATCATATTTTTTAATTTCCTGCGTGTCAGAAATCTTACTAATTTTTTGAGTAGCTAAAAATTCTTCAAAACCAGCGAGCGGATTCTTTTCATTAAAAAATTTGCTCATAAATCTTTTTTTATTTTTTTATCATTAGTACTTTCAAGTAATATTAATTCATCAAAGGTTTTATTTTCAAAATATAATGAAGTTAATTCCTTGTTTAATAAAACATAGGAGCTAATTAGCTGATCTGATTTTTCGAAGTTTAAACAATCAAATTCTCGTTCAGCAATTGTATTATATAAGACTAATTTCTGATGCAATTTAGTAAAATTTCTTGGTCTTTGTGGAAAAAATGCTGGAACATCTTCAATTTTTAGAAAGCAAGCGATTCTAGTTTGTTGCCCACCTAATTGTGGAACTAGAAAATATAAGGGGTAGGGAAAATAGGGAGATTTAACCATCGAAATAATTCTACTTTCAATGTAAATAATTTTTTCAAAATCACAGTCAGGCAAAGAGGTTAAATTTATAATGATAGGGTTTTTTCTAGAATCAAGGTCCTTTTTAAATTTCGGATTATTAAAGTCAGATAAATTTGAAATATTAATTTTTTTTAATACAGGTAAATCCTTCATTCATATATGATAACATAGAGTGAGGAAAAAAAATGGTTCCAGCATTTAAGTTAATAAAAATTCCATTTGTCTTAAAAAAAATTTTGAAACAAAGTTTAGTAGATACCCATCAAGATGAGACTGGTATTAGTTTTGAGTTATCCAAGGATGCTGGATTAAAACTTTTAATTTTTCAATGCTTATCCCGTGATTTTAGAGACAGAAGTATTCAAACAATTTATCGCTACTACGGTTGGGATTATTTTAGAAAGTTGATCGTTTCAATTTTTATTCATAAAAAGTTATATGGCCAATGGCCAATCCAAACAAAAAATCTTTTTATTGATAAGGAATTTTCTCAGACAGAGGATAATTTTGCACATTTTACTGCGAAGGGATCCTTTAGACATACCTTGTTAGCACTATATTTGCGGTTATTAGAATTAGAACTTGATGCTGAGTATCCAGAAAGGAAAGCACAGGTGATATCATCCTGTTTGAAGTCCTTGCCATTTATGGAAATTAAAGGAAGAAAGGGAAAAGAAATGGACCTTGGAATGCTCTTAATTTGGCATTTCACTGAATATTTTCAGCATGACAATATGACTGAATTTTTAAAAAAGGGAAATGATTATTCAGTTATTATGAATGAACTGTCATTAAGTTATCGAAAAGTTATTAATACAAATTTTATGCAATATTTATTATCTATTGGGGATTATGAATCTTTTGGGTTTGAAAAAAGAGTATGAAATTTGTTATCAACTAGATATTGGCCAATTTCTAATTATTTCAATTGTTTTTCTAACATTAATTTCAGGTGTCCCGGGTGTAACTCCGTGACCTAGGCCTGCGATCCATCTGTGAAATGGAAATTGAATATTTGTTAAGTGATTCATCCATTTTTGAAGCTTTATTGTCAAAAATTCTGTCGGCAAATGTAACCAACTTGGATCGATGTTACCCTGTAAAAAAACATTGGCTGGGACGTGGTTGAGATAAGTTTCAATAGGCATTCTCCAGTCAACACCTAGAGTTGTGATATTAGTAAAGTCTAAAAAACTTAGGTGATGTGGATTGGTCATCTTGCTGTAGTATGTTATTTTTATATTAGGATTTTTTAATGTAAATTTTTTCAATAGATTATTTAGTATTGGAGCTACATGTTCTCCGTAATCAATACTTGAAAGTTCCCCCGCAGCAGTATCAAATAGACAAATTGTATCTGCGCCACCGTCAACTTGTAACTGCATACTTGTTGTTAGAGATGGAATTAAGGCTTGCAAAAATTTTTCCCATCTTCCATCCACAAGACCTCTCTTGGGATCATGTAATGATCCGCTATGCCCACCATCAACAGCGTAGGTAAAAAGTGTCCAAGGAGATCCAACAAATCCTAAAAGTGATTTAGATGGAGAAAGTTTTTTTCTAATTTGTTCAAGGGCCTTTTTTTGAAATTGATAATATTGAATTGAGTCACAAATTGATTTATCTTCGTCAAAAAAACGAGAGTTATCTTTAGTAAAATGATGTTGAAGTTTAGGAGGGCCCAAATCGTAGTCTAAACCCATTCCAAGGTGTTCCAGAGGGAAAAGCAAATCAGAAAATAAAATGGCAGAATCAAAATCAAAATCTTCAATGGGGCCCATGGTTATTTCGCAAGCTAAATTTTCGTCCTTACACATTTCCATAAATCCATATTTAGAGCGGATTTTTTGGTAATGAGCATGGTATCTACCTGCTTGTCTCATAAACCAAATGGGAATTTTTATTTTTGGTATGTTATTTTTATTTATTACTAGATTTTGTGTCATGGTTTTATATAGGTTAACTTGTAACCAACTCCTCTAATGGAATGAATTTGTAAAGATTTTGTTTGATCAGTCTCACACCATTTTCTCAAATTAACAATGTAGTTATCGACTGTGCGAGTAGATGGAAAAGCTTCTTCACCCCAAATTTCTTCGATTATTTTATCTCTAGTAACTACAAGATCAAGTTGATCATGCAAAAGTTTTAGTATGGAGCATTCTTTGTGATTTAGGTGGTGAGTGTTTCCTTGGCCATCAATTACTTGATATCTAGAAAAGTGAATTGACAGTGATCCGTATTGATAAGTTTGCTGTAGTTTTTTTAAAAAATGACTACCACTTAAAACTCTTTCAATTTTTATGAGAAGTTCTTTTAATGTGAATGGTTTATGAATGACATCATAGGCACCCATTTCTAGAATACTTAATCTCGCTTCAGGATCAGCTTGGGCTGAGATAAATATAATAGGTGTGGGGTCATTTTTAAATTCATCCTGTTGTAAAATTCTTTTTGCTATATTTATAGATTTTCCGTCTGGAAGATTAAGATCTAGAAGTAATAAGTGAAAAATATTATCTTTTAGTAATTCATCGGCCTGTTTTATGCTTTTGACCCAGTGGCAAGAATATTTTTTTTGGAAAAAATATTCTTCTAATGTTTGGCCAAGTATTTCATCGTCTTCTAATAGAAGAATTTTGTAGATTTGGTTCATGCTTGTTTTTGGAGTTTCAGTCACAGGTATTTTTCTCCAGAAGCAAGTGGAAGTTTTATTGTTATTTCAAAGTGTGGGGAGAATTTAAAATTTATTTGACCATGCATTTTATAAATCATTTTTTTTATGAGATAGAGTCCTAATCCTGTACTATTGTTAGAATCATTTTTAGTAGGACCAGTATAAAAAAGTTCTGCAACTTTTTTTGGATCGCCCTTAAATGGAGTGCCAAAATCCTGATATGAAATCACTACAAATGAATCCCTAGTACTAAGATCTATAGCAATGAGTTTGCATTTATGTTGATGTTTTATAGTATTTTGAACTAGGTTGGAAAAAATAATGTGTAGCCATTGAATTTCCGCCAAAATTTCATCAACAACAGGAAATGTTGGAGCTACAGATAATTTAATGGTGATTTCGTAGCTGGCAGATTTTATCCAGTTTTCTAGAAAATTTTTTATAGATATTTTTTGAAAATATACTTGACCGCCTAATTCTACCCGTGAAAGCTGCATCAGTTCTTGTATTTCATAGGTAAGATTTTTACTTGATGTAATTAAGCGATTAACTGCTTTAAGGATATTATTTTTTTCTAATTCATCATAGAATTCTAATTTTTCCTTTAAAATTTCTGCTTGTAGTTGAATATTGGTTAGCGGGGTTTTTAATTCGTGTCCGAAGGCGGCAAAAAATCTTTGCATGCCTTTTGTTCTCTTTGAATCAAGAATAAAAAGATAAAAAAGTGATGTGATTAGAAGTAGTAAAGTGACAAAAAAAGCAGGGCCCTCCCACTTTATCATTCTCATAATATCTCTTCCCTGAGATGGGGGACCTATGAATTTAGAAGCTTCTTGATAAATATCATAAAGGTGTACCATAACATAAATCCACCAAGCCCCCATGGAGAGGCTTAATAGGAGCAATGCAAGTATTGCAGCGTAGAGCCATTTTTTTGTGAGGGTAAGATTATCCATAAATTTTTTAGTTCAAAAGTTTCTTTTTTAAATCAGCTAGAACCTTCTCATCGCCATGTGCTGATGAAATAAATCCAACTTCAAAGGCATTGGGCGCGATGTAGACTCCTTTATTAAGCAATAGTTCAAAAAGAATTTTAAAATCAGCATTTAGTGATTCAGGAATTTTTACTAAACTTCTCATTTCTGAGGTTTGTGAATTTTTATCCTGAGAAACTGGCCAAAAGAGGCTGCCAAAGCGAGTCCAATTTAATTTTTGAATTTCTGGAAGGGAGGTTTTTTTACTCCAATCCTGTAGTAAATGAACAATAGTTTGGCTGGTTTTTTCTAAGGTTTGATAAAAATTATTTTGTTTTAATTTTTTAAGAGTAACAAGACCTGCCCGCATGGCCATAGGGTTAGCACTTAGAGTTCCCGCTTGATAAACTCCTCCGCAGGGAGCGAGGTATTCCATGATATTTCTATTGCCTGCAAGTGCTCCAACGGGAAGTCCTGCACCAATAATTTTACCATATGTAACTAGATCTGGCTTGATTCCTGTGAGTTCAGTCATGCCGCCAAAAGCCACTCTAAAACCACTGATGACTTCATCAAATAAAAGTAGACTTCCATATTTAGAACTAATTTCTCTTAGAAATTTTAAATACTCTAGTCGTTGTGGCAGTAATCCATTATTAGCAGGAATTGGTTCAATAGCAATTGCTGCAATTTCATTTCCATATTTTTTAAATATTTCTTCCACTGCCTGTTCATTGTCAAGATCACAAATAATTGTGTGTTCAATAGCTTCAGGTGAAATTCCCAGAGAACTTGCCTCAGGCAAATCTGCAACTCCAGATCCAGCTCGAAGTAGCATTGAATCTAAATGTCCGTGGTAACAACCATTGAATTTAAGAATTTTTTTTCTTCCAGTAAAACCTCTTGCAAGTCTTAGGGCAGCCATCACTGCCTCGGTTCCTGAATTAACAAATCTAACTTGTTCAATAAAAGGAAGATGTTCAACCATATACTCTGCCAGAAAGAGAGAGTGTTTTTCTGTGGCACCAAAACTCCATCCTTCATTAAGAGTTTCTTGAATGACATTTTTTACATCAGGATCTTGATGGCCAAACATTAATGGCCCAAAACTCATTAGGAAATCAATATATGTTTTATTTTCTTCGTCTGTAATGTAAGCACCTTTCCCATTTTTAATAAATCGGGGAGTTGTATGGAGTCCCTTAAAGGATCTGACTGGTGAATGAACACCTCCAGGAGTTACAATTTTAGCCCTTTGAAATAATTCTGAAGATGTATCTGGGAATAGTGTCATAGAAATTCCTATTGATTTAGGTCGTTTATTAAATTTTTAAAATCACTCATTCGAGGAATCATGGCAATATTTTTAGTAAAATGAGAAATGTAATTGAAAGTTTTTCCAGGACCACAAAAATGAAAGGCATTCTTTGGAAGGAATGGATTGTAGTGTTCAAATTGGTTGGGAGAAGTCCAATAAAAAAAAGATCGTTTTTGTAATTCCTTAAGAAATTTTTCATTTGGAGGAGTTCTTATTATATCGTAACAGCTAATTTTATGAGCAAGTGGAATGGTGACACTAGATTTTTCTCCTGTACAGACAAAGATTGGGAGCTGTTCTTGATCAAAATTTGCCTTATGCCAAATTTTCCAAAAATCAGAGTTTTGAAATTTCAGAAACTGAGTTTCTCCAAGTGAATCATTGTCGCCACTAACCCAGCATAAACTTTGTTGAGATATTATCTCTTGAGATTTTGCTCCTGATACCCAAATGAGTTGATGCCGACCAGTATGATTTAACAGGTGATGACAGTTTTTTGAAGCGAGAAAAAGCCATTCTTTATTTTTAAGATTTTGTGCTACTTGATCAAGGGGAAGTATTTTTTTTGTGAATAGTGAATCAAAAAGAATATTTTTATTTTTGTAAAATGAAACTTGGTGATCATCAGATAAACCAATAAAGAGTTCTGTTGGATTTATTTTTTTTTCTAATATTGGTTGGTGAAAATTTTCTTTAATACGAAGTGAATCAATTTTTCCGTTTATATGAATTAATTGTGATGGATGTGGATAAATAGTTTGTACATTAATCCCAATTGCTAAATGACATCCTCCTCCATATTTTTGAAAGTATTTTTTTTCAAGTGTTGTTTCTGTTGTTGTGGCTAAATCGTTTACTGTTGAGAGAATTCTTTGAATTTTGCGTGAATGATCACTTTTATCATTAAGATATTCAATGGCCAATGCTCCTTGGCCAGGGGCACTGGGAAAAATGGAGAGTGGCAAAATTTTGAAATGAGTTTTTTTTAATAATTCCAATATTTTTCTATTAGAACTTTCATGAGCACAGAGCCTTTCAAGACCAGCTAAGGCAAGGACAATTCCATCAAAGTGTTGGTTTTGTAGTTTTTCAAGTCTTGAATTAACATTTCCTCTAAGTGATTCAATTTGAAGATTAATTCGGCTGCTAGTATAAGGCAGAAATGATTTTAGATTTTCCTCTAGCTGAAACATTCTTCTTGGAGAGCTTGTTCCAATAAGAATTTTTCCAGAGTTCTGCAATTTTTTTAGTCCAGCTTCACTCATAATTAAAATGTCATGGGCAAACTTTCTTTCTGTAATGGCCCCTAAAGTAATACCTATTGGTCGCTGAGATCCTAGATCCTTATAAGAGTGAACCACAATATCAACTTGTTTATTTAAGAGTTTTTCGTCAAGTTCCTTAGTAAAAAAATCCTTTCCTTCCATTTGCCAAAGTGGTTTATCTTGAACTTGATCACCTTGAGTTTTGACTATTTGTAATTCAAAAGTTGCATTTGTATTTTTTTCTAATTCTTCTTTTATTAGCGTGCATTGTGCGAGCGCAAGCAAACTGCCACGGGTGCCAATTATAAAATGGGATTTTGATAAATTATCTGGCTTTTCTGTTTTTAGATCCATTGAGATTAGATTCTTCAATTATATAATTTAAGTCTCTCAGATTAGAGTTGATCATTGATCTATGCAAGTTTTTTACGGCAAAAAAATGCAATTGATCTCGACTAATTTTCTGATCAAACCAAAGAGTTCTTTTTAAGGCCATTTGTTCGATTGCTACTTTTGCAAGATTTAGCATTTCCATTTTTTTATCTTCTAAAATAGCTCCTTGATTGAGAATTCCTTGAAGAAGACAAATATGTAAATTCTGTTCTATCAGTTTTATAGGAGGTACTTCAATTGAGGTTGGGGCACCTAAATCAATAAAAATTTTCTGTTTTAATTTTGAAGGATAATTTTGCCAACTGAGAAAAAAATCAGCATTAAATAGTAATAAATTATCTACTCCTACAGTATTCACAATTAATGGGTGCGATTTCATTAGTGTCGTATTAAACCATTCTAATATTTGAATTCCGTAATCCTTCTGCCATTTGAGTAATTTTTCATTATCTCTTCCACAAATGGTGACAAGATGTGTTTTTTTAAATTGTAAAAGAAGTTCTTCAGCTAGTTGGCCAGTACCTATGATGAGGATACTAGGAATTTTTTCAAAGGAATTTATGTATCTTCTTGTGACAGAAGCATAGGTTTGTTGGCCAAGGTGAGAGAGATATTCCGTTCTAATTTTTTTGGCATCCTGGAGAAGTTTTTCTAGAACAATTAAAATACTTTTATGGCGAGAAGAATTAAATAGGTATTCTTCCATGGATTTTTTAAATTGAGAGACGATCTCATTTTCACCTAATAATTGGCTTTTTAATCCACAGATGACTTCTAATAAAAATTGATAGGCTCCTGGTCCTTGGTGTTTTTCATATTTCCATTGGCTTAATTCTAGTGAAAGTGGAGATGTGGAAAGAACAATTTGTCGTTGACAGGTTTTCAATATAAAACACTCCTTAGGCAAGGAGCTGGGCAAGGGAGACTGGAGTTCTAAAAAATCCTCATCAACTTCCCTAATGTCGATGGAATTGAAGGATCTTGAAGCCAGGTTAAAATTATAAAGATAAAGTTGATCAATCACTGAGATATTTTATAATTTTATAAGATCAAAGTGTCATAGAATTGTAGATTAAAGGAGATAAATCATGGATTTTGCTAGCAGACAAAAGTTTGATGCATCAAAAAGTCAGTTGTTTTTTCTGATAAAACATCTCGGAAAAACAAAATTTATGCTGGCAATGTCTAAAAAAATGCAAATTTTAGGAATTGAAAAACTATATTTACAAAACCCTAGGGATTTTATTCTTTTTTTCTTCCTGTTCTTATTTCGTGATACAGTTCTTTATATCATTATTCCTATATGGGTCGTTTCATTAATCGATGTTCCTTGAAAATTATTGGGGAATAATTGATTAAGTACGTAATCGTAATATGTTTATATTTAATAAGAAGAAAGTAAAAAAAAACGAAATATCTCAGGATGAGAGATTTGTATATGATTTAGTCACATCCTATCCAAAAATTTCTCAACACTTAACTTCTAATCCAGAAGATATTGGAAAAATTTTAGAAAATATTGATGAGATCAAGGGCACTTTTAAGAGAAATCTTGCTTCCTGGTCTGTTAAAATTATAGATAAAACACTTCTGAGACTCTACGATAAAATTAGTTTCGAATATCCAACTACTTTTCATTTGCCGAGCTTAGAAAAAAATAACCATATCATTTTAGTTCCAAATCACCAGTCTCACGCTGATTATGTGGCGCTAAACTATATTTGGTATAAAACTTTCGATCGTCCCGTTTTTATTGCTGGTGGAATTAATTTGAATATTTTTCTACTTGGAAATTTTTTTAGAAATATGGGTGCTTTTTTTATTAGAAGGTCCTTTCAACATAATCCTATTTATAAAATGACCTTTGAGGCTTATATTTTTTATCTTTTAAAAACCGATAAAATGATTGAGTTTTTTTTTGAAGGTGGACGCTCTCGAACAGGTAAATTATTATCGCCCAAATTTGGACTTTTTCAAATGCTCGTTGAAGCCCATGCAGAGTTATGCCAGCAACAGAAAAAAGAGGAAATTAAGCCATTACTATTTCTTCCCATTTCCATTGCCCACGAACACATTCCTGAGGAAAAGGCCCATGCTAGAGAATTAGATGGCGCTAAAAAGAAACAGGAATCACTTTTTCAAGTATTAAAAATTTTAAACTTACTCAATAAAAAAATGGGAATTATTCACATAAAAATGGGTGAAGGTATTGTCATACATGCTAGAAGTAGTCGTCAGGAACCCCACGAGATAAAAAGAAATGCCCAGGAGCTTGCCTTCAAGTGTTTTATCAGTGTTGGTAATGGAATGCCTGTTTCTGCTGTATCACTTGTTGCCTTACTTTTATTAGACGCACCTTCAGGTGCACAAACTTGGGATGATCTCTATAGCAAGGCCAAGGATGTCATGGCCTTTTGTGATCGGTTTGGCATTTCTTTGGCAAAGGAATTAATCCCTGATCAAGGAAAGCTAGAATTGAAAAGAGCATTAGAAATGTTGCGAACAAATGGAAAGTTGCAAATTCTAGAGAGACCAAAGCTAGGGAAAGTTTTTTATACAATTAAAAGTTCAGAGAGAGTTCACGTTTGTTATTTTAAAAATATGATTATTCATCATTTTTTAGTTGCTTCAATTATTAATTCTGCTTGGTTTAATATTTTTACTGGAAGCATTAAAAATTCTACGGATTTATATCAATTTTTGTTAGCTAGAAGACAGGAATTAAAATTTGAATTTTATTTGCCCACTGCTTCCACAATGTTGAGGGAGGCTTTAGAAATAATTTCCTATTCTGTGGGTAGAAAAATGGAAAGTTTAGATGAGTGTATGCAGTTAGGTACTCAAGAACTTTATTTAATCGCTTCAAAAGTTCGACCTTTTTCAACGGCCCTTTCTTCACTTTATGAATCCTATTATGTTGCGGCTTGCACATTGAGATATTTTATTTCTAAAAATTTTTCAGAGCAGGATTTTCTTTTAGTGGCGAGAGATCTTCATGAAATGGAAATTCAATATGGAAGAGTTGTTCAATATCCCGAAAGTTTTTTAGCTCCAGTACTAAAAGATTCTCTCAAATACTTCGTTCACGAAGGGGTATTAAATTTAACGGAGGGGCTTTTTACCGTTATTTCTCTTGACCTAGTCGATAAATACTGTGAAAAATTTGCTAGAGATATTAATGATCAAGTCACGCTTAATCTAAAAAGAACATCCTTAGAATGATTTATTTAATTGACCATGAGTAATCAGCTATTTTTAATGACCCCATGGACTAATCCTTGGCGCATGGCCCTACAAACTATAGATAATGTCCTATTAAGTGGACCTCAAATAATTGGCGCTCAGCAGGAAATTGGACCATTATTTCTCCATGAGAATAGGGAAAATTTTTGGGTTTTAAATTATCAGGGAAATATTTTTATTGGCCGAGAAATTTATGGTCTTAAGCCCGGTGATTTAGGTAAAAATTGGGGCTTGGACAACCTTTTCCTCATGAAAACATTAAAATCTCAGTGGGTTTTGGGACAACCACCACATCTAAATGAGGATAATCTTTTTTTATCCTTGAGATCATTTGATAAAAGCATCTTTGCACACAGCCTTAATCACTGGTTTAGTTACTTTCAAAAAAGCACTTTTGATTATGTTTTACTAGGTCATTGGAGTGATGCAGAAATTGTAGTAGGATAAACCTTGTGATTTGTAATAATATTAATTTTTTTCATACTGGAGGTGGGTTATTAACCTAATGAGACCAAAATCTGACAATGCAAATAGTGGTAGTTCTACATTTAACAAAGATAAAGAAAGTAGAGATAATAAGAGTTCTGGCGGAAAAAATGCGGGACCTCGTATCAATGATCAGATTAGAGTTCCAGAGGTAAGACTTCTTGGAGAACATGGAGAACAGCACGGTGTTGTGACAATTCACCAGGCTAAGTTGATGGCCCAGGATGCAGGCGTGGATTTAATTGAAGTTTCTCCTGGTTCAAACCCACCTGTTGTTAAGTTAATGGATTTTGGAAAGTATAAATATCAATTGCAAAAGAAAGCGAATGAGGCAAAAAAGAAACAAGTCGTTGTTGCTTTAAAAGAAATAAAATTGCGCCCAAGTATTGAGCAGCATGATTTAGAAGTAAAGATTAAGAGCATTCGGAAGTTTTTCGATGATGGGGATAAGGTTAAAGTTTCAATGCAGTTTAGGGGAAGAGAACTTTCTCACCAGGATCTCTGTCGTCAGGAGTTTGAGGAAATTATTAAAAAAATTGCTGATATGGGGGCAACTCTTGAATCAAAGTCGGGCTTAATGGGCAATAGAATGATTGCGGTCTTTATTCCTGAGAAAAAAGAGTTAAAAAAATAATTTTATTATTGATTTTCGTTTCTTAATACACTTAAGCGTGGACGTAGGAGCTTAAATTTGTTAGCTTGGTTAGCTGCAAGTTCTGATAGGTTGAGATTTTTTACTTAACTTAAGTATTAATTAGAATCATTTAAATTTAAAGAGGTTGGAAATTCTTATGGCTTTAAAGACAAAAAAATCTGTAGCAAAAAGATTTAAAATAACTGCAAATGGTAAAATTAAACATAAGAAGTCTCACATGAGACACATTTTAAGCAAAAAATCAGGGGATTATAAGCGTCAACAGGGAAAGATGGGCTATGTTCATCCTACTCATGAGGGTAGAATTTTACCTTGTTTGCCCTTTGCTTAAGTTTCATTAATTTAAGTTCAACAGAGAAATAGAGACTACATCCGAACAGCGGTTTAACAAGTAAATACTTAAATTTTAGTATTTCTCGCTGAATAGGTTTAGGGAGATAATTGTGACTCGTGCAAGACGTGGTTTTAAGGCCAGAAGAAGAAAGAAAAAAATTTTTAGATTAGCTAAGGGTTTTCATTTTGACCGAAGAAATAAGATTAGACATACAATGCCAACAGTGGAAAGAGCTTTGGCCTATGGTTATGTAAGTCGTAAGTTATTAAAACGTGATATGAGAAAGTTGTGGATTGTGCGAATTAATGCTGCAGCTAGAATGTTAGGTACAACTTATTCTGTTCTTATGAATTCACTTACTAAAAATAGCTTAACTTTAAATCGTAAGATGTTAGCTGATTTAGCAGTGAATGATTTTAAGGGCTTTGAGGCAGTTGTTAAAGCCGCTAAAATTAATCCAGTTTATTCAGTACTCCTAAAGACAAAGTTAGCTTAGATTTTTTTAATATTTAAATTTTATGAAATAATAAAAATAGTGCAGTCTCCTTTATTAATTTAAAAAATTAGTAAATCAATTGACTGCACTAAATTAGTTTTTCATGTAAAAATTCTCAAATAATTATCAATTGATTTCAAAACCATTTGCTCAACTAATACCAATTATAGAAAATATTCTTCACTTAGGAAGACTCGGGATTCGACCGAGACTTGCTCCTGCAAATCGTAGAGAAGTGAGACCGAAGTCTGACACCAGTGAAGGTTATTTTATAGAATTGGTATAAGCACCCTAAATATTAGAAACTTGATTCAAGTACCTTTCATCTGTTATTCTAAATACTGAATAAATGATTTCAAATCACTTGGAGCCTTTAGAAGTGAAGAGAAGAAATCAGTTGAATACTTTCAAGGAGGAAAGTTTCATGAGTATGACAAAAGCTGATGTCGTAGAAAAAATCCATGCAGAATTAGGGCTTGCAAAAAAAGATGCCGCAGAGGTTGTAGATCTGCTTTTTAAAGTGATTAAGGAAACTCTTTCCAAGGGCGAAAAGGTTAAAATTTCTGGTTTTGGAAATTTTAGTATAAGAGATAAAGCCTCTCGAATGGGCCGAAATCCTCAGACTGGTGATTCAATGAGTATTGCAGCAAGAAGAGTTCTTACTTTTCGTCCCTCTCAGATTCTGAAGGAAGATATTACAAATAAGTATGAGCATCGCTTGAATGATAAGGGTGTTGAAGATAAAACAATTCCACCTAAAGATACAGTGGCAAGGGCCTTAAGTGGTCACTTGAGCGCCTTCCATTTAGAGGAAGAGGATTAACATTGGTTAATTTATTTGAGCAAGGATTTTATAAAAATAAGTGAGTTTAGGTATTATGATGGAACAAAAAAATAATCAGAAGGAAGATTTAACACGATCAGTGTGGTTTAAACCTTTTCAATTATTGTTACCTGATTATGCTAAATACGGTTTAAGAAGTTATTACAAAGCGAGCGAAATATTAGAAATTCTTAATTTAAAAAGCTATATATTGCGTTTTTGGGAAAGTGAGTTCGAGTGTTTAGTACCAATGAAAGGTGATGGTGGACAAAATCTTTATTCACTCACAGATATGAAGATTTTATTTCGATTAAAGGAACTTTTACTTGAAAAAGAATTTCCAATTGAAAAAGCAAAGATGATTTTAAATCAAGAGTACCAGGTTTATAGATACTCATCATCTCATGAAGATTTAGGAATTATTGATTTAAAAGAAAAATTAGAACAAAAAAAATCTAAAATTCAGGAGGCAGTAATTGTGGAAGCCCCAATGTTTAGTGCAGATTCTTTTTCATTAAATGATGGAGGCAATGATGATTTAGCAAGAGAATTAAGTGGTGATCTATTTGCCAATATGGCAGAGGAAACTTTTTCCTTTCAGAGAGAGAATTCCTCTCGTTTAGAGGATGATAGTGCAGTTGTTATTCCTGCAGAGCTGGATAGATTGCCTGTGGAAATATTTCAAAATGAAATATTAAAAAATTGTAATAAAAAATTTGAAGATAGTTCATTACAAATGATTGAGTTAATTCAGGTTCTAGAAACTGAGTATCAGCAAAGAATAATCAAATGGTCATTAAATCTGAAACAAGAATTGAGCGATCTAAAAAAAATATTGCTTTAGTTTTTATTTTTAATACTGCCACCGAAAAATAAAAACAAGAGCAGTATGACTAGTTCGGATTGATATCTGGAGCAGCGATACTGCCCTTAATTTTAAAACTATAACTATTTTCAGCTTTTTTATAACTAGTGAGCATTGTGGCAATAAGCGCAAATTGATTTGCAAATTCCTGTGAAAGCCTAAGATCAGTACTTAAATCAAGTGAAGAGAATACAGGGTTTTCGCTATTGAGTAAAATATTTCCCTTTCCATTTATAAAAATAGGGGTGCTTGCTTCGCCTAAAATAAATCGTTCAATGACAATATTATTTTTTTTCCCCTGTGCTTTAATATTTAATGTTTTAAGATTTAAATCTGGAATGGCGAGCAGAGAAATTGTTTGAGCAGGTAATTCAAAGTTTTTAGAAGTCAGTGATAGATTAAGATTATGTAATTGTTTTTTTGCCATATCAAGTGAGATTTTTAAATCAAGATTGGCCACTCCTCCTAGAAGTAGACTAAATTGTCCCTGATCCTCTAATAATTTTGCGACCTGTGATAGCGGAATTTTATCATTAAAAATACTGATAATTTGCTCCCCAAATCCTAGTGCTATTTTTGCATCTAAATGAATTCCTTGATAAAGAAGAGTTGCATTAAAAACAATTCCTAGGGGAGAAAAGCTAGGTCCTCCAAGTGTTACTGTCATTTTTTCAATGACAATATCTTGGGAGGTATCAACACAGCTACCAGGAATCATTAATTTATAAAATGTTGGTCCTGGAGGAAAAAAATTCCATTCACTTTTTCCCATAGTGATAGCACATCCTGTAAGTGAAGCAAGACTTAAACTTTTCATACTCAACATTGAAGAATTTTCTGAATTTTTACTGCTGTTTTGAGAAACAGCATTTGATTTAAAAAAGCTACCCCAGGGCAAAGCAATTAAAAGGCTTATGGAAAATAGTCCAAGGAATGACATTTTCCAAATAATGGATATTTTTTTTGTTCCAGAATAAATTTCATCACTGAGGTGGTTTTCAGGATTAGTTTTGTAAGGGTCATTAGTCATATGAAGCTTTTTTAATAACTAGCACTATAAAATTTAAAATTTAATTGTCCACTTAAGAGTTTTTGTTTTCGGTCTCTGTTCAAACTGACGCTAGTTAATCTTACTTTGTATTTTTGATAGAGCAATTCCATTAATTGACTAAATTGTTGAGTGCTGATTCCATTTAGATTAACCGCTGCTTCAAAGACAGAATATTTTTGTCCAAGGGCATTTTGAATAAGAGAAGTAAATTGGATTTTGGATGAAAGAGGTTGCAGATTTTGATTTTGAGTAAGTGTATTTTGCAGATCTGCTTCGCTAGAAACTTGTTCTGAGGTAAACAGAAATGGGCGATATTGTTCTATTACAGAGTTTAGTGAATAAAGTGCATTAACTTCTTGTAATATGTCTTCTTTATGACCAATAGATGATTTGATGCTGAGATTGAAAAATAATATTATTAGTAGAGTGATAATTGGAAGCAGAAGTATTACTGCAAAAAAACCTAGTTGTAATAGTTCCCTAATTGGTGGATCAAGAACAATGATTTGATTGTGAAATCTTTGAAATTGTTCTGAGTTTCTCCATTCATCACATTTTCTAAAGAGTGCTTCATCAATTGATTTTAAAAAACTAAAAATTTTCATATTATAATGTTACCATTTTAGAATAATTTTATCATCAGATCCAGATTTGCTGATTTGTATCCCAATATTGGATTTTTTTAAACTGTCACCGGCCTTAGATAATTCTAAACTCGGGCAATCTCCCACAGATGCTTCATTTGAAGATGCGGGTCTATTTGGATAAACTTCTGCTTTATACATTTCTAATTTGCATTTTCCATTTGATAATTTTTTTTGAAAATGTGTTAAATCTGCTAGGGCATTATAAGAATTTGTTTCTGATAAAACTTTGATTTCTTTTTTTAATCTTCGAACTTGGTCTTCCATCTTTTTTTGCATAATAATAGGGGAATCAATAAGTTGCTTTTTTTCAATGGGACTAAAATTGAGAATTGGATTTTGTGAGACAACTTTTAATAGATCATTGATGTTTTTTTCTTGGAATGTCAGGTATGTGTATTCAGCAATTCCGAAAAGTAAAATAAGCAATGAAAGCGTTAGACTTCTTGCTCCTACAAAGGAAAGTGAATAGAGAGGAATGGCGTCTCCAGCTTTTTGTAGAGCAAGAGCACCTATAATATTTGGATGGTCATTGGGTTTTAAATGGACTCGGGCAAGAATATCTCCAGGAGCAAAATAAATATAATTTTTTCGCACTTCCTTTATTCGTCGACATTGTCCATCAATATCATTTAATTTTTCCACAGGTCTTTCTAATGCCTGGGAAAGATAACTTTCAATATTTCTTAACTGAGAAGTTCCACCAATGAGAAGAATCTTGCCTACTTTTACTTTGGTTTCTACACGATACATCATTTCCCAACGTTTAAATTCTTGAACGAATGGGTTGAAAAGTAGATCCATATTTTCTGCAAAAAATTTCTGATCTTCAGTTAAATCTGTTTTTGAAAATAGATCTCTTGGTAAAATAAAAGATGATTCGTGTTTAAATTTCACTGCTTGATCATAATTGAGTCGATAAATATTCATGAGCATTTCATCAAGGCGAGCACCACCAAAGTGAGTTAGATGACTTGCAATAAGTTTTCCGCTTGCATAAAAGTAGGCCGTAGTGGTTTTATGCCCTATATCAAGAATGCAGAGATATTCGTGATGAGTATTTAAATCAAGAGACTGACTAAGCGAAAAAAAGGCGCTGGTATGATGAACAAGGAAATCAGGTATGATATTATGTTTTTGGAATATTTCTATGAGAGCATCATTAATTTCTTTTTTATTAAAAAAACTTAATGAATGGTATCCTTTACCTTCTTTAATAAATGATGAGCATAGAAAAGTATCGGTCATGGGAAAAGGGATTTCGTCTTCTAATTGAAATGGCAACATGGCCATAGCTTTTTTCTTTTGTGGAATGGGCAAAAATTTATAGCGATAGGAATAAAGTTCGGCAGGAGGAGAAATCAGGAGTTTTGATTCCCCATCCCAATCTTTTTTTAAATAGCTAGCAATCTCATTTAACTGATGATTGAGTAATTGAAACTGAGCAGTTTGTACTAATGGGATATTTTTAGCTTTTGGATCGTCTGCAAATTCTCTTTGTGGGAAAATAATTTCATCAACTTGATTATGGATTAGCTTTTTTTTATCAGTGTCACTAATAAAAACTTTTGCAGAATAACTACCCCAATCGATTGTAAATGTTTTCATTGTTTCATTTTAACAAATCTCATCAAGGGTACAACAATTTTAAGTAATTAACTTTGATATATTTCTAAGATTCTGATTCCATCAAATAATTCTAGTGCAGGAGGAGGGGGTTTTTGACCACTTCCGCCCTCTGCATCAGCTGGAGGATCCTGATTACCGTCACCATTAGGATCGGCCACCTGGCCTTCATTATTAGGCTTAGCTTTAGTTTCTTTTCTTATAGGAAACATCACTAGTGCATTTAGCGTGTAGGAACTTTTACCAAAAATGCCCGTGGCAATGATTTTATAGACATTGGTGGATCCGGAAAAGCGCATACCACTACTTTCTAGTTGTTCCATCAGTTGTTTTCCATTGTCCACGTTAACCTTGAGACGTTCACTCAGAAATTTTAAAAAATCATCCTTGGTTTTAAAATTAACTGGCGTAGTTTTTGGATCATTTTTTATTTTATAATATTCTTTTATTTGATCATCACTTATTTCTGGAAAAAAAAATCGCACCATTCCCTCGGTGATCGTATTTAAATCTATCATGAGGGAATCCACGGTGCTAATTTCGTTTTTAATTAAATCCACTAGATCGTCATTCCATTCAGGAAGTAAATACATTTCAGAAAGAGAATTCATGGGAGCATTTTTAGCGGGAGCTTCTAATTTCTGAAAATCTCCTTCTAGTTGATTAGTGTTTTCACCAATGTCAGTTCCCTTATCTGAAGTGTAATATCTGATCGCACTGACCATGTAATTAACGTCTTTATTGCTATATTTTTGGTAGAAATTTTCGTCAGAATCACGTTTCTTTTTTAGGGATTTATCTAAGAGATCTACCATGATTTTTTCTAATTGTTCTTCGATAGGTGTTCCCGAGGGAGTGGGAGTTGGCGTAGGAGTGGCGTCTTCATCGACAGTGGCAGCTAGATTTGGTGGATTATAGGATTCAACAAGTTTTCGAACATTATTTTTTCCTAAAAAGTTTAATCCAAATTTATTTCCAAGTGACATAATGGAGAGTTGCATTTCGCCTTGCATAAGAGAATTTTTTTCAAATTTTTCAATGAAGGATCTTTCAATAATAGAAAATTTTTCAGATTTAGGAAGTGGAAACAGCATGGGAATATTCCAAAGTTGGTTAAGCGTATCCATGGGGAGTATTTGTTGAATGTTTTTGTCTTTTTGCCATTTATTGTAGGCCTCTCCAAAAATGGTAAGCCTTGCAAGACCAATCATTAGAGCTGATTTTGCATTTAATCTTGCTTGAACCTTGTCTTGGATATTAATACTTTTAATTTTATTAATGCTGACTTCATAGCGAAAGGCATACATGAGAAGAGTTAATAGAGCAATTGAGGAGATAACAATGAGGAGCGCAATTCCTGAATTATTATGAATATGTAATGTATTTTTAGGCGATGCTTTTTTATTCTCCACCATCACCACCATTTCCATTCGCACCATCTCCATTAGGCAAAACACCACCCTCTCCAAAATTATTTGATGGACTTGCAATTGGAGTAGCAGTGGTGAGCGGTACTGCGTATTGTTGATTAAAAGAAGTTAAAAATATTTTTTCTTTTTCCATAGGAACATTCATGGTATCACGATATTTAATGAGAACTTTTAGTGCAATGAGTGGCGCATTTTCTTCAGTGTAAGAAGCTAATTCTGAAAATTGTTTTTTCTTTTTATCCCAAAAAGACCAAGTTATTTCAGTAACACCATCTAATAGAATTTGCTCAGGAGTAAGGTCCTCTTGTTTTACTTCCGCTTCGAAAGGGTTTTTTGCATTGGCACTTCGCACGAGATTTTGGCCAGGAACAAAATTTTCAGTCCCACCAAGAGTTTCATAATTTCTTTTTGCTTCTTCTATTTCATCATCTTTAGCAGGTGAAAGTTTATAGGTAATCCATTTAAAATTTGAGGCAAATTCATTTTTATTTTTTCTTCGATGTCCATTTGTTAAAAAGGTAATTTCAGAATTACCATCTAATAAAACTTTTGGGATTAGTGAACCATTAGTTGTCACCCCTACAAATCTTTTATTACCGCGGAAATGAGTGTTAACCCATTGTTCTACTTGTTGATAGAGCTGTTTATAGGAATCGGGTGCATCGAGAGTTGGTGTAAAATCCGTTAGTATGAGTCGTTTAGAAAAACTTAGGGGAGTATAAAAATGGGCAATATCCCATTGCATTATTTGTAATGCATTATAAATTTTTAATGCGTCGCTGTCTTCTCTAGTGACTTCGTCGCGTGCAGTAACTGTTTGTTTTGAAATAGTAATAATGGCGGTGGCGATGAGCGAAAGTAGAGCGAGGGAGATGAGAACTTCAAGCAGTGTAAAACCTTTTTGAAAAGATAATCGAGGATTATTTTTCAAGGTATAACCACCTTTTTTGTGGCATCCTGCATCCAGTTTGTTAAGGAATAATTTGTTTGTGTTGGAAGATGAATAACAGTTATTCTCAATTGCCAAAGTGACTCATTAAAGCTTTTTTGAATTTTTTCCAGAACGGTTTTAACTTGTGGGTTAATTGTCGATGGTTGTGCGCCCGATTGAGCGTCATTTTCTTTTTGTTGCATTTCCATCATTTCTAAAAAATTAGGTAATTCTAATCTTTTCCATTCAACAGTGTATTCAAAATCCGCATTTTCATTCCCTTCAAATTTCTTTTTTTCCACTGCGAGTGTGAGTGCTTCACTAAAAGTAGGAGGAGCAAGAATTATTTCTTCCATTTTTTTTTCAGTTAATTCTAGCATCTGCAATTCTAGATGCATGTTTTGAGAATCTCGTTTATTGGATAAAATGGATGTTGAAAAAACCACGAAAAAAAAAGCAAACATGGAAATGGCAATGAGAACTTCCATTAAACTAAATCCACCTGCAGAAAAATAGAATTTTTGAATTTTTTTATTTTCCATTATTTTTCATTATTTTTTATGCCCCTTAATAAGTTCCTCAGCCCTTTTTAAAACGGGTTCAGATCCATATTGCACATCACCCATACTTTGTGGATCGAGAGTTTCATAGAAATCATTTACTCGCTCTCTAAAGGGTTCAATTTCTAAGGTCATGAGTTCTAAATCTCCCTGAATGATAATGAGTGCATTATCTCTTTCACCAGAGGGATAAAAATAGATGGAAAAATCTCCCTGAGTCGTGATTTTTTCATTTCCAGGATAACCAAGAGCAATGACTTTCACATCAATTTCGAGTTCCTTATCACCTTGATTATCAGCTGCGGAAAAAGATTTATCAAAGGTACCCAATTCTTTTTTTTCAGATTCTTCATCCTTAATTGATTTATTTTTTGAAGTTTGCTCAGTATCAGCTTCGGGAAGGAGCAGATCAGAATAGGAAGATATTTCAATGAGATATTGTTGCGGAGAAACGTCTAGTTTGAATTTTATTCGTACTAATTTATTGTTAATAACCGCCTCATTACTGGCGTAACGAATGGCCCGAACAAGTTCTTCCTTGGCGGTATCGAGAACGTCTCGTTTATTACTATTAATAAATCGCACGCCTATGCCCGTCATGATGCCAATCAGGGCAAGGACTGCTAAAATTTCAATTAAAGTAAATCCAG
>Ga0247844_1002530_pt1 | contig 29663 bp, 29 predicted proteins | sample LaCtaG_FD_192421 | JGI IMG/M metagenome (GOLD analysis project Ga0247844, IMG submission 192421) | Freshwater microbial communities from meromictic Lake La Cruz, Castile-La Mancha, Spain - LaCruzMarch201714.5m_1 | ecosystem: Environmental > Aquatic > Freshwater > Lake | place: Spain: Castile-La...
GGCTCCCCGGCCGCGGCCCGCTGCCGCAGTTCGGCCACCTGCGCGGGGCCGAGTGATTTCTTGCGGCCCCGGTAGACGCCGCGCTGTTTGGCCAGTGCGATGCCCTCGCGCTGCCGCTCGCGCAGCAATGCCCTTTCGAACTCGGCGAACGCGCCCATCACCGACAGCATCAGATTCGCCAGCGGCGAATCCTCGCCGGTGAAGGTCAGATGCTCTTTGACGAACTCGACCCGCACGCCCCGTTTGGTCAACGTCTGTACGAGTCGGCGCAAATCGTCGAGGTTGCGCGCCAGGCGATCCATGCTGTGCACCAGCACCGTGTCACCTTCGCGCACGAAGCCCAGCAAGGCATCGAGTTGTGGTCGCTGGGTGTCCTTGCCGGACGCCTTGTCGGTGAACGTCTTGTCCACCGGCACGTCCTCAAGCTGCCGATCCGGGTTCTGATCGAAGCTGCTGACCCGAACATAGCCGATACGCTGACCCTGCATGATGCCTCCGCTGCCAAAAGTGTCAGGAAAAGATCTATGATCTTTCAATGCAGGTGTCAAGAAACATCACGGCCGCAATCGGCCCACCGTCTGCGGGCCGCTCAGCACGGATGGCCATCTGTGCCTTCGGTTACCGTCGTGGGTCAGCGAGCGACACACGGCGTCGCAGGCCATTGAGAAAGGCGACCAGCGTGCGCCGCGCCCGCTCGGGGTTCGCCGCCTGAATCTCGCCGATGAGGCGCAACGGCCCATTGGGGTCGGTCTGGCGCTCGAGAATGGTCGTGGCGCGGGCGATCATCGCGTGGCGATGCTCGCCATAACGGTCAATCGCCTCACGGCGAGTGAGCCGAGTAGCCAGGCACCAGCCAAGTCCACATCGAAGAATGGAATCAGGTCAAGCGGCGTGCCGATCCGATGGTGCAGGCGATGCGTGATGCGCCCCGAGGTGAAGCGCCCCGACCCAACCAGTGCCGCCTTCAGCTGCTCGAACCGCGACCAGTCCGGCACGCAGAAAGCGAAATCCACGTCGGTCGTGCGGCGCGGCGGTGTAATGCCATGTCGATACAGCAGCAGGAGATCCCGCGCCGCGGCGCCGACCAGCAGAAAGTCTATGACCGCAGCGGCGCGAAGATCGGCGACGATGGCCGCCAGGTGGCGTAGTGCGTCGCTATCCCGCAAATCGATCAAGAATCCCTCCCTCCATGGCCTGCGCCGTTTCCAGACAGCGGGCATCCCCGGTTGCCAGCAGATCGGCATAGATCAGCAGGCGCGGCGCCAACTCCGGCGGATCCGGCGCGAAGTGCCAAAACTGCTCAAGGATCTCTACGTTGCCGCGCGGGTCCTCCGGCAACGGGCGCTGGACCATGAAGCGCCGCAGGTCCGCTTTGGCGCCGTAGAGGGTGAGTACCTCGGGTTCGATCGTCCGGTGCAGCCGTGCGGCGGCCGCCTCACCGCCGAGCACGAGTGCGCAGTCGCGCAGGTCCAGCGCGCGCCACCACGCGATCGTCGGGGCGCGCAAGGTCTTCAGCAGTCGTTTGGGCCGCAAGGTCCGTGCGTAGGCCTCCACCCACTGTCGCAGCAGCCGTTCGGGCTGGAGCAAGCGCCGCCGACCGCCAATCGCGCCGAGGAACCCGAGTTGGGGGAGCTCCGCCATGACCCAACCCACGGTGCCATGGGCCACCCCGGCCTGTTCGGCGATGACCCGATACGGTGCATGGACCAGTCCGGGTACCGCGAGCAGCGTGAACAGCACACGCAGTCCACTGGCCTGAAAGGCCCGACCCACCGCCGGGGCCGCCAACGCCTGGGTAGGCCGTTCGCCCTTGACCCAGACCAGGAGCGGCGGATGGCTTAGAAACGCGTTGCCGGCGGTATCGATGAACTGGAGCCCCAGTTCGCGGAGCCGTTCGGCCAGGGGAGGGGAGACATGATCCGCGACCAGCAAGGCATCGGGGCCACGGCGTCGCAGCTGGTGCGCGACCGCCCCGAGCAGCGCCGGCCGCAGTCCGCGTTTGGTCTCCACCTGGTAGTACGCCTCACCGCCGTGCCAATGCAAGTGCAGTCGTGTGTCCTGGTCGCTGTCGATGGGGAGGGCCGCGTCGTCCACCGCCACGGTGAGGCCGAGCCGCGCGAGTTGCTGGGCGGCGGCGGCGAGCAACGCGTGGTCGGGTGTCTGGACCATGTACGATATTCTCTGTTGTCCATGTTGCATGGATAGACCCCGATTATGGACGCAACAGCGCGGGCGCGGAAGTCCGCTTGTTCCGGGGATGCCTCGATCTCTGCAACAAGGACACCGTCGCGGCGGGCGGCGGCGGGAATCGTGCGCCTGCGGGCCGGAGCGAAGTCAGCCTGGTCGGCGATGCGCGCACAAGGCGCTGGCCGTAGAGGTGGGCAAGGGTGCAGCGGAACCCCGAGTACGCCGCCGCCGTTGGTGCCCCGCAGCGCTTGCGTCTGGACCGGCGATTGGTCAAGGCGAGTTGCGGCAAGCGGCAGCAGCTTGTCGAGCAGGGGCCGGATATGGCTCGTGACCACCGATTCGCGCGTGATGGCGATGACCAGCAGCTCATCCTTGGTGGGTGAGCGACGGGCACGGGGGTACTTGGGTTTGGCCATGTCGTCCGTGGTCCGCTGCTGTCGGGGTCCCGGATGATCCGCCAACGCGTCCGTGAGGCCCCGGCGGATGTCCGTGAGCTACCAGGTCTACCGGACGAGCAAGCCTTGCCCCTACCCGGTATCGCGAGCGGTCAGCCGGGCGGTGGCATCCGCCCAACTCTCGCCTGGCCTGGCGTTGGCTTCGATGTAGGCTCGGTCCACCTTCGGCGCGGACGCCGGCTCCGATCTCGTCTGCCGTGACGGCTTCTCGGCTTTCGGTCCAAACGTGAACTGCAGGGCCACGACCTGGCGGCCGACCTTACGCTGCGTGTAGCTTACCGTCAGGTCGCTGTAGGTATTGATCTGGTCGACCGCGATGTCGATGACGTTCCGTTTGAAATCGTACATGCGGCTGTAGCTGTTCGGGACCTGGAATTGCTCCTTGAGCCATCCGATCTGTACCAGGATACCAAAAAGACGAGGTTATTTTTTTCTCTCGTCTAATACCCCTTTTTCCTCGTCTTATGCGGCCATCGACGCGTTGTCTGCGTACGGTCTGTCAAGGGTTTATAGCCGCTATTGTGCGTCTACCGGCCGGTACCCCTTTTTCCTCGTCTAATACCCCTTTTCCCTCGTCTTGAGACCCCTTTTTCCTCGTCTTATAGCCCCTTTTCCTCGTCTTATCTTCCTATTTATTTTTTAAAATCATAAGCATAAAATGCTTAAAACTCTAAAACCTTAAAACGGAAAGGTGGCCGCTGCGCACAAAAGCTAAAAAAGGCGCTCCCCACGGGCGCTGCGGCGACTGCTGGACCGGCCGATCTCCTGTAATATCCCCGCGCCATGCCCCCCTTACGACCAGCCGCAAGCCCCGAAGCGGCCCCCTGTCCCCGACCGGACTCCTCGCTCCGACCTGAGCAACCCGCGCCCGCTCAAGCTGGGTTTGCCGTAGAGTATCCGGAAGCAACCGCGGTGCTTTGCCTCATGGCGCGTTGCTGCCGACATCACGAAACGCAAGCCGGCGCAGGTCTTTGGCCGCGGTCTTAGCTATACTAGCCAAATTAGCTAAGTGGGAGAGTCGACCGTGAAGACCATCACATCAGCCGAAGCCCAGAATCGGTTTGGGGAACTCCTGGATAACGCCCAGCGTGAACCCATCACGATCACCCGGCGGGGGCGCCCGGTGGCCGTGCTCCTGTCGCCTCGGGACTTGAGTGAGCTGACCGACATCCGCCAACGGCAGACAGCGGCATTGGCGACCTTCGATGCCTACTTCCAAAAAGCCGATGCCACCTTGACCGATGCCGCCAAGGCCCTCACCGATGCCGACATCGAGCGGCTGGTGCATGATCTTCGCTAAGCGCTTCGTGTTTGATACCAGTACGCTCCTCGGTGCGGTGCTGCGTCCTGCATCCGTACCTCGGCAGGCCTTTCGGGCCGCGCTGTCGCAGGGCGTCTTGTGCGCATCCCCTGCCACATTGGCCGAGTTGGAACGGGTACTGATGCGCGACAAATTCGATGCCTATCAAATCCGAGCGACACGCCTGGAGTTTTTGCAGGACTATCGCGACGTGTTGCGCCTGTTCCCGGTGACCGAAGCCGACGCGTTGGGCCTACCTCAACCCTGCCGCGACCCTCAGGATGACAAGTTCCTGGCCCTGGCGCGACATTGCGAAGCGGACATCATCGTCTCCAGCGACGGCGATCTGCTGGTGTTAAACCCCTGGCAGGGCGTCCCCATCCTGACCCCAGCCCAGTTCTTGGGTTAGGGAGAGCCCAGGCGTCATTCGTGCCTGACCAGCCTGCGTCCGCAGTTGTTGGGGCGGTCAGCAGTCCGGTGTGCGCGGCAGGCGTCAGCCGCCGGCGCTGCGGCTTGGTTTGCCGTCAAACCTTCAGGTATTGGTAAACGGTTTCGCGACTGATCCCGAGTGCGCGGGCCAACGTCGCCTTCGGCTCCCCGGCCGCGGCCCGCTGCCGCAGTTCGGCCACCTGCGCGGGGCCGAGTGATTTCTTGCGGCCCCGGTAGACGCCGCGCTGTTTGGCCAGTGCGATGCCCTCGCGCTGCCGCTCGCGCAGCAGTGCCCTTTCGAACTCGGCGAACGCGCCCATCACCGACAGCATCAGATTCGCCAGCGGCGAATCCTCGCCGGTGAAGGTCAGCTGCTCTTTGACGAACTCGACCCGCACGCCCCGTTTGGTCAACGTCTGCACCAGGCGGCGCAAATCGTCGAGGTTGCGTGCCAGCCGATCCATGCTGTGCACCAGCACCGTGTCACCTTCGCGCACGAAGCCCAGCAAGGCATCAAGCTGTGGTCGCTGGGTGTCCTTACCGGACGCCTTGTCGGTGAACGTCTTGTCCACCGGCACGTCCTCAAGCTGCCGATCCGGGTTCTGATCGAAGCTGCTGACCCGGACATAGCCGATACGCTGACCCTGCATGATGCCTCCGATGCCAAAAGTGTCAGGAAAAGATCTATGATCTTTCAGTGCAGGTGTCAAGAAATATCGGCGACAACCCTATCCTGACGTGCTCAGCAGGATACCCTGACATCAGGATAGGGTATACCCCAGCGAGACGACAGACCGGAAGTCGCTGACAATCCAGGGGTTCAGCCCTTATCGAGGTTTTCTGTTCCGTTGCACCCGAAACCCCTAATCCAAGAGGTGGAAGCAATGATGTCGAAATCCATGACCTTAGTCTGTCGTTGCCGTACCCTTGGCATACTGGCTGCAATCTGTATCCTGTTGGCTCCGGCCGCCATGGCGCAAGAAATCAAGATCGGCGGCACCGGCAACGCGCCGGGCACCATGCGTCTCCTCGGCGAAGCCTTCAGCAAACACTACCCGGACATGAAGGTCACCGTGCTGAGCAGTCTGGGCAGCAGCGGTGCGATCAAGGCGGTACCCACGGGGGCCATCGATATCGGCCTGACATCACGGGCGCTGAGCGATGAAGAGCGCGCCACCGGTTCGGTCGCCACGGAATATGCACGTTGCCCGACGGTGCTGGCCGTCTCGACAAAATCGAGCGTCACGGCCATCACACGCGAGCAAATCGCTGATATCTATACTGGCAAGCTCGCCACGTGGCCCGATGGCACCCCGATTCGTCCCGTTCTGCGCCAGCCCGGCGACGACAATACGAAACAGCTAAAGAGCCTGTCCTCAGCCATCGAGGAGGCGGTGGGCGTCGCCGAGAAACGCGAGGGACTCGCCTTCGCCGTCATCGATCAGGAGGCCGCCGACAAGATCGAGACTATCTCCGGCGGCCGCTGGACCCGCGGTGGCCGGTCGTGGCTGGCACGATGATGGGGGCGCAGGAAATGGCCAAAGTCGAGTATTATAGAAAAGTCGCAGATCTTATCGCCAGTTCATTTGATATGCAAATAGAAATTCCCAGGTCATAATTTTTTGTCATTTCTTATCAATAACTTATAATACGACTAGCAATTAATCTCTCCGGATAACAAATGGAGGGACGATAAATGAATAGAGTATAACTCGGCATGCAGAAAATGGCTTTACCGCTCACGCGAAAGGATCTACTCCAACGTATCGCCGTCGAGACGGCCCGCATGTCCTACCCTGGCTCAATGAGCCGCGGAAAGAAGCCAGTCGTGACAGAAGGTACGAAGGCGGCTCTTGAAGCCTACTTCCAAGACGTTTTCCCAATCGCTGCCGTCTGGAACAGTGCTCCAGAGATCGCGCCCCAATACGATGCCTGGCACAAAGACAGAGTGAATGAGATCGCAGCCCATATCGGACCAAACATTTCAGCCCACAATGTTCAGGCGTCCGTAGCCGCCAAATTCCTCAACACCTTCATGCACCAGCTCATGAAGTACCAGGAAGCTCGTCCGCTGTTTACCTGCCTTCACCTACCCCTTGATGCAAGGGTGTTCGACAAGTTGCTCCGCATCCGCTCACCTAGCCTTACTCCGCTTCGAGCAACCTTCAAGAGTCCCCCATACTCGCTGCCCTACCAAGAGCATGCAAAAATCCAAGCGGCCCTTTGGGCGTTCATTGCCGAGCTTAACGCTCGTCCCAATGTGGGCTTCCAACTCGCGTCCCGAATCGAACTCAACTGGCTCTGGCTGTGATGCGGAAAAAGGGCTAGGCTAAATTATGAAATCAGAAAATGGCCTAACCTTTGGCTCAAATAATAACTCGAGCCTAAGGCCCCTTTTTCCCCAACCGAACCGAGTAGCGGGCATGGCTACGGCTAGTCTTTAACGACAGCCCCCGGCATTTTCGGTGGAAGACTACTCCCACCTGCATGGCGTATCAGGCAGGATGGTATAATTAGATATAGTACCCATAAGCTTGGTGAACAAAGTGCTAACCCGACACACCTGGGTTCCGCGTGGATCAGTTATTGTAGCCCAGCCGCTGTCGCACGCGTACGTCATCGTCATCGTATCATCATAATTACAAGAAGACAGGTTCTGAAACGTTATCTGAGATCCATCTTTCCAGTGCACTTTCGTATTCAGGTATTCGGTAAATGACTCCGCGTTGAGCTCGAACGGGAACGCCGCCTTATCAGCTTTCGCTGAAAGCGATATCAGAACCAGAGTTGCTAACAACGTGCAAAGTGCGCTTCTCATATTTCACCAAATAACTTGGAATGCATTCATGGATTGACAGGAATAGGAAATGCAACTTTCCAGGACCGAATACGTTCCCCATTGTGGTGGGGGGTCGCTTTTAAGGCGATAGTTATAGCGCCGAGCAAAGCTCGGCGTCTCTTGCAGGCAGCCCTGGACAAAGGAGACCGACAAGACTAAGTTTATGGTACTCGTTCAGACCCCCCACCTCAAAACAGCGATCTGCGAGACATTGGCGAGCGATCGTGGCAACATAGTACACCAAGACCGTAGGTTTCTGAGACCGCCTGCGAACGCGCGAGACGTGACGTGAAGCTCAGCCAGCACGATCTGCGACAACTCGACGACGGGTACCTGCAGCGCCTGCCGGAGGCGGCGTTGCGGGCGCTGTCGTTGACGTTGTTGGCGGATCTCAAGGAAGCCCAAGAGCGTCTGCAACAGAATCCAAACAACAGTTCCCGACCGCCGAGCAGTCGTGCGCCCTGGGATCGCCCGGGGGTGGACGCGACCGCGGCATCGGACACCGACGCGGACGAGGACGACGCGGTCGCGCCGTCGCGCGACGCCACCGCGCGGGACGACGACCGTGCGGCGGACGCTGCCGCTGAGCCACCGGGCGCCCCGCCGTCGGGCGACCCCACACCACCGCCCGAGCGTCCGAAGCGCAAGCCGGGCAAGCAGCTGGGGACGCCGGGTGTGGGGCGCACGCAGGTCTTCACCGCGCATGCCACTGAGGAGCATCGTCCCACGGCCTGTCACGGCTGTCAGGCGTCGCTCGCGGCGGCCGCGGCCGTCTGCTACACCGGGTTTCAATCGCTCGATCTGGTCTGGGGTGACCCCAAGGAGCCGGGCGTGCGGCTGCGCGTGGTCGATCACCGCTTCTTTGACGCGGGCTGCGACGCCTGCGGGCACCACACCCGCGAGCAGCCCATGCAGGTCGCGGACGACCCCACGCTGGAGGGCGTCCAACTGCGCGAATGGCGGCTGGTCGGCCCGGGGCTGGCGACCTTGATCGTCGCGTTGAGCCTGCGCTTTCGCCTCTCGCGGGCGCGCATCCACGAATTCCTTGACGACTGGTTGGGGGTGCACCTGAGCATCGGGACCATCCACCAGACACTGCACGAGACCGCCGCGGTAGTGGCACCGGTCGAAGCGACCCTGCTGGCCGACATCCAAGCGAGCGGCTTGCTCCATGCCGATGAGACCTCGTGGCCGCAACAGGAGCAAGGCCGGTGGCTGTGGGTGTTCCTCACGGCCACCACCACCCTCTACGTCATCGCCGGACGCGGCAAGGCCACGGTCACGCAGGTGCTGGACGGCTTCACCGGGTGGCTGATGAGCGATGGCTGGTTCTCCTACCGCGGGTATGCGCGCCGCCTGCGCTGCTGGGCGCACCTGCTGCGCAAAGCACAAGGACTGGTGGACTGTTACGACGCCGGCGGCCGGGCCTTTGGTCACCTGGTCCACACCACGCTGGAAACCTTGATGGCGGCGATCTACGCGGCCCGCGAGGACCCGCCACCCGACGGCGCGGCGGTGGACCTGCCCCGCGCCTATGCCCATGAACTGCAGACCCTGCGCCGGGCGGTCGAGGCGCATCTCGGGCATCGCCATGACAAGACCAAGGCCTTCGCCGTTGAGTTCTTCAACGACTGGGATGCCATCTTCCGCGTGCTTGAGCACCCGGAACTGCCGTTGACCAACAATGCGGCCGAACGTGCGCTGCGCCATTGGGTCATCGCCCGCCGCCTCAGTCATGGCACCCGTACCGCCGTTGGCTCACGGGTCTTTACCCTGCTGGCCAGTGTCATCGACACCTGTAGGCAACGTCGGCACTCGCCTTGGACCTACCTGGTCAAAGCGATCACTGACCGGCGCCAGGGCTTGCCGCTGGCCCCCCTGCCGCAGGTGGGGGTCTGAACGATTACAGTTTATGCACCAAGCAACGCCCCAACCGTGACCATATTCACACTTCAGAACAATAGAGATGTTCCCAATCAAGCATTTGTATACCACTGAACTATATAGTTATTTTTATGGTTGTTCAATCCGGCAATGATTAAAATAGCTCGATCAGCTATGTTTATAGGGTGGTTTCTGAATTTATTGGTAAGAATTTGAAAGATCTTCAAATCCCCAATTAGGTGCTCGACTCCACAGTTCCGGTGACCAGTTCCGACCCAGTTCCGGCAGTTGCAGTTGCAGTTGCAGTTGCAGTTGCAGTTCCGGTGACAGTTTACTTATTTGGGCTAAGGGCTCCCCAAGTGACGCAGCCCAATCCGGGATGACATCGAGGGCCTCGATCGTCGTTCCGGCTAAAACCTGATATTCAACACGGTTTTCAGGTTGCAACCGGTTGTTATTGCTAGCCTGCACCGCTAATGCCACGCTGGGGTGGCACCGGGTCACCACGGGTGCTTACGCACCCGCGGTTCCCACAGATCCGGACGTGCGGGACTACCGCATCCGGCTCATCGGTTGAGCAGTCGCTACGCGACATAGTTGCTATGAACGACACGTAACCGCCACCCAGCCCCCTAAGAACCGTGCTTGCGACTTTCACCGCACACGGCTCAAGCCTTGATAAACCCCTGTGACAGAGCCGGCCGTACGGCCTTCGCGATACCAATTTGCAGCCCTCGTACCGTTCAGTGTACCTTGGCCTGTGCCAATCCACCTCGCAGTCGGTGGCTGCACCAATAGCAGAAGCTATCGTCATTTGCTTTGCCGCCGTTGTGAGAGTTCTACAAACGTTCTCGCGATTCAAGACCAACTGGAAGTCTGCCCCCTTTCGGGTGAGGCGATGTTTCAGCCCCTATCCGCGTCGTTACAACCCGGCGTTCGCTTTCTCCAGTTTCCTTTACCCGCCTCCCCAACAGATCCTCTTGCGATTCACCTGCCCTCAGTTGGGCAGCAAGACGGGCTTACCACGTTCCGCATAAATGACAGAGAGGGAGTTATACGTCTCTCATGTCAGATTTCGGTTGAGCCGTGGCAGGTAACCGGTCGGGGGTTCTCCTGGATCAGTGAACTGAATTGGCTTTTTTGACATAGATCTCTAGAAAAAACAGCAGTCTGTAGTTAAAATTGCGCATCGTTAGGACTCACTCGGCAGGTGACACGATGCGGCGGCTGATTATTTCCAAATCGACGGCGGATTTCACTTCCCACGCGGGCTTGGGACTGGTTGGGATGGCTATTCGCCAACGCACCGACCTGGCAGCGGAAGCCGCCGCGGTGTCGGCGTTGCGTAGCGATGCCATGCCGCATGGTGACATCCTTGCCAGCGATGTCGCGCTGCTGTGTTTGGGCAAGAGTGACTTTGAGGCCATTGATGCCTTCCGGGCCGACCCCTATTTTCTTGAAGCGCTGGGTTTGGGACAGGTGCCCTCTGCCGCCATCTTGCGCCAGCGCCTGGATGCCAACGCGGCCGGCTTTAAGGATTCGGTCATTGAGGCCGCCATTGAGTTCGTCCGCCGTAGCGCGGCCCCGATCACGCCACTGGGCAATGGTTTGGTGCCGCTGGATGCGGATGTCACCCCCATGAACAATGCTAAGACGAAGAAAGAGGGTGTCTCGCGGACCTATAAGGGTGAGGATGGCTTCGCCCCCATGGCGGCCTATCTGGGGCAAGAAGGCTACTGCCTGGAGTTGGAACTGCGCGAGGGTAGTCAACACAGCCAGAAAGGCACACCGGAACTCTTGGCACGGGTCCTGGAGCGCGCGCGTCGATTGACCCCCGCACCGCTGTTGGTGCGTCTGGACAGCGGCAACGACGCCATTGAGAACATCGCGACGATCGTCGCGTACGAGGAGCAACACCCGCAGGACGCCCCCGTCCATTACCTCATCAAGTGGAATCCGCGGCGGGAAAGCCGCGAGGACTGGTTGGCCTACGCCGCAGAGCACGGCGACTGGAGCACACCGCGCCCGGGCAAGCGGGTCGCCCTGTTCGAGGTCCGCGAAACCCGTACATACAACGGCTTCGACGACGACCTGCGCCGGGTCATGCGGGTGATCGAACGGACCATCGACAAGCACGGCCAGCACCTGCTGATCCCCGACATCGCCATCGAAGGCTGGTGGACCAGCCTGGAGTTGGATGAGGAAACCATCATTGCGCTTTACGCCGATCATGCCACCTCGGAACAGTTTCATAGTGAATTCAAGACCGACTTGGATGTCGAGCGCCTGCCCTCGGGGAAGTTTGCCACCAATGCCCTGGTCTTGGCCTGCGCCATGCTGGCCTACAACATCCTGCGCTGGATCGGGCAGACCGGACTGCTTGGTCACGATGCCCCGCCCCGGGCTCCGGCCAAACGTCGACGGCTGCGCACCGTGATGCAGGAACTGATGTACGTCGCCGCACGTTTGATCTCGACCGGTCGGCGCTTGAAGCTCGCCTTCGGTTACGGTTGCCCAATCATCCCGGTCTTTCGCCGCCTCTACGACCAACTGGCCACCACCTGACCGCCACGGCATCCTGCCCCTGAACTCACCGCTGCGACGCGCTCGCGGCGGCGCCAACCCATTGCCTCGAATGCATACAGTATTGCCGATGACGCCTTCTCTCTTTGAAAAGACGGCAGCGGCCGTGCCCGCACGCCTCAATTCGCTCCTTATTGCGCAGAAACTTATCTCTGTTCCCTTCGGTAATGGCATTTTGGGTTGCGGCACCGTATTAGTTCACGGATTCAGGTTATATTTAAGCTTGACGGCAATAATCAATCCGTGGAAGTAAGCGGAAAGGCTTTGCCTGTTACAATAAATAACAATCCGTCCGTTCTCTGGACTGTCAGACAGCTTTTTGACGAGGAGAACAAATTTACGCTGAGCCTTACGCTACAGGATGGCACGCAAGAGGATCTTTCATTTGTGCGAAATTATTGAAAGGATTAATCGGGCGGTTGACTCAACCGCCCGATTAACTTCAGTTATGGCAACATTTCAAATTGAAGCAACTGTATTAAGAATTGGTCATTAATTATCACCCTAAAACAGCTCGGCCTTGATCATAAATCCGCCCAAGACCGTTCGATTAATGTGGTTTTATGCGCGCAAGCCAATGTTCTGCAGGGGACCGGTGGCATCGGAACTGACCGAGGTGGGCGGAATTATGACCAAGGCCAACAGCTCAATCAATTAGCGGATTGAGATTAACGGGGTTTCTGGCGAAGGAAGAATCAGGTATCATCAGTCGAACCTTGACCTTAGCTTCCTTACACTCTCTTGCTCGTTCATTTGCGCGTCTTTAATGGCTTGCAATTTCTGGTTTGGTGTTAAAATTTTAAATATTCTAAACCCTTCCTTATCTGGCATTGGACCGCTCGTAGTCAGTCTAAGACCAATCTGGGCATTTGAGCAATCCAACGGAAATGGCGCCGAGAGACAAACGGATGAACCTACGCTTTCGTAGTAAGAAAAAACTTTCTCGGGTAATTCGAGTCCTGGCATAGAATTCAACTTATCTGACATAGCCAGCGCATGTAATTCTTCTCCAGTAAGAATATTCTCGAAATATCGTGTTAGCTTGTAAGCGGATATAAAATTTTCGTAGAACACGTGTATATCGACAGATTCAGAACGAGATGTTGGGCGAAATAACCAGTCGTTTACATAAAAAGAATTGAGTTTATCATTTTCAAAACTTCCGCTGACGAAAGTCATGCTCTCTTTACATCTGAACTCGATTTCTCCCGGAGCGGATTCGGTTATAGGGCATAAGCGCTTCATCGGTTCTTGAACTTGACTATTTCCGAGCACAGTCGTCGCTAAGCCATTGAAAATCAGAACGTCCTTTATGTGGCTCTGATTTGATTCTCTCAGACTTTCCAAACTCCGAGTGAACTCATTGCGACTCATGCCGAGATGAAGTCCTTTTATGGTTAGGGACTCAGCTGTCGCACTCTTGTCAAAATCGCTTGCAGAAGATGTTGATCGCGGCGTGGACTCGGAGAAGAAGTGTGCCATTACAGATTGACTAGCTTGGGCTACCATCTGCATCATATTCGAGGTCGGATTAGCGGGTTCGGATTGCTCTGCAGACTTTGTTGACGGAACAGCTTCCAAGAATGCGGTTTCCAGTGCAGATTTAGCTGGGTACTCAGCCATGTGGGTCGATGAAGCATCCGCAGAAGCATTCGGCACGTAGGAAGTTTGTGCCGTGTGTACTGAATTCGTTATTACACTACCAGACGCAGATTGTTCTTTCTCGCTGCATCTTATCAATGACGTTGCAGAGGTAACGGGGCTTATAATCTCGATTTTATTCTGCGACACAATATTGATTACCGTCAACCCATTGAGTTCCTCGCCTTCAGATGAGCACTCCGAAGAAAACACAAGCGCATTCCCCTTTCGCTCGCCCGACTTCAAAGTGCAGCCGCCGTCGTAAAGCCCTATCCGTTGGTCTTCGCCTCGCCTGAACTCGATAGCACCTGAATTTTCGTCCCGCTGCCAGCGCCCAATTGCGACTCGGTACTTGTTATCCTCGTCCGCGCAACCATTTGCAAATGCAGTCGCGTCTTCGTTAAATCGCCACCAACCTTCAAGGCTACTGAGATCAGCGGAGGTGGCTTGTTCTTCCTGAGCAATGGCGACCGAAATACCTGAACTACTAATCAAGACTAACAGCAATCCCTTAAGCCAGTCTGCGGCGTTAGAGGAATAGGGATGCGATGCTCCGAATCGAAAACGTGGCATAGTACTATTCTCGCTTAGCTTGAGTTACTTTTAGCTAACTATCGGGGGATGCAGGTTTCGCTGCAGTTATCTTCGGTCTATACACTGGAAGTTTTGGGTGGCGAAATCGCCACCCCAGACCGAGAACTAAGATACCATCTTGGTACGGCAAAGTAGTCCCCGATAAGGATATGGCTGAAGCTAGCGAAATCGCACGACTCTCGATTACCCGGAATGATGAAATTCTCTTGCTGGAAAGGCAGTAATCGCCGCTGGAGTTGTAACCAGAAAGGCATGATCCGGACCTCGGGACCGCTGAGGTAATGGAGTTGGATGATGCTAAGCAGTAGGTACCGCTTGAGTAATGCCTGAAGGGCATGACCGGGGTCGTCGTACTGCCAAACGAGCGTTTTTTTCGGCATGCAATAGTTGCGACTCACATAGTACCCGGAGGTGCACAGCAATTCCCGGCGAACGGCGTGTAAGCCTCTGATTTATAAATAATCACGATTCTGACCGCAACAAGATTTGCAAAATAGCAACCTATGGTTTCAAGAGGTTAGCGTTCACCGGGAATCGCTGGGAGGTGCATGACTCGACTTTGAGATGCGGTTTGGGAATCGATATTTCAGTATGCACAATGTCTCAACTGCCCCGACCCCGCGTTAATTGACTGTCGACTGAGGAGTTGCACGTCTTATCGTGGCGCTCGACCCACAGGCAAGCGCAATAAGAATCAACAACCACATGTAGGCTGCGTGGATGAGGATACCGTCGAAGTCGCAGACGTTTAGGGGGCAACGAGCTCTCGGTTCAACAGCGGCGAGATCGACTACACCGGACACCCCCGATTCCCCTCGTAACACCCGTCTAGCGCCATCTACAAAGCGGTTGCAGCCTCGTAGCTGTGTAACTTAGACCATTTGCTGGAGTGTTTGGCTGGTGGCGCACAAGAAGTGCGACGCAATTCTCACTTGGTGATACCTAAGCTTTATAGCCCATTGACAGCGAGCTGTCAAGAGCTTATGATGGCAGAGCAGTATCCGAGCAACTGCGGAGCGGGGACTGGATGCTGAAAGAACTGTCGTCTGCATCAGCGATAAAGCCAGATGGAGTTTGTCCAGTACGTCTAAACGGAAAAGCGCTCCAAATAGACAACTGGCAATTCAACTTTGCTTGCAACAACAAACAAAAGAGACCACGTCAAGTCTAGCATAACCGAACTGAAAGAACAGATTGATACAAAAACCGTCAACTTGTTACTGTTAACAATAGCGACGGGCGGGATATATCTAATCCTTTGGTTAAATGATAATTATAAGATTTTAGACAAGATCACGAAAATGCAAACTGCCGATAGTGTCTATATTATTTGGATTGCTGTCTGCTCGGGGCTCGCGGGGGTATTTGGTGGCATGGGGGATGAGATTACGAACGGAATAAGCCTGATCCTGTCAATCGCGTATTCTGTACTATGTGTCGTTTGGGCATTTCGGGCAAAAAGAGCTCTCCAGGAGTACTGCTTGAACGAATTTAGAATTGACCTGAATCCGTGAACTAATACGGTGCCGTAACCCAAAATGCCGCGACCGAACGGGGTAGAGATAAATTTACGCGCAATAAGGGGCTACTTCACATAAAGTGCGTTATCGGCCATGGCAGACGGCATTGAGTCATCGCCGGGCGATTTCCGGCCACCTGTGGCGCGTCGCCCGGCCCGCCAACGGACCGGCGGCAATTCTCGCTTCCGGTCGTGTCGCTCCGGCGGTTCAGCACTCGCTGGCGCGCGCACCGCACCGGCCGCGTGACCTGGTGTGTTCAGGCCGTGGCGAGCCGTCGCCCGAACCCGCGGCGTCGGCGCTCGGGCTGCGCGGGTCCAGCGTCGCCCAAAGATCATCCAGGTTGATCGTCACCGCCGCGAAGGGCGGCAGCGACACCAGCGCACCACCCGCGCACCACCCGCGCACCGCCCAGTCTCCTGCCAGGCGTCACCCCGACGCTTGCTAACCTGGTTGGACCCTGTTCCTGCTTCCTTGGTCCCCGCCTCTTCCTGCAAAACCTCTTCCTGTTCGCCCCGCAGACGGAAGGTTATTCACAGGGCGGGGGCGGAGTCGTTCTTTGTCGTTAAGAGTCGTTCGTTAATACCAGGTATCAACTAACTAGCACCTTAATACCAGGTATCAACTAACTAGCACATTGATACCTGGTATTAAGGTTTTGCGATTTATCCACAGAAAATCAAGGCGTCCCCTTGGCCTTCGCCCTGGCCCGAACTTGCTCCAGACGGCGGGACAGGGCGGTGTCGGTTGGGGTGGGGCTAGGTACGCTCGACGCCAACATTCGGGCGGGAACCTCCCGTTTGAGACTGCCTGATACAGGATCCCAGACGAAGCCGGGGCCGGGGATAATCTCAATCTGGGCTAGAAGCTCTTGGATGTCTTTGCCCTGGTCAGTCCCCACTACGAGACCTTGGAGGCGGGACAGGGTCTTTCTGAGCCTGGCGGGGGCGTAGTCAACAACGACACTGCACACGGGGACATCGCCGACTCTGAGGCTCATCCGCTCCCGTGCGATGTACAGATTTGAGCGTCCCCGCTTCTCAATCCTCAGCAACTTGGACTCCACAAGGGTTTTGAGAGACCGCTGAACCGTCACGTTGAAGCTGGTCCTGGATGACCAGCGACCCCCCAGCCCGGGTTGCGAAGCGCAGCGAGAGCAGAGGGCGCGAGGGCCTATCTCCGGTCCGTCCGTCCGGTCTTTCGGATTCGCCTCAACTCTTTTTCGGCTAGTTTCTCCAGCCACGCGGACATACCCACCCCCTGCGCCTGCGCCGTTTCCTGTATCTGCTGTTTCAACTCCGGCGTGACACGGAACATGATTTGAGTCGTCCTACCCTTTACTTCTGTCATAACAAGTCTCACAATAAATGTTATGACAATGATAGCGCACAAGCTCAGGTTCTACCCCGATTCCGCACAGGAGGCTTTGCTTGCGCGGATGTTCGGCAGCGCCCGGTGGGTGTGGAATTCCTGCCTCGCGTGGCGCACGGCAGCCTACAAGCTCGACGGCGAGTCCGTCACGGGCGTGGACTTCTCGCGCGAACTGACCTGGCTCAAGACGCTGGACGGTTACGCCTGGCTCAAGGACACACCCGCCACTGTCTACGCCCAGGTATTGCGCGATCAGGACAAGGCGTTCGCCAACTTCTTCGCCGGTCGGGCCAAGTACCCGAAGTTCAAGAAGCGCCGGGTTGAACAAGCCATCCGAATGCAGATGGACCAGCGCACCGTTATGAACTGCTACCGCGACGGTGAACTGCTGAAGATCCCTGGGCTTGGACCGGTGGATGTTCGCTGGACGCGGCCTATCAACGGCATCCCCAAGGCGGTCACCGTGCGCCGAACCGCCGCCGGGCGCTATTTCGTGTCCTTCATGGTCGAGACCACCATGACCACCCTGCCGCAGAGAACCAACGCGGTCGGGATTGACATGGGCCTGGGGGATGTCATCGTGACCAGCGACGGCGTGAAGTCGGGCCGGTCGCGACACTTCAAGCGCAAGGAAAAGGCGCTGGGCCGGGCTCAACGCCGGTTGAGTCGCAAGGTGAAGGGAAGCAACCGCCGTCGCCGCGCGGCCCGTGAGGTCGCCAGGATTCACGCCAAGGTCGCGGACTCGCGAGGCGACTACCTGCACAAGCTCTCGACGCAGATCATTCGGGACAACCAGGTGATCGTCATAGAGGACTTGTCGGTGAACGGTATGGCGCGCGGGATGCTGAGCAAGAGCGTCGCCGACGCTGGCCTGGGCGAACTGCGCCGGCAACTGGAGTACAAAGCTAACTGGTACGGGCGCGATCTGGTGGTTATCGACCGCTGGGAGCCAACCAGCAAGGTCTGTTCGGCGTGCGGGGTGAAAGCGGAAGCGATGCCGCTCGGTGTGCGCAACTGGACGTGTGCGGATTGCGGGAAGAATCATGATCGGGACCATAACGCGGCCCTGAATATCCTGATGGTGGGTACCGCCGGTAGGGCGGGAACGGCAACACCTAAAAATGCGAAAGCGCGTGGAGAGGCAAGCGCTGACGTTCCCGCTTTGGCGGCAGCGTGAAACTGGCCTCGAAGAATCGCGAACCCGAAAGGATTGATCGACCGAGGTATGGACCGAGCTAGATCAATCACGGACGGACTCCAAAGAAAGTCCGGTTAGCTCACAAAGGCGTGCGCTAGACGAATCATGAATAAGAAGTACGTCCGGAGGACGGCACTTTTATGAGCGTGATACGCTGCGGCAATAGAGCGCGGCTCTCTGCAAGCCCGGCCCGGTGGGGTCCGTGGTTTCGGGTGGCGCTCTGATCGAACGCGGTTTTCGGCGAGGCTAGCACGCGCATGGCGCCTAGCGGTCGCCTTAAAGAGCGAGGCGCGCCACGACCGGCGGAGCAGAACTCGGGCATCGCAGTGGGCGCGCCCGCTTTAGGCGAAACGATAGATGGCCATGACACGCCGCTGCTGTAGTCAGAATGATGCTTGATCGCGCCCCAGACTGAGAACGCGTGAGAACCGATGGAAGCGACCAAGCCGGACGTGTAGAGGTCGCGTTGCGTAGTCGTAAACGAGGTGTCGAGCTGACCGTGTAGGCTATCTTCGCTTGGGTCTTTCATGTGGATCTTCCTGCGTTTCGCTCGACTTTGGCCATTTTAGACGATCTCGATCATCGTGCCAGCCGCGACCGGCAATCGCGGGGAGAGGGTCCGCACGGCGGACCCTGGGGGACCACGGAACCAACAGGTCGCCGCCAATCAGCAGCTGGGGATCACGCCTCTGGAGAACACGAAGATCCGCTGTTCAGCGAATATTGTGCTAATGTCGAATATTCGGTAAAATTCAAACATTCACTGTTCAGTGACGATCTCTTCGTCATGCTTATTTTCCACGCCAACGAGCGGCAACTCGTCCAACAGCTACTGGTCGTTCTACAGACGCTACCGGGTGTTCATGCTAACGTCGTCCTGCGCGAGCCAACAGGTGCTGCGAACGACCGCGGCTACGATGCCGAGATTGACATCAGCATTGCCGGCAAGGCTCTGACCCTGCTGGTCGAGACGAAGAAGACGGTCTACCCGCGTGATGTCCAGCAGGCGCTCTGGCGGATCAAGTCCTTGGCCAACCGCAGCGCGCGGCCAAACATCGACATTGTAGTACCCGTGCTGGCCGCCGAATCACTCTCGCCTGGGGCCAAGGATCTCCTCCGGACTGAGCAGGTGGGCTACTTCGACAGCGGTGGTAGCCTCTACCTGCCCGCACCGGGAGCCTACGTCTACATCGACAAGCCTCCACCCAAGGCTCAGGCCGCGGTGATGCGTTCGCTGTTCACCGGGCGTCGCGCTCAGGCCATCCACACCCTGCTGATGCAGCGCGAACATTGGTTCGGCGTCAAGGAACTGGCCGAGCGGTCCCAGGTGTCGCCGGCCACCGCCTCCGAGATCCTGAGCGAGTTGGAGAAGTTCGACTGGATCGCTATCCGCGGACAGGGGCCGAACAAGGAACGGCACCTGCGCGACCCACGCGCTCTGCTCGACGCCTGGGCTGCCCAGGTCGTGGGAAGCCGACCGGCGATCCTGCGACGCTACTTCGTGCCTGGCACGAAAGCCGAAGCGCTGGTAGACCGTGCTGCGCAGGCCTTTGAAGCCCGTGGAGTCAGCTATGCCATCAGCAACGAAGCCGCGGCGCAGCGCTACGCCCCATTCCTCTCCAGTTTTGGACAGGTGCGATGTCGGGTGCTCGTGACGCCGGAAGCCAATCATGCACTAGCGGATCTCGGCGCGCGTGTCGTCAACGAAGGGGCGAACTTCGCCATCATCGACCTGAAGTCGCCGGGCGATCTGCTGTTCCGGGAGCGCGTCGGAAATGCCTGGCTCGCCAGCCCCATCCACGTCTATCTCGACCTGCTAAAAGGAGAAGGACGAGCCAAGGAAATGGCGGAACACCTGCGCAATGAAAGGATCGGCTGTTGATGGCGAAACCCGCAACGCTGGATGGCTACAGCGATCAGTACACGCTCGATTGCGAGCGCGTGCTGGTCACTTTGCTCCGCGGACTGGGCCCATGGAAGGACTCGGTCTGCTTGATCGGTGGGCTCACTCCGCGCTACTTGGTGGCGGCACGTCCGCCGGCCGTGCCGCCGCACGCGGGCACGATGGACGTGGACATCGTGATCGACCTGCAGATCCTCGCCGACACGCAGGCGTATCAGACGCTCGAACAGAATTTCAAGAAGTTGGGCTTCGAGCGCGCCATCAACGACAGGCAGCAGGCGCTTTCCTGGCGCTGGCAAACAAAGACTGAACACGGTGCGATCATGGTGCTTGAACTGTTGGCCGACGCGCCGGACATCGCCGGCGGCAAAGTGCAGGCTCTGCCGACCGAACGCAGGATCTCGGCGCTGAACATCCCTCATTCGTCCATTGTCTTCGACCTAAACCAAGCCACGGAGATCCACGCCGAACTGCTGGGCGGCAACGGCATCGTGACCGAGTGGATCAGGCACGCCAACCTCGTCAGCTTCACGTGCTTGAAAGCGTTCGCGTTCGATCAACGTTTCGAGCGCAAGGACGCGCACGACCTCATCTACTGCATTGAGCACGCGCCCGAAGGCACAGATGTCGCAGCCAAAGCATTCCGTAAAGAACTCGAAGGCAAACATCGCGACGTTGTCGACGCCGCGCTCGTGATCCTTCATAACCGATTCGCGAGCGACGAGAAGGTAGAGGGTTATCTCAAGGATGGCCCCGTGTCTGTCGCTAAGTTCGAGCTCGGCGAAGGTGACGACGCTGAACAACGCGAAGCAAGGGTACTGCGACAGCGCGAGGTGAGCGAATTGATCGAGCAACTGCTGGGGCGCGTGCGCATTGCCGGGAGCACTTGATGACTTTTCCGGCGGGCCGCCGCGATCATAAACGCCCGCTCAATTTCACATAATATGATTATCGGCCATTGCGCCGCCGAGGGGCCGGCCGCCGTGCAGAGCACGAAGAATCGGCCAAGCGCATGTAGGCCCTGGGGCCTTGCCGGGCGGCGCGTCAGGACGCGGGCAACGTCAGCGCAGATAAGAGGGTGACCAGGACGATCATGGTATTTCATCGTCGAAATCGGCGGCGTGCGGCGAAGGCTCGACCGCCAAAACGGCTTTCAAATCCTCTACCGTGAAATCATCCAGGCGCAACACCTGCCGGTCGTGTGGTGTCGAGCGGTGCAGTTCTCCGCTCGACAAGACGATCGGCAGAAACAGGGTGCGCGGGTGCGTCGGTGAAGGATCAAACCCATGAACCTCATAGAAGCGCCGCGCCGACTCGGACAGGGCATGGACCATGAGCGCCTTGACGCCCACCAGTTGCGCCACCGTGGCCGTGCGGAAAATGGCATCGCGCAGCAGTGCCTTGCCGATGCCGTGGCGCTGCCACGCACGATCGATCGCCAAGCGCCCAAGCAGCATGACGGGAATCGGGTTCGGCATATTCCGCCGGATACGTCCGGGCGCCTGTTCGCTGCATATTGAACCGGTCGCCAGACTGTAGTAGCCGATGACATGGTCATCGTTACACACTACATAGGTACGCGACGCGCCGCGTCCTTCGTTGCGCAGGGCGTGGGTTTTCAGCCAGTGGTCGAGAGCCGGCTCGCCGCTCTCAAAGGTCGTCAGGTCATGCGTCGCCGCGAGGGGCGCTGGCGCCGTCCAAGTACCAACCGTTGGCAAGTCAGGTCTCCCAGGGCGCTTTGGTTGCCAACAAGGCGCGCAGTCGGGGATTGTCGGCGGGCGGTGCGTCCAGCAACGCCTGAAACTCCGCAAATGCCGCGGCGTCCAGCACGAACACGCGCTGGTCCAGCAACACGTCCTCGGCCTCACGGCAGGCCGTCTCCAACATGAAGTCCGAGCGGGTCTTGCCTAAAATCCGGGCCGCCTGGTCGATCAGGTCGCGCTGGTTGCGTTGGGCGCGAATGTTGATGTTGATGTCCCGGGTCTGGCCGCTGGTCTCCTGGGATTCGAGGGATGACATGAAGCGCTCCGTGGGAGGTTGGCTACGTGCACTAGGTTTAGCCCGATGTGCGTACGTTGTCAATACGTCTAATTTTGCCTCCTTATCCTTTATTTATCCGTAGCGGCCCCAGGTGTCGCCGGCCACCGCCTCAGAGATCCTGAGCGAGTTGGAGAAGTTCGACTGGATCGCCATCCGCGGACAGGGGCCGAACAAGGAACGGCACCTGCGCGATCCACGCGCCCTGCTCGACGCCTGGGCTGCCCAAGTCGCGGGAGGCCGATCGGCGATCCTGCGACGCCACTTCGTGCCTGGCACGAAAGCCGAAGCGCTGGTAGACCGTGCTGCGCAGGCCCTTGAAGCCCGTGGAGTCAGCTATGCCATCAGCAACGAAGCCGCGGCGCAGCGCTACGCCCCATTTCTCTCCAGTTTCGGACAGGTGCGATGCCGGGTGCTCGTGACGCCGGAAGCCAATCATGCACTGGCGGATCTCGGCGCGCGTGTCGTCAACGAAGGGGCGAACTTCGCCATCATCGACGTGAAGTCGCCGGGCGACCCGCTGTTCCGGGAGCGCGTCGGAAATGCCTGGCTCGCCAGCCCCATCTACGTCTATCTCGACCTGCTGAAAAGGAGGAGGGATATAGTGGACCCCCCAGCGTCGGCGCCCGGCTGCACGGGTCCAGTATCGGCCTGCACCCGTGCCTTGCGCTTCTGATCGGACCGAAACGTCACAACGCGGCGCGAGATGATCGGGATCTCTTTGCCCGTCTCTCGGAGTGGGCGGCTAGGATCGGCCAGCTCCGGCCAGTCACGGGGGACCGATGACCGATCGGTACCCTGGCCCTCAGCTGACGGGCGTGTTCCAAAGGCCCGGAGTCTCAGACGCCGGATCGCTTGTCCCCGCCTTCGAGTAACGATCATTCTGGACGCCAGGTCCGGCAAGTGAATGATGGTACATCCCCTAATTTCCCACGACGACCGCTGACTGAGTTCTCCCCCTCACGGACGTCTCCGCGGAGTCGGTACGCCGCCTCCGCGCGAGACCACCCGCCGCACTCCGCTTGAGGGCGGCGCGCTTATCGCGCCTCGAAAAGTCGTAGACGCGCGAGGAGCGGGTCGTGGTCGCTGGCGCGTTGCGGCGTCTCGGCGTACTCCGCGTTGACGTGCACCGCATCGAAGCCCGCTCCGCGGGCGAGCTGCGGTGTCACCAGGATGTGATCGAGCGATTGCGAGTTACCCTCGAAGACGTAGCTGTAGCGCTCGTTCGGCAGCAGCGCGTTGGTCAGGCTAACCAGGCTCTGCTCAAGGGTCTGCAACGGCGAGATGAACTCGAATTCGTTGAAATCGCCGAGTACGATGACGTTGGCACTTGGGTCACCGCCCAGTATTCCATTGACGTAGCTCAACACCGCGTCGGCTTGCGCGCGGCGCTGATCGAGGCTGCCGTTGACGGTTGGATCTTCCTGGCGTTGGTCGGCCGGTTGCTCTGTACCGAACAGGGGCTTGCCGCCGCCTTTCGAAGAGAAGTGGTTGTTGATTAGGGTAACGGCATGCCCGTTGAACTCGAAGGTGACAACCAGCGGCAGCCGCGCGTCGGCGAACGGGTTGCCCGGGTTAGTCTGTTGGTCGCCCACGTCAACGACTGTCGCGACGCTCCCGGGGACCAGCGCGACGCGTTTTGGGTTATACAGATAGGCGACACGGATGTTGCCGTTCGGCTGGCCACCGCTGGTGTTCTCGCCAATGAAGGGGTTGTCGATGAACTGATACGCTACTCCGCTCAGCGCAGCGATCGCGTCGACGAGACGCTGAAGGGTTTCGTCGGCGGCGACAACTCCCGGCTCGGCGCCGTTATTGTCCTGGACTTCCTGGAGGGCGACGATGTCCGGCGTGCGGAGGTTATGGGCAATCTGCTTAGCGATCGCGACGAAGCGACCGTCTCCGACGTCGTCGTCGATCTCGCCCGAGGCTTCGACCTTGGGATCGAGATTGAGCACGTTGTAGCTTGCCACGGTGAGTTGGTTGGGTCCGGGGCGCAGCGAGGAGACCTCGGGGCGCGCAGTGAGCGCGGACTGCTCCGAGAACGGTTCGGTCGGGTACACCTCGAAGTTGCCGAAGCTGTAACCGACCACGCCCGTGACGTCGGTGAGGCGCGCGCCAGTGTCGACGGTGATGTCAAAGCCGGGCAGCAGATCGGCGTCGAGTTGGATCTGCACCCGCTCGGGGTTGAAGTCGTCGGGGCCGATGTTGATCGTCCCACGCAGGCTGCGGCCGGTCGCGAACGGCAGCCAGCCGCGTCCAGCCAACGTATAAATCTCTCCAAAGCGGTTACGCCCGGAAACGCTCACGGGCTTGACGATCTTGACCCGCATGCCTTCGAGCGCTTCGTAGAAATCGATGCCGTCGGTGGTCGGATCGAAGCTTGCGAACGCGTCGTCGTCGATCGTCTCGGTCGGAGGCTGCCGACCGCCGGGGCCACCGATGCGCACCGGCTCCGGCAGGCTATTGCCTATCGAAAGCACCCTCAGTTCGCCGCCGTCGATCTCCGTGGTGGACAGGTTGCCGGTCGAGGCGCCGCCGGGGAAAAACTCCTTCACCGGTCCGGTCACTTCGATCAAGTTCCCCACTTGCGTCGCAGGCGACGCGCTAACGAAGACGAACAAGGCATCCGAGGTGGCGTCGTTTCCGTCTCCCTGCGGGTCCTGCATGTAGAAGCCGTTGGTATCGACTGCGGTCACGACGCCGGTGGTCAACACGGTCTTTTCAACCAACCGCGACGCATGGCCAGTCCCTTGGATGTCCATGATCGTCGCGGCAATGGGCGGTGGCGGCGGGGGCGTGTCGCCGGCTGTTGGGGTGTTGGCCGGTCCCAGATTGAAATCGCTGATGACCCAGTCGGCCGCCACGTCGGTGTCCATCCCGTCGGTAACGCGGCGCGCACCGGCGGGGAAGAAGGTTCCGTCAGGGCCGATCACCGGTGCGACGAAGAAGAAGGTGCTCACGCTGGCGTCCGTGATGCCGACCGTGTCCAGCACCTGCTCGCTGCCGCTGACAGAAGTACCGCTCAAGCTAGCGGTCTCGACCAGGGCCACCGTCGCGCTGCTGTTCTCCAGGCTATTGGTGGCGATATCGGCATTCGGCGCCACCCCATAGACCAACTGCAGGCTGCTGGCGGTGCCAATCAGATAGAAGCCGTTCTGGCCGAGCGTGTCGGTTGCACCGAAGTCGTAGCGAAAGTCGATCGCTCCGGGACCGGTGCTGTCGTTGCCCTCTACGTAGATCAGACTCAGGCCCGCGAGCGACGCCCCGGGATCGCCGTACAGCTCGATGTACTCCACGTCGGTGCCGGTGGTGCTGGCCAGCACTTCATTGATCAGCACCGGATCGCCGGTGGCCGCAGGCGCATTCTGGGCGCCCAGTCCCAGAGCGACGGCCGCGGCGATGGCGGTGAGCGCGCGTTTCGGTTCTTGGTGCATGAGTGGCGATCCTCGAGTCGCGACGGAGGCGTGTCGCTGAAGGGTTTGGATTTGGGGATGAGAGATAGAAGGCGACTGGGCGATCCGAAGAACCGGTCCGCCCGGTCACCGAACGGCTCAGGGTACGGTCGTCGTGATGCGGCCCTCGCCACCCTCCGGATAGTCGGTGTGGAGCACCGTGAGGCAGAAGTTCCGTCCGTTGCGCTTGTGGTCCCAGTCGTCATCGTCTCTGCCGCCGGCGAACGTCGTGCCGACCAACAGGGCCATTGCGGCGGCAAACACCAGAGCGCGCAACGCGCCGACTCGCCAATAGCGCCTGACGGAATAACCAATAGCGGTCATGGTGCTCCCGGTAGCTGAACGTTTCGTGGGCCGAGGCTGGTCGAGCGCCTTGACGCCGTTTCAATCTAGTTGACCGCTGCGACTGTTCGGTGAAGCTTTCGTTAACCATTAATGACGCACGCGGCGTGACCCACAACGGGTCAGATGCTCGCTGAGCTTCGCCGACGGTACCACCCGCGATCCGCCGGCCCGAGGCGAGTTTCTGCCGGGACACCCGCCGCGATGTCATCCCACGAGCCACTCGGATCCGGCGACTGGGCGGTGGAGAACGCCTGCGGCGCCTCCCACGCGCCTCCCGGCAATGCTACTTTTCGCCGCGCTCCGCCCACGACAATCTCACCTTGAGGGACAAGATACTGCGGTGGGCGGATGCCAATGGGCGCTCCCGCTCGGATCCCGCTCTGCGGCGAATCCAGCAGTTCGCCAACGGGGTGGTGCTGACCAGCCAAGGCATCCCATTCCTGCACGCGGGCGTCGCGCTGATGCGCGATAAGCAGGGGGACCACAACACCTACAAGTCGGGGGACGGGGTCAACGCCATCCGCTGGCAATGGAAGACCGACCACGCCGACATCTTCCGCTATTACAAGGCGGCGATGGCACTACGCCGGGCCCATCCGGGCCTGAGGCTGACCAGCTGGGATGCCATCGACCGCCCTGTCACCACCACGACGCCGCGTCATGAGGTGGTGATGAGCCCTATCCGCGCCGGCGAGGTCGGCGACGACTGGTCGGAGATCCTGGTGGTGGCCAACAGCGCGGACAACGACCAAGTGCCGCTGCCTCCTGGCATGGCAGGTGGCCATGGAGCGCTCCGATCCAGCGGCGGGCTAGGGGCGCAAGGTGCGCGGCAGCGTGACCGCCGAGGGGACGGCAGTCACCGTCCTGTACTGGGACTGATTTGCTCCGGCCCCCTGTGGGTCGGCCTTCAGGCCAACGGCGACCTTGCGGGCCGCCGCGGTGTTCGGGCTGGAGGCGCCGGGGGTGCCGGCGTCTCGACCTCGGCGCTCGCTGCTACTTCATCGGTCGACTCCAAGGTCAGACGCGATGGACGTTCCGCTTTCAGGTGCCCTGCCATGTCCGCTAGCGGTTCAGGAGATAAGCAATGCGCAAAGCGTCCATCCGAGTGCCGGATCAGACCCGACACCAGTAGGTAAAGAAGCAAGCCGTTGAGGAGATGCCAAAGGAAATGTGACCCCGTAGGAACCACAGCGCAGACCGCCTGATCAATGGTTCGAAAAGTCAACGAAAGGGCAAACAGGCCAGTCGCAAGGCCCAGGGTTTTCACCATGACATGCCGACGCCACCACAACCACAGCCACATGCTCGCGAGGAAGAGCAGTGCCGGCAGGTAGCCGGCGGAGCCATTGAACGCCGATGGATCAAGAACAAGCGCGGCCCCGTAGTTGATGCCCTGGTAAACGCCGAAGATGGCCAAGATCGCCCACACGGGCGCCGCCGCTACCCGATAGAGCCAGCATATGAGGTAGAGATTGATGAAGAGCAGGATAGGGACGACGTCGGCAAGCAGGGACCACCCGTTAGCAAAGGCATGGAAGAGCGCGCTTCCGATCCCGATTGCGAACAGCAGCCCGATGAGCAGCGCAAGCTCCCATCCATTTTTTAGCGTCAGCCCTTCCTGTTCTCTCCATCGCCATGCCGCGAACAAACCGGCAATGACAAAGGCGACGTTGGTGACCAGGTTCAAGGGTTCATCCAGGAGCCCCGGCTGCGTTCGCTCGCAATACAAAGAGAAGGTCATCGTTGTTGGACTCGAAGTCGCTGCGCATAGAACACGTAACGGGGTGAGATCAGGCGCAGACGCCCGCGTCGGGGAGCGACCGGCGAACCGGCGTTCCATCGTCTTCCACGGGGGCACTGTTAGCGATGCTCACGCAGTAGGCACCCGACCGTCTAGGTGCTCGGGACTCGTCCAGGACACCGCGATATTTTGGTCGAGCACTCGCCCCAGATAGACTAAGCTGTGTGTACCAAGCGCTTCACCGACGGTAGAAATCCCAAATGAGCGACTTAGTTTGTGCCTGAAAGTAAACCGCAAAACATCAATCTGCACAATCTGTTATAATCTGACCCCAAGATTGAAGTTGGAGCGGCGCGCTTCCTATAGGGCACGAGTGAAATCCGTAACCAACTGATTTGCATAAGCCAAGATGTACACGACACCGGTTTCCCAGGGGCATTCGGCCCCAAACCGAATAAGAACCCATTAAACTTCGTCATTCGATACCCCATGCGCCAGGTCATCAGCCCCCAGTTGCAACTCGGTGAGGTGGACATCGCCGCCATCGTGCTGGACCCCAAATCGCGGGACGACATTCCGCAGTTACTGCGCGGCCTGCAATACATCTACACCACGGTCGAGGTGCGGGAGCGGGTGTTCGCCATTTTGGCGGACGTCATCCCCCAGGGGCTTCATGGTCAGGCCGATGCGCAGACCGGGCGTCCCGGCATGGCGCAGTGGAAGATTTTGGTCCTGGGTACGGTGCGTCTCGGACTCAACATCGATTATGACCGCGTGCATGAACTGGCCAATGAGCACAAGACCTTACGCCAGATGCTCGGGCATTCCGGGTGGACGGATGAGGCGCACGACCGCTACCAATTGCAGACGATCAAGGACAACCTGCGCCTGTTTACCCCGGAGATTCTGGACCGGATCAATCAGGAAGTGGTCGCGGCTGGGCATCAACTGGTAAAAAAAAGTCCCGACGCCCCGCTCGCGGTGCGCGCTGATTCCTTCGTGGTGGAGACCGATGTCCATTTTCCCACTGACATCAATTTGCTGTGGGATGCGCTACGCAAACTGATCGAGATCATTGCCGGACTGTGCGCCGACTTCGGCGTTCCCGGGTGGCGCCAAAGCGCCTACCACCTGCGCCAGGTCAAGAAGCTGTATCGCCAGGTCCAGCGTCTCAAGCACTCGACCGCCAAGGACCCGGACAAGCGGGCTGCCAAGCAGGAGGCGATGCGCCAGGCCCACCGCGACTATCTGACGTACGCCGAGAACCTGCTGGTGCGCGTGCGCGAGAGCCGTTTCCTCCTGGACGTGGGACAGGTCCCGGCGCTGTTGCTGGCGCCGATCGACCTGTATCTGAGCGACGCCGAGCGCCAGATCGACCAGATCCGGCGGCGGGTGTTACAAGGGGAGACCATCCCGCATGAGGAGAAACGCTTCTCGGTGTTCGAGCGCGACACCGAGTGGATTAGCAAAGGCAAAGCGGGCGTCCCGGTGGAATTGGGGTTGCGGGTCGCCGTGGTGGAAGACCAGTACCGCTTTATCCTCCATCATCAGGTGATGCAGAAGACCACGGACGACCAAGTGGCGGTCCCCCTGATGACGGAAACCCGCACGCGGTTTCCGGGCATCGCCAGCGCCAGCTTTGACAAGGGCTTCCACAGCCCAGCGAATCAAACGGCGTTGGCCGCTATGATCCCCCTGGTGGTGATGCCGAAAAAGGGCAAGCTCTCCCTGGTTCAAGCCGAACGTGAACATGACCCCGAGTTTATCCGCTTGCGGCACCAACACTCCGCGGTGGAATCCGCGATCAATGCCTTGGAAGTCCATGGCCTCGACCGCTGCCTGGATCATGGCCTCGACGGCTTCAAGCGCTACGTGGCATTAGCGGTGGTGGCACGCAACATCCAACGGCTCGGCGCTCTCCTGCGCCAGCAAGAAGCCGAGCAACAGGAGCGACAGCGTGGCCCCCATCGCCTGGCCGCATAAGCACCACGAACGGGATGATGGAACACGACCGATGGGACCGGGCTGCCCGGATTTTGCCCGTATTAAGAGTAATTCTTATTCTCGCACTATTATGAACACACTATGCTTTGTATTCATCGCGATGAATGATCACGCCGTGAAGTTTCCCCGTGGCAGCGAATAGGCGCTGCAGAAAACGTTGAGTTTTCTTTCAGGCACTAG
>Ga0247844_1002535_pt1 | contig 29612 bp, 20 predicted proteins | sample LaCtaG_FD_192421 | JGI IMG/M metagenome (GOLD analysis project Ga0247844, IMG submission 192421) | Freshwater microbial communities from meromictic Lake La Cruz, Castile-La Mancha, Spain - LaCruzMarch201714.5m_1 | ecosystem: Environmental > Aquatic > Freshwater > Lake | place: Spain: Castile-La...
GGATTGGTTAGGATATGTTGGCAAGTCCACCATTCACCAATCCACCATTCACCAGTTAACCATTAGATATCAAAAACAAAACCCTCGTTCACGAATTGCCCATATTTCTCTCGGTCAAATTGATAAAGTTTGGCTGGTCGGTGTGCCACACCCTCTTGCATTTCGGGGCATTCCACGAGCAGATTCATGGAGAGTATTTTTTTGCGAAAGTTGCGCTTATCGAGCCTTTTTGGCAGGCGAAGCACAGAATCATAAAGTTGTTGCAGTTCGGTGAGGGTGAATTTGGGGGGTAGCAACTCAAAGCCGATAGGGGCCGTGCGCACTTTGCGTTTGAGTCGCCGAAGGCAACTTTCGAGGATTTCGTTGTGATCAAAAGCCAGGTCGCCCACCTGGTCAACGCTGTGCCATTTAGCGGATTGGGCAAAGGAGGCCGCCGTGACGGTATAATTGCTAATCTTGATAAGCGTGATATAAGCCACGGTTATTACACGGCCCAAAGGGTGCCGATTCACCGCACCAAAGGTTTTGACCTGTTCTAGGTACACCCCGCGCAAGCCAGTCAGTTGCTCCAGCACACGCTCGGCTGCTGTGTTGAGATCCTCGTTTGGATAAACCAAATCGCCCGGGAGTGCCCATTTGTCCTTAAACGGGGCTTGCCCACGCTGAATGAGCAACACCTTCAAGTCTCCGCCGTCAAAGCCGAAAATCACGTTGTCTACAGAGAATGCAGATTTGAAAAAAGACCCAACTTCGCCCGTAGTGTCCATAAATGCCGGTTGTATTCGCGGCCAAAAGTAGAACTTATTGTCATTTGCACACCAAACCCATTGGAGGGATTTTTTTGTCGCAGCGAGACGGACATTATAGAAATGGGAGCCTTGATCGAAATCAAATCTAATTTCTTGAAATGAATGTACATTTGAGGGGCGTACCTTTGCTCTATTGTTAATCCCACACTGTTTGGCAAGGCTATTGCAGCGATTCATAAACCAAGCACCCAACTGAAACGTTCAAGCCGATTCATAACTATGCAGATTGATATCCCAGCCCACATCGAAAAACTCCTTTTTTTGCACGATGCGCTCGTCATCCCTGGTTTTGGGGGATTTACAGCCACGCGCACACCCGCCTCTACCGACTTTGTAGGCGGCACGGTGAACCCTCCGGCAAAGACCCTTGCTTTTAGCGAAAACCTCACGATTGACGATGGCTTGCTTACAGCAGACATCGCTAATGCCCATGGACTTTCATCTGAAGATGCGGGCCGTACCGTGGAGGAATTTGTCGAAAAAATGCGCAATTTGCTTGACCAGCGCGAAATCGTGACGCTGCCTGGTGTGGGCAGGCTCTACAAAAACTATGTCCAGAAAATCCAGTTTCTGCCGGATGCCACCAATTTCAACGCAGCCTCCTATGGCTTGCCGCCCTTGCAGTTCTCGCCCATTGCCCGATCTCGCGAGGTAGAACTCACCCCGAGCGCTCCTGATTTTAACAGCAATGGACCGTACACCGCTCAACCGCTCTCCCCCACCCCGCCGCCGCCCATGCCAGAGCCAACCTTCGCCCCAGAACGTGCTGGCGGTGGCTCCAGTGCTGGAACAGCCTTGGGCATTTTCCTGTTATTGGCGGCTCTCACAGCGGGCATTTGGTATTGGCAATATCGGAAAAAAGCAGCGGAACCCGAGCAAAAACCTGACACTGAAAAAACTAAAACGAAACAGCCGACCACGGATGAAAAAGAAGTAGCTGAAATCCCTACAAACGACAACCCTACCGAGACTCAGGAAGAAGACACCGATAAGGCGGTAAAAGAAGCGCTCGAAGCAAAAGAAAAAGAAGCCCGCGAAAAAGTAAACATCGCCCGCAACGGACGTGAGTGCATCCTCATTGTGGCATCGCTTTCAGACAAAAACAATGCGGAAAAACTCCGCAAACGACTCGCCGAGGAGGACTATCAGGAATTCTATGAGCAAAAAGGGGGGAAACACATTGTAGGGATCCGATTTTTCTACCTTAAGTCGGCTGAAATTGAAGAAAAGAAGAAGGCGCTTATGGCACTTACAGGCGTTAATTTTATTGCCGTGAGGAAAAAATAATAATAAATGCTGAGCGGTTGGCATGTTGAGATATACACTTAACGCTCAACCAACACCCATCAAAAAACGGAGGCGGGCATTGCGCCACGCCTCCGGGATAAAATAAGCACAAAGCGTTGTTCAGGGGATTAATTTTTACGGTACGATCAACTTTCCGTTTTTAGGAACGCCTTCAGCCGCCTGCAACTTGGGTTAGAATCCGCTGTATGTATTTGTTGAGGCAAAGGTGTGGCCCTCCTCTCTGGGCAGAAAAGGACAGTTTGAGCCAGTCATATTTGGGAGAAAATTGGATCCGTGTGGCAGCAAATCGGCAATCCATAAACAAAAAAGCTGCTTTTTTGCCATAAAAAGACAAAAAAGCAGCCTAAAAACGGGACAATAAAATAAAGTCATTCCGAGAATCAGGCAAAATATTAGCCCAATTCCCGTGCCTTTTCCATCAGCCAGGCGCGCTCCGCCACAAATTTCTTCTCTTCGATACGCTTTACCAAGCGAGCAGAGCGGTCTCTGTCCTTCATGGGAGATTGACTGAGTTGGAGCAAGGTTTTGAGGAAGTTAAGGTGCATCGTCCGAATATTGGCAGCAAGCGATTTGGGGGCCGTGCGCTCTATGAATTTTCGGAAAGCGTCAAGTTTGTACTCCAGTAGCTCGGAACGCAGTTCGTAGTATATTTTGAGTTCGAGACGTCTAATAATATGGTGATAATGTGTGTTTGATGATGCCTCCGGCAAATAATCCAATGCTTCTTCAAATTGCCCTAATGAAAATAGGCACTGCGCCATGTTTAGCCGGTAAAAGAACTCGGCCTCATCTCCTCCAACGATCATGCCTTTGTAATCTTCTGTAAATTTCCGAGCCCATGCGTATTCCTTTGCTCTTGTAGCAATTTGTACCAGATTAAGATAAGCATGTGGAGGGATTTTGCCCAAAAAGAACAAAAAACCACGTTCTAAATTGTCTTTATTGATCTGATGTAGCACTGGAATAAAGTCAGCATAGCCTGCGTTGATAACCAAAGTACAAAAGTTGCGCAAATAAGCATAAAAATGATCCAGCGTTTCAAATGATAGACTTTCTTCATGGCTGCTCAACAATTCCATCAAGAACTGAATGTCTTCTCCTGTGGGCGGGTCTCCTTTTAACAGCTCGAATATCTTTTTTGAAATTTGCAGAAGAATACTTGTGTCCTGATAAACCTGCACACCCGTTTCAAAAAAATCCCCAACTGGCAATTCTGTAGCTTTTTGTTGTAATAGGTATCGGTTAGCCAATTCGGTGCGATAATTGTGGTAGTACAGGTCAAGACAATAAATCAAATCCGGGATATGTAAATCCCCTTTTGCTTGATTGTAGTTGAGTTCCCACAAATGCACTTCTTCTGCAATTAACAGGTTCGTTCGATGCAGATCTAAAGACTCTTTCGGGTCGTTCGCTTCCTGAGGTTTCAATTTTACCATCAATTGATGAGCGCGGTTTGAAAGCCCACGCTCCCGCAACCACCTGGCCCAATCTACCTGCTGAACGTCCTCTTTACTTTCTGAAAAGTATTGCTGGGTCAGGCAGTAGACCCGCAGAAGCTTGTTCAGGTCTGCCATCAGTTTTTCTAATTTCCCAGGAACCATCTTTTGGTCTGGAAAAACGTCAAAGTAAACCTTTCCTTTGTCCAGCAAATTATCCGAAAATTCGGGAGATGCATTCAGAATGACCTGATACAATCGAACCAATTCTTTGGAATTTCCCCCTTTATTGTAAAGGGGAGAATCTAAAAAAAAGGCCATTTCCTGCCTTTCTGCCGGTTTTAGCGCTTTGATAACCTCTACAACGTAGGTGTTGGTCATAAATAAGTACGGAATGGATGGACAAAAGTGTCCTATTTTTTAAAATTCAAGGCCCCGATGTTTGTCCCAGTTTTCACAAAATAAGCACAATGTTATGCAAGTCAGAAATCTTTTCCTCTTAGTTTGCCTTTTGGCAGCCTCCTTTCTACAGGCAAACCCAACCGCTCTTTTTACGCCTGAGAACCCGACACCTACTAGCTCAGAATTTTCTTGCAATCTCCCGGCGCCCACTAATTTTCAAGTAGCTGGCTCGGGACCAAACTGGGTTCATTTGACTTGGGATCTCACAAATCCCTTTCATGCACATCGAATCAATGTGTATACTTGCGATGAGGACAGTACTTTGGTAACAACCCTACTGGTTGACGCAGGAATTACCGATACAACCATTTTTTTCCTGCAAGGGGGCCTGTATCTTTTTGAAATCAAGGCTTCATGCACCAGTGGTGACAGCAAAGCATCTGCATGGACAGACTGTATTGACATAATTGGTTCTGGCCTCATTTTGGACCTAATAGTAAGTGGATATACTCCTGACCTAGGGTCTGGAAACTGCACATTGCCTCCCGGCGGAGCTGGACACCCAAATAATTATGCTCGATGCTATTTCACCAATAACCTGATTTCTACCTTTAGAATCCGTCAGACCAATTGGATGTCAAACAAAAAGAATTTTTGCATCCAACGTATTTTTGATCCAGAAGATGAGGGTAACCCTCATTTTGAATTAGATCCATTGGTATTCAACAATGAAGGCGAAGAAGATCCCCATGAATATGAGTTTTATGTCAACTTACAGGCCCCTGATGCTACTGGTACTGAATACCAAATTATGCAATATCGGAGAATTGTTGCAAGGTTTGTAGCCAATTATCACGAAGATACTGGCGAAAGTTTTCTCCAGAGAGTGTATATTGCTGAAGGCTATGAAATTGTCCGAATTTCAGGCTATGTTTCCGGGACGACCCCCGGCACTGGCGGGCGTACTGATCAAGTCGCTTTAACGACGCACGATGCTACAACCGCCCCCAACCCCTTCACTGAAACCTTGGATGTTTACCCCGGCAAACCTTCGGCTGAAAACATCCGCCTTCAACTTTACAACCTCAGCGGCCAAAAAGTCCTCGACCAGCAGTTCCCTGGCGGCCAAGTGCAATATTCCCTGGCCACCGCGAGCCTATCTCCCGGCTTCTACTTCCTCCGCATCGAAGCAGACGGCGAAGTCCAGACCCTCAAGGTCGTCAAATCTGAGTAAAAATCATCGAAACATACTTCCAGGCCACGGCTCCGAGCATTCGGGGTCGTGGTTTTTTTGTGGGTTTTCCACACTTTGTGCAAAGACCCCTACCCCACCCTGTTGGTTAAAAAACCATTCTCATAGAAAAAGAGTCAAAATGCATTACTACATTTGCCCTCTCACCCGCCGTAGCGCGATGAGCGCGAAGGAGGGCAGTCCGCCGTAGCGCGATTAGCGTGAAGGAGGGTCACCCATCGTCGCCCACAAGGGCTTCGGCGGGTAGTTTTGATAGGCAAAGTTTAATACACCGTTTCTTAATCTTCCTTTTTAACGTGAATCCAGACTCTAAGCCAGAGCGATGGCTGCGGCGTACGCAGCGTTTTTTTGCAAAAAAATCCTCGCTCGTCGCCGCAAGCACAGCCCTTACAGCAGGCATTTTTGCCGCTACACTCACTTACCTTCAACCTGATTCTACCCATTCTGCCGCCGCAGTTTCGATGCCATTGGTCTTGGACAGGCTGCCGCTCGAAACACAAAACCTGCGTTGGGGCTTTTTTATGGATGAGTTTTCCCTTTCCGAAAAACAGCTCCAACGCGGCGACATACTGGGAACCATCCTCATGGAGCAGGCAGGACTCAGCTACCCACAGGTGAACAAACTTGTGGAAAACTGCAAAGACAAGTTCAAAATCAATTCACTTCGAGTGGGCGCATCCCTTCGATTCCTCGCACGCCAGACAGGAGAGGCGCCTGATATGATGATTTATGAGCCCTCGCCCTACCAATACACTGTCTTTCAATTGAAAGAACCCTATCATGTGGAGGTAGTGAAGCGAGATGTGCATACCCAAATCGTAGCAGCATCGGGCGTTTTGGAAACGAGTTTTTGGCAAGCCCTCACCGACAATGGGCTTTCTGACGAACTCGCTGATGGCATGATTGATGTGCTGGCATCTTCCGTAGATTTCTACCACCAGAAACAAGGCGACCGCTTCAAAGTAGTGTTCGAGCAACATTATGTACAAGGTGAAGCAGTGGGTACAGGCAAAATCATTGCGGCAGTATACGAACGCGAGGGCAAAGAATCTTACGCTTTCCATTTCCAAAAAGAAGGTCAAAAAACCGACTATTTCGACTACGATGGCCGCCCGGCCCGTAAGGCATTTCTTAAAGCCCCGGTCAAAATGAGTCGGATCAGCAGTCGCTTCAATATGAATCGCTTGCACCCAATTTTGGGTTACCACAAAGCACACCTGGGCACGGATTACGCCGCACCGCATGGCACACCGATCATTTCTGTGGCAGAAGGCACAGTAGTAGAAGCTACCCGACGCGGCGGCAATGGCAATTTCGTGCGTATCCGGCATGATGGTGCTTACGAAACACAATACCTCCACATGAGTGGTTTTGCACGTGGAATTCGCCCAGGCACCCGCGTCGCGCAGGGACAAACCATTGGTTATGTCGGTTCTACGGGCCTTGCTACCGGGCCGCACGTTTGCTTCCGTTTTTGGAAAAACGGCCGCCAGGTAGACCACCTGCGCCTCAACCTCCCACAACCGCTGCCGATCACCGGGCAATTGTTCGAAGAATACAAAATCGCCCGCGACGAGCTAATCAAACTCTTAAACAGCGTGCCGTATCGTACACGGGATGAGATTTACGCAGATGGGGATTCAGAAGACAAGCTGATGAAGGTATCTCCATAATTATTTGTTGAGAGATCTGAATAATACGAAGGGCTGCTTCCACGCATAGAGGAAGCAGCCCTTCGTGTTTAATTAATGCGCTATGCAATTATCGCTGATGATGCGTTGGGGTGAGAAGAATTTGGCAACGAAAAAATTGATCTGCCACGAAATAAATTGGAAACCGGGCTTATTACTTCCTCATTGAGTCTTACGGTAAAATGATTGGATCAGGAAGGGTTGCCGACCAATAACCAATATCTTGTTTTTGGAACAACAACGGGCGATTGGCAAGGTGCCAATCGCCCGTTTGTATTTGAATCGAGATTCTTTGTCACAATTATGAAAACACAATCAGCAATCAGAAATTCTCGACCTTACTATAAATCTATTCCATTCGCGCTTATCGAACCAGCGTCACGTCGCCCTTAAACAGCTTCGTTTCGCCATCAATAAACTCAACCTCACAATACCAGACGTACACACCCAGCTGACCTGGCTGGCCCCGAACTGTCCCGTCCCAGCCGCCAGAAACTTCGTTTGGCAAAAAGTCGAGAGACTCAAATACCTCATCGCCCCAACGGTCAAATATGAAGAACGAGTTGATTTTTGCCACGTCAATCCCAGCATGGACTGTCACATAATAGTTTTCCGAAGTGTTCGGGTTGAAAACGTTGGGAACATACACCTGACGGGCCTTCTTCACAACCACCAAAACCTCGTCGCGAGCGACGCAGCCATTGCTGTCTACCACTTCAATCCGGTGGCGGTAAGTGTCAAAAGGACGGTAGGTAAAGCTCTTACAGTAAGTAACTGAGTCCGTGCAACCGGGAGCGTAATTCCAGGTGACCGACTTGATCCCAACGCCCGGGGGGGCGAAAATTTGTGCTGAAACGGTGGCGTACTCGCCCAAGCTGACGGTAACGTCATTCCCGAGCTTTACCTGTAGTTCCTCTGGCTCAGAGATGCTGAAAGTGGTGTCTAATTTACAGCCGTTGGCATCCTGGAGCGAAAGCGAGTATTGGCCTGCGGCCAAGCCAGTGTATTGGTTGACAACACCACTGACATTGTTCAGCGTATAAAGAAAAGGAGGCGTACCACCCTGAACCCCATTGACAGTAAGTGTGCCGTTGGTCTCTCCGTTGCACTTGATGTCCCTAATTGTCAGGTTAAAGCCTGAAGGTACCGCAGGGTCAACCAAAACATCCACCCGGGCGCTGTCGCTACAGCCGTTGAGCTCGTTGGTGATCAACAATTGGTATTGCCCAGCTTGATCTACCTTAGGGGAAAGGGTATTGGTGCCCGACACGAAATTCCCGCCCACAGTCGTCCAGAAAAAATCATAGATCGAACCCGACGAACTGGTGGTGGCATTGATTGTGACCTCAGTTGTGTTGCAGTCAAGTTGCTCAGGGGCCGTGGCTACTACAGTTGGTTGTTCAAAATCGGCCACCACCACAGCGGTGAATGGGCGCACACAGCCGTTCGGCGCAGAAATGGTAAAGGTGTACGTCCCTGCTTGGTTCACCGTAGCGGTCAGGGTAGTCACCGTGCCGACAATGCCAGGACCTGACCAAGTGGCGGTCGAGCCCGATGGGGAAAGGATTTCTCCACCGATCTGAGAAACGCCGTTGTTGAGACAGTTGAGAACAGTACCGTTGACAAGCCCTTGGGGAACGTTTGCGTCCTCCAGAACGAGCGTGCTCGCTATGCTTGTACAGCCGTTAGGAGCCGTTACCGTAACCTCGTAAAGTCCGGCAAGCGGCACCTGAAGTGTCTGCCCTGCCTCATTCCCTGGGGTCACGCCTGGTCCAGTCCAGACGTAGGTTGAACCTGTCAATGAACTTGTAGCAGCCAAAGTTGACAACAACTCGGTACAAGTGATCAATGTGGAGGTGGCGGAAGAAGCCGGCGGCTGGTTGTCCAAACTCACTATTACCTCGTCCGTAGCCGAGCACCCGTTGCCGACATCCGTGACCGTAAGGGTGTAGGTTCCGCTCACAAGCACTACAGGCATCTCTTCGTCCTGGTTGACAGGATCAATGCCTGGGCCGGCCCAGTTGAAGGTCAGCGTGCCCGAACCCGTGATAGAGCCCGTCGCGTCCAGCGTTGCTTCCAATTCCGAGCAGGTTATGATACGGTCTGGACCCGCCACTGCGGTTGGAAGCCCCTGTTCGGTGTTTACCGTTGCTACATCTGTATCGTCGCAACCGTTGTCCGTGTTGGTGATCATAAGCGTATAGTCCCCTGGCACCAAAACGGTCGGATTGGGGGAGTTCTCGTTAGCCGGTGTGATACCGGGGCCAATCCACAAGTATTCGAAGTTGGCACCCGTGCTCGAACCCGTCGAGGTCAAGGTGACGCCCGATGCGGCGTTCGCGCAGGTGATCGTCTGATCGCTGCCCGCAAACACCTGTGGGCTAATTGTATCTATGTTTACAAGCACCGATTCTGTGTTCGTGCAACCATTGATCCCATCCGTAATCGTAAGGACGAACGTCCCTGGCTCGTTCACGGTTGGGGTCGCACTCGTCTCGTCGCCGGGCACAATACCCGTGCCGCTCCACAGGAAACTGATGTTCGCGCCGGAAGATTGAGACGCATCCAATTGGGCCGTGGTTAAACTGCAATTGATGATAGCGTCGGGGCCCGCTGCAATAGGCGGCGCTGTATTGTTCAAGGCTACGAATACCACGTCAGTAGACGTGCAGAAGTTTTGGGTGTTTGTCACCGTCACGGTATAGGTTCCCGACAGGTTCACCGTTGGGCTTTGTAAGTCGAAGTTGGTCGAGTTGATGCCAGGGCCCTGCCATACGTACTCGATAAGCGGGCCAACGCTGTTGCCAGAGCCGTCAATGGTATTCGTTAAGATTGCGCAAGTAAGCAGTCCGTCCGCGCCTGCGCTTGCGATTGGAGCCATGGTGTCTTGCGAGATACTTGCTTGATCGGTAGCCGTACAGCCATTATCATTGTCCGTCACAACCAAATTGTACGTGCCAGGCTGATTGACAACTGGGCTCTGATTGCCCTGGTTGCCTGGGGTGATGCCCGGTCCTGTCCAGAGATACACAATGGCAGGGCTGACGCCTGAAAGGCTACCATCCAGTGTGACGCTCTGGGTCTGACAGTTCAGGATCAGGTTCAAACCAGCATCGGCCGCAGGTACCACCTGATTCTCAGCCACATAAACGGTGTCGAACGTCACACAACTGTTCACCGTGTTGGTGACCCTGATAATATAGGTTCCCGAATCGCTCACGCTCGGGGCGGGCAGGTTCTGGTTGATGGGGGTAATGCCGGGGCCCGTCCAAAGCACCTGGAAGTTTGGCCCTGTGCTGGAAGCCGAACCATCGAGCACAGCCGTCGGGCTGGTACAGGTCAAAAGCCCATCGCTCCCAGCAACGGCGGTTGGCAACACCGCGTTCGTGTTGACCAAAACATCATTGGTGGAAGTACAACCATTGATAGTATTTGTCACCAAAATGGTGTAGGTGCCTGGCAGGTCAATCGTAGGCGTTGCCAAATTTTCGTTCGTGGCATCAATGCCTGGCCCTGTCCACAGGTAGGTGAAGTTAGCACCTGAAGATGAACTGCCGCCTATGGTGGTGGAGGTAACAATACAATCAATTGTCTGGTCAAGGCCAGCGTCCGCAGCAGGAGGTACGAGGTCTGTCGTGACATTTACCTGAGCAGTGGAGGTACAAGTGTTAACGTTGTTTGTCACCGTAAGTGAATACAACCCTGGCTCATTGATTATCACCGGATTCGGGGAGTTCTGGTTGCCAGCATTGATGCCAGGCCCGGCCCAGAGCAAAGTAAAATTGGCCCCTATATTGCTGCCCTCAGCACGCAGGGTGTCGGTTGCATTGTTGAAACAGTTCAGAATCAGCGGGTTACCTGCAACTGCCAGCGGAGGAAGGGTATCAATATTGACGACCATTATATCCGTATTCTCACAGTTGTTGTTCGTGTTGGTCACAGTTAAATTGTAGGTCCCAGGCACCGTAATATTGGTCGGGTTTTGAGCCGTTACGTTACCACCCGAGATCCCTGGGCCAGCCCAATTGTAAACAATCTCAGATCCTGATGAAGAGCCTGAGCCATTGAGGTTAACGCTAGTAACCGTACAGTTTAAGGTACGGTCCCCGCCTGCACTGGCATTAGGCACGTTCGCATCTTGAGTCACGATAACCTGATCAGTTGCAGTACATCCGTTCACCGTGTTGGTCACCAAAACAGTGTAGGTATCTGCTTGAGTTACCGTAGGGTTTTGCTGATTTTGGTTATTTAATCCTATACCAAGTCCCGTCCAAAAGAAGGTTACGGTTGCCGGGCTACCACTGCCATTCAGCACAACACCGTTTGGATTAACACAGGTCAATTGCTGGTCTGGTCCAGCGTCTGCACTGGGAAGTGCCGTATTGATATCTACCATCACAGTGTCGGTATCAGTACAGCCGCTGGTAATATTTGTAATGAGCAAAGTATACGTGCCTGGCAAACTCACTGTAGGGTTGTATTGGTTTGAATTGCCAGCGTTGATATCAGGGCCACTCCATGTTGCAGTAAAATTCGGGCCGCTGTTCGAAGCGCTGCCAATGAGTCTGACACTAGGCTCTGAACAGGTAATAATTGAATCAGCCCCTGCACTAGCAGTTGGCAAAATTTGGTTGGCAGCAATCAAAACAGTGTCCTTTTTGGAGCACCCGTTCAGCGTGTTCAATACAGTAAGAATATAGGTACCTGCCGCATTGACGCTGGGCTGCGCAACCGTGGACATAAAGCCGCCTGGTCCAGTCCACGAGAAGTTGATGGGCTGGCCGCTGGCATTGCCCGCTCCCTGCAAGGTGATGTTGGGCAAGAGGCAGGTGAGGGTGTCGTTAGGGCCGGCAGATACCGTTGGGTTCGAGTTGTTTAGGGTGACGACTGTGGTGGCAGTATTGGTACAGCCATTCACCGTATTGGTAACTGTGACGGTGTAAGTGCCTGACACCAGCACGTTCGGGTTTTCCTGCATCTGGTTGGCGGGGGTGATCCCGAGGCCCGCCCAACTCCAGGTTGGGGTGGCCGCATTGGTGATGCCATCAATCGTCACATTGGGCTGGGCGCAAGTGATGGTGTCGCCCACTGCGCTGACACTAGGCTGGGTGGTATTGCCGTTAACCGTGACCGTGGCAGAGGAAGTACAGCCATTGGCAGGGTTAAAGACCGTGAGTACATAGTTGCCCAGTGCGCTCACAACAGGGTTTTGCTGGAACTGGTTGGCGGGGGTAATGCCCGGCCCTGTCCAGGTATAGGTTACACCGGGCGTAGTAGAATTGCCCATGAGCGTCGTGGTCGAGGACACGCAGTTGATATTGCCCCCTGTAGCACTGGAGTTGGGCGGTGTAGCACTCGCCGTTACGGTTACACAAACGGTGTCCGCACAGTAAACGCCGCCTCGCCCGTGCTGAAGGATCAGGCAGTACTGGCCTGGCTGATTCACTTGCACGGTGGGCGTATTGCTGGGACCGACAATCCCAGGGCCTGTCCAGCCGTAGAGGGTCACGCCGCCCGTTGCGGTATTCACATTGGAGCCTGTACCGCTTAGCGTGATAATCGCGTTCGGGCCACAGTCCAACACGGCTGGCGTGGCAACAGCCGCAATGGGGTTCAGGACGGCCAGGTCAACCGTCACGATACTGTCGCAGCCCAAATAGCCCAGGCACTGGGTGGGGTAAATGCCCGTTTGGCTATAGAACTCGTCACAGACTTGGTGCGAAGCAGGGTGGCAGAGGTTGACGAACTTAGTGGGGCCAAAAAAAGTGGGCACGATCACTATGTTGCAACGCACGACACTGTCACAACCTTGAAAAGCTGTTAGCGTGACCGGGAAGAGACCTGGTGCAAAAAATTCCTCGCCTGCACAAGTGGCAGAACCGCCCTGGCACATCCTATGGGTTTCATTGGTCGTCACAGTAGGAATTATGGTCGCAAAGCAGTTCACCACGCTGTCGCAGCCCGAAAAACTTTGGAGCGTTACAAAGTGGTTGCCCGCCGTGGAGTGATTTACCCCGGCACATTCAGTCGTCTGCCCTTGACAAATACTTATATCTTCCTGAGTAGCAACATCCTCGCCGATAAAAATATCTATACAAAGATTAGGTGCGTTTGGACAAAGAATTGATTGGGCACAAACTTGTGCTGGCCCACCGGTAAGCCACTGTACGTCCACGGACGATACACCATTGGCATTGCCTTGTATGGAGCCGGCAGTAGGGGGATCAATAGTCCAGTTGGAAGGTGTGTTGGTAGTGTAGGTGCTCAAAAGGCTTGAAGGAAGACAGGGAGCATTGTTTGGGCCATTAATCGTCGGGTTTACGCCGTTGATAGAATAGTCGCAAACGGCACCTGCACTGCCGTCAATCATGAGATAATAATTCTGTCCAATGACCAAACCGTTTGCGACCAAGTCTTGACAAGTACCCGATTGGATATTCCCAAGACATGGCGACACGAACTGGAAATTGATGCAGTCCACCGTGGATAAAACGGCCGCCTGGATCGCACCACCTTGCGCACAGCCGTAGGTACACATTTCAAAAACCTCCGTTACATCATCTGCGGTAAAGGCAAAAAAATGGTTGTTTTCAACGCTTGAGCACCAAGATGGTGGAAGGGAGACTGGGGTGCTGGGAAAAGTGGCGCCAAAATAGCAGTCCAAATTCGATGCATTGGGCAAAATACAAGCATCTTGAGCATTCGGCTCAGGCACGGGTAATTGGCAAGGGGCGCCATTGCATTGAGCATTCGCCTTGATGTTCCAAAAAACCAGAAACAGAATGGCAAGAAAAATGGTGTAAAGCTTCATCATACAATGTTTATTTAAAGAGACAGGCAAGCGCAATGGCCAACATTGCGCTAGAAATCTTAAGATGTTCAAGGTGGTTCAAACGCTGCTTAGCGCACCAACTTAGGAGCAAATTTAAAGTTAACTTTTAACTTCTTACTAAAGCCAAGCCACAAAAGGTTCTTCCAGAATCCGCTTCAGCTCCACCAGGAAACGGGCTGCATCCCCGCCATTGATAACGCGGTGATCCCAGCCGATGGTCATAGGCATCATAAGGCGCGGTTCAAAGGTTTTGCTTTCTTCATTCCACACAGGCTCCATTTGGGCCGCCACGATGCTAAGTATAGCAACTTCTGGCCAATTGACGATGGATATCATGTTAGTCCCGCCAATACCACCAATATTCGAAATGGTAAAGGTCCCGCCTGTAATATCATTCATCGTGATTTTCCCCGCCTTAGTTCGGGCGCCGACATCCGATAATTCCACCGAAAGTTCGGTCAGGCTTTTTTGGTCTGCACGTTTGATATTGGGCACATACAATCCTGCCGGTGTATCCACGGCAATGCCAATATTGATATATTTCTTGTAGATCACCTCATTGGTTTCCACATCCAAACTGGCATTGAATTGCGGCATCCGACGCAACAAAATCGCAACAGCCTTGGTCAGTATAGCCGTCATGGTGAGGCTGCCTCCAGCGGTTTTCACCTGCTCCTTGAACTGCTGCCGCAGTGCTTCAAGTCGTGTAATATCCGCTTTTTCTGAAATATAGGCATGAGGGATTGTTTGGGTGGAATATGACATCGCCTCGGAGGTTTTCACCCCAACATTGGTCTGTGCATTCCGCTCTACTTCCCCAAATTTCGAGAAATCGGGCAAGGCTCTACGGGCAACACTTCCAACGCTTTTGGTTGATCCCCCCCCTGTGTCAAGTTTATTTTTGACAAAGTCCACTACGTCTTTGTACGAAAGTCGGCTCGCTCCTTCGGCTGGATGAACGTCGGAAAGATTCACGCCAAATTCTTTGGCGCGCTTGCGGGCAAGTGGGGAAGAACGATGGGCTGTTGCGGCAGCGGCCGTGGCGGTGTCCGAAGGAGTCGGAGTTGGCAATGAAGGTGTGGTATTAGGCGACGCAAGTGGCGGAGCAGGTGCGGCTGTGGGAACGGAAGAGGCTTCCGCAGCGGTTGGAACTGGAGCTGCTACGGTAGTCTGAGCAGAAGCGGAACTGCTACTGGAGGAAGCAATTTCCGTTTTGATTTTCATCACAAGGGTTCCTTCGGTAACTTCATCGCCCTTTTTGACAAGGATTTCTTCCACGGTGCCTTCTGCATCAATGGGCATTTCTGCATCCACTTTGTCAGTGCCGACGACGATTACGATTTGTTCGAGCGATACTTTATCGCCAGTTTTTACCAATATTTCGGTCACTTTACCGCTCACGCCATCGCCAAGCGAGGGGAGCTTATATTCATGGAGCATACGCAGCTGTGCTTTTTGCTTAAAGTAGAGCGAGCAAAGATGCAACGAGTTGTTGGGAAAACAGGTGTTTAAAGCCTAGAAATAATAATTTGCCCCAACATTAAACCCCAACATTAATCGCTCCTGGAGTCGGCGGTTGTGCTGATCCTTACGCGGGAAATCGCCTAAAATAGCGAATTCTGCGGCCAAACTAAGATGTTGGCTCCATTTAAATTCTGCACCGGCTGACATCCAGTACCCTAGAAAAACCTTCTTTTGGTTCAGTTGAAGGGTATAGCCATCGGTGTCCATCACAGGCTGAAACCGTACATTTTGCGAAACCCGCGCCGAAACATCAAGTTCATTTTTCAAAATAAAATTGCCCATCAGGCCAGCCTTTAACTGGCCATGGAATCTCCTGCTCCCCAAACGATACCCCGCCAAAAGTGGGATGCGGATCATTTCAGTCTGCTCGGTGGTAGTTATTTTCAGTATAACCGGCTCAGCGTCCGAAGCTGGCGGACCAGGGGCAGTTTGCTCCATCCGAAGGCTTACTTCTGCAGTGCCTCCGTAAGTGCTGAGGTCGTAGTTGAAGGTCCGTCGGGTAGCCAAAGGCCCTCCTGGGTGGACACCATCGCCAAACCTGAACCTAGGGGAGTGTGTAGCTGTTAGACTTGTTTTTTGGTAGCCAATACCGCTTTCCAATAAAAACCGATTATTGAGTTTTTTGCCCGTTTTGAGCCACCAATTGGCAGAGACATCCTTTTTTTTCTGATTACTGGAAAAAACTGGGCGACCAGGTCGAGGATTAAGTGCCCTGGATTTTTCAATGCTGGTGAGCAGGCTTATTTGCCCCCCTACATACCAGCCCGAGGGCTCCTGCAAAGGTTTTATTGGAGTTTTTCTCAGGACTTCCGGACTGGAACCCGGTATTTCGAGCAGCTTACTTGACACCGGGAGTAACTCGATATCAATAGGGGTTTGGAAACTTTGAATTGCGGTAGTATGGGGTGTTGTTGGTTGCTGCGTTGGGAACTCATTGATTGTGCCTCCAGCTGTGAATGTTGTCAAATCTGGTTTTTCACTTATGTACTTTACATCCTGGAGCTCCGGGGCTCCTGATTTGGCAATGACGATGTCGCGCTCGGTATCCACAGCTTTTCCGCCTTGCTGCTGGCTTGTCGCATTACGCTGAAAAGAGGTGGACTCTTGTTCTGGATTTTTCTCCAGGTTCGACTTTAAGGTGTTGGATTCTGTTTGGCTGGGCGTCCCAGGTGTAGACTTAGAATTCGTGTTTGTTTGAACTTGCGGATCAGAAGACTCGTCCAATCTTTTTTGCATTGATATCATTTCCTGCTGCTCAACAGGTTTGCCAGTCATTTCCCTGAGCTTTTCCTTATAATATAGGTGTTCGCAAACGAGCATCGAAAAAAGCACCAAAATGACCATCGCGGCCATTGCTTGCCAGCCATAACTTCGATGGATCGTGCGAGGCGGCGCAATCTCGACCGGGGGCATCAAATCAATTTCGACGCGCTCCCACAGGTCGGAAGGAGGCTCTTCTTCGTGCCCCTCGAACGACTTGCGTACATAGTCGTCCAGTTTATCGTCATGTATATTTTCTTCCATGATTGTCAAGTTGTTAGACTGCTTTCTAGCAGTTTTCTAAAGTGTGCTTTTGCCCTAAGCAGTTGAGATTTGGAAGTGCCTACCGAAATATTCAGGATTTCAGCAATTTCAGGGTGAGAATATCCTTCCAGGACATGGAGGTTGAAAATGGTGCGAAAACCGGGTGGCAATTGTTGCAAAATTCGGATCATGTTTTTGGCCGGTGTCTCATCTACTGAATACGTTTCTGGCTCGTCGGGAAAATCCTGTCCATCCAACGCTGAAGTGATGAGGTGCTTCTTTTTGCGCTGGAGGTGCTGAAGGGCTGTATTGACAAATACTTTGCGCACCCAGCCTTCAAAATTCCCTACCCCTGTGTACTGATGCAAATCGCGAAAAACCTTTACAAAACCTTCCTGCAACACATCCTCCGCATCCTCCCTGCTGTTGGCATAGCGGAGGCATAGGGCAAACATTTTGCCCTTAAAGCACTCGAAGAAATGTTTTTGAGCAAGACGGTCGCCACGGAGGCAGGCTTGCAAATTGGGTTCGGCCATGTCTTTCGTCAGGATATGCCAAGGGCATTCATAAAAGGTAGGTAATGCCAGATCAAGAGGGGTTGCATTTCGGGGGAAAAAAATTTAAACCGCAAAACCGCAAAACCGGAGAACCGCAAAATGTAAAACCTGGAGAGGAGGCACTCGAAAACGAAAAGATTCCCGAGTGCAAACCCCTCTTAATTTTACATTTTGCGGTTCTCCGGTTTTGCGGTTTAAATTTTTTTTCCCGAAATGCAACCCCTGCAAATTCCCTTGACCTAATCCGTCAAACACCGTTCATCTGGCGGCCTCAAACCAGGCTGCTTTTGAAAAACAATCAATTCAATTTCACTTTCAAAAACTTTTCAAACATGTTAAAAGCACTCAAATTATTCCTGATTCCCATCGTGGCCATTGTAGCCGTAATGGTTGCCTGCAACAAATCCTCCGATCAGACTACCGAAGAACTCGTAGATCAGGCCCTTTACAGCGCCCAGGAACGCGGCGGTATGGGGCGTTTCGGTTGCTACGAATTGGTGTTCCCCGTCACCATTGTTTTGCCCGACGGATCCACCGCCGAGGTGAATTCTTACGATGAAGTAAAGCAAGCGCTTCGCGCCTACTTTGAGGCCAATGGCCCACGCCCGCACCATGGCAACCGCCCGCACCTTTCGTTTGAATTTCCAATCTCGGTCGTCACAGAGGATGGCGAAATCATCACCCTGGATTCTGAAGAGCAGTTGCGCAGGCTTCGTGCTGATTGTGCCGGTGCTACTTTTGGAAATCACGGTCCACAAGGACATGGACAACATGGACTTTCTTGTTTTGACATCGTGTTCCCCATCACAATCGCTTTCCCTGATGGCACTACCGCAGAAGCAGCAGATCGCCAGGCACTTCACTTGTTGATCCGCACTTGGCGGAAAAACAACCCAGGAGCCACAGAACGTCCTAAAATCGTGTTCCCACTCACCGTGAAAATGGACGACGACGGCACTTTGGTAACCGTGAACAGCCCGGAGGAATTGCGCCAATTGAAGCAGGACTGTGAGTAGAAGATAAACCGCAAAACCGCAAAACAGGAGAACCGCAAAATTTAAAATTTTGCGGTTCTCCTGTTTTGCGGTTTTGCGGTTTAATTTATCCGAAGCACTAGCATTTGAGTATCCGCTCAAAAAGATGATGCAACTCGTGTTTCATGGGTCCTAAATTCGGGTTGGCATCACATATCTCCTGCATGTCTGCAAGAATCTTATCCTTGTCAGCTTGTGTTTGACAGTATTGATCCTTGAAGGAAAAGATGATATCAAGCGCATCTGCATCATCGCAAGCCATAAAAATTGAATTGATGCGCTTGTATTCCTCAGCAGTGAGCGTAGGCGCAATCAGGTTTTCTTCGTCTAAAGTAATGCGCCCGTCCGAATTGGCGGCATAAAGCATGACAAAAGCATGAAATTCAGCGTAGGTCCAATTATTCGTTTGGAAAGTCATATTTATTCAAATTTCGATGTTGTAAGATGGGTGAGGTAGTTTTTTACGGCGAAAGTTACCAAAGTTTAAAGATTCAATTTCCGTCAAACACACAAAGACTCCCGGATCCATTTCCTTCCCCTTAAAAGTTCCGTCCCAACCGGAGCAAGGGTCACATACAAACCGTTTTTTTAGCGTTGGGGTAAACGGTTCAAAGGGGTAAAGCTAGGTGTTCGTTGAGAAATAAACCAATGAAAAGCCGTCCTTTGCACCTCAACCGTTTCCCGTAAAATGGCCCCCTTTTCTATCCTCTTTTCCGACGAGCATTTCGTTTCCATCAACAAACCGCCAGGAATTCTAATGCACCGCACCCGCATCAGTGAGGACAATGTGTTTGTGGTGCAACTTCTGCGCGACCAGATCGGCCAGCGGGTCTACCCTGTTCATCGGCTCGACCGCGCTACCTCCGGCGTGTTGATTTTTGGCAAAAACGCCGAAGCCTCCGGGCTGCTCGGCGAACAGGTGATGGAAAAAACCGTGGAGAAAAAATACCTCGCCATCGTGCGTGGCTGGGTACCTGAAACTGGCACCGTGGACTACGCGCTCGATGACCCCGATTCTGGCAGGGGGCGACTTCAGGCCATTACCCATTTTGTACGACTTGGCACTTCGGAGATAGACCACCCCATCGGACTGCGGCACAAAACCGCTCGTTTTTCCCTTATTGAAGCTCAATTGGAAACAGGTCGCCGTCATCAAATTCGCAAACATTTTGCCCACCTCAACTACCCCGTCATTGGCGATAAACGCCATGGTGATGTGAAGCACAATAGCTATTTTCGCGATGTGTTTGACTTGCATAGAATGTTCTTGCACAGCATGTTATTGTCGTTTGAGCATCCATACACCCACGAAACCCTGCGTATTTCTGCACCTGTGGATGAGGTGTTTGAGAGCACCCTTCAGCTCCTGAATCTACACGAATTTTGTCCAGCCATGGCCCTTCCTGTACCGGCGGCTTTAGCCGCAGGAACCCACGGTTGAACTCCTGAATTTGACCATTCAAAATATTAAGCAAAAACTAGTGCGGTAAGAATACACTGTTGAATAACTGGATTAAAATTTGAATAAAAATCTGGCTTCCAGCCAAACATTCCTGCGGCTAAAGCCGCCGGTACATACACTTTACCCGCCGTAACTTCGGCGAAGGCGGGTTCGCACATTGACCAAATTTATCACCTTGACCACATCATCCTACTCTCTCCGCGCCGGCAACCTCGCCGACCTCAAAATCCAAACCTCCGAACTCCCCGCACCCGCACCCGGCGAAGTCCAAATTGCTGTACGCGCCATCGGTCTCAATTTCGCCGATGTTTTTGCCATTTGGGGGCTTTACGGCGCTACGCCCAAGGGTGCCTTTACGCCCGGTTTGGAGTATTCCGGCATCGTCGAGGCCGTGGGTGAAGGCATCCCCCATTTACGTCCCGGCGACCGGGTTATGGGTGTCACACGCTTTGGCGCGTACACCAGGCATTTGAATATTGATGCCCGCTATGTTATCCCGCTTCCAGCTGATTGGGATTTCAACACCGGCGCGGCGTATCTGGTGCAAACGCTCACGGCCTATTATGGCATGGCGACGCTGGGCGCCTTGCAACGCGGACAGAACGTGTTGATTCACAGTGCAGTAGGGGGTGTTGGCTTGCAGGCATTGAAAATTGCCAAAGCTTATGACTGCTTCACGATCGGCACCGTCGGCACGGCGGCCAAAGTAGATTTTGCAAAGTCTGAAGGTTACGACCAGGTCATTGTGCGTGGTAAAGATTTTGAAGAACAACTCAAAACAGCTTTGAATGATAAACCGCTCCACTTGCTCATGGATAGCGTGGGCGGATCATTTTTTAGCATCCCCTTTTCGATGCTGGCCCCGATGGGGCGGGCGGTAGTATTCGGCTCTGCCCGGTATGCCACCCCGAGCGACCGACCCAACAAACTCCACCTAATCTGGCACTTTTTCACCCGGCCCAAGGTAGACCCACAACGTATGGTAGAAACCAACCGTTCCGTACTGGGTTTCAACCTAATTTGGCTGTACGAAAATGCCGAACTGCTTCGCGGTCTTTTGGCTGAATTAGATGCCATGCGACTCGCCCCACCGCATGTGGGACATGTATTTCCTTTTGAAAAATTGCCGGATGCAATAAGGTTGTTTCAGACCGGGAAGACGGTAGGGAAAGTGGTGGTGGAAGTAACGTGATTTTGGATTTACGATTTACGATTATTTTGATCCGAAAAGGAATGATTCGTTTCTTTCTTCGGATCAAAATAATCGTAAATCGTAAATCCAAAATCGAAAATCCCCTCACTCCTCTCCTAAAAACGGATACCGAAAATCCGTTGGTGGCACCATATTTTCCTTCATCGTACGCGGCGAAAGCCAGCGGTAAAGGTTTATCATGGAGCCCGCTTTGTCGTTGGTGCCGGAAGCGCGGCCTCCGCCGAATGGTTGTTGGCCTACGACTGCTCCAGTCGGCTTGTCATTGATATAATAATTGCCCGCAGCGTGGCGAAGTTTGTCGTTGGCCAATGCGAGTGCGGCGCGGTCATTGGCAAAAATTGCCCCGGTAAGCGCGTATGGCGAGGTAGCGTTCAAGATGTCAAGGGTTTCGGAATATTCCTTGTCCTCGTACACATAGATCGTCAGCACCGGGCCGAAAATTTCCTCACACATGGTTACGTACATCGGATCAGAAACTTCCAGCACCGTCGGCTCAATGAAAAAACCTTTTGACTTGTCAAAATTGCCACCTGCGATCACTTTCACCTTGTCTGATTGCTTCGCTTCGACAATATAGTTTGAAATTTTGTCGAACGCCTTTTCGTCAATGACCGCATTCACGAAGTTTCGGAAATCTTCGGTGCTGCCCATTTGCATGGTTTTCAAATCGGCCAGGAGATAGTCGCGCACATCAGGCCAAATGCTCTTGGGAATGTATGCCCGCGAAGCTGCGGAGCATTTTTGTCCCTGATATTCAAATGCTCCCCTACCCAAAGCTACCGCTACTGCTTTCGGGTCGGCAGAGTTGTGTACCATCACAAAATCCTTGCCGCCCGTTTCACCCACGATACGCGGGTACGAATGGTAGTTGGCAATGTTCTCCCCGATGGTTTTCCAGATTTGTTGAAAAACACCCGTGCTGCCCGTAAAGTGAATGCCTGCAAAATTGCGGTGCTTCAAAACCACTTCACCCATCACTGGCCCGCTCACATACACCAGGTTGATCACCCCGGCTGGCAATCCGGCTTCTTCCAGAATTTCCATAATGATCGAGGCCGAGTAAATCTGCGCCTCGGCAGGTTTCCAAACGGCCACGTTGCCGAGCATGGCAGGGGCCGTGGGCAAATTGCCTGCAATGGCCGTGAAATTGAACGGGGTGAGTGCAAACACAAAACCTTCGAGCGGTCGCCAGTCCGTGCGGTTCCAAACATTGCGGGTGCTGAGCGGCTGCTGTTTGTAGATTTCTTGCATGAAGTACACGTTGTACCGCCAGAAATCGGCCAGTTCGCAGATGCAGTCAATCTCCGCCTGATAAGCGTTTTTGCTTTGGCAGAGCATGGTGGCCGCGCTCATTTTGGCACGGTAGGGCCCGGTGAGCAAATCGGCAGCACGCAGGAAAATGGCCGCACGCTCCTGCCAGGGCATGGCTTCCCAGGCTGGTTTGGCGGCGAGGGCAGCGTCAATCGCGTCCTGAACGTGTCCTGCATTCCCTTTTGAATATTGTCCCAGCACATGGTTGCGCTCGTGTGGCGGGTGCATAGCCTTTTTTTCGTCGGAGAAAACGTGTTTGCCTCCGATGTACATCGGTACGTCTTTCTGCTCGGCTTTTGCTTCGGCGAGGGCTTTTTTGAGGGCGATTTTTTCAGGCGAACCTGGGGCGTAGTTCCAGATGGGTTCGTTGACGGGGTGTGGGACGGTGAATATAGCGTCTGTCATGGTGGGTGGTTATTTGTTTAGGAGGTGATTTGGGGATTTGGGGGGCTTTGCACTTTGATTTGTGGTGGGTGAGTAGCTCGCCTTTGTTCCCGCCTGCCGAGGCTTGGCCGGCAGAATAATTACAGCGGGTAAAAAGTGTGCAAAGGTAAAAATCCTCAGACCTTCATAAGGTTAATAAAAGAGCTGCGCTTGAAAAGCCGTACTAATGCCAGAATTAGTCATTTCGATATTTTGTTTAACATTTTACGGCGATAAGCCAAAATAAATTAAACAATATTGGATTTAGGGGGTTATACTTTCTTTTTCAACCAAACCATTACACTCACAAATTTTCACACAAAACTATGAAGAAGTTAATTTTCGGAATGTTCCTTGCGCTTTCTGCCAGCCTGATTTTCACCGCCTGCGACGAAGATGACGACAATCCAGCACCCAAAAACATTGTTGAAACCGCCCAAGCCACCAGCGATCTATCGTCTCTGGTAGCAGCACTCAGCCGCGCGGGTTTGGTAGATGCCCTCAATGCTGCTGGGCCTTTCACGGTGTTCGCACCGACCAATGCAGCGTTCAGCGCATTTCTTACGGCCAACGGTTTCGCTAAGTTAGAAGATGTGCCCGTGCCTGTATTGCAGCAAATTTTGCTCAACCACGTAGTAAGTGGTGAAGTGCGCGCAGCAGCCGTACCCACGGAAGGTTATGTAAAAACACTGGCCACTTTCGGTACTACCAGCAGCAACCTCAGCATCCTTGCTCAAAGAAACGCCAGCGGTGTAAGCATCAACAAAGACGTGAAAGTAATCACGGCTGACGTGCTTGCCACCAATGGAGTCGTACACATTGTGGACAAAGTAATCGCGCTTCCAACGGTGGTGAACCACGCACTCAACAACGCGAACTTCTCTATCCTCGTGGCCGCGCTTACCCGCCCAAGCCTGGGTGTTGACTATGTGGGTATACTTTCTGGCGCTGGTCCGTTTACCGTATTCGCACCCACCAATGCAGCCTTTGCCGCACTGTTGACCGAACTGGGCCTCACCAGCCTCGACCAAGTGGACGATGCTACACTCAATGCGGTGCTTCAGTACCACGTCGTAAATGGCGCCAACGTACTGGCATCACAATTGACCAATGGCCAAGTGGTAACCACATTCGGTAATGCAACTTTCAGCATCAACCTGAGCGGCGGCGCAAAAATCGTGGACGCGAAAGCGCGCACGACCAACATCATCATCACGGATGTGCAAGGGTCTAATGGCGTGGTACACGCTATTGACCGGGTGTTGCTTCCTTAATATTTCCGGGAAATTTCCCTAAACACAAAACACTTGCGCTGAGGGCCGCTTGCAGAGATGCGGGCGGCTCTTGGTGTTTTTGGTCATAAAAGTTGTGCTTTAACGTTTTATCCTTTTACTTTGTGATAAAATTATATTGGCTATGAGTTTTGCTATTCCTGCTTATGATGAGATTGCTGTCGTCTTAGCAGACCTCGATCCTCAGAAAATCGTTCAGCTGCGCCCCTCAGAGTCGGCTCAAGCCCGGCTTCGGCATTTGTTGGACAAAAACCGGGAGGGGCAGATCACTGTCGAAGAAATGCAGGAACTAGACCGCATTTTGGCTCTGGATCATCTGATTTCACTGGCAAAGGCGCATGCTTACCGTCAATTGAATGCATGAGCCGCTACATCCCCGATACAATCCGCCAACTGGTCGCCCAACGGGCACGGTATTGTTGTGAATACTGCCACCTGCCACAAGCGGCATCCTATTATTCCTTTGAAATTGACCACATTATCAGCCTCAAACACGAAGGGATGACCGACCTTGAAAACTTAGCACTTGCCTGTGGCGCTTGCAACCGCAATAAAGGCGCTGACATAGGTACCTATCTGGATGGAAACCGAGTTTTTGTACCACTTTTCAATCCCCGTTCGGATGTTTGGGCCGAACATTTTAAAGTAGAGAACGGAGTTCTCCTTCCAGAATCACTTATAGGTCGCGCTACGGTTAAAATACTTGATTTTAATGCGCCTGACCGGATTATTTTGAGGCAGGCACTAGTGGAAGCGGGGCTTTATCCTTGAATTGGAGCATTGAGCTACCATCCTTTGTCTATATTCAATGAAGCCGGACTGAGGTTGGTAAGGGCGACCCTTGTGGTCGCCCGGTCTCACGGTTGCCCGAGCCGTGGTCGCCCTTACCAAGGCACGCATGGCTGTAGCCAGTATAGACGACAGGAATAGACCCTTTCTAGGCTGAAAAAATTCGGGGCGACAGATCGTTCGGTTCCACAAATCCATGCTTTCCTACCAGAGCTGCCACCCCTGACCAGCCCAGAAGGGCTGCCTTTTTGCCCCGAGTACTCGGGGGCGGGACAATCGCCTGTTCAGTGGAGGCCATCCGGCCATCTATTGAGCTGGGGGGACGAAGCGAGGCGGAAGCCGTAGTTGTTGTTCCGATTCTCCGGCGTGTTGTTGTTGCGGTTCGCGGCGCGGGCGTTCTGCGCGTCGTTGTTCCACGAGCCGCCGCGATTCACGCGGTTCGAGCCTTATGGCGATTGACCTTATAGTCGCGAAAGTATGCTTTCCCGGAGTTTTTTCGCGTCAGCGTGCCCGGTGAAAGCAATAAGGGGCAATACCCGACGCTGGCATTTTGCCTCATCCCAATCGCCCGATTGATACCCGTCCTCGATGCGCCGCATTTTCAGAATGAAACGCTGCTTGCTCTTTTGTAAGAGGCGAACGTGGTGCGGGAAAATATGATAGCCCAAGAACGGCAATCCTGAGCGCGACCGATTTATGGCTTCTGGTTTGAGGTCGCAACGCAACTCCGTGTGTACAAAATCACGCACCGACGGAAGCGTTTCCAAAAGCGTTCTTTTTTCCGAATGCCAGAAAACCAGGTCATCCATGTACCGAACATACGCACTAATACGCAAGGTTTCCTTGATGAACCTATCCAACGAGGTGAGGTAATGGTTGGCAAAATATTGACTGGTTAAGTTGCCAATCGGCAACCCGCGGCCTAGACTGGCCTCGTAACTGTGGATAATTTGCTCAAATACGCCCACCAATGCCCCGTCTTTGAACATGGACATCAGTTGTTCGGTCAATACCTCATGATAGATGCTTTCAAAAAATTTCCGAACGTCTAATTTCAGATACCAGTCGTATTTTCTGGTGTAAAACTTCGCCCGTTCAAGGGCTGCGTAAGTGCCTTTCCCTTTGCGGCTGGCATAACTGTCGAATACCTGTGCCCGCTCGAAATATTCATGGCAGATGTTCATCAGGGCGTGGTGCAACACCTGTTCTCTAAACGCCGAAGCGCAAATCTGTCGCTCCTTCGGCTCGAAAACCTTGAAATAGCGATAGTCGCCGACCACCACCCTGCCGCTCAAAATCTGTTCGCGCAGTGCCAACAAGTTATCGTCCATCCGTGCCGACCACTCCATGACTTCTTGCGAATGTCGTTTTCCTTTGGCCGCTTTCCATGCCGCGAGGCGCAGGTTGTCGGGCTCAGCCACCCGGGCAAGCAAATTATTTGCTCTTTTCATCGTTCGCTGATTTTGGCAGAAAATGATGCCCGTATTTTTCCAGTTTCTTTTCGCCAATGCCTTTCACTTGTTTGATAATTTCGGGAGTTAACACTTCCACTTTTGCCAACTCGGCCAACTCACCATCAGTGAAAACTGCATAAGCTGGCACCGCGTCCTCCAGAGCTACCCGTTTGCGGATTTCGCGCAAGGCCGAGAACCGTTTGAATGTTACCTCGTCCAGCACCTCCCTGTAGTCCACCTTCACTTTTTCGCGCTCCGCTGCTGCCACGTCATCCACATACCGGATCGAGTAGCACCAGAATGCTCCTTCAGAATCGTTGTTTACGAGGTGTTCCTTGACTTGAATCACTTTTTTGGAGCGCAAAAACACGTTCATCTCCTCAGCAAGCATTTCTCCACCCATGATAGGAATCGTGAAAATTCTGATTTGCATTTTTTCAAAAAGTCGTTTTTTCAAAAAAAAATTTGGGCTTCGCCCAAGTCCCCGATCAAACAAAAAAATGCTCGCCTGCCACTTCGCTGCGCCGTCGGTCGTCCCTCCCTTCCTTGCTTGCTGCGTTGCAGGCTGCGCCTTTCTTTTTTGCTCAATAGATGGCCTGAATGAGCCAACCACCTCACTGGGGGGACGAAGCGAGGCGGAAGCCGTAGTGGCTGATCCGAGCCTCCGGCGTGCTGCGGCCGCGGAGCGCGGCGCGGGCGTACTGCGCGTCGATGCCCCACGAGCCGCCGCGATACACGCGGTACGAGCCTACCTCCGGCTGATACCAGTCAGTTTCCGGTTTCTTGGGGTAGTCACCATACCAATCCCAGCACCATTCCCACACATTGCCGCTCATGTCATAAAGCCCCAGTTTATTGGGTTTGTAGTGTCCTGTGGGCGAGGTGTATTCAAATCCGTCTTCTTCTCCCGAAATATTGGCAAAATATTTCAAAGAATCTTCTGAGGAAGTACCAGCCCATTCGGTCATGCCATGAGCAATGCCATAAGACCCGCCGCCTGCCGCGAACTGCCACTCCGCCTCCATTGGCAATCGGAAACCTTTGGCCTTTTCGTTGATGGTCACGGTGTAGGTTTCGCTGTAATATTCACCCTCCGACTCCCTTCTGTCGCTCATCGTGTACACGGTATCGAAACCCATTTGCTTGCTCAGCCAGTTGGCGTAGAGGCAAGCATCGTACCAGGATACCTGCGTGGCGGCATGGTCGCCGTTAAAGCCCCAGGAGGGTTTGTGGGGTTTAAGGGGCCTGTTTGTTGATTTGCAAAATAAGGCAAACTGGAAGAAGTTGGTTTCGGTCTTGGCGAGTTTGAAATCGGAAACGGTGGCTTGATAACCTACGCTATCGGTGTCCATCAAGTAGAATGTGCCACCTTTGAGGGCAATCATTTGGGGGTAGTAGCGCCGTAGGAGCACCCCGTACCAGAGCGGATCGCGACGCAAAATGTAGTTGCGGATTTTTTCCGGGTTGGCTTGACCCAGGCTTTTCTCCAAACCGAGAAGCGCGAGGGCATCCCGCATCGCACCTGGGTTGTTACCCTCGCTGTGAAAGAAAGCGAGCTCAAGCGCACATATCGTGTAGGTGAAGGAGGGCCGCTTGTACTTAGCAGCGGCTTCGAGGGTGCCAAGAGCTTCGGGGTACTGAAGTTCTTGGATAAACTTTTTGGCATTTTGCGCTAAACCTTCCACTACTTCCTCGGTACTGTAGCCGAGTTGAATTTTAGCTTTGGCAACCTCCTCGGCACTACGACGGGCTTCTGCGGTCATGCTGTCGGCATTGGCGCGTTCTACTTCAAGGCTGTCTAGTGCACCTTTCATAAGGGCGCGTGTTACATTTAAGTCTCGCTCTGCGGCTTCAGCCTTGGCCGTTTTTTCATCGGCTATGTTCTGAGCAACTACCGCTCTTGAACCCATCCAAAGCGCAAATAGCAACAAGGCCAAAGCACCCGACCCTACCAGAATATTGCGGCGGCGGGCAGCCTCAATTTTCTTCTTTTCCACCTTTTGGCGCTCTGCTTCATCCTTTAGGCGCTTTTCCTCCGCCTCGCGTTTTTCTACTTCCCGCCGCGCCTTGGCCGCCTCTTCTATCGGCATCACCAACGTATCGTGCCCCACTTCGTAAATCTTCCGCCGCTGCTCGTCGAGTTCCACGCGGAGCAGGCTGGCGCGTTCGAGTTTTTCGAGCAGGGTGCTGGTCACACCTTCTTCGGTGAGCAGTGCTTGTTCGGCAAAGGGCAGCCGGATACCATCTTTGATTAGTACGTCTTCCACGAGGCGGCGGGCGGCGGTTTGTTCGGTCGGGTTGAGCGCGGCAATGGTGTTGTCGTAAAAGGCGCGGAAAACGGCTTTCAGGTCGCCGAGGTCAGATGGGCCGATTGTGAGATTTGACAATCCCGATTTCTTCGGGATTGTCAAATCTGTGTCCCGCTTGGCCACAATATTGTCTTCCACGTGCTTGCACACGATTTGGAGGGCAGAAGTTTCGATGCGGCCCGAACCGTCGCGCAGTTCGCGGAAAATGGCAGAAAGCGTATCCGGTGAATATGTAAAAGTAGGGGTATCAAAAGTATAGCCTTCTTGCTCCTGCGGCAGAGCTGCTGGCATCAACACCGCCTCACTGGCCTGCTTTTCGTCCAGCGCTTCGAGCAGAAAAGAATGACGAAGCAAATTGGGCAGGTAATCTTCCAGCTGTTTGAGCAGGCTCATTCGGTCGGCACGTATGCTGAACACGACCTTGAGTTCAAAAGGGGCGTAAAGCAAATCCTCCGTTTCGAGGGGCAGGTTTTTGCTTTGTTCAAAAGCTTGGATCGCGGCTTCCGGCGTGGCACTGTACAATGCCTCTGCGAGTTGTTGGCGGAAAGCAAGTACCTGCTCTGGCGGGTAGGTAAAGAGTTCCTCAAACTGGTCGAAGAACAGGATAAAGCGGGTATTGCCCTCAGCAGCCTGGCGGCTTTTGAGGGACTGCCAAAGGTTTTGCCCAAATACTTTTCTGGGGAAAACCTGCTTTAAATCGCTACCGGATGGGTAGGTAACATTGCAAACTGCATCCGCGGGCAAAGCAGATTCTCCCTTTTTGTAAGGCCCGAAACGGACCTCCCAGAATTGATAGCGGCCTTCTTCACTAAGGCGTGGGTAAAGCCCGGCATTCAGCAGCGAGCTTTTACCGTAGCCGGATTTGCCGTACAACACCACAGTTTGTTCATTGCGAACGAGGCGCAGGAGCCGCTCGGTGTCGGCGTTGCGGCCAAAAAAGAGGGGGCGTTCGTCTTGCCGGAAAGGGCGTATGCCGGGGTATCTGTTCAT
>Ga0247844_1002540_pt1 | contig 29564 bp, 25 predicted proteins | sample LaCtaG_FD_192421 | JGI IMG/M metagenome (GOLD analysis project Ga0247844, IMG submission 192421) | Freshwater microbial communities from meromictic Lake La Cruz, Castile-La Mancha, Spain - LaCruzMarch201714.5m_1 | ecosystem: Environmental > Aquatic > Freshwater > Lake | place: Spain: Castile-La...
GCACTGCCAATTCTTCCCGCAGCCAAAATCACAACGCGCACCAAACACTCTGACCGAAATCAAAACCGCACCAATCATCGTCATCGGCACAATCCGCGACCCAGCAACCCCATACATCTGGTCACGTAGCCTTGCAAAGATCTTCACCGGTTCGTCACTGATCTCATTGGATGGCGACGGCCACACAGGCCATGGCCGTGGTTCTGCCTGCGTCGATGACGCCGTTGACGAATTTCTCTTGACCGGCGCACTTCCACCCGCAGATTTGCGCTGTGATCTTGAAGGCGTCAGCGCGTAGTTGGTAAAAAGCACGCCCGCCGATGATGCTGCTCGTCTCTAAATTAAATTTGACAATTTTTGAAGAAATTCAGGGATGATCGAATTCCCAGTTCTATTTCTAGATACCCAAATCGGATGAGTGGCCGCCCTAAGTTTTCCGAGTCTCGACCCGTCACCGGCGGCTGGAATATAGGAACTTACTGTTACTCCAATGGACTTACATGTTAATGAAAAAACACTCTGATCCGTCCGATTGACTCTAAACTCTGGAAATTCAGGAAGTTTAGATTGTTCATCACTCAAAAAGATCGTATCCTCTAACGTAACCTCGGACCATAAATCTGAGATGCCCTTGCCTTTGTCTCCAGTTAGTAGAAACCATGTGGATTGGATTTGATTTCCAGCCTTCTTGGGGTTAATTGGTTTAAATCGTTCGAATAGGTCACGTTTAGTATGTTCTATTTCAAGAGACTGTAAAACAAAGGTAAATGCTCCGTGCTTCCTTGCGAATTTCTGGAAGTACTTCATTCTCAAAGAACTAATTGAATTAACCAAAATTTCGCATCCAGCATCGATCCAAATTACGCCATCAAAATCTCCCCAGAAACCATCAAAGGCGTTCCCGACGATCTCCGACTTGTAAGCCATATATCCGTAACCTCTGTGATTTGAGTTCTGAAGGTGTCCATAAACCTGTTTAGTCTTGGGGCAGACAGCGGCCAAGTCATCCGTTAAAACCGCAACCGCTCTTGCAACCCCGGGAAGCTTTCTGGCCGTGCTCGCTACGCGTAGTGCGGCAGCCTCGATTTCCGAGCTTCCTACCCCAGCCGTAACGACGATCCACTTGAACGGCATGTGTACTCCAGATTCCATTCTTGGTTGACCAACCGGGATTTAGCCCCTACTTTATCGAGGATTTTGTATAGTTTGGTAACTAGCACCCCCGCCGATAGTGCAAAATTACCTCATGCGTTTAGACCATATCTCTTATGTGACTTCCCACGATCAATTAGCTGACACTGTTCAGCGACTAGGTTCACGAATCGGCAGCACATTTGTCGATGGGGGAATTCACCCACGCTTTGGTACGCGCAACTTCACCGCACCTCTTGCCGGTGGTCAGTACATTGAAGTTGTATGTCCGCTTGATCACCCAGCAACTGAAGCAACTCCCTGGGGCAAGGCTGTCTCACAGAAAGCTCAAGAAGGTGGCGGCTGGCTCACATGGGTCTTTAGCACCGAAGATATTTCACCAATCGAATCAAAGTTCGGTCGCGATGCAGTCGATGGACACCGCACACGCCCAGATGGATCTGACCTTAAGTGGAAGCAGATTGGCGTTAAAGAGATTACAGATTCACGCGAACTTCCATTCTTTATTCAGTGGCTTACAGAAGATCATCCATCAAAGGATGGCAACGCTGTTTCAAAGATTGAAAAGATCGTCATTGCCGATACAGATCAACTCTCTGAATCTTGGTTTAAGAACGAGATCCTTGGCGCACTCGATAAGGTCACCATCGATTGGGTAGATCCATCTGCAAACGATGGCGATAATGGAATCGTTGCAGTGCACCTAAGCACTCCCAACGGCTCTGTCGTACTGGATTAATAACTCCGCCGCCTTAGCTCAGGGGTAGAGCAACGCACTCGTAATGCGTAGGTCCCGGGTTCAAATCCCGGAGGCGGCTCTCACGCAAGATGTCGGATGAACGCTCATGATGATCAGAGGAATCTAAGTTATCGAGAGTCCTCGGAAAGAAACACCATGTTACCCAGCAAAGTGATCGGAGTAGTTTCAGCTATCTCAATAAAAAAGAGCGGAATCTTGATTTACCTCATAGAAAAACGATCACCAATCAGGAATAGTTGCAGTGCATCTAGCAACCCCTAACGGCGTTGTCGTTCTTGTTTAAATTAACGCAGACAAGAATTCGCTCCTATTGGTGAAGCGAAATTGAATCTCGGCTCATTAACAAGCCCACATTTGACGATAAATACCGATCTAATCGCTATTCTGATGCTGGGACAGAAAGAACTTTCAAGATTTGTTCAAGGAAAAGTATCCACTCAAACCTAGTGCATTTGTGGGCAAGATAATCAAAGCAAATTTGAGTCATTACATATTTGGTAAGCGGTAATTGTTTAGCTAGGCATAACCCCTATTTAATGTGGGTGTAGAATTGCCCAATGAAGTCAAAAGACATTAAAGAATTGAAAGAAGTCTGGATTTATGGTGGTGGTGGCTTCGCAGGTGAATTAGAGAGTTTCCTTCAGAACTGTGGCGTTAAAGTAGCTGGACGAGTGACACGAGAAAATTTTCAATCTACAGAGGCAACCGGCGACCACGAATTGTATTTTGCTAACCCACACCCAGTTCTTATCGGCGTATTTAATCATCGCGATGACCCAATAGAAATCGTCGATTATCTTGAAAATATCGGTATAACCGAGATTGTGAGTCCGTCAACTATTATTAACAACCTCGGAGACAGGAATTTTAATAAGTACTATTTAAGTGGGGAAATAGCAACTCATCCTCACTCACAAGAGGATTTAGAATTTGTTAAGAAAAATCTATTCGATAACGAATCCTTAGCAATTCTTGAAGGTTTTTTGTCTTATCAAAGTACAGGAGATTTAAGAAGTATTAGGAGATCATCTGACGCGTCACAGCAGTATCTAGGCAAGACCCTGCCAGACAGTTTTTGGAAGCAATGGATGACCGACGAATTAAAGTGGTTGGACGTGGGAGCTTTTGATGGAGATACCCTAAGGGGCATTTACCATGAAGGCCGAAATTCAGAATATGACTCTTATATCTGTATTGAACCAGACCTCATAAATTTTAAAAAATTGGTTGCTACAGTCAAGGAATTAGATATTCACGCTGAACTACTAAATGTCGCAGTAGGAGCGGAAGCTGGTGAGATTGTATTTATCCATGAGGGAACTCTCTCCGCCCATCAGAACAAAAAGGACACGAAAAACGAAAAACATGGGGTAGTTTCTGTAATGACAATAGACCAAATATGTGAGGACTTTAAACCTTCACACATTAAAATGGATATTGAAGGAGCGGAAATGTCCGCCTTAATCGGAGCAAAAGAATCGCTTTTATCCTATCGCCCTAAATTAGCAATCTCTCTGTATCACTTGCCCTACGACGTTACTCGAATTCCAATCTACTTGATGACTTTGCTTCACGATTACGCCTGGTTTATAAGATGCTACGGCGCTCACGGATACGACACTATTTTGTACGGAATACCCTTAGAGCGAGACAATCCTCAAAAGTGAATCATGCCTCTGCCTAGTGTAATTGGTTTTGATTTCGATCAAACCCTCGCCGATAGCGCCATAGGAATACAGGATTGCCTTTTGTATACAGGGCAAAGTTATGGCATAAAAGTTGATATGGATTCTGCTTCAAAAATTGCTAGGTCAGGTTTGAAATTAGAACCTATGTTACGAGAATTCATCCCAGAAAATCTCTTGTCGCAAGCCAGACTGACATTTCTCAGCATCTATCCTGAAATAGGCGTCGCAGGAACTCGCCCGATGGAAGGTGCAAGCGATTTACTACAAATGCTTCGGAATAACAGGCACCGATTGGCTGTGATAAGTGCAAAAAGCCTTCGAAACCTTGAGCTGTCTCTCAAACATCTCCAGTTCGATTTTGATGAAGTTTATGGAGATGCCTCAGGGCAAGAAAAGACGGAGTGCATCCTGAAAAGCAAAGCTCAATTTTACATCGGAGACCAAGAGGGTGACGTGATTGCTGCCCGGAATGCGGGAGTTGTGGCAATTCTAGTGAATAATGACCCTCCAACATTTGAATTAGATGAATATGAATTTCACTATTTTGAAAACCTACCAATTTTGGCGAAGTCATTTAACAAGCTAATCGAACTGCAAAGCGCTCGATAGTTCGTCTTCATCCAAAATAGGAGACAATCTCTCCATGTTGGATGTTTGGAAACGACCATCACTGGAAATTTCGGTATAAACCCTAGGTTCCGTAACTTGATCAGGATCCACCACTATCTCAACAATCACTGGACCCGTTGAGTTAAGAGACTTTTCTAGAATAACCGCCAACCCTGCGTGAGAATCAATTTTAAAGTAGGGGAGGTTAAACCCTCGCACTAAACCTTCGAGGACAGGAAGTCCCAGGCGACTTGTACGGTCAGTCCCGAGTCGGCGACCCTCAAAGTAGCGATCTTGAGAAGCTTTGATTGAACCGTAACCATCATTATTCAGAACAAATATTTTTATTGGAAGTTGAGAAAACTCGAGAGTGGCTAACTCTTGAATATTCATCATAAATCCTCCATCGCCATCGATAGAGATGGTTCTCTGGCCCCCAGATGCCAAGCAAGCGCCGAAAGGAGCCGCTATCCCGAAGCCCATGGGCCCAAGTCCTTCAGAATTTAGAATACGTTGACCAAGTTTATTCTCAAAAGCCTGCATCGAGATTTCGCTACATGCTCCTGAACTTCCTGGGACAAGCAAATCTTTATCTTTCAACAATTTGGATAACTCTGAAACGAAATAGTACAGATTTACCCCCGAGGTGGGTGCAAGGTGTTTAGTCTGGATCAATGGGTATTCTTTCTTCCAAGCAATGATTCTTTCAAGCCAAACTTTGTCTGTTCGCTTGAAATGAGATCTCTCAATGCCGGCTAGCAATGCGGTGATAAAAGATTTTGCGTCAGCGTTAACGACTGTTGCTCTTGCGCCAGACAGCTTAGATAACTCATTTGGATCCACATCCACGATGTATTTTTGAGCTAAAGGAGCAAAATTCTCAGGCCTGTAGGCAGTCTGCCCTAAATCCAACCGCGCGCCAATCACAAGAATAAAGTCCGAAGTCTGTTGAGCAAAATTACTCCATCTTTGGGCAATAGCACCTGGCCTTCCAGCATTCAAGGGATCACCAGAATCTAAGATGTCCAATGCCTTCCAAGTTAGCAAAGTGGGAGTTTGCGAATTAGCGACAAGTAATCTAGCTAAATCAATGGCGCCAGCTAACCGAACGCCATTACCTAAAAACAACAGTGGCCTACTTGCTCGTTGCCAACTATCTAAAATTTCATCGATGAGATTACTCTGCATTTCAGGTGTGCGGTTAACGGGTGCAATCAAACCAAGGGGTTCTGCATCAATAATTTGGGATTGAATATCTAAAGGTATGTCAAGCCATACCGGGCCAGGGCGATTGGAGATTGCGGTTGTGATTAAATCTTTAAGTATTTCTGGAACTTGCTCGACCTTAGTTATTTGAACTGCTCGCTTTGTGATGCTGGAAACCATTTCGACAATTGGAACTTCCTGGAATCCCAACTGCCTAACATTATAATTTCTACGGTCATCTTGTGTCTTAACTTGTCCAGAAATAAATATGACTGGCGTTGAGTCTGTCCAGGCTGCCGCACAGGGCGTGATTGCATTCGTTGCTCCCGGCCCAGTTGTCACAAGGGCCACTCCTAGGGTATTTGAATATTGAGCGTATGCTTCTGCTGCTATTCCCACACTTTGCTCATGCAGCATCGGGTGAGGGTTCATTTGAGCAGATCGCGCAACAGCGTCCACCAGGTACATGCACCCACCACCAGGCAACAGAAAAACATCTCTAGCACCTTGATTAGCCAGGGATTTAATTATGTAATCAGAGACGTTCACGAATTTATACTACAACCAGTATTGTACAAAAGTCTTGCGTGAATTGTTTTTTGTTATCATATCGTCTAAATAGAATGAATCATCAAGTATATGGGTTGATGAAACCTCCTCAATAATTGCGCCACCTTTAGTCGACATCGCGTGTACTGTCTTTGGTGGGATTACTGCTGTGTCACCAAGATTAAACATCACTTCGGAATTATCTAGAAGCAACTTGGCATCTCCATAAACCAAGAAGAATGTTTCATCTTTTTGCTTGTGAAACATTGGGGGGTGGGCCTGTCCAGGTAAGAAAAGTAAGAGTTTCTTGCAATAACCCCTGTTGATAACTGTAATCATACAAACGCCAAACTCGTCGAATTTTTCAAGTCCGTAATGGTGTGAAATTTCGAGGACTGCGTTTCGCGGTACGGACACGCCGGATTCCTGGATTAGTTTAAGCACTGATTCCCGAATTGCGAAAATTTTCTGCTCGTTAGAGTTATGAATTACATTTGAAAATAAAACGGGTGCATTCGCGTTTATAGTAGATGCCGCAACGAAACTTTCGTATTTTCCAAAATCGTTCGCCTGAATTTGATCGGGCTGCCCTGGAATGCCATAGAAAACCTCACTGGAGTCAATTCTAGATCCCTTCAAAATTTCATGTTTCGCAAATGCATATCTTCGTAACCCACGCAGAGCTTCTTGCTCAGAGTCATTAACAATTTCCCATGAGTTTTTTGCGCCCAGCATACTGTTAGCCTCAACCAGAGACTGAATCCAAGTATTGAGGTTTGATACCTCGGATGAGTATTGGTTTAGGGAAACTCCTTCCCCTTCAAGGCCCACGTGTCTTTCCAAGATCACAGCACCATTCGCTAGCGCTAATGGTGCTGCAATTAAGTTTTCAGGGTCCTCATGAGTTGAGTATCCAATAGGCAAATCAAGATATCTTTCACGCAGTCGCGAAATTCTGTTTAATTGTAAATCGGCATCTGAAGTGGGATAGGCCGCAACACAATGCATTAATGCGAAGTCTTTATTTCTATTCTTAAAGAAAGCGACTACACGGTCAATTTCAAAGTGTGTCACGCCCGCAGTAGAAGCAACAATTGGGCCACCCCATGCATCTACCGCCTCAAGCAATCCCCAGTCCGTGATGGATGCGGAAGCTATCTTTAAAATGTCAAAGTTATGTTCCATGATCTTTGTAACTGAAAATTCATCAAAAGGAGTGCAAGCAGTCAGCAACCCAAGACTAGTTGCAAAATCCTTTAGCTCTTTAAATTCATCCCAAGTCAACATTGTGGACAAGAAACGATCAACGTATTTTAGGTCTCGTCTTGTTCTAAATTCTGGGTGAATAAAATTGGGTAGATCTCGATATTGAAACTTAACTGCAACTGGATATTTTTGAGGGTTCTTCAATTTAGCAACCGCAGCAATGATTTGCTTTCCATGCTCAACAGAACCATTATGGTTATTAGCTAAATCGAGAATCAAAAGCGGATGGCTTGAATCTAGATTACGAATCTGAAATTTTTCCATACCCCTATTTAAACCTAAAATAGTGAATTAACGGAGTAGGTTTGGGGGAATTTACAAGGAGTCTAATGTTTCGCGAGTTAAGCCCTAGAAATTCCCCAAAGCGGTAAGGCAACAAGGACAATTCAAGTATTAACAGGTCCAATGGGCTCAATTGAAGTCATCCACCATGATTCGTAAGTGAAAAACCAAGATTAGAATGAATTGTCCTGCTTGCGCCCGCTCGGAAGCGGATGAGATTTGTTCTGTTGTGGTTTCACCTTGGATAACGGAGCTAACCAAGAAAAAAGCAATCCAGGCGTAAGATCCGTAAATGCATTCGTCGTACAACAATTTTAGCGGCCGAGGATACCCATCAGAAATCATGGAAGGTCTCTATAACGATTATCGAGGCAAGGAATACTAAACACTCCGACAGAACTGGGTGCCTAGATATACCAGCAAACTAAATACAGGACTAAACAGTGTGCCCGTATGGATGGAACAACGTCAAAAGGATGTATTGAACCTAGTCACAAGCCCGAAAATCACGTGGCGAACCATCCAGCGGATTGAAAGGAAATTTGCCAAGAATAGGTTTAGGAAATATTTCCCCTTCAGAATTTCTGAACGCCATCAATTTTTTTCTGAACTGAAAATTCGTCACCCTCTACACAATTCGGAATTAGAAGTTACGATGATTACGACCAAAGAACAAAACACTGGGTTAGCAGGATCAAAAAATACGGTTTTCGAGCGCGCGATTGTGGTCATTGCTCAACCTTGATGGCCTACACGATATTGATTAGTTCAGCGAAAACTGCGAATTAATCTTGAGAAAGAGGAATTCCCTAATTAAATGAATAAAAAGCGAGATTTCATCCCCCTACTCAAACCTTCTTTGTCTCAATAAAAGAAGTGAGAGTAAAGAATAAAAACCGCTCCACACAAACTGAGTTGTAACAATATCCATTCTAAGATCAAGCGCAAGCCTTGGGACAAAGATGATTGCCAGAGCCAAGCCGAGCAGCTGGAACGAGATGAAGCGAACATTAATAAACCTAACAGTACGCTGCTTTAAGATAAACCTTGACTGTGTCTGAAATGAAAAAACTGAAGCGACGCACGTGCAAAGAATCGCAATTTGCCAGTAATCTGAATATTTACCGAAAAATTTCCAAAGTACTGCAAACAAAACATTTCCAAAAAAATAATTAACTGCCGAGACTACAAAAAGTCGAATCCCGAATCTTGCCATTAGTCATCACTATCCGTTCTTTCTGCAATCAAATAGATTGGTCGTGCTTTCACCTCGTCATAAATGAGAGCGAGATATTGAGCTAAAATCCCGATTGATAGCATAATTAAACTAAATCCCAAAGTAATAATTCCAACAATTGTTCCAAATCCCGCGAAGGGTACGCCAGAAATGAACCAGATTGTTGAGAGTACTGCTGTTGCGATTATTGATATAAAACTAAAGACAAACCCTAGAATTGATAACCAAATTAATGGAGCAGTTGTGTGCGCGAGGATTGCACCGACAGCCCACCTTGCAACCTTTCTAATGGGAATTTGTGTGAATTTAGATTCCCCAGCAAATCTAGCTGGGCGATCTATCTCAACTACGGCGGTCTTAAAGCCAGTCCAGGCGATTAGTCCTCGCAGAAACCGATTTTTCTCCTGCATTTTTCTAGCAGCCAGATAGGCAGGTCGACCGAGAAGTCTAAAATCACTGACGCCACGAGGAATTAGATTCCCAGTAGCCTTGTTGGCAAGTATATAAAACCAATTAGACAATACTCTCCGAACAAATGGCACATGCTCTCTTCGCATGACTTTTGCCACAACTTGCTCATATCCTTCTTCATATTTCTCAATAAAAGAATGAATTACTTCCGGAGGATCTTGAAGATCTGAAGCCATGATAACTACAGCATCGGCAGTCGCGATATCTAATCCCATAGTAAAGGCAGAATCCAGAGAAAAAGTTTTTGACATTCTAACGCCGAGAACCTTTCCTGTTTCAGACGATAACTCGTGAATCAATTCCCAAGTTCTATCCGATGAGTTATTGTCACAGAAAATAATCCGCCAGTCGTAATTCAAATGCTCCTGCATGACCCGTTCAATTCGAGAGAATAACTCCTTAACGCACTCTTCTTCATTGTAGGCAGAAGTAATAATTTCCAAGAATTTTTTCGCCACAATTCCCCCGGTTCATTTTCGAATCTTAATGAGAGAGTATTCCATTATAATTACCTATATATTTGCATTTGTAGGGCAATTTCGTGAAGGGCGAGATGTATATGAAACTGGATCTAAACGGACTCTCGATTTCTGATCTAAACCTCATAGTTCAAAACCAAAATGTGCCCTGGCACAAATTCGAAAACTCTAAAGTATTGATCTATGGCGGGACGGGATTTATAGGCTCTTGGCTTACAACAGCACTTAAACACGCAAATTCCGAGATGGGATTAAACATTGAAGTTTCAATTGTGACCAGAGATGCACGTGCAGCCCAGGCCAAATTTGGATTGATGGATTCAGGTGACATGCAGTTTATTGAACATGATTTTGCATTTGGATTCCTTAATGATTTCTTTCAAGCTGACTACATATTTCATGGGGCAACTCCAACGAGGGAATTAACTGGTTCTAACCATCCTGTTAACCTTCTAAATGCATCCGTCAATGCTGCTAATCATGCAATTCAGTGCAAAAGTTCTAGATTCGAAGTCCCAATGGCTATCCACTTGAGCAGTGGAGCAATTTATGGTCCGCAAAGTATGGAATATTCCCACAGATCCGAAGACGATATAGCTGCTGGTGATTTGGATGCCTACGGTCAAGCAAAGTTAGCAACTGATAGAGTTCTTGAGGATGCATTCAGTGAAGGCAAGATTAAATTTCAGTCTCCCCGACTTTTTGCTTTTGCCGGACCCCTGCTCCAACTAGATGCCCACTTCGCTGTTGGAAATTTTGTGCTTGACGGTGTACAAGGGAAGCCTATTTCAGTAAACGGAAATCCAAATACTCTTCGTTCATACATGTACCCATCTGATTTGATAATCGCATTATTAGCTATTGCAACAAACGATGAGTATTTGAATGTGAACATAGGCAGCGAGGAATCAATTTCTATGTCAAATCTGGCATATCTGATTTCAAGACTCACCACACAGAAAAGTGTCCTATTCACAAATCCAAGCCTAAATCCTTCGAATTATGTCCCTTCAACATCCAGATTAAAGTCGATTCTTCCGGGATACAAGTTTTTAACTCTTGAGGATTCACTTCGCAGATGGATTGAATGGATCAGTCATCAAGATTTACCAACCAAGGGGGCGTGATCTGTTTAGCCATTTCGACCAGCTCATTTCGCTCTCTCAGGGTGTCCATAGGTTTCCAAAAGCCATGATGAAGAAAAGACATAAGTTGCTTTTCTCCCACTAACCGAGGCAGTGCGCCTGATTCAAAAGGCTCAGAAAGGGAGTGGATGTAATTTACGGTTGATGGCTCCAGCAGAAAAAACCCTCCATTTATCCAGCCGGAATCAGCTTGATTTTTCTCGCCAAATTTTGTAACTAATCCATTTTCAGATTCAAGCACACCGAATCGTGCGGGAGGTCTGACTGCGGTTATTGTTGCAAGTTTGTCGTGGTGCTCATGGAAATCCATTAAAGTCCTTAGATTTACATTTGCAAGTCCATCGCCGTATGTCGCGAAAACTTGTTCACCCGGAATCAAGCGCATGCATTCGGCAATTCTTCCACCTGTCTGGGTTTCCAATCCAGTGTCTACCGCTGTGATGTTCCAAGGTTCTTCAACTGTTTCAACCCATTCGCGGATTACCTCACCTTTATATCCGGTTGCAATCAAGAACTCATTAATTCCCTGCCTAGCAAAAACATTCATAATGTGCCAAAGCATTGTTTTGCCAAAAATATCGACCATCGGCTTTGGTTTATCCGAAGTCTCTTCAGAGATTCGAGTACCGAGCCCGCCAGCAAGAATTATTGCCTTCACGCCGAAACACCAAGAATTTCGTGAAGGGTGCTAATCGTGTAATCAAGCATTGGAATTGTTAAACCCGGCCACACGCCAATCCAGAAGGCGTCATTCATGACGATATCCGTGTTGGTAAGTTCTCCAACTACGCGTCGAGGAGTGCCCATAAATGCAGGTTGACGCAAAAGGTTGCCTCCGAATAGAAGGCGCGTTGCAATTTTTGCATCATTTAATCCTTGGACGATCTGATTTCGAGTCTTTGGTGAACCAGATTTTACCGTCAGCGCAAAACCGAACCAGGAAGGGTCACTATTCTCGGCGGCTTCCGGAAGTAGTAAAAACTCCTCTAAGCCTTTCAGCCCGGATTTTAGATAAGACCAATTTCGACGTCGCAGTTCAATAAATGATTCAAGGCGGTCGAGCTGAGCAAGCCCAATCGCTGCTTGAATATCACCGGATTTTAAGTTGTATCCCAAATGAGAATATGTGTACTTATGGTCATAACCTGCAGGAAGTTCTCCCAGCGTCCATTCGTATCGTTTCAGACAGGTATTGTCGCAACCAGGAGAACACCAACAATCTCGACCCCAATCACGAAATGACTCTACGATTGTTTTATGTGCAGCCTTCTTTACTAGGACAGCTCCACCCTCGCCGGTTGTGATGTGATGTGCAGGATAAAAGCTAAACGTGGATAAATCTCCGAAGGTGCCGAGATTCTTTCCATCATAAGTACCACCAAGTGCGTCACAACTATCTTCAATAAGCCAGAGATTGTGTTTTTCAGCCAGGCGCTGAATCAGATCTAAGTTGAAAGGATTACCTAATGTATGTGCCATCATGATTGCGCGTGTCTTTGGACCGATTGCTGATTCCAGCGCCGCCTCATTAGCAACATAGGTACCAAGATCGATATCCACGTAGACAGGGATCAGATTGTTTTGCAATATTGGAGTGACTGTTGTGGGAAATCCTGCAGCAACAGTTATGACTTCGTCGCCAGGTTTGAGCGCACGATCACCAATTTTTGGGCTAGTGAGTGCTGTCAATGCAAGAAGATTTGCCGATGAACCAGAATTAACCATGAAGGCGTGACGCATTCCCACAACCTTCGCGAACCGACTTTCGAATTTCTCGGTATAAGGTCCGGAGGTTAACCAAAAGTCCATACTTGCTTCAATGGCTGCTTCAATTTCTTCAGCCCCAAATACCTTCCCCGTCACAGGAATCGAAGACACCCCCGGAATAAATGGTGCTGAGGTGTGGCGATCAGCGACTGCCTGCCTTGCCAAATGAGCGGCGCTTAAGTTTTGTCCATCTTTGCCCAAGACAAAGCCCCCTCACACCGTGTAAATCCTGAAGGGTAAGACTACTGTTACATCGTGAGTAATTTCGAGATTCTGCGCGCTCAAGCCTCAAAACGGCCAATTTTGCTTACTGGCCACACTGGCTTCAAGGGCACTTGGATGACTTTATTGCTCGAGGCAGCAGGCATAGAAGTTGTGGGACTTTCGCTACCCCCCGAAGCAGGTTCTCTGTATTCCCTTCTCGGGCGGGACTCCAAAATACCCGAATACTTTGGCGACATTAGGTCGGCCGACTTTACGAAATCTGTAATGATGAAGGTTAAGCCGGGTGCAGTCATTCACATGGCGGCAGAACCGCTAGTCATCGAGTCATACGCGCACCCAGAGAGAACCTTTGAGACCAATGTGATGGGCACAGTGAATGTTCTGTCGGCAGCACGAAAAAGTGAAGTTGAAATCGTTCAAGTCATTACAACAGATAAAGTTTATATGAATTTGAATACAGGGAAGAGATTTAATGAGGATGATCCTCTTGCGGGCAAAGATCCATATAGCGCGAGCAAAGTTGGAACTGAATCTGTAGTCAGTGCTTGGAAGCAGCTTTATGAAGTCAATGGTGGGACTCTCATCCATTCAGTTAGAGCGGGAAACGTTATCGGTGGCGGAGATTTAGCAAAGAATAGACTTCTCCCAGATGTGGTTCGGGGTTTGCAGGAGAGAAAACCGGTCGAAATACGGAGCCTCAATAGCACGCGCCCTTGGCAACATGTGCTTGACCCCCTTGTTGGATATTTGGATGCACTTAGTCATAACTGGAAGGAACATAAGCAAGAAAATTTTAATTTTGGGCCGCTTGAGAAGAGTTTGACGGTGATAGAGGTATTGAAGATTATTCAAGAAAAAGTTCCCAGCTTTCAATGGGTTGAGAGTAAATCACCAAGCGAAGTCCTTGAATCAGCTAAGTTAGATCTTAGTTCAGAAAAAGCAGCAACTCTTCTTGGCTGGAAACCCCGATTGCTCCAAGAACAGGCTGTTTTAAGAACCCTTGCATGGTGGAATCTCGATGGGCGCTCACCGCGCTTACCAATTGAATCGTGTGCTGACGATATTCAGGAATTGGTTTTCGCATGAACGTGTTCAAAGAAAAGTACTTCAACGCATCAAACTTAAAGAACTTGGTCACATTCTCTGGAGGAGGGCTACTTTTCTTTTTCGCCGCTCCATTACAAGCGGATCCGCACCATGACGGTGTGATTTTAGCCCCTGCGATCGCCTACTCAGAAGGTCTTCCACTTCACTCGGGTGCGTTCTCCCAGTATGGACCACTTTCACCGTTTATCTCCGGACTCTGGCTAAGAGCCACAGATAACAACCTTTTAAGTCTTAGATATTTTGCAGCTCTTCAAGCCATCATTCTTGCCATTGGAATGTTCTTGGTTTTGAAAAAGATTGTCAGCGAAAACCATGCAAGAGCCTTTGTTATTTTATGGGTTTTCGCGAGCGGTATTTGGTCTACGCGTTTTCCTGGCGCACTTATGGCATGGCCTAGTCTGCTCTCATCCTGCATCTTGATTTACGCACTTTACTTCTCCCTTGTAGCTATAAAGGAAAAAGCAAGGCTTGCGGAAGTGCAATTGGCCTTGGTTGGATTCTTAGTTGCGATTTCAGGATTTGCGCGTGCGCAATCTTGGATAATTGCAGGTTCTGTAGGACTTGTGCTGTTGTTAATGGGTAAATCGATGATCAAGAAAATATCAGCACTTTGTCTCGGGTATGTCTTTGGATTTTTCGCAATATTAGGAGTGGTTTATTCAGATGGCGCAATCAGCGACTGGTGGCTACAAAGCATCTATTGGCCAACTCAAATCTATCCCGCGCTTGGTGAAGGAAATAATTACAACCGGTTTCAAATGGTGCTCTACATAGTAGAGAGCATTTTGTTAGTTTCGATTGTCTTTGTAGCAAGTTGGGTTTCAATCAAGTTTTCCAAAGTTGCCTCAACGGTATTTCTAGTCTTTACTGTCATTTTCAGTTTGTTTCTGGGAAATTGGATTCCAACGCTAGAATCGGTACCAATTCGTTTTCGTGTTCTTTTTGGCGAACCATTTGAGCGTATTTTGGTTTCACCGCTCTATTTGGCAACAATAGTAACCGTCATTTTCGCTTTATACGAACTTCGCAAAAAGAAGTTCAATAGAGATAACCAAACATTGTTGATTTCTTCTTTTGGTGCTCTCTCTATAATTCAACTGTATCCTCAATCCGATGTGATGCATCTGTGGTGGATTGCTCCCTTGATTATTCCTTCGCTAGCTGCGTGCCTGATAAAAATCAAAACATACAGACCAAGTTGGGAGGAGACCTTTTACAGAACAATCACAATCTTTAGTGTTTGTGGTTTTGTTTTTGCGATGGGTTTTCTTAACAACGATTGGAAAGAATTTGATAACCCAGCATTTGCAGGAACCTCCGCTTCACCTGAGAAGGTGGATAGCTTAAAGATCTATAACAGAATTGCCGATTACACGGTGGAAAAAAATAGTTCCTTCGATTGTCCGGACGGGATTTATTCGGTAATAAACCGTAGTTACAATGCTGCCGACCGGTGGTACGTGAATTGGGGCTTTACTGAGTCGGTAGTGCAAAATCTAGGGAAAGTGAGGTTCATTTGTGGGAAAACTCTCTCATATGCTGAATCTGAAGCAAAAAGACTTGGGTGGGATCTTGTGGAATTCAAAATGTCGCCACTTAACCCAGATGTAACACTCGCTGTGCTTAAACCAAATTCAGATAAATCGGAGATAGATAAATGAGTTTTGAAATTTCACTAAGAGGAAAACCAAGATCTATTGATGTTGAGTACGAGGAAAAAATAGGCATTTATGGCAAAGATTTTTGGACGTTAATCAACGACAATGCTTACGAATCAGAGACATTCGATTTTATACAGAGAACCTTTGTTCCTGGTGCTTTCTTTTTTGATATAGGTGCCGCAACAGGCTGTATGTCAATTTATGCGGCACAACTTGGTTACCAGGTTGTGGCCTTGGAACCCCAATATTCTGTTTTTGAGGCATTGAGAAGAAACATTGCATTAAACCCAGAGCTACATGGAAATATAGAGACTGTCCATGCATTGGTTGTAAATTCGAAATCCCAAGAAGCTAAGGAGATATCGGATTTCTTCACCTTAGGTGCATCTGGTCCATTAGAAGGTCTTTCCGATTCCGTGAAAAGGATACCTATGCAAGATCTGTTTCATAGAGCAAATTTAGATGCTAAGACTGTGATTAAGGTAGATATTGAAGGTGCGGAGTTCAATCTACTCCGAGATGTAGAACTGCTTTCAGAGTTAAAGGCTCGGAATTCTGTAGTGTACTTGAGTTTACATCCGGGGTTTTTAACTCCATTACGAGGTAAATCCAAATTTGCTCGGTTAGTTTGGCTTGCCAAAGCCACGCTAGAGGTAGCAGATCTATACTTTAGGTTGCGGAGATACTCGCTGATCAAAAACAACAAAGGTACCGTTGAATTAAGTTTGTTGGGTATCCTGCGTCATCTAAAAAGGGACTCGCGCGATTTCCAAATCAACTTTCATTAAAGCGAAGCAATGTCGCATTTGGAAGTACAAAAAACGCCTCGTAACCAAAGTCAATTAGATATTTCACAGCCGGAGTTTCTAGTGCATTGGAGACTGGGGCTGAAGATTCAAGCATCACCCATTTAGGCCACAGGGTCCTGCGCAATTCATTCAATTCAAGGCTCTCTAACGCTTCGAGATCAGCGCCTTCCACATCTATGTTCAAAAAAGTGAATTCACCATCCGAGAGAAAGTCTTGCACCACACTGGTGAGCTTTATCCCTTTAACTTTTCTTGTTTCACTAATGGTTTGATTTTCTTGCAGGAATCTGTTTTTCCAGTCATTTGACACAGTTGAGAGTGCAGGCTCTTCAAAGACATGAAATGAATACTCAGCTGAATTGCCAACACAATAATTCAAGTTGATATCTCGAGATCGTTCTCTTTCAAACTTAGCGATCAAGGCAAGATTGGCTTCAATATTTATCCCTGACCAACCCCTTTCGTATAAAACCCGGGTGACTGAGAACCTACTTGGATGATGGGCACCCACATCAATGTAGCGACCCTTTTGAATTCCTGCCAAGGCGCTAATCAATGCTAAATCTTCACCTGCCTGTGCCCATGAGACAGAAATTGCATGATCAAACCTACTGACCTGAAAAGTTTCTAAGAAGGGACCCCAGGTTTTTCGATTTAACAAACCTAGCAGGGCGTGAATCAGATTTATAGCCTTCAAATTTCTACTCCAAACTTTGGGGTGAATAAGTCATGAATCTGCTCCGGCGAAGGAAATTCAAATACCTTGCTACTTTTAACCACACTCAAAATCTCATCCCAGTTGCTGACCTGAGCAACCGGAAGATCGAAATCCTTAAATGGCCACGCTGATTCAAGCACTATAGGGACTGCTCCTAAGTAAATTGATTCCCATGTTCGATGACAATCGGGCCCGTTACCGGGAGGTGAAAGCACAAACTTACTTTGGGAAACAAGTTCCAGGTATTCATAAGAGGACATAAAATTCTGAACGATTTTTACTCCGGGAACGCTACGCGCAGCCGATAAAGCAGCCTTTCGTTCTATTGGATTGGTGTGAAGTGAGAATGCTACGAGCAGATCAATAGGACGATTCTTTCTATCGATCCCACTTCTCATCCGCAATCTATTGAAATCCGATGGAATTCCATTGAGTAGGTAGCGAATATTTTCAAGCCCGATAGGGATAGGTTCTATTTTCGGATGACTCTCAAGCCAATTAGTGCTGTAGATTCGCATAAACTTCGTTGATAAGAGATCCATTGTGGCTAAATCAGGAGCCTCATCCCCATTATGTATAACCAAACTTGTCTTTGGCAAACTTAGTCCATTGGAGATCAGGTGCTCCACGAGGGCCTGGAGCTGACCCGGAGTCGTGAAAACTGATTCGTTGCTGATCGATAATTCTGATAGCCCATCATGAGATGAAGCATCGATTTCACAACTCAGTCGATAAGTATCTCCAGATAGAAAGGGATGTGAGGATTTGATTGGGCGGGCACCCAACCTAAACCTGAGTCTTCTGATCGTGAATCTAACAAAAGGAAACAAATTTCTCATAATATCGATAGGAAGTAGTCACTCGTCTTCTTCAATCCTGCTTCCAAGTCGACACTTGGCGTCCAATCGAGCAGACTCTTAGCCAGCGAGATTTCCGGACATCGTTGCTTTGGGTCATCAATGGGGAGTGGCAAGGTTATTAAAATTGATTCAGATTTACAGATTCTCAGAACGTGCGAGGAGAGAGTCATCATTGAAATTTCATTTGGATTTCCAACATTGACTGGAGACTCTGGGCGAACATCCAATTTTGACATACGGATAATTGCTTCAACAGTGTCATCCACATAACAAAAAGAGCGAGATTGACTGCCGTCTCCATAAATAGAAATAGGCGTGTTTGTTAAAGCTGAAACGATAAAGTTGCTAACTACACGACCATCATTCACTGCCATCCGAGGTCCGTATGTGTTAAATATACGAACAACACGAGCATCAATTCCATAGATTCGAATGTAATCGTAAATAGCAGTTTCAGCAGCACGCTTGCCTTCGTCATAACAGGCTCTTGGACCAATGGGATTAACTTTGCCTAAATAACTCTCTTGTTGTGGAGAAACATCAGGGTCCCCATAAACCTCCGACGTAGATGCATGAACCAACACAGCATGATTCCTTAAGGCAAGATTCAGTGCGTTAATAGTTCCAAGTAGACTCGTAAGCAATGTTTGAATCGGCGTCCTCTGATAGTGAACCGGAGAAGCGGGGCAAGCAAAATTCAAAATCAAATCAACATCGAAATCATACGGGGAAGTGACATCCCACTCCACAAAAGTGAAATTTGGATTTTGCATAGCCGTTTCCAAATTAACCAAACTGCCCGTACTTAGATTATCGATACCAATAACGGTTTCACCAGCATTTAGAAATCTTTCGGTGAGGTGTGAACCAATAAAGCCCGCGGCACCTGTGACTAGAACTCGCATACGGCTAATCCTAAGCCATTTTGACCTAGAATCACCTCTATGCCGAGTACTGAACCAAAAAAATGAAGATCGTATACGTTTATCTTGGCGAATCCGAAATCCCCAGATATGTTCTAGAAAATCTGACGAATACGCAAAGCAAGTTTCCGCAGGAAGAATTCGTTTTCATTTCTGACAATCCAAAATCAATATCGATTGTTGAAAAATTAGGCATTGAGGCATGGCGGTGCAGCAATCAAGCAACCCTAAATTCAGAGGCCTTAAATTCAATGAGCCACCCAATGGAATTTCGATCAGGGTTTTGGTTTAACACTTTAGCGAGATTTTTTGCGTTGGAAGAGTTTATGGAGAGTTCAGGCGAAAGTGAACTCCTTCAAATCGAGGCAGATGTTTGGCTTTCACCAAACTTCCCATTCTCGAAGTTCGAGAACTTTACAATAGAACTCGCTTATCCCATGGAATCGGTGGCACGTGGGGCTGCTAGCGTACTTTACATAGGAAGCATTCAAGCAATAAAAGACTTTAATAATTATTGTAAACTTGAACTTAGGTTGTCCCCTGACGCAACGGACATGACACTCCTAGGCTCATATTCCGAAACTCACCCTGATCGTGTCTTTGTTTTACCATCTGGGAAAAACTCAACGTATTTCAAGGATTTCACACCTGACTATATCTCGACAGAAGGAAGTTCCCACACTTCTTACTTTGGTGGTGTATTTGATCCACTGACATACGGAATGCATTTATTCGGAATGGACGCAAAAAACCATCGTGGAATTCTAAAGCTATTTAGTGACGTACCTATCCATGTAATTGGAATACGCACACTCGAATTTGATCTCATTGGTCATGAGTTATGTGTAAGTAAGGGTTCAGAAGTAACACCAATCTTTAATTTGCATATACACAGTAAAAACTTGAAGGTTTTCAGGAATAAAAGCTCAGAGAGGGAAATAAAGAGATTGATTAAGATGCGTAAACCTGTCGAGGTCAAACGAATCGTCTGGCGTGTTTTCTGGTCGGCGATTCTCGGGAAAATTAGAAAGTCATGTAAAAGGCTGTCTTTGTTCTTCAAGCTAACTCAGTAATTACCTCTTGAGGGATAGACTTAACTTGTGAGAGTCCTTCAGTTGTCTACAAGCAATCAAGGTGGAGCTGGGATTTCAGCTGCAATTCTCGACCAAAAATTAAGGGAAGACGGAGTCGAGAGTAGACTCATTACAAGGTCTGATGCGAAGCCTCATCAAGTAATTCGCAGCAAAGTTATGACGTTTGTGGGGAAAGTTAGCGCTTCCACTGATTATGATTTCATTTCATCTTATTCAGTTTCAACATTAGACTATAAAGAAGTATTGAATTACAAACCCCAAATCATTCACATACATAATTGGTATAACCTGCTAAGCGTAAGCAGTTTCTACAAACTTTCGAAGATTGCGCCGTTAGTTTTCACTCTGCACGATGAGAGGCTTGTCACGGGTGGATGCCATGTAACCCTAGGGTGCGAAAGATACCTATCCAAGTGCACGAATTGTCCAGCCCATCGGCTACATTTTTCAAGAGACAAGTTCAAAAGCGAACTAGTTTCATTTTTTGAATCCGATGCGAATTACGGGATCATCAGCCCATCTCAATGGTTAATGAAAAAAATTGAACAGACTCCATTAGCAAAAAAGGCTGTAGTCTCAGGGGTTATTCCAAATCATTTATCAATGCCGACCAGAATCTTCCCTAGTAAAGCGAAGAATGCAGAAAAGATGGAATTGATTTTTATTGCTTCCAATCGAGATGCACCATATAAAGGGCTCAAGCTTCTTCTTTCTTCTATGAGAATCCTGGATGCGAAGTTAGAACAAATAGACAAGAAAGTAGATCTAATCATCGTGGGAAGTTCAAAGGTCGAAATTGTGGTTGCATTTAATAATATTGCAGTTGTGATGAAGCCTCACATGAGCACCGATAAACTCACTCAGCAGCTAATTCTTGCGGACATTCTTGTGGTTCCTAGTTTATCCGAGAATTACCCAGGGGTCATCGCAGAGGCACAACTCCAAGGGGCGCGGGTTGTTGCAAATCGGGTCGGCGGTGCTTCTGAAATGATCGAAGACAAGATAACTGGATACCTAGCCTCACCAAACCCAGATTCACTTGCGGAAAAGCTTCTTGAAGCAATACTTGATGTAAACCGAGAGCAAGTTCGCGCCAAAGCATTTCAGGTCGTAAATTCGCGGCAAAATTCACAAGTTATCAACCAGCAGCATAAAGAAATATATAAGGAATTGATGAATGCGAAAGGTAAGTGAGTGATTCCAACACTTATCCTCTCCTTTCAACGGAAAGATCAACTCGAAAGATTAATTAGGATCGCTTCAACTCAAGGTTCTGAACGAATCTATATATCCATTGATGGTCCACGCGATAAACACGATGACTTTGTCCAAGTAGCAATCATAAAAATGATAAATCAACTCCGTCATGAGATCGATGCAGAAATAATTGCACGCCATCTCAGCGATAATGCTGGGGCAGGAGCGGCAGTTATATCCGGCATTGATTGGTTCTTTGACTTTGAGAATGAAGGAGTAATCCTTGAGGACGATCTCTCGCCCGAGCCCGGCTTTTTTCAAGCAGCTGATCAATTCATTCGTAGGAGCGATTTAGACCCGCGTATACTAATGTTTTCAGGAACCAACTTATTTGATTTGAATTCGTCCAATGTGGAGTTACTGAAGTACCCAGTAGTTTGGGGTTGGGCAACAACGCGAACGAAATGGGAAGTGATGAGGAGATTAATCCTTTCCCCACCTAGCGATTTATCTTTTCGCAAACTTGGCACACAATACTTCTATTGGCGACTAGGTAAACGGCGCGCACTTCAAGGACACACCAAAGTATGGGATGTACCATTATCAGGTGGGATGTTTAGTGAAGAATACATCTGCGCAATAACACCAACAAATATGATTGCAAATATTGGGTTTGATTCTGTTGCAAGCAATACCCTGAATAACGAATGGCCTTTGAACATTCCAACAGTTGATCGCTCTCTTGACTTTGGATCGATCCCTGTAACATCGGCGAATTCAAAAAGTTTGGAAAGGTTAATGAGGAAAAAAGTATTCAAATTTGGATTGAGGTACTTTCTATCCAGCTTGTTTTGGAGTTTCTTTGATTCATTCCGCCCCCTAAAGAGTAACTATGTTGGATTGCATACCAAGCTATCTAATATTGAATGGAAAATGGTTTGACCTATGACATTTTCTGTTTCCATAGTGGTGCCAATCCATGATATGCATAGAAAACTTCACAATCTGAATTCTGCAATTTCTGAAGTGCCACTAGTTGGGGTCGAAATAATTCTTGTTGATGATTTCACTTCATTAGAAGCATCTTTAGAGATCGAAAATTTGATTGCTGAATTCACCGCAAAGGAAATTAGGTTAGTCAAAGGAAACTTTGGGTCACCAGGAGCGGCACGCAATGCTGGTCTGTCTATAGCCACCGGCGATTGGATAGTTTTCGCAGATTCTGATGATCGATTGTACGCAAGAGAGTTGTTAGATTACTTGTTACCTCTTCCCGCGGATCAAATTCAAGTTTTTCAATTTTGTAAGAAGAATTATTCTTCGGGAGAAATTCTCGAGCCACTCAGTCATACTTATTCGATATTGGATTTAGTTATTAACTTAGGGCTGTGGAGAATGGCCTTCCCAGCCGAGTATTTGAATAAAATAAGTTTTCACAATCTAAGGATGGGCGAAGACATCTTATTCTTTCTTGATGTTTTTCATGATCACCCGAAAGCGAAATTTGTTTCTATACACACTTACGACTACTTAATGGGTTTAGGAAACCAACTAACTTCAAGCGTCGATGCCATTGAAGATCTTTTCAATCTCCTTGGAGAGTTGGAGCAAAGAGTAAATTTATATGACAATATTTCAGGGCTAATCAGATCCTTCTATTTCAAGAACACTTTGTCAGCAATTAAACATCTTGGTTTCGTCAGAAGTCTGAAGTACGTAATAAGGAGTGGAGATTGGTTTATTCGGAGCACTTTTGATGAAAAGCGAAAATATTTTGTCATTTTTTGGAAGCTCTTGAGACCATGAAGAGAACTTACCTATTTTTGACTGGTGGATTGGGAAATCAACTTTTTCAAATGGCTGCAGCGCTTGCACTCGGGAAAAATACTAGAATAGAAATCGACGCTGAGAGCGGTAATCCAAGAAATGGCTCCCATCCGATCGCTGATTTTTTTGCACTCGGATCCCATCTCGAAGTGAATCCATCGAGTGCCAAGAAAAGGCGATTCTCAACTAAAGTCGGAGGATATGTCCTACGCTCAAATGTTGAGCCAGTGCGACTGGAAAAGCCAAAAACCTTTCAGTGCCTATCAATTTTTGCAGCGTCAATGTATTTCACGATATTGAATAGGAGACCTCTAGTCGTAAAGGCTAATTCCGGTGTTGGTTATTCGCCGATACGGCGAAACTTCCAACTGAGCAATTATTTGATTGGATATTTTCAAACGTATAAGTGGGCAGAAGTTCCGTCCGTTAAGGAATTACTCAAAACACTTCATGTGACAAATGGCTCAAAACCCTATGAAGACTTGAAAGCGAGAATTGCTCGAGAGAAGCCAGTGATCATTCACGTTAGACGTGGAGATTACGCATTTGAACCAGATTTTGGAGTGCTTCCGAGTTCCTATTACCGTGATGGCTTAAGACTGCTTCAATTGAAAGGCATAGAGAGGAAAGTGTGGGCCTTCACCGATGATCCTGAATGGGCAATTGAAATTCTTCAGTCTGACGGATTAGAGAATTTCCACATTGAAATAGTGGACGATTCCGGACTCTCAACGAGTGAAGTTTTTGATTTGATGAGGTTTGGTAGCGCTTACGTGATAGCAAATTCTAGTTTCAGTTGGTGGGCTGCCTACCTCGCAAGGATCGATGGAGCTTTGGTCGTATCCCCCGATCCTTGGTTTACTGGTCTTCCTGAGCCTGCTGAACTGATCCCTCCGATTTGGCTGAGAATCCCTTATTTTGACTCGGCAGATTAACTTTTCTGTACCAAATAAAAGTAGAATCGTGGAGTGAATAGACTTAAGCGGACAAGCGCTCGACAGCTCCTTAGTCGCGCATGGGGCCTTCTGTCTTCGCGAGATAAATCTAAGGTAGCAATCGTCACTGCCGGCCAGGTGTTATTGAGCTTTCTAGACTTACTTGGCGTAGCGCTCATAGGAATGATAGGTGCATTAACAATTCGAGGAGTCTCTAGCCAAGCCCCTGGAGATCGAGTTTCGAGAGTCCTAGATTTCATGAGCCTTAGTGACTCCACTTTGCAAAGGCAAGTGTCGATTCTCGGGTTGCTTGCATGCGTGGTCCTTGTAGCCCGAACTATGATTTCCATAACCGTAACGAAGAAAATGTTTCGCTTTCTATCGATTCGAAGTGCGAATCTAACGACTGAATTACTTTCAAAACTACTCAATCAATCGATTTCGAAAATCAACCTGAGAACAAACCAGGAAACCCTGTATGGACTAACAAGTGGTGTTTCGATTATCTATCTTGGGATAATCGGAACTTCTGTCCTAATTCTTTCCGACCTCGCTCTTTTGGCCGTAGTTCTCACAGGTATTCTCGTAGTTGATCCGGGAACGGCCATCATCTCGATATTGTGTTTTGGGCTAGTTGGAATCTTTATGTATCTTTTGTCGCATAAGAAAGTGTCTTCATTAAGTAAACTGAATTACGAGCATACGATCCGAAGCAATGAGCTGATTTTACAATCAATTAACACGTATAGAGAACTCTTAGTCCAAAATCGTCGCGCTAATATAGTTAAAAAAGTTCAAAGATCCAGAAGTACTTACACAAGAACTTCAGCCGAATTAGCTTTTCTCCCTTATATCAGCAAGTACGTGATTGAGACATCCGTTATCTTCATCGCACTATTACTCGGTGCATATCAATTTACCGTGAGCGATTCGTCTAGAGCGGTTGCCACGCTATCAATATTCTTAGCAGCAGGAACAAGATTAGCGCCCGCAATTCTACGAGTCCAACAAAGTTTCTTACAGGTAAAAGGAAATCTTGAAGTTTGCAGAGTTACCTTAGATTTGGCAAAAGAATTGCAACAAACAACTAGTTTAAATTTAGAGGAATCCTCCGGATTTACAAAGAATCACGAGGGATTTAGGGCCAACATAGATCTTGAAAACTTAACATTTGCATTCAATAAAACAAGTGATCCCTTTATTGAAGAGTTGAATCTGAGAATCCCAATAAATCGCCTAACAGTCATTGTTGGAAAGTCTGGATCTGGCAAAACCACACTTGTGGATTTGATTCTCGGCGTGCTTGAAACCAAATCTGGGAAAGTTTCCATCTCAGGTGTTCCACCGCTGGAAGCGTTCCAGAAGTGGCCGGGTGCGATTGCGTACGTCCCACAAGAGGTGAGTATCGTTGATGGAACAATTAGAGAGAACATCTGCCTTGGATTCGATGTGAATGATGTCCTGGACGCAGATGTTGAGTGGGCCGTGAATATTGCAACTCTTGGCAACTTTGTTGAACAAACACAAAGCGGTTTGGAAACCAAAATTGGCACGGACGGGCTCAAGTTAAGCGGGGGACAAAGACAAAAGCTAGGCATTGCTCGCGCCGTGCTTTCAAGACCAAAGTTATTGATTCTTGACGAAGCGACAAGTTCGCTTGATGGACAAGCGGAATACGAAGTTACCGAAGCTATCAATTCCATCAAATTTAGCACGAGCGTGCTGATGATTGCTCATCGACTTTCCACAGTTCGCGAAGCAGACAAAGTGATCTACCTAGACGCGGGAAAAATAGTAGCTGAAGGAACTTTTGAGGAAGTAAGAAATAGAGTGCCCGATTTTGATCATCAAGCGAAATTGCTAGGGCTTTGATTTGAAGATGTTTAGCAAAATAAGGAAACATGGGATTACCGGAAGCATTAGAATTGGTAAGAATTTACTTTTTGACAAAGCAATTAGCAAATTCTCAGAAAATCTGTTTCACCGAATTACAGCTGTAAGGCGCCAGATTCTTTCCAAGAGAATTTCAACTTCTGTAGATAATGAAGTTCAACACGGAAGTTTTAAGAATTTAAGGCTATCAAACCTGCGTTGGGGAAGTCACGACAAGGCGGCCATGCTGCTTGGCGCATATGAAAACGAAGTTTTAGTTGAAATTGAGAAAGCTTCAATTAACGCGGATGTTTTTGTGGACATAGGAGCGGCTGACGGATATTTTGCAATCGGCGCGGTTTTTTCAGGTCTTTATGATAAATCAATTTGTTTCGAGATTTCAAGCGACGGAAGAGAATCGATTGCGAAGAATGCGGAAGACAATAACGTTCGAGATTGTGTTGAGATTATTGGCGAGGCGACAACCGATTCACTGCTCGACGTATTGAAAAATTACGATTCAAGAAGAATCTTTCTACTTTGTGATATCGAAGGGGGTGAGTTCAACCTATTCACACCAGAAATTCTGCGGGCATTATCTGGATCTACGATTCTTATCGAGATACATGATTTTTCGTATGAGAATAGAGAGAGTTTTCAGAAGCTGAAAGAAGAAGCCATACAGCATTTTCAAATTCGAGAAGTTCTTCAAGAATCGAGAAATCCCAATGTGTCAGTGATCGCTCGCGGCTTTCATGACGACGATAAATGGTTACTGATGTCAGAAGGACGCCCAAGAGCTATGACTTGGTTACTATTATCACCAAAAAGCATCGCTCATCCTTAGTTAATTACGATGAGACGTTCCGAATAATCGTTATCTGATGTCGACTTAAATGTGCAATTCTCCAGCTGTTGCTTTGAAAGCCGCGCAAGATCCTGAATAGATCCCTGCAAGCAGAAATCTTCTTGCCAATTCTCTTAAACCCTATATGAAAGAGAAACTCAGCTTGAAAAATTATGACCTCGAAACCAAGTGGAGCCTCAATGAACTTTAGAAGTATCTCTCGTTCCGCACCTTCAATATTTAATTTAAGAATCCTTGGCCTGGTTTGAGCTTCTATATTCTTAAATTTCGCCTCGTCCCATAACGATCGAATATCCAAAAAATCTTCACTCTTCTGATTTAAATTAAAGATGTTTACTATAGAAATATTTGCTCCTGTGTAATTGAACTTTCCAGACTTATCCCAAAGACCATAATTCTCAATTACAGCATCAGTACCTGAAAACTGTTTTTTCGATGACTTGAAGCACGATGCCTCGGGCTCAAATCCGAAAAAGTCATAGCCAAGAGTCATCAACTCTAATTCGAACGAGGAGTCATGACCAAGCCCAACTCCCCAGATGGTTCCACGACTGTCAATTAAGTCTTTTGGGAACCAGTATCCGGAGTAGTTGTTTCCCAAAAACAACATTGGCTCGGTATTCTTGACGCAAAATTTCTTTTCAAGAAGAATTCTGAAGATTGAATTCTGAAACTCAAAAGCAAAAGATTTCAATTGCTCGAAAGAAATCATCATCTATTTCGTTTCCTAAGGATTTTTCCTTATCTAGGTCTTTTGCGTCTCTGTGCTGAATTCGGGCGAGGCTTACGAGTCCCATGGTTAGGGCCCTTGTTCTCAACGATAGGCGCCACATAAGGAATACCTGAAGGCTCTTGAGCTCCGGTGATTCGCATTAAGTCAGTACTTAATGAAGTGACTGAGACAGATTTAGGTGTCACTCCTGCACGTGAGGTAAGTCCTGAAACCGACTTCTGTTGCTTTGAAGTTGTGAGGGTTACAACTGCACCTGATTCACCGGCACGAGCTGTGCGGCCTGAACGGTGTAGGTAATCCTTGTGATCTTGTGGAACGTCAACGTGAACAACAAGTGAGATTCCATCAACGTGGATACCGCGTGCAGCAACATCTGTTGCAACGAGAGCTGCATTGGCTGAATCCTTAAAGAGAGCAAGCGTGCGGGTACGAACTGCTTGTGACTTACCGCCGTGCAATGCTCCAACTGGAACACCTGCATGGGCTAGCTTGTCGCAGAGACGATCTGCACCACGTTGTGTCTTTACGAAGAGAATAGTTTTTCCGTTACGAGCTGCAATCTGAGCTGTGATGTCATCTTTATCGCCTGGGTTCATTACAAGGATGTAATGCTCCATTGTTGATACAGAGGCACGATCGTTTTGAAGTGAGTGTGTCTTTGGGCTCTTGAGGTATTGCTTAACAAGAGTGTCAACACCACGATCAAGAGTTGCTGAGAAGAGAAGGCGCTGTCCATCAGGCTTTGCCTGATCAAGGATTTCCTTAACAACTGGAAGGAATCCCATATCTGCCATCTGATCTGCTTCATCAAGAACAGTGATCTGTAGTTGATCTAGTTGTACTTCACCCTTATTAAGAAGATCGATAAGACGACCAGGGGTAGCAACCAAGATTGCTGTTGCTTTGCGCATTGCAGTGATCTGCTTGGCATATGGCATTCCGCCTGCGATGACAACTGATTCGTGACCGATTGCGCGAGCAAGTGGGCGTAGAACTTCATCGATCTGCTGGGCTAATTCGCGGGTTGGGGTAAGTACAAGAGCTAGAGGCTTATGTGGCTTAGCCTGTTGTCCGCTGATATTTGTAAGCAGGGCAAGGCTAAATGCAAGGGTTTTGCCTGATCCGGTCTGACCGCGACCAAGGATGTCATGTCCTGCAATTGCATCAGGAACTGTTGCAATCTGGATTGGGAATGGATGTGTGATTCCTTGAATGCTAAGAGCATTTGAAAGTGCTGGTGCGATACCAAGGTCACGGAAGGTTGTTGTTACCTCTGTTAGAGGTGTTGCATCGATGAGGTTGGCATCGGCAAGATTTGTTGAGATGTAATTATCATCTGCGCCGAAATCAACTGCAGCATTTGAATGTGTCTTTGATGCACGACGATCATCACGAGCAAAAGCTGGTGAGTCATTACGACGATCACGTGGTGGCTTCTGTGTTGATCGTGGCTTAGAACCTGGGATGAACTTCTCACGCTTTTGTGGGATGAAGTTTGGACGACCATCAGAGCTGCGAGCTTCTTTAGCCTTTACAGCTTCACGACGTGTTGTTGGACGACGATCTGATTCAACTGGACGTGAGTATTCACGTGTTGTGCGAGTCTCGCGATCCTGTACAAACTTTGCGGCACGTGAAGGTGGTTTTGAATCTGTGCGCTTTGCAGGGAGTGCTGGTTTTGAAGTGCGCTCCGTACGTTCAGTGCGTGCTGGACGGTCGGTGCGCTCGGAGCGTTCTGTTCGCTCTGACTTTTCAGTCTTTGGCTTTGGTGCAATTGTCTGTTGGAAACGTGATGCGCGAAGCTTTGAACGCTCGAGGTTGCGAGCTTCCTTCTTCGAAACAGTTGCTGGATCAATATCTGTGTAGCGACGTGTTGGCGCTGACTTTGGCTTGGTAGTTACTGCAGCAGCTGGCTTTGTTGTTCCGCGCGCTGGTGACTTAGTAGGTGCAGCGCTCTTGCGGGCTGCCTTCTGCGCAGTTGTGTGGCGTGGCTTGCCTTTGGCAGCACGACGAGCTTTTCCGGGCGCAGTGGTACGTGTTTGTAGAGTAGACATGAAAAATGACACCAATCGAGACGACAAGCGCGTCTCGGGTATGACCACGAATGGGCCAGGGTCTTGATAA
>Ga0247844_1002545_pt1 | contig 29536 bp, 31 predicted proteins | sample LaCtaG_FD_192421 | JGI IMG/M metagenome (GOLD analysis project Ga0247844, IMG submission 192421) | Freshwater microbial communities from meromictic Lake La Cruz, Castile-La Mancha, Spain - LaCruzMarch201714.5m_1 | ecosystem: Environmental > Aquatic > Freshwater > Lake | place: Spain: Castile-La...
CAGCCTGGAGAAAATTTCTTTGGCGACGTCGGGGTAGTGGAGGTGGATGTGCAGCGCGGTTTTCCCTGGAGCGGGGAGGGGGGCCGATGGGGAGGTGCCGGCGGGCCGGATCACCTCGCTGAGCCACGGCCCCTCCGGGCGTCCGGCTTCAATAAAGTGGGCGAGCGGATCGCGGGCGAGGCCGGGGGTGTGGTCCGCGTAGATGCCCGGGTGAAATCCGGGGAACGGCTTCCGACGGTGAAAGCCCTTTCTCCAGGCAGCCGTATAATAATCGATAGCCAGCAATTCGTCCGTGGCTTGGCGCGGGTAGGCAAACCCGGCGTCGAAACATCCGGAGGCCCGGATGACTTCGCGGTCGGCCAACTCCCCGCGCTTGGCCACTGCGGCCTTCTGCCCGAGCCCGCTCAAGCTCGCGAAGTAGCTGTCCTGGTTAAAGATTTTTTCCGCCAGCCGTCGCTCCGCCTCGCCGACGGATTTCCTGAGCCCGGCGTCCCGGGCAAACGCGACAATTTTTTCTGCGGCGGCCTCGACATCAAGGTAGGGGACGATTCCTGCCGAGGCTTGCGGGTCGGTGCGGAGATGGTCGGGGATCCCGCTGGCTCCTTCAAAACACACGAGCGGGAGCTTGTTGAAAAGCGCGTCCTGCGCCACCAGCGGGAGCGGGTCGAGCTCGGAGCTGAGAAAAAAGATATCGGCCGCAGCGTACGCGCAGGGAAGCTCGCTCACCTCATTGAGGAGAGAGAATCGGTCTCCCAGGCCGGACCGGCGGATCTGCTCGGCGATGAAGCAGGAATAGTTCAGGTCACCAACTGGGTCGAACCCCGACCCGATCCACACAAACCGAACCCGCAGCTCAGGGTGTTTTTCAGCCGCCTTTCTCGCGGTCGAGATGAAATGGTGGATCCCTTTCCGCAGCTGGACCGTCCCGGCTCCCAACACGACAACCGTATCCTCAGGCCAACCTTGCGGCCGGAAGGCCGCTTGGATTTCCGCTCGCTCGCGCTCTTTTTCTTTTTCACCCGCTGAGCTCTCCGGGAGCTCGCAGGTTCCTTGAGGGAGAACGACCTTGGGCACTTTTCCGATTTCCGGGCAGATGTCGATCGCATTTTCCCGCACGATCTCTGCTGAAAAAACCATTGCCTCAGAATAGAGCGCCGAGTCAATAAATCGTTGTTCGGGCCGGGTGTAGGCGGCAAACTCATGTACCAAGTGGAGGGTTGGAATGTCATGCCTCCAAAGCCCCTGGATCGCCTCGGTCGCCTCCATCGAATTCACAATCGCAAACCCGGGCTGGACCCGCCTTTCGATCTGCGAAAGTTCTTGGTCGAGAACAAACCCGAGGTTGGACCGCGCGATCGGACCGACAAAGACCGTGGCCTTTTGGTGAAAGGCCTTTTCGAGCGCCCCACCCAAAATCGAGAAGACGACGACGTTGTGGGTTTGCGAAAAACGCCCGACCAGATCGAGGACAAGGATCGGGGCGCCGGTTCGGCAGGCCGAGTGGGTCACCAGGATGACGGTCGGCTTAGACGGGTCGAGGACGTCGTAGGTCTCACCGTTTTCCAAGTGGTCTTCCTTATGGAAGAGGCAGAAATGGAAAACGGGATGCTTTTCCCACCATCCAAAGGGCCGCATCGATGAGGCCATGTAGGCCCCGACATCGAAGCGTTCACGAAATCCTGGTTGGAGATATCTCCGCATGGCACCAGGGAGGCGCAACAGCGAGTAAAAGATCTCCTCCGCCCTCCGCAGCGGATAGGTCAGGCGGTAGGACTTCGACGTTTTGAGCAGCCAGATCTTGTGCTCGAGCTTCTGGATGTATCGTTCTTCTGGAGTCATTCCTTGGTCACGTTTGAACGGTCAGGCAGGGTGGACCCTATAGGCCGCAATTTGGTTCACCATGAAGGCCATGAAGAGCATGAAGGTAAGTGAATTCAAAGAGGAATGCCGTCGCATGTGGCTCACCCATTGGGTGAGTTGGAAGCGGCTTCTTCCAAGGAAACTACAATACAAAACTCTTGAGAACCTGTGAAATAATTAGGAAAAGCCGCGCAAGAACAGAAAAGGCCGGATGGCAAGGCGCTCGCGAAGGCGCATCCCCTCTGCGGGCTGTAACTGAGGGAGCAACGCCGCCAGACGGCCTTTTCTGCTCTCGCCCACAGGGTTGCGTGTCTTTTTGGCTTGGCCTGCGTTGCTCAGGCGGGGCAAGACCGCACCGGGTATTGCCGCCGCCTTCGCGCCTTGGCCAAGCCAAAAATCCTCAGCAACGCGGCTTTTTCCTAATTATTTCACAGGTTCTGAGCCCATCTTTTAGGCGCTCGACGTTGAAATTGATGAGAAACCCATTCCGGACGTCGGCAAGTTTCATGTAAGTATTACCATGAAGGAGGCTAAATGGTGAGCCTTGTCTTACCTTCAAGATTTTCCTGTTCTTCATGGTGAACTCTCTTTTTCCTCGGGCTTGGACTGCGGGATGGCTCGTGAAAGGGGCCGCTTTCCAACGGCAGGTCTCAGCGGCGCTGGATCGCGCGCTGGATCGCGCGCAGCGGGGCGGTCAGCTTCCAGGACATCGAGCTCTCGCGTAAGGCCAGCGCGTGCTTGAGCTTGTCGGTCTGGCGGCTGGCCTGCCCGAGCTCAAACGCCAGCCGATCGGCCTTCACATGGCTCTCGTCGCGCTCGCCCTCGACCCGGACGATTGTCGCCTTGAGCTCCAGAATTTCCTTCGCGGTGTCGCCGGCCGTCGCGCGCGCGAGAAACTGGGCGGATTGGGACCAGATGTTTCCGGTCTGGTCTGGCACCTGGTTGATCGTGCCCGAGTTTGGTTCTGCCGGCGTGAAGACCTCGGCAGACGTTCCCGCGAGGCGCCGGGCTCCGAGGCCGCCGGATCCGGGCTCGTTCTTCCTCACGACGCAGATCGAATTCAAAAATTCGACCGAGCGGATCTGCGCGAGGTCGGGCTCGGCGAAATCCACACCATAGGCGGCGCGGAACGGCTCCAAGAGATCCGTCCGCTTCTCCGGGATCCCCCAGTGCTCATGGTTGACGATATCCGCCAGATCCTTAAAAAACGCGATGCTGGAAAGCGGGTCGAAGAGCCCGCCCTCGAATTCCCGCCAGTAGCTGCAATGCAGGTCCTCAGCCAGAAAGATTCCGCCCGCATTCAGCCGCGGAAAATACCGGGCAAACGATTTGACGATATCCCCCGACGTGTGCGAGCCGTCGTCGATGATGAGGTCGAAGTCCGCGCTCCGCTCGAGGATCTTTGCTTGGACCGGGTCCGAGTTCGCGTCGCCGACGACCACCGCAATCCGGGGGTCCTCAAACTTCAGCGCGCCGCAGCGGTCGTTGATATCGCACCCGGTGATCGTCCGCGCCTTCGCAAAATATTTCCCCCAGATTTCCAAGGACCCTCCGTTCTGGATCCCGATCTCGAGCAGCGAGACCGGCCGGTCCTGATACTCGCAGAACAGGCGCTGGTATTCCACAAGATACGAGGACCACTTGTCCGAGACCTTGCCCTGGTGGGCCTGGGAAATTTCACCGAGTGTTGAGTGATTCGTCATGGTTAAGCTTTTGTTGTGAATGGCACGAAGTTGAGGTTGTTTTTGGATGCAGCCCCTTCAGGGCAGATCGACATTGTGGGACGAGATCCCTGGGTAGCTCCGCAACCCAGGGCTATGGGCTCAAGCCCCGTTGGGGCCTGCCTTCGCGCCACTCACTTTTGTTGTATTCCACTTCAGCGACGGGCGCACAAATCCCGGCAGCGACCCCCTGTAGGCGCCCCGGATGACGGTGTCGCCCAAATCGTCTTCCAGCATGATGCTGAGTGCGTCAGGAAGAAGCGCGTGCGAGTCTCCGGTGAGAGAGTCCTCTCCGACCCCGAAGCTGAAAAGCAGCTTCCCCGGAGAAAACATCCGCCCCGGAAACTCGAGTCGCGTCCGATACCTCCCGCAGGGAGGGGGCGAGGTCCTTGCATCCAGCGAGGCGTCGCCGGTCCAAAACAAAATGTTGCCCAGCTCGTCGCTCACGATGCACGCCGGCCGCAGCGGCAGCCCGGCCTGGAGCACCTCGTATTCAAATTCGAGCCAGAACCCGCAGCTGGTCAGGCTGTGCTCGACGAGCTGGCCGGCATTATCCACCAGCCGGCCCGAGAGCATCCGAACCGCCTCGTCCCCCGGACGTTCGCCCTCCGGATAGACAACCTCCGCTGCCCCGGACGTCGCCTTCCCGGTCCCTCCCATTCCGCCTCCCGCCAACTGCGCTGCCTGGTATTGTTCGAGCGCCTTGCCTGCGGTGTCGTCACAAAAGACCTCCCCCCGCTGCAGGCAGATCGCCCGCGTGCACAGCTTGCGAACCTGCGCCGCTCCGTGCGAGACAAACAGGACTGTCCGGCCCTCCTTGATGATATCCTGCAGGCGCTGGATGCAGCGGTTCTGAAACTGCTGGTCGCCGACCGAGAGGACCTCGTCCACAATCAGGATCTCGGACTCCAAAAACGCTGCCACCGAAAAGGCCAGGCGCACATACATCCCGCTCGAATACCGCTTCACCGGCGTGTCGATAAATTTTTCCACCCCGGCAAATGACACGATCTGGTCGAACTTCGCATCGATCTCCGGGCGCTTCATCCCCTGGATCGCCCCGTTCAGATAGGCGTTCTCGCGGCCGGTCATCTCGGGATTGAACCCGGTGCCCACCTCGAGCAGGCTGCCGACCCGGCCATTGATCCTCACCACCCCGGTCGTCGGCGATGTTGTCCTCGACAGGATTTTGAGCAGCGTCGATTTGCCGGCCCCGTTCGCCCCGATGATCCCCACCGTCTCGCCCTGCTTGATCTCAAAGGTGACATCCCTCAGCGCCCAGAACTCCTCGCGCTCCGCCTCTTCAACCTCCCTGCGGCCCGGCCTCAGCCCGAGCCTTGCCGCAACCTCATGCCAGAGCACGCTCCGGTTGATCGTGCCAAGATGGTAGCGCTTCGAAACGTTTTCTACGGAAATGGCTAACACTTTTTTGGGAAAATTCGAAATTCGAAATGGGGAATGCGGAATTGAAGGCGGAGACCTGAAAGCGGAGAGCGGGGCGCCTTAGGCGTGGTAGGTGAGAATATGGAATTTTCTAAAAACCTGGAAATCCGCACCATTATTGCTGATGATCGTTGAAATCCCATGCGAGGCACACGATGACGCCAGCATGGTATCAAGAAGGCGCTTGCGCCCAATCCGATGATCGCGCAGCCACGAGATCCATGTGGTTATGGTCTCCCCATCGGGATAAAGGCGAAGCACTTCACGAGCTTGCCACCAGTGTTCCGCCCTCGCCAGGGCGTCGTCCATGGATAGCGGCTCTTTTAAGCGTTTCGCATCTGTGACCACATGGACAAACTCTGCCAAAATCTGAGGAGCTACAGCAAACTCGTGACCTCCATCCAAAAGACGATCCAGCAGCGCGGCGGCAGGCTTATGGAAAATATGGTCTCGTATTTCAAGAGCCACCAGAAAATCGGTATCAATCGCGTGCGTCATCGAGCATTTCTCCGAGCAAATCTTCGTTCCTGCCAATCGGCTGCACGGGCCCGCCAACGCTCGAGGGACAACGATTGCGCAGCGTCGTTTTCCTTAAAATATACCTCTGGTGGTAATCTTCCATGGCGCGGCGAATCAATTCCGAAGCGCTGTTCCCAACCCGCTTGGCATAAATCGAAAAATCGCGATAAATCGGATCTGATACATTGACCGTGATGGTTTTCATACATGTTATGATATGTATTTCCGGTCAAATGTCAATTGACCTCAAGGGGCGGCAGAATGCTGGGACCTGATGGGGAATTCGGAATGGGGAGTGAGCAGGGCAGATGGTGGAATGGGGAATTTGGAATTTGGAATTGGGAATGCGGAATGCGGAATGCGGAATGCGGAATGCGGAGTGAGCAGGGCAGGTGGTGGAATTGGGAATGGGGAATGTTTGTTTGCTAAATGGTGTCGGCGAAGTTTTTTTCCGCGCGGCCGAACTCGATGATGCCGGCGAAAAAAATGAGGAGGGTGATTCCCACGCTGACGAGCCACTGCCAGATCTCGACGTCGCCGCGGCCCATCATGGCGAAGCGGAAGGCCTCGACGATCGGGACGACGGGGTTGGCGATCATGACCCACTGCCAGGAGTCGGGAACCATCGAGCGGGGGAAGAAGATGCAGCTGGCATACATCCAGAGCTGGATGCCGGGCGGCACGGCCATCTGGAGATCTTTGAACCGCGTGGTGAGGGCGGAGATCAGGCATCCGCACCCCATGCCCAGCAGGGCGGTTTGGAGGATGAGAAACGGGATGATGATGATGCGGTAGCTCGCCTCAACCGGGTAGCCGGCAAACAGGAAATAAAGGTAAAACCCGAGAAAAATCAGGAACTGGATCATGAAGTGCCACATGGCTACGAGGCTTTGGGCCACCGGAACCGAGAGGCGTGGGAAGTAGATCTTCGTGAAGAGGTGGGCGTTTCCGCTGAACGTGTTCGATGTGCGGCTCAGCACGGCGGAAAAGTAATACCAGATCGTCACCCCGCTCAGATAAAACAGAAACTTCGGTGTCTCGTTGGTCGGCAGGTTGGCAATTTTTCCGAAGACGATGGTCATGACCACGCTGGAGACGATCGGCTGGACAAAGAACCAGACCGGGCCGAGGACCGTCTGCTTGTGCTGGGTGACCAGGTCGCGCCGCACGAACTGGTAGATCAGGTCGCGATATCTCCAGAGCTCGCGGAAGGGGACGTCGAAGAGCGGCTTTTTCGGCGTGACGACGGCTGTCCAGGTCTGTTCGGCGGCGGTTGTCATGGAAAAACGTTTTTTGCGAAAGGGTCCTTCAGGCCAGACGGAGGCGGGAGTTCCAGACCCTTTCAATCCCCTCGGCCAGCGGGGTGGCCGCGCGCCATCCGGAATTTTTCTGCAGCCTGGTGCTGTCAAGGATGTTGGCCTTCACATCGAATCCCCGGGGGGGGAGCACCTGCGTGCGGATGGGCTTGCGTGCGGCCTCTGCAAGCGGGCGAAGGAGCGCAAGGATGTCCGCATTCGAGGTGCCGATGCCGGTTCCGATGTTGTAGATGCCGCCGTCCTCCCCATGCTGCAGGGCGGCGAGGATTCCGGAGGCCACGTCGGTGACGTGGATGTAGTCGCGGATGGTTCCCCCGGCCCCGTAGAGCGTGATTTCGCGGCCGGAAGCGATGGCCTCGACCGCCGTTGCGATGAAGCCCTGGCCGGTCCCGGCACGCTGGTCCTCGCCGTAGGCGTTGGACGGCCGAACCACCGCAACCGGCAGGCCGGCAATCCGATGAAACATCATGGCGTAGCGGTCGGTGGTCAGCTTGGTGATCCCGTAGGGGCTCACCGGAAGGGTCGGATGGTCCTCGGCAATCGGCAGCGACTCCGGCGGCCCGTAGACTGTGCCGCCCGATGAGACCAGAAGAACACGGCGCACCCCGGCCGCAAGGCACTCCTGCATCAGCCCGACGCTCGCGGGCAGGTTCGAGAGCAGGTCAAAAATCGGGTCCTCAAAGCTGGTTTTGGGAACCGTCGAGTAAGCGAGGTCGATGACATCGCAACCCGGCTGGAGAAGGGACCGGGTGGTTGCGCGGTCCGCGTAGTCGCCGCTCACATACCGGCAGCCCGAAGGCAGCGCGCGGTCGGCATTTGCGCGCCGGCCCAGGACGATGACCTCGCGCCCCTGCTCATGGAGCAGGCGCGTGACGTGACGCCCGATGAATCCGGACCCGCCGATGACAAGGCAGCGTCTCATTTCCTGGCCTCTCCTCCGCTCGCCTGGCGCATTCGGGCCGGGAGGGCGCGCTCGAAGCTGGAGAGCTGGCGAAGCAGGGCGTTGTAGCGCGAGTAAGCATCACCGCCCTCCTGCCTCACCAGGCGGTAGAGGGTGAGCTCCCCCTCCGCGAAGCCGGGAGAAAAGTCGTGGGCCACGAGCCCGCATTCCTGCAGCTTCGGGAGGGCGATCCGGGCGAGGCACGATCCGACAGTCGTGCGGCGGGCAAGGAGGTCCCGGACCCCTCCCGCCATGAGCGCGCCTCCCGGAAGCCCGTCGAGACTGACTGACGGATGGGCCTGACGGTCACTTGGCCTGGCAGAATTCATAGACGGAGCAGCTGAAGCTTGGGATATCAATCCCCGGATACCGAATCAGTGCGGGGCGTATGGCCTCGAAGAGTTCCAGCAAGCGTGGAGGATCGATCAGCCCGCGATCAAGCATGGCATGGACATCAACGAGATCCCGCGCGTGGCCGCGCTCCAGCTTTGAGAGAGCCTGTGCAAAAAAGTCGTAGTGGTAGCGTGCCTGGGCGAAGAGGATGCGGCGGCCTGCAACCCGATAGACCAGCCGGTGCTCTTGGGTGATCCGGCGGGACCAGGTGCCGCTCCCCAGATGTTTGAGGGGTTCGGGCTTTCCTAAGCCAGAAGTCGGATCCCGGCGGATCGCCTCGATGAGATCAAAGATTTTCAGCGCTGTCTTTCGATCCATCGCGACCCACCAGGCCAGGTCCTCAAGAAAATCGCGGTCGAAGACCAGCTCATTCATACCGAAAACGGCTGAAGAGGCCCGCTCATTACGCGAATCCCCGCGAATCGGAAGAGATTCCAGCAGGAGACGGTGGGCTGCTTTTTTCCGGGCTGCATTTCCCTAACTTCCTCATTTTATTTGCGTTCATTCGCCTGATTCGCGGGCAAAATCTGCATTTGTGGTCATGGGATCGGAAACCGGGCGCGCAGCTCGGCGGGCGTCAGGGGCTCCCCTTCGCCGGCCTCCAGTCGCAGGAGGGCTGCCAGCAGGCGCTTGGCATTTGCCGGCGATCTGAGCAGGTGCGCGGTCTCCACAAGGCCTTCCCACTCATCGACCGGCATCATCACGACAGATTCCGAACCCCGCCGCGAAATGACAACCGGCTCGCGCGTCGCCACGGTCTGATCCCAGACACTGGCCAGATTCTCTCTCGCTTCAGTGTAGGTGATCGAACTCATGGACGGAAATGCTGTCCAGCGCTTATCTCTATTCTGCAAGAACCTCCTCCGGCGGCAGGGATGCTGGATGTTTGTTCAGGCATGGGTGAAGGCGGAAGGCGGAAATTAGGATGTTACACAAGCCTGGGCCCACTCGTCCTCGAGGCCCAGCTCTTTGACCCAATGGTGGAGTTCTCCCAGGGAGGGCAGGCTTCCGGCCTCGAGCATGGCGCGGATGTCGTCAAGATGCTTCTGCGATCTGCCCTCACGGTAAAAGAGCAGCTTGTTGACGATGACGGCCTCGGGGGGCGCAAACCACTCGCTGCCGAACGGGCCGTCCAGCTTTCGGCGGTTGGCAAGTTCCCATCGAGCAAGCAGACTCTTTCCGGGCAGGTAGCAGTCGGCGCGCAGCGCGCTGTGCTGGTGGATAATATTGAAATGCCCCCGTGATTCCCTTTGGATTTCTGCAAGAAGAACCTCCTCCGGCGGCAGATAAAAATCTTCGATGGGAAATGCGCTGACAAGGGCCTTGATGTGCCCGGGAACCAGAGCAAGAACGAGATCCGCATCGAGGGTCAGGCGGGGCCGACCGTAGGCGATGGCAGCAAGACCGCCCACGATGCAGTAGGGAATCATGGCGGATTCCAACCGCTGGGTGATGAGGTTAATCTCCTGCATATCCTGTCACAAATGCTCTCCGTGTTCGGGCCAGAATCGCTTGGTCCGTCCACTCCGGGTGCAACGATCTGAGCCCGCTCTTCTTGATTTCCCATGCCGTCCGGTAAAGTGCAAACGCTGTTGAAAGGCGCTGGCACGGGGTCATTTTCCTGATCAGTTCCTTTTGATGCTCTTCGGCTTTTAGTTGGTGGGAGGACATTGGGGAAGGCGGAAGGCGGAAACTTGAAGCGGTCAACCTCACCAAATCGTTTTGCAGCCGTAGTTCGTGAAGGGCTCGTCCGGGCTGATAATGGTCAGATTATGCACGAGGCTCTCCGCCGCAATGAGACGGTCAAACGGGTCGTTGTGAACCGCAGGCAATTCGGTCGAGCGGTAGAGAGATTCCCGAACGAGATCCAGGATTTCAATATTTTGCAGCCGGACCTGCTCTTCGATCCAGTAACGCGGCGGTTGGGGCAAAGGGAGCTTTCCTGTGCGGTATTTCAGGGAGATTTCCCACACCGATGCGAGGCTCATATGCCGCGTCTGGCTATCCTCTCCAAGTCTGCGGGTCGCTTCTGCGCTCAACTGGCCCGGTGCGCTCGTCAGCCATATGAACGTGCAGGTGTCCAACAAATACCCGCTCAAAGCCCCCACCCCTCCAACTCCAGATTGGTCATTGGCGCAAAAGCATCCGCAGCGATCTCAAATCCGGCAGATGTCGGAATTCCCACCGGCGGATTTTTCTTTGTTACCTGCTTTGCCGGAACAATCTTCGCCACAAGCTGTTTTCCACGGCAGACCAGAACCTCTTCTCCTGTCTCAACGACGTGAAGGATCCGAGAGAGATGAGTTTTGGCTTCGTGAACTGTAACAGTCATATCAAGAGACTAGATTTAGTCATGACTAAGTCAAGATTTGCCCTCGATCCCCAAGCTGGTTCCTGGCGATGTCTGGGCAACAGCTCAGCGCGATGCGAAATACGCCGGGGTGAGGGGGTCGGGGACGGGAAGGCCCTGGAGGGAGGCCAGGTCGGCATCGACCATGATTTTTGCGAGTTCGGCAAACCGGACCCTGGGCTCCCAGCCGAGCTGGCGCTTGGCCTTCGAGGCGTCGCCGATGAGGAGGTCGACCTCGGCGGGGCGCTCGTATTTCGGGTCGTATTTGACGTGGTCCTTCCAATCGAGGTTCACGTGGCCGAAGGCGACCTCGAGGAATTCCCGGATCGAGTGGGTCTCGTTCGTGGCCACCACGTAGTCGTCCCCCTCGTCGGCCTGGAGCATCATCCACATGGCCTCGACATACTCCGCCGCGTAGCCCCAGTCCCGCTTGGCATCCAGGTTTCCGAGGAAGAGCTCCTTCTGGCGGCCGAGCTTGATGGCGGCGACGGCGCGGGTGATTTTTCTGGTGACGAAGGTTTCTCCCCGGCGGGGGCTCTCGTGGTTGAAGAGGATGCCATTCGTGGCGTGCATCCCGTAGCTCTCGCGGTAGTTCACGGTCACCCAGTAGGCATACATCTTGGCCGCTCCGTAGGGGCTGCGCGGCCAGAACGGCGTCGTCTCCTTCTGCGGAACCTCCTGGACCTTGCCGAACATCTCGCTGCTCGAGGCCTGATAGAACCTCGAGTTCACCCCGGCCTCACGCATGGCTTCCAAAATCCGGATCGTGCCCAGCCCGGTGACGTCCCCGGTATATTCCGGGATGTCGAAGCTCACGCGCACATGGCTTTGCGCCCCGAGGTGGTAGATCTCATCCGGCTTCAGCGCGTAGATGAGCTTCACCAGGTTGACCGAGTCGGCCAGATCCCCGTAGTGAAGGAAGAGCCGGACCCCGTTGACGTGGGGGTCCTGGTAAAGGTGGTCGATGCGCGAGGTGTTGAACGTGCTGGCGCGGCGGATGATGCCGTGGACTTCGTATCCTTTAGCAAGGAGAAGGTCGGCCAGATACGATCCGTCCTGTCCGGTGATGCCGGTGATGAGGGCTTTTTTCATAGGGTTAGTTTGGGTTTCTAAAATTTGCAATCGCAGCAGTCTCTCAGAGCGGCACGGAGAAATGGACGATATGCTGGATTCAGGACAAAGCCTTTGGCGCTGCCCCCTCCGGAGCCCTTCTCATTCGGGATGCCAGGTTGGGTCCTGCATCCCGCAGAGGTGGTTCTGGTAGCGGGCAAGGAGGAACAAAAGATCCGACAGGCGGTTCAGGAGGATGCCGACCTGAGGGTTGAGGGGCTGGGAGGCGGAGAGGGCGATGAGATCGCGCTCGGCACGCCGGCAAATCGTCCGGCACACCTGGATCTGCGCCGCAGGCGGTGACCCCCCGGGCAGGATAAATGCCCGCAGCTCCGGAAGCTTTGCGCTGAGGCTGTCCATCCTGTCCTCCAACTGCAAGACATCCTCCGCGGAGATGCGTTTCAGCCCTCGGAGTTCCCCGATGGTCGCCACGTCGGCGGCGGTTTGGAACAAGAGATTTTGGAGCTTCACGAGGACCTGCAGGACCTCGCTGCGCGGCCGGAGGGCGCATGCGAGGCCAAGGTGGGCATTCAGCTCGTCCAGCGTGCCGACCGTTGCGATCCGCGGGTCGGTCTTTGCGACCCGCTCGCCGGAATAAAGGCTGGTCTCCCCACGGTCACCGGTTTTTGTGTAAATTTTCACTGTCAGAAAAGAGAGAGGTCGCGCAGGAACTCAGCAAGCCGAAGGCGGCCATCCTGCAATCATCAGGCCCCCCCTGCGGGCAGCTCCGCCCTTGACCATTCCAAATTTCGCATTCCCCATTCCCGCCGCAGGCGGGCAGGCTGCCGCCTTTGGTCATCAGCGGCCATTTGCCACTGGTCCATGCAGATTATATCAATATTTTTCCTGTTTTTCACAGGTCCGCGCCTTCCCCGGCGCTAACTCACGAGGAACCGCAGGATCCAGGGGATCATCTTCTGACCCCGCTCCATCCAATGCTTCAGCCGCTCGATCCTCTGGAACGCGATCTTTTGCTCCTCGTCACCCATCAGCCGCGCCTCGGCCTCCATTCGCGCAATGCGCTCCAGCGCGCGCTGCATCCGGGGATTCAGCTCCTCCTTGATGAATGCCGCCGCAAACTTGCTCAGCTCCAGGTCGGCCACGTAGTGGTCCCGCCGCTCGCCCGGCGTGTAAACCACCTTCACCGCCCCGACCGACCTCAACAACTTCAACCCCTGGCTCGCCGCCCCCATGCTGATCTTCAACCGGTCAATCAGGTCGTCCATCGTCAGCGGCTCCGTCGCCACAAACAGCAACCCGTAAATCTCCCCCACCGACTTGGGCAGCCCAATCAGCTTCAAAAAGCTGATGAACATCTCGATCGCCTCAATGTCCAGCCGCGACAGCGACTTCGTGTTGGTTAGAACGGAACTCATCGAATGGAACTATCATCGCGCGGGAATTCACATTGTTCAATAAAAAATGAAGAAAGCGGTCCTGCCAAGGCATAAATGACGGGGAGACCTCCGGAACATACCCTATGGCTGGAGGGAAAAGCGGCAGCCTGAATGAAACGGACATAAGGCATAAGGGGTCAGGCATAAAATATTGATATTTCTTGCAGGTTGCGCCGAGTTCGGGACGGTGGGAGCCTTGGCGGTGTGCGGGGGATGAGATGGGAAATTCGGAATTAGGAATGCAGGGAGCCAGGCGCGGTTCTGGCTGAGGGGGAATTTGGAATGCGAAATGCGGGCTTCGGAGGGCGATTCAGGGAATCCTCTTGTGGTGGGGTGCCTGACTGTCGCGCAGCCCGGTGGCTCAGTGGGAATTGACGATGGGGACAACGCCCTTGGTGTTGTCTTTGATGGGGCCGATATTCCAGAGGAGAAATCCGCCCCCTCCGCGGGGGGCGATGGATTTTTCGAGGTCGAGCTGGGTGGCGATTTGGGATGCGGGCCAACCGTGGGAGGTGAGGCGGTCGACAGCGATGCCGGGCCAAACGGGGATGCCCCGCGGGTTCACGCTTGGGCTGCGCCACCAGCGGAGCAGGGAGGAAAAGCTCTGCGGCCCGCCCTCGGCCCAGTAGAGTTGGGGTGCCAGGTAATCCACCCAGCCCTCGCGCATCCACTTCAAAGGGTCGGAGTAAAGCTGGTGGTATTGATCCACACCCGCCCTCACGTCAGGTGGGGACCCTTTTGTGTAGATCCCGAACGGGCTGACGCCAAACAGCGCACCGGGTTTGGTGGTGCGCACGGTCCGCGCAATGGCCTCGATGAGCTGGTGCGCGTTGTTCCTGCGCCAGTCGGCCTTTTCGAGCGTGCCGCCGGACGCCCGGTAGGCGGCATAGGTGCCCTGGTCGGGGAACGGGTAGACATCCCCGCTGTTGGTGGGATACGGATAAAAGTAGTCGTCGAGGTGGATGCCGGCCAGGTCGTAGCGGGAGAGGAGATCTTTCACCACGCGGACAATGTGGCTCCGGACCTGCGGAGCCCCCGGGTCCATCCACAGGACGTTGCCCACCTTGTAGGTGAATTGAGGAAATTTTTTACTGATGTGGCCGGGAGCCCGCGGCTGCTGGGCGCTGGCGGCGGCGCGATAGGGATTCAGCCAGGCGTGGACCGCGATGCCCCGTTTTTTTGCTTCGGAGATGAAGAATGCCAGCGGATCGTAGCCCGGCGAGGCGCCTTGCTTTCCGGTCAGGTAGCGGCTCCACGGCTCGATTTGGGAGGCGTAGAGGGCGTCGCTCTCGGGGCGCACCTGGAGGAGGACGGCGTTGAGCCCCGCCGCCTTCGCCGCATCGAGCAGGCGGATGGCCTGCGCTTTCTGGGCTTCGACCGACAGGCCGGGCTTCGAGGGAAAATTGATGTTGTAAACCGAGGAGATCCACGCGCCGCGGAATTCGGCGCGGGCGGGAATGGCCAGAGCAAGAGCAAGAGCGGTCAGGATGAGGGTTCGCATGGTCGGCTAATAAATAAAGGATTCTTCCGGGGGTTCAACTTCTTCCACGGAGTCCGCGATGACGACCGCGGTGCGCCGTCCGGCCTCGATGGGAAACGTGGCCTTCCCGGTCACTTTCAGCCATGTCATCTCCGGGAACTCCGCCTTCCCCTGCACGGTGACGCCAATCGGCCGCGCGTCCGCCGCGCAGCACATCACGAACATGCGGACGAGGTTGAACCGGTCTCCTTCCGGGTTGCCGGTGCGTGCCGGGAGGAACTGCCCGATCACCTCGACGTCCTTGTTCTCAAAGTCCTCCCTCAAGGTGGGTTCGGCGGAGGCATAAACCAGGTCCACGGTCTCGGCCTGCAGCTGACCGGAGGCATTTTGTGGCAGGAAGGCTGAGGGGTTCACGGGCGTGCTCTCCCCGATCGACCCATCGGCCTGCGGGAGGGGGGGCTCGGTGGGCGGGGAGTACGCCGGAATCTGGTCGAAGCTGGTCACGATCCCCCGGTTCCGGACGGCGGAGGCCCCGAATTCGCTTGGCGAGACAAAGGTCGCAGCCAGGAGCGGGCCTGTGAGAATGAGAAAGACAAGGAACAGCCGCCCGGGCTTTTGGCATTGCCCGGAACACCCACAGTCATCGGGATCCGGGAAAACCAGGGAGGCCGCAGCGAGGGCCACGAGGACGAGGGCGGAGGTGAGCACCGCCCAGTGAAACGCAGGGTGCAAGTAGGAGGCGATCCGGTTGGAGAAAAAGAAGTAGGCCATCACGCCGCCCCAGATGAGCAGCGTGAGGGAGGCCAGGAAGCGCGAGGCGGGAGGATTCATAGCCCGAGGATCGAGAGCCGCACGCAGAGGAGACCGATCAGGACAAAAAGCCCGACGGCCAGCCCGATCACGAAGCGTTTAGTGAAGACAGCGGAGTAGATGAAGAGGAGCTTGAGATCCATCATCGGACCGAAGACCATAAACGCCAGCTTCGCCACGCCGGGAAAAGCGACGAACGTCGCGGCGATGAATGCGTCGGACGTGCTGCAGAGCGAGAGGACCCCGGCAATCCCCATCAGGGAAGCCACGGCCAGCCAGTCGTTGAGCGCCAGCGGAACAATCAGCGCCTGGTTCACTGCGGTGCTGAAAAGCGAGGAGACCGCCACCCCGAAAATGAAATAGACCATCACATCCAGAAAATCCCTGATGCCGGTATGCATGGCCGCAGCGAGCCGCAACCCAAGCGGCCCACCCCGCCCGCCGCCCGCATCCGGATCGAGGGCTGCGGAGGCGAGCACGCTGCGCTTCAGCACCGCGCCCAGCGGAAGGTTCAGCACCGCAAGCGCCACAATCACCGCCACCGCATAGGAAAGCCCCAGGCGGAGCGCCACGAACTCCGCCGCCCCCTGCCCCCGGAACGCCGCATACGTGCTCAACGCCACAATCGGATTTACCACCGGGGCCGCCAGCATGTAGGCCACCGCATTCGACACCGGCAGCCCCTTCGCAATCAGCCGCCGGATCACCGGAACCACCCCGCACTCGCACATCGGAAAAACCGCCCCCATCGCGGCGCTGGCACAAATCCCCAGAAACGCATTCCGGGGCAGGTAGCGCGTCATCATCCTCGAGGGCAAAAACTGGTCGATCACCCCCGAGAGGAGCGTCCCAAGCAAAATGAACGGCACGCCCTCCATCAGCACGCTCAGAAAAGCATACGAAAAATCCTCCGGGCTGAATGAAAACCACGCCATCGCCCCATCAATGGAGCAGACCCCGCCGCCCAAAGCAACCCCCCACTCTCCCCCTGCCCGCCGCAGGGGCCTGTCCGGCGCTCGCCCCTTGTTAGCGAAAAAAATGTGCTGCGCCATTTGGTGTAAATTTGATTTCCCAACAGCGCCTTTTTGCCCGCCCCGAAATCGTCCAGACACAAAACCCGTCGTGGCAAAAGGCCTTAAGGCCAACAATAAATGTCACACCTGTGACATTTATTGTAAAAGGCCGCCGCCCTTTTGAGACGATGAAGAGAGCGGGTTTGATGCGGGAGCATCGACAATCTGTCCTGGGCCCGTCGGGAGGCTGGATCCCAAGCCTTGCATGGGGCGCCATGATGGCTACCTTCGCGTGCGCCAGCGCCGGAATTTCCACACGCATCATGAAAAAAACCAAAGTCCTCATCCTCTGCACAGGGAACTCGTGCCGCAGCCACATGGCGGAGGGGATCCTTCGCCATGCGGCAGGCGATCTGCTCGACGTCTTCAGCGCGGGGTCGAAGCCGGCCGGCTACGTTCATCCGACGGCCATCGAGGTGCTTGCCGAGACCGGCATCGACATCTCGGGGCATGAATCCAAGCACCTCGACCAGTTCCTCGATGCCGGCATCGGCGTCGTGATCACGGTCTGCGACAATGCCAACGATGCCTGCCCGATCTTCCCGGGGCGGGTCCGCCGGCACCATTGGGGGTTTGAAGATCCGCCGAAGGCCGCCCGGCCCGGCGAGTTGGAGATCGACGCATTCCGCCGGATCCGCGATGAGATCCGCGCGGTCTTTGAAGCCTACGCGGACGGGTTCCGGGACGCCGTCGACGCGCCCGCCACCTGAATTTTTTCGAGGCTGTTTTATGAGCAACTCGATCGCCAAGCGCATGTCGTTCCTCGACCGCTACCTGACGCTGTGGATCTTTGTGGCCATGGCAATCGGGGTTGGGGCCGGCTATTTTTTGATCCCGGACCCGGAAGCGCTGTTTGCCCCGGTGACCGTCGGGACAACGAACCTCCTGATTGCCGCCGGCCTGATCCTGATGATGTATCCGCCGCTGGCGAAGGTGAGGTATGAGGAGATGCCGAAGGTGTTCTCCAACACGAAGGTGCTGGGCATTTCGCTGGTGCAGAACTGGATTGTGGGCCCGCTCCTGATGTTCGGGCTGGCGGTCGTCTTCCTGCACAACCATCCGGAATACATGGTGGGGCTGATCCTGGTCGGGATTGCGCGGTGCATCGCGATGGTGCTCGTCTGGAACCAGCTTGCCAGGGGCAACAGCGAGTATTGCGCGGGCCTGGTCGCCTTCAACAGCGTGTTCCAGATCCTGTTCTTCGGGGTGTATGCATGGGTTTTTATCACGTGGCTGCCGGGGCTGCTGGGCATCGACCTCTCGGGCGTCCAGGGCGTCGGCGGGCGCACCGTGACCGATGTCACCATCGGGGAGATCTTTGTCAGCGTGATGATCTACCTGGGCATCCCGTTTGCAGCCGGGATCCTGAGCCGCGTGATCCTGATCCCGCTGAAGGGGCGCGCGTGGTATGAGGAAAAATTCCTTCCGCGCATCTCGCCGGTCACGCTGATCGCACTGCTCTTCACGATCGTGGTGATGTTCCTGTTCAAAGGCCAAGCGATCGTGACCCTGCCGCTCGACGTGTTGCGCATTGCCCTGCCCCTGGGCTGCTATTTTGTGATCATGTTTGTGGTGAGCTTCTTCATGGGCAAGCTCGCCGGGGCCGACTACAGCCGGAGTGCCACGCTGGCCTTCACCGCATCGGGCAACAACTTCGAGCTGGCCATCGCGGTCGCCATCGCCGTCTTTGGCGTCGCCTCCGGCGTGGCCTTCACAACCGTCGTCGGGCCGCTCGTCGAGGTCCCCTTCCTCATCGGCCTCGTCCACGTCGCATTCTGGCTCAGAAGGAAATTTTTTCCGCGAGCGGTGGTTGAGGAGGCGGATGCGCTGGGGCTTGAGGCGCTGAGCGACCGGGACCGGAAGTTCCTCGACAGCGAGGCCTGCCGTGCGCTGCGGCACCTCACGTGAGATGGGCAGCTATTTTTTCAGGCGCTTTTCCAGCCAGCGGAAGAGGTCAGCCGACCAGGGGTGGGCGTCCTTCATCCCGAGCCCGTGGCCGCCATCCTGGTAGATATGGGATTCGAACGGCACCCCGGCGCAGAGGAGGGCATTGAGGAGCAGGAGCGCGTTGGCAACAGGCACAGCGGGGTCCTCCCAAGTGTGCCAGACGAAGCAGGGCGGAGTTTGGGCGCCGACGTGGAGCTCAGCAGACAGATCGCGGAGGAGATGCTCCGGAGGGTTTTCGCCGAGCAGGTTGGATCGTGAGCCGGCATGGGTTTGTTCGAGCATGGTGATGACGGGGTAGCAAAGCACCCCGAGATCGGGCCGGGAACTCACCCGCTCGACCGGGTCCGGATCGCCGGGCCTTCCGCCGTCCCATTTTGTGAGCAGGGTTGCGGCAAGGTGTCCGCCGGCAGACGATCCGACGACAACAATTTTGTTGGGGTCAAACGCATCGGATTTTGCCCGCGACCGGACGAGGCGCAGGGCGCGGGAGGCATCATCGAGCATGGCTGGATGGCGGTGCCCTGCCGACCCGAGCCGGTAGTTGAGCACATAAGATTTGAATCCCTGAAGCTGAAAGACCCCGGCATAGCCTTCGCCCTCCTGAGCGGAAAGCGACCCGTAGCCACCCCCCGGGAAAATCAGCACGGCACAATCGGAGAACGCCGAGCCAAAGGGCTCATAAATGTCCAGGACCACCTCGCGGTGGGCGGGGTGGGAATCGGGGTGAATCGGGACGGTTTGCATGGGCCGAGGATTTCAAGTTTTGACGACTTTTGGAATCAAAGAAGCTGTGAAATAATTAGGATAGGCCTATCTTATTTCACAGCTTCAAAGAGAATTGCTGATCTTTTTGGGTTGCCGGTCCTTTTTCGGTTGAGGAGGCCGTGTGGGAGGGGTGGCCCGGGCCTCGACGCGCTCGACGGCTGGGGCCGCAGCCCCCTCGGCCTGCCGCGCGCGCTCATTTTCACCGGATCGTTCCGCTGCTGAAGGCGAGGGTGGCGAGGCTGGCGGCGATCGCCTGGTCGGATTCTGCGGCGAGGGCGCGGGCCTGGGCATCGGCTGCGCGGGCGGCGAGAACCTCCTGGACCGGGTTGATCCCCTCGGAGAATCCGGCCAGAAGAGATTCGTAGGTGGAGTGTGCGGCCTTTTGCAGGGCCTCGGCGGCCTCGCGCTGGGCGAGGGCGTTCTTCGCACGGGTGTAGGCGCGCCAGATTTCCGCAATCGCGCGATCCCTTGCCAGCGCCAGCTCCTCCTCGGCGGCATTTTTTGATGAGGCGGCCCCGCGGATTTTGTTCTCGTCGGCGAACCCGGTGAATGCCGGCCACTGGACGGTGAGGAAGCCCCCGTAATTCTGGAGCCCGAACCCGAACGCGTCGAGGGGGCCGGCATTTTGAACCGAGGTGTCAAAACGGCTGGCGTCGGCGATCCCGGTCAGCGCAAGCTTCGGAAGCCGGTCGGCGCGGGAGGCGCGAAGCTCGGCCTCCCGTGCCTGGACCACCGCGACCTTCGCCAGCAGATCCGGACGCTTCCGCAATGCGGATTTGATGTAGTTGTCGAGCGGTTCCTGCATCCCGCGGCGCAGCTTCCCGAAGTCCGCGGCGGCGAGGCGGAGGTGCTGGCCGGCGGGCAGTCCGACAGCCTCCGCCAGATCGACCCAGGCGAGATCGGCGGCCGCGCGTGCGGACGTCAGCCCGTAGTCCGCCTGGGCCTTGGCCTGCCGGGCCTGGAGGAGCGGGGGTTCGGTGAGGAGCCCCTGGTTGAAGCGCGCCTCGGCCGCCGCAAGGACATCGGCCGCGGAGGCGGCAGACATCGTCGAGGCATCAACCTGCCGGCGGGAAGCCTCCACCGCGTAGTAGGCTTCCGTCACCCGGAAGGCCACCGTCTGGTGGGCGCCGTTGAAAGTAAAGTTGGCGGCGGCCAACATTTTTTTTGCGGCGTCATGCCGGGCTTGGCGGGTGCCGAAGTCGAAGAGCATCCAGCGCAGGGCGGCCCCGGCATTGAACGCCTGGTAGGTGCCGGAGGCGCTCTGGTCGAGGTCGATTTCCGTGGGCACCGCCCCCGCAAGCAAGGCCCCGAGGAGTCCCGCCTGCTGCTCCAGCCCGGCGAGGTTGTTGTTGAAGTTGAGGTCCAGATTCCAGAGCCCTCCGCCGTAGGATGCGAGGACGGCCAGCAGGGGATAAAACTCTGCCGCTGAGAGGCCGACCCCCGCCGCAGCTCCGCGGGCGGCTTCCCAGGCCACGCGGGTTGTCCGGTTGCGGCGCTGGGCAAGATCCACAAGGTCGGGCAGCGAGTAGGTCTTCGCGGGGTCTGGATTTGGCACCGCCCCTGCCGTGCGGGACTCGAGCTCATCGGCCAGAGCGGAAGTCCCCTTAACGTCCCAGGGCTTGTCCGGGGCGGGGGGAGCATTTTTCATGGGAGCGACGGCCGAGCATCCGGAGAGGGCGACAAGGAAAAGGGCGATCAGGGGGCGCATGGCAGAGCACCCGGAAATCTTTTCCTGTCCGGGGAAAGCGGTGTCGGCTAACATATCCAGCATCCGACCCTACTTTTCCATCTGGCTGCCTGCAATGCTGATTGCTCCCTTGATGATCGGCGGGTGCTCCCCAACATGGGAGGTCGGCGGGGCGTATTTTCCCGCGTGGCTGATCTGCATGGTGGGGGGGCTGGCCTGCGCGCTGGCCGCGCGGTTTGCCCTCATCCGCCTGGGGCTGGACCCGTGGATCCGGCCGCGCTCGTTGGGCTACCCCGCGATGGGCATCTTTTTCGCCATCCTGATCTACCTCCTCTTTTTTCTATGACAAACCCATCTCCCACCGGACTGGAGAGCCCCCGGCAACTGGCGCCTCAAGCGAAGCGGCGCGCAGCGATGGGTAAGCTGATTGGCTGGGGGGCGATTGCGCTGGTTATTTTGGCCGCGCTTGCGCTCGGCGCCTGGTCGTCGCGCCACCCGAGGTCTGATAGCGGAATCGTCTCGGCGCATGTCATCGGCATCGCCCCGCGGGTCACGGGGCCGATCCGCTCACTTCCTGTCCAGGACAACCAACTTGTGTCCGGCGGAGACGTCCTTTTTGAGATTGATCCCGAGCCCTATGCACTGGCCGTGGATGTGGCGCGGGCCAACCTTGAGGCTATCAGCGGCGAGCTGGGAAATGCCCGCCGGGCGATCGAGGTGCAGCGCTTCCAGGTGAGCGCTGCAGCGGCGGCGCTTGCGCAGGCAGAGACCGCGCTTCTGGAAGCGACAGAAACCTACGGGCGCCTCGCCCCCCTGCTCCCCAAGAGGTATGCCAGCCCCGAACAGGTGGACACTGCCCGACGGGCCAAAGAATCGGCGGCGGCGGCCGTCGAGGCGGCGCGGGCCGAACTGGCTGCTGCGGAGGCGGCGATCCTGGACACGGCTGCGCTGGAGGCGCGCTGCCGGGCCGCGGCCGCAACGCTCGCCCAAGCCGAGCTTGCCGTGCGGGACTGCACGGTGCGTGCGCCGTTTGACGGCCGCGTCACCGGAATGAACCTTTCCGAGGGCGCCTTCGCGCGGACGGCGGTGGATGTGATGACGTTCATCGACGCGCGGCAGTGGTATGTGGAGGCGGATTTCCTGGAAAGCGAGCTGAGGGAGATCCGCCCCGGTGACGCCGCCCGGGTTGAGATCATGACCGCCCCGGGGCAGACCTTCCGAGGGGAGGTGGAGAGTGTCGGTTGGGGGGTCACGGCGATGCCGCAAGATCCGTTTGCGGGCCTGCCCATCGTGATGAAGGAACTCGACTGGGTGAGGCTCGCCCAGCGGTTTCCGGTGACCATCCGGCTCGACAAGGACATCCCCCCCGAACTGCTGCGCGTCGGCGCAACCGCGACGACGACCATCCTCCCTGCGTCCCGGTGAGGGATCTTCTCGACGACCTGCGCCCCGGTCCGGACCGGATTGGAGGAACGCTGCGGATCACGTTCAGCGCCGTCCTGGCCGCCACCGTGATGCTGGCGTTCCAGATGCCGTTTCTGTCGATCGGCCCCTACCTTGTCTTCATCCTTTCGCAGCGCGACATGTTCCTGACCCGTGCGGCAGCCAGCCTGGGAATCCTCGTGGCCGCTGTGGCCTCGCTGGCCATCTATCTGATGGCCTGGGTTGCGTGGGACACGGGCTGGTTGCGCGTGGGCCTCTGGGCCGCCATCTTTTACGGGGGGTTCCTCCTGATGCGGATCTGCGTGGAACCCCGCATCGTGGTCGGCCCGCTGGTCGTGGTGGCACTTTTCACTTACGCATTCGACAAGGCTCCCGACCCGAACATGGTTGTCAGCAAGGTCGGGTGGCTGTGGGCCATCCTGGGCCTTGTCATCGTCTGCACCTTTCTGTCCCAGTGGATTTTCCAAGCCCCCACGGGAATCGACCTCCTGCGAAAGCAGTTCCGCGAGGTGCTCCTCAAAGTCGAGGGGGTCAGCCTTGCGAAGAGCGGCAGGCATTTGCCGGCGACCCCAAGCTTCGAATTCGAGGAGGCGGAGGGCCGCATCAAAAAACTTGCCTCGGCGAGCATCCTCAGTCCGGTGCAGGCTGCTAATTGCCGGGGCCTTTTGGAGGCTGCGTTTCAGATCCTCAGGGACAACCCGGCGAGCGGGACGGTTCGTGAGGCATCGCCATCCCTGGCCCGATGGGTCCGGCAACTGCGCCGCCGGATCCTGCTGGGGTCCGAGGCCGGGCCGCTCGCCCCATTTCCCGACCTTTCGGAGCTGGCTGCGCCGCTGCGCAAGGCCGCCGGGACCCTTTGCTCCGCTGCGCAGAGCGCTTTTGAGGAGGGGGATTCTGTTCCCGCCCGCGAACGCCCGTCGCTGCTGGTGTCCGACTGGCGGTCCAACCCGGAGTATGCCGACTTCGCGCTCCGCGCCATGCTGGCGACCGTGGGGTGCTACCTTTTCATGACGATGACGGACTGGAATGGGATCCACACCTGCTTGATCACCTGCGCAGTGACCGCCCTGCCCGGCGCCGAGGCGCAAATCCGAAAGCAAAACCTGCGGATCACGGGGGCCTTGATCGGAGGGCTGCTGGGCATGGGGGCCGTGATTTTCCTGATTCCCCGCATGGATTCGTTTATGGCCTACCTCGGGATCCTGGCGGCCGGAACCGCCTTTGCGGCCTGGGTCACGCTCGGCAGTGAACGCATCTCCTATGCCGGGTGGCAGATCGCCCTCGCGTTTTACATGACCATTCTCCAAGACCCCCACCCCACGACGAAGCTCGATGCCATCCGCGACCGCTGGGTCGGCATCTTTGTCGGCATCCTGGCGATGCGCGCCGCTTTTTCCTGGTTCCGGCCCCTGCCGGCCCCGCAGACCGTTGAGGAAAGTCCCTGAGCCTGTCTCAGGATGTTGAGCCGGGGGTGCAGCCGGAGTTCTTTGATTCCTCCGACCCATTTTCGGGTGAGGGGTCGAGTCCGGAGCCCGGGGGCGCTGCGGCCGGGCTGGAGGGGTTCAGGGGGAACGCGGCGAGGAGGACGAGGCCGAGGAGGAGGAAGGCTCCTGCAAGAGACAGGGCATTGGGGATGCCGACGAGCTTGGCGAGCCACCCGTTGAACGCGCTCCCCACGCCAAGGCTGCCCTGAAAAAAGACGAGGTAGAACGACATGGCGCGCCCGCGCAGGGCTTCCGGCGAGGCGAGCTGGACGGCGACATTGAACTGGACGAGAACGCCGACCCACGCCAGCCCGCCGAGGAAGAGGGCCGCAAGGACCACAAGGTAGTTTTTCGAGAGCGCGAGGGTCAGGAAAACCCCGGAGAGGACGAGGATCGCGGGGCCGATGATCCGGTCGGGGTGGTGGCGGGCGCGGAGGCCGGGGACGAGGCCGGCAATCGAGATCGAGCCGAGGCCGAACGCGGTGAGGAGGAGCCCGTATCCGGCCGCGCCGGTGCCGAGGCCCTCGCGGGCCAGGAGCGGGAGCGTCGCCCAGATGGCGCTGCCGGGGAGGGCGAACGCGGAGACGCGGATCATCGGGGCGCGGAGGAGCGGCGAGCGGATGACAAACCGGAACCCCTCCCGCAGGCTCGCCCAGACCGCCTGGCGCGGCTTCGTCTGCGGCGGGCGCTTCCAGCCGATCAGCACAAGGATCGTCCCGAGAAATGAGATGGCATTGAGCAAGAAGACGGAGGCCGGGCCGATGACGGCCACGAGCACCCCGCCCACGGCGGGGCCGACCGACCGCGCCGTGTTGAAGCTGATGCTATTGAGCGAGACGGCGGCGGCGACCTGCTCCGGCGGGACCATCTCCTGGATTTGCGACTGCCAGGCGGGAAGGTTCATCGCGTTGAAAAATCCGAGGCAAAACGTGATGGCGAGGAGGAGGAGCGGCGTCATGAGCCCCCCGAGCGTGCAGGCGGCCATCAGCAGGGCGCAGGCCATCATCCCGGATTGGGTGACGATCAGCAGGCGGCGGCGCTCGACGATGTCCGAGAGCACCCCGCCCCAGATTCCCGCAAAGAACGTCGGGAGGAAGACGCAGGCCGGGACCAGGCCGACCAGGAGCGGCGAAGTCGTCATCGAGGTCATCAGCCAAGCGGACCCCACCCCCTGCATGAGGGTTCCGACGTTGGAGGCCATCGTGGCGATCCAGAGGTGACGGAAAATCGGGATCCTCAGCGGTGAGATGAGGGACCGGACGTAGCTCACCAGAAAAAGCTGATGAGCAGGACCGCAAAAACGATCGCGCTGATCCCGGCGTAGAGGCGGTCCTTTTCGAGCAGGTAACCGAGGCCGGCGAGACCGACGCGGAGGAGGGGGTTGAGCAACAGGAGGAGGATCCCGAGCATCACGAGGCTGCGGCGGTGGCCGTCCTGGCCGAGGGCGAAGGCATGCTGCACCATCGCGGCGGGCGACTTAAAATAGAGGGGTTCACCGGCAAAAACATGGTCGCCGGGCGGCTGGCCGATGTGGGCCGAGAGATACCAGACGAGGCCGGCGGCAATGATCGCGGCGGCCAGGAGCGTGCCGGTGAGCATCACCTGCGCAAGGAGGGAGGTGAACCGGCTCATGAGAGGGAAAGGCCCAGGCCCTGCGCGATCATTTGGATGGCGATGAACGAGACGGCGATGAGAAAGATGATGCGGAGCAGCTTGACGGGGGCGACGGTGAGCAGCTTCGCTCCGACAAAGGCCCCGGCGAGCACCCCCAGAGCAACGGGGGCAACCAGGGCAGGATCCAGGTAGCCTTTTTTGAGGTAGATCCCGACGCTGGCCGCCGCGGTGACGCCTATCATGAAGTTGCTCGTCGCCGTGGTCACTTTGAACGGCAGGCGCATGATCTGGTCCATGGCGAGGACTTTGAACGCGCCCGACCCGATCCCCAGAAGCCCGGAGAGCACGCCGGCCACCCACATGACGGCGAAGCCCGGCACGAGCGCGGCGACCCCGTAGCGCACGGGCCCGGACGGCCCGGGAAATTCCCCCGGCAGGCGCAGCTTGACGGCCAGCGGGTCGGATTCATCCTCAGGAACGAGGGCCTCGGATTTTTTGCGGAGCGAGAGAAGGACGGTTACCAGCAGGGCCACGCCAAAAATGATCGCGAGGGCGGACTGGTTGAGGACCATGGCAAGCAGGGCGCCGCAGACCGCCCCGATCGTCGTCGCGATGCAGAGGAACATGCCGATTTGCATGTTGGAGATCCCGTCGCGCAGGTAGGCGGCGGCGGCGCCGGACGAGGTGGCGATGACCGAGCAGAGCGCCGCGCCCATCGCGTAGCGGATGTCGATGCCGAATGCCAGGACCAGCAGCGGGGTGACGATGATGCCACCGCCCAGGCCGATCAGCGCGCCAAGGAGACCGGCAAAAAACGAGGCGGCGGCGACGGCGATATCAAAGAGGGGCTGGGTCATTTTTCAGCGGAGTTCTTTGCGGTGGATCCAGATGCTCTGGAGGATTCCGAAGCTGAAGATCGTGATCATCACAAACGAGCCCCCGTAGCTGACGAGCGGGAGCGGAAGCCCGGTGATCGGCGTCACGGAGATCGTCATGCCGATGTTCATGAACGTGTGGGTGAAGAGGAGCATGACGATGCCGATCGCCAGCAGCCTTCCCATGTCGTCCCCCGCCTCGGCGGCGATATTCAGGACCAGCAGGAAAAGCAGGGCGAAGGCCGCGATGAGGGCCACGCCCCCAAGGAACCCGTGCTGCTCCCCCATGACGGAAAAGATAAAGTCGTTGTGGACGATGGTCGAGGGCAGGAAGCCGAGCTCGTTCTGGGTGTTGGGCGCCTTGAACCCCTTGCCGTAGAACCCGCCGGAGCCGATGGCGATGAGGGATTGCGTGATGTTCCATCCATCGCCCTGCGGGTCGGCCTCGGGGTTCAGAAACGTGGTGATGCGCGAATACTGGTAGGGCTTGAGGCCGAAGTGCACGACCAGCGGCACCAGGGCAACGCCGACGAGCAGCATCGAGAGGAGCCAGCGCTTCGGGATCCCCCCCACAAACATCATGCCGAGAACCACCGGCACCCAGACGATGCAGGAGCCCAGGTCCGGCTGGATGAGGATCAGGACCCAGGGAGGCCCGACGATCGCTCCGCAGCAGAGGATGCGGAGGAAGGGGGCCATCCCGCGCGACTGCTGCAGGAAAAATGCGAGGGTGAGGATGCCGGCGATGATCGCCAGCTGGGAGGGCTGGAAGCTCATCGGGCCGAGGTCGATCCAGCTGCGGGCCCCGTAGCGCTTCTCGCCAAAGACCATCACGGCGACGAGCCCGAGCATCCCGAGGACGTAGAGCGGGATCGCGCCGAAGCGCACCCACCGGTAGTCCACAAGCGAGACAACGAAGAACAGGGGCAGGGAGAGGAGGATCCAGATGATCTGCAGGTTCCAGAAGTTCTGCTCCCGCATCCACGTCGCGCTGTAGATCGCATAGACGCCGTAGGCCAGCAGCGCCATCATCAGCGCGAAGAGCAGCCAGTTCATTCGCAGAAAATTGCGGAGGATGGGATGCATCAGGCAAGCTGCGGCACCGCCGCGAGGAGGGATTTCGTGTAGTCGTCCTGCGGGTCGGCATAGATGGCTTCGGCCGGGGCGGACTCAACAATTTTGCCGCGGTGCATGACGAGGACGTGGTCGCTGATGTGCTCGACCACCGCGAGGTCGTGGGCGATGAACAGGTAGGCGATGCCGAGCTGCTCCTGGAGGTCCTGGAGAAGGTTGACGATCTGGGCCTGGACGCTCACGTCCAGCGCGCTGACCGGCTCGTCGCAGACGATGAACCGGGGCTCGACGGCCAGAGCCCGCGCAATCCCGATCCGCTGCCGCTGCCCCCCACTGAACTCGTGCGGGTAGCGGGCCATCATCTCGGGCTGCAGGTCGACCAGCCGCAGGAGTTCGGCCACGCGGTCCCGCCGGTCGCCGCGCGACATTTTTTTGAAATGGATCTCGAGCGACTCCGCCACGATCTCCTGGACCGTGAGGCGCGGGTTCAGCGAGCCGAAGGGGTCCTGGAAGATCATCTGCATCTCGCGCCGCAGCGGGCGGAACGCGCTCTCCCCCATCGGAAGAATCTCGCGCCCCCCGTAGGACACGCTCCCCGATGTCGCCGGGATCAGCTTCAAAATCGTGCGACCAACCGTCGTCTTCCCGCTCCCGCTCTCCCCGACCAGACCCACCGTCTGCCCCGCCTCCACCGAAAAACTCACCCCGTCCACGGCACGAATGTTCCCGGTCTTCCGGCGGAAGACCCCGCCATGCACAGGAAACCAGGTGTTGAGATCTTTGACCTCCAGAAGCGACATGCCAAAACCACTAGCCCACCAACGAAAACTTGTCACCCGTCAAACTCGCCCCCGCTGCCGGAAAGCGCACCTCCGTTCCCTGCAAATCGACAAACAGGCTCCACTCAGGCGTGGGAGCGGCATCTTGCCCATGCGAACAATCATCCAGCAAGCCATGGGCAGGATGCCCCTGCCACGGCTTGCAGCGATCGGGCCTGCGCCGGGCCCAGCGGATGGCGGAAGATCAGGATTGTCCCTCGATGCATCCGGTTGATAGGGTTGAGGGATCAGGGTGCCCTCAGACCAGTCCGGAGCGAATGGTTTTTCTGAATCCTCAGATTTACCAAAGGCGGCAGCTTGTCCGGATGGGGCGAGCTACGAGCTGCGGATTTCGGCAGGGTCGAAGGCGCGGTATTGGCAGGACGTGTGGGAGTATCGGGAGCTGCTCTTCACGCTGGCCGGGCGGGATCTCTCCGTGCGTTACAAGCAGACCGTGCTGGGGGTGGCATGGGCGGTGCTCCAGCCGCTGACGGCGGTGGCGCTGATGACGTTTGTTTTCGGGAAGCTGGTGGGTCTGAAGCCCGACCAGGGGACATCCTACGCGGCGATGGTGATGGCGGGGATGCTGCCGTGGCAGCTCTTTGCGAATGTTTTGACCTCCTGCGGGCAGAGCATGGTGAGCAATGCGAACCTGATCTCGAAGGTGTATTTTCCGAGGGTGGTCGTCCCGCTGGCCGCGCTGTCGGTGGCGCTGGTGGATTTTCTTGTGATGGCGGCGCTTTTTGTGCCGATCCTCCTGTGGCAGGGGGCATCGCTGGGTTGGGGCTGGCTGCTGCTGCCGCTGCTGACCCTGCTGGCAGCGTTGGCGGCGCTCGGTCCGGCGCTCCTGATCACGGCGCTGAACGTGAAGTATCGCGACTTCCGGTTCCTCGTGCCGTTCATGATCCAGATGGGCATGTATCTGTCTCCGGTTGCCTACAGCAGCTCGCTGGTGCGCGACAAGCTGGGGCCCGCAGCCGCCCACCTCTACGCGCTCAACCCGCTTGTCCCGGTGATCGACGGGTTCCGCTGGGCGCTCGGCTCGGGGAGCCCGCCCCCCTGGAGCGAGGTCGCGGTCTCCTGCGCGGTGGTGGCGGCCCTGCTGGGGGTCGGGCTGGCGTATTTCAGAAAGGTCGAGCGGCAGTTTGCGGACGTGGTGTAAAAGAACTGAGGCAAGAAAGCTTTGGCGAAAAGCCCGGCATTGCACCATACATATAAATTGCTAATTTTGGTGTATGAGAACCAATATCCAGCTCGATGAAAAGCTTGTGAAGCGCGGGATGGAAATTTCGCCTGTCTAAAAAAAACTGTGGGTGAAACTGGGTTCCGGTAATTTTCCAAGAGCATGATAAAGAGCGACTTCGCGAGCGTTTTCCGTGCGGAAGCCATAACTGCGTTTCAGCGTCAGTTTCACTTT
>Ga0247844_1002546_pt1 | contig 29528 bp, 23 predicted proteins | sample LaCtaG_FD_192421 | JGI IMG/M metagenome (GOLD analysis project Ga0247844, IMG submission 192421) | Freshwater microbial communities from meromictic Lake La Cruz, Castile-La Mancha, Spain - LaCruzMarch201714.5m_1 | ecosystem: Environmental > Aquatic > Freshwater > Lake | place: Spain: Castile-La...
TTTTTTCATCGTATTAATACAAAGGTCGTGCTCTATCATCCCGATAGCTATCGGGAGAGCTACTTTCGCATTGTGTTTTTGTTTGAACAATGAAAACTCTTTTTCATCATATTAATACAACGGTCATGCTCTATCATCCCGATAGCTATCGGGAGAGCTACTTTCGCATTGTGTTTTTGTTTGAACAATGAAAACTCTTTTTCATCATATTAATACAACGGTCGTGCTCTATCATCCCGATAGCTATCGGGAGAGCTACTTTCGCATTGTGTTTTTGTTTGATCAATGAAAACTTTTTTTCATCGTATTAATACAAAGGTCGTGCTCTATCATCCCGATAGCTATCGGAAGAGCTACTTTCGCATTGTGTTTTTGTTTGCAATTCAATTGTGAATTATGCAAAAGCTTTTCTCTCAAAGCGGCTGCAAAGATACGTTCATTTTTTGTAATTACGAAATTTTTCAGCCAGAAAAAATCAAAATTCCGACTACTTTATGCTAACATTATAGTATTTAGCAAATTAATATCGTCCATTTTGAATTTTGATCCTAATTCGATACATTTTTCAAAGACTAAAACTCATAATAAAAGCGAGAATGCCTAAAACATCTCGCTTTCATTGTTCCGATTCGACTAAACAAGGCTGACAAACAATTCGCCATCTATTTCTTTGAAGTTTACTTTACCTTCACGAGCCAACCAACCAAGAGCTAAATTCAAATCTTTCTCGGCCAATTTTGTGATTTTTTTAATGGCTTTTACATTTGTTTCGCCAGATTCTAATGCTGCCCAAATTAAGCCCGCACTAATTCCAATTCTTTCCAATAGCATAATGTTTAGTTTATTAAGTTGTTATATAGTAAACGTTTCACTCTGCAAAAGTACAAATTAAATATCGTATAACACAATGTCTAAATTAATTCTCGTTGTAAAATTTAAAGTGGTTGAGCTTATGTTGCTACTACAAACTCAGTGCAATTATATCCAACTATTTACTATACATTTCATCGATTTGCATTTTGTATTTTTGTTGAATTACAACTCTTCTCATTTTCAAAGTATTGGTCAATTCACCAGTTTCAATTGTAAAACCTTTTTTGATAATGGTAAAGCGTTTTATCATTTCATACTCCGACATTCCTTTTTGTGCCACTGCAATACGAGTTTTAAGCAAATCATAAATGGCTGGCAATTGTATCAATTCATCAATGTCATTATAAACGATATTCTGTTTTTTTGCAAAATCCTCCAATGCAGGTATTGAAGGTACAATAATGGCAGTAACGAAATTACGCTCGTCGCCAATGGTGGCAACTTGTTCAATATAAGTATCTAAACTTAATCGGGTCTCTATCTCTTGTGGCGCAATGTATTTTCCGTTTGATGTTTTAAACAAGTCTTTAATTCTATCAGTAAGTACAATAGCATTACCTTTCAGATAACCAGCATCTCCAGTTTTAAACCAGCCATCTTCGGTAAATGAAGCAGCATTGGCTTCAGGATTTCGGTAATATCCAGGAAAAATGGCTTTTCCCTTTAGCAGAATTTCATTTTCCTCACCAATTTTAATTTCTACACCTGGCATAACAGCACCTACGGTTCCAATTTCATATCCTTCGTATTCAAAGCAACTTACGGTCGCCGTACTTTCAGTGAGCCCATAACCATATACTATAGGCACGCCTATACTTCTGAAAAACAGAGTAATATCATCAGAAAGTTTTGCACCAGCTGTTGGTAAGATATTTGCATTCTCAATTCCAACTTTTTGTTTTACTTTAGAAAAAATCAGTTTATCGGCAATAAAATATTTTAGTTTCAAAAAAATGTCGGGTTTCTTGCCTAGTCGTAAGTTATCGACATTATAATTTTTGCCAACAGCCATTGCCCAAGCAACAACTCCAATCATAAGCGGTGAGAATTTAGACATATTCTCGTTGACGGCCGAATAAACTTTTTCCCAAAATCGTGGCACAGCACACATCAACGTTGGACGAACATCTTGAATGGTTTGTGTGATTTCCATTGGTCGCAAATTGATATAAATGGTAACACCATTAAAAATACACAAATAGCACCATGTACGTTCAAAAACATGAGATAAAGGAAGAAATGCAATGGATATATCTTTGTCGGACATGCTTGAAAGACGCAAAGTATTGATGCGCATGGCCTCTAGAAAGCAGCTATGCGGCAGCATTACGCCTTTAGGGTTGCCCGTAGTGCCCGAAGTGTATAATATGCAAGCTAAGTCGGTTTCTGTAGCTTCACTTTGTCGCCGTGCAACTTCAAGTTGTTTTGTAGACTTTTCGCCCAAAGCCAATAAATCATCGAAATATTGACTGTTCGTCGAAACTGAAATTATCACTTCTTTATCAAAAACAATTATTTTCTTTAGAAATTTAGACTTTTGCAGCACTTCCATTGCAATATTATATTGTTGTTGATCACCAACAAAAATGATTTCAATTTCGGCATCGTTGACAATAAATTCGACTTGTGAAACCGTGGAAGTTGCATACATTGGCACCATAACCGCTCGATTGGAGAACACTGCAAAGTCGACAATCAAATTTTCTGCCTTGTTTTGTGAAAACTGTGCTACTCGCTGTTGCTCAACAACTCCCAATTCCACAATGGCTTTTGCAATGGTAGCAACCTGATTTGCGAATTCGTTCCAGCTAATATTGCTCCATGGGTCAGTTAATTCTTTTCGTTGACACAAAGCGGTTCTATCACCGTATATTTTTGCTTTGGCAGAAATTAATTGGGCGAAATTTAGATTTTCCATGATACTTCTATTTTACGATTAACAAAATAAAGGCAAAGATAGAGATAATTGATGAGAAAGATGCACGAATCAACAACTTATGTGCATAAGTTAGGTGTATATGAAAGTTTATATTGTTATTCTTCAATAGAATAAATCAAAAACAGCATTAAGTGAACAACTGTTTTTCATCTCAGAAATAGAGTTGAATTCAAATTACCATTATAACACACGGATAAACTTTGATGAAACGAATTGAATGGAGGGCGATATTACTCTACTTCTGATGGGTCTTCAGTTGGCAGAGGGACTTCTGTCATTATCTCTTTCAAGAAATTCGGATTGGATTGAATCATTTGATCAGCTATACGAGAGGCATTTTGCTGTGATTCTTTTTTGCTGGCACCAGTGGCTTCGCAAACAATTTTTCCATTAATTGTAAGTTGCGATTTGAATAAATGCTTGTTGGCTTTACTTAAAATCTCATCCACCAAAACAAATTCTGATTGAATTCGATTCTTCTGACACCATTCTATCAATTTGGATTTAAAATTCACCTCATTTTCGGCTACCTTATCCAAATTCACAAAGCTATGAATCAACCTTTCTTCTACAAACTTTTTACATTGCTTGTAGCCATAATCCAAATATATGGCACCCATCAATGCTTCCAAAGCGTTGCCGTAAATATTATTATTGGTATGAGAATTGACGTATTTGGTGACAATAACGAGTTTATCCAATCCAATTTCCACGGCCAATTTGTTCAAGGAATCTCTTTTTACAATTTTGGAACGGGTATTGGTGAGAAAACCTTCGCGCTCCTCCTCGTATCGACGATACAGAATGTCGGTAACCACCGAATTGAGCACGGCATCGCCCAAGAACTCAAGACGCTCGTTACTCAAATTGTGACCACTTTCGGTTGGAATTGAGACTGATTTGTGCCGAACAGCCAATTGGTAGTAGGCTATTTTATCGGGATAAAACCCCAGCACTTTGTAGTATAAAAAATAAGGCTCTTTTCGAGCATTCGAAAGGAGCCTTATTTTTCGAAGGATAGTTTTAATCACGAAATTACTTTACGTATTTTTTTACAATAACACTCGCATTGTGACCACCAAAACCAAAAGTATTGGATAAAGCGGCATTCACAACTCGTTTTTGTGCCTTGTTAAAAGTAAAATTCAAATCATAATCTATTTCGGGGTCTTCATCTCCAGCTGTAAAGTTGATAGTAGGTGGAACAATGTCGTTCACTACCGATAATACAGCAAAAATTGCTTCAATAGCTCCAGCAGCACCTAAAAGGTGACCTGTCATGGATTTTGTAGAACTGATGTTAAGTTTGTATGCATGGTCACCAAAAACTTCCTTGATAGCTTTTGATTCAGAAATATCACCAACAGGAGTAGATGTTCCATGAACATTGATATAATCAATATCTTCAGGATTCATTCCAGCATCTTTCAATGCACGTTTCATAACCAGTTTCGCTCCAAGTCCTTCGGGATGTGTAGCCGTCAAGTGATAAGCATCAGCTGACATACCACCACCAACAACTTCGCAAAGAATATTTGCCCCACGTGCTATTGCATGATCTAATTCTTCAAGAATCAGACAAGCAGAGCCTTCACCCATCACAAAACCGTCGCGGCTTTTACTGAATGGACGAGAAGCAGCAGTTGGCTCATCGTTTAATGTTGATAATGCATTCATGGCATTAAAGCCACCCACTCCACCAGGCGTAATTGTTGCTTCGGCACCTCCTGCAACTATCATATTGGCTTTACCCATACGAATATGTGTAAATGCGTCAATAATGGCATTGGTTGATGAAGCACAAGCTGCACACGTGGAATAATTTGGACCATGAAAACCGTACTTAATAGAGATTTGACCTGCAGCAATATCGGAAATCATCTTTGGAATAAAAAACGGATTGAATTTTGGACCTTGTTCTATATTTGCATAATAGTATCCAATCTCTTCCTCAAAGGTTTTAATTCCACCAATTCCCGCTGCAAAAATCACACCTACTTCGTCTTTGTCAACTGTGTCTAAATTTACGCCACAGTTTTCTAATGCTTCATCCGCAGCGGCAATTGCATACTGCGAATATAAATCCAACTTGCGTGCTTCTTTGCGGTCGAAATACTTCGAAGGATCGAAATTTTTGACTTCACAGGCAAATTTTGTTTTGAATTTAGAAGTATCAAAATGAGAAATAGGTCCAGCTCCGCTTACACCATTTAGGACATTACCCCATGTTTCCATGACGTTAGATCCTAAAGGAGTAATGGCGCCTAAACCCGTTACTACTACTCTTTTCAATTCCATACTTAATAGTTAGGGAGTAAAATTATTTTTGTAAGGCTTCGATATGTGCGATTGCTTCGCCAACAGTGGTAATCTTTTCTGCTTGTTCATCTGGAATAGAAATGCCGAATTCTTTTTCGAATTCCATGATCAATTCTACTGTGTCCAATGAATCAGCTCCTAGGTCGTTGGTAAAACTTGCTGCAGCTACTACATCTGCTTCTTCTACGCCTAATTTGTCTACGATAATAGCCTTTACTTTTGCTTCAACTTCTGACATAATTTTTGTTTTTAAGTTTGTAAATAAAAATACTTTATTAATTTTGCGGTGCAAAGGAAAGGAATTTTCTCGACATAACCTCGTAATTGTTGGAAAAAATGCACTTTATTGCACAAATAAACTCATATTGAGCAATATTAAACTTGTTATCATGCCACTAAAAATAGCTCTCTTTGCTTCCGGATCAGGCTCTAATGCTGAAAACATCGTAAATTTCTTTGCAAAAAGCCCTGATTTTGAATTTCCATTGATACTTTCCAATAAGAAAGATGCTTTTGTACACGAAAGAGCTAAAAAATTGCAAATTCCATCCTATACTTTTTCGCGAGAAGAGTTTTTAACGGGCAAAGAAATAATTGATTTATTAAATAATCACAAAATTGACTGTATCGTTTTGGCTGGATTTCTTCTCAAAATTCCAGAAGGATTAATTGAAGCATTTCCGAATAAAATCATCAATATCCACCCAGCACTGCTACCCAAATTTGGAGGCAAGGGAATGTATGGATCACGCGTTCACGAAGCCGTTGCTGAGGCGGGCGAAACTGAATCGGGCATTACTATCCATTATGTAAACAGCAACTACGATGAAGGAAGCATTATTTTTCAGGCAAAGTGTCCTGTGCTGCCAACCGATACACCCGATATGATTGCAGAAAAAGTGCATGCATTAGAATATGAGCATTTTCCGAAAGTGATTAGAGATATATGGGGACTTGACCACAAGGAAAGTTGATCTGTCTTCGTAAAAAAGATTCGAATTACAAAAATAACCGACATCTCAGCCAAAGCTTTGAAGTCGGTTATTTTTTTTGCTGGTTTAAAAATACTTGTTTGTATTTATTCTCCCAAAGTCTCTTCTTTTATCAAAAAGCAAATGTATCAAGAAACTATTTAACTAAAAAAGAAGATATTACAATTCAAAAATTAGTAATCTTAGGTATTAAGTGTTTTGCATTTATGTATTAATAAAAGTGGTGATTACGATAAAAACTATTACATAAAGCAATCCTATTAACACTGAAGTTTCGAGTAATTCTAAGAAATACAACTCATCTCTAGTCTTTTCCATGATATTAGCGAATTATTAAAGTGATAGAACAATTATCATTGGATGTAACGCCATTGGCGATATAAGTACCTTTAGGAACATCGGTAGCAATCAAGGTTTTGCCATCAGCATTAAATTTGTGTATTTTAACCATACGGCCAGTTTTCGCATTATAAAGCTTCAAATCACCTTTCTGTTTAGATCCATTTTCTACCACAATTGTTTTATTGTCATTATAAATTTTAATTTTTTTGTTGTGGTCTTTTTTATCTTTATCATCTGATTTTGAATCTTTGTCTTTTTTATCCTTCTTGTCATTTGAAGTAACTACTGGAACTACAACAGGATCTACAACAGGAACAACTACTGGATCAACAACGGGAACTACTACTGGATCTACAACAGGCAGCACTGGATCTACAACTACAACTATTGGGTCTACAACTGGAACAACTACTGGGTCTACAACCGGAACTACAACAACAGGAGTTGGGTCACTAGTAACAATTTTGAATCTTTTTACAGCAACAGCGGAAGGTTCAGCGGTGAAAGTATATTGAGTACCCGTGGTATAAATATCAATCACTTTATTGGCTACAGAATCAATCAAAAAAAGTTGTTGATATTGATCTTCCAATGATTGGTTATTGAATGTCATGGTGTATTCAGTATCTACACCTGGTTTAAAAGCAAGATAAGTGTTGTTGAAATCTGGAATTGCATCTATTTGAAAATTGCCAGCTGGTTCTGCTGCATAAAGTTGAACAGAAGCACTAGAAGCAATCATTTTGTAACCATCCCATCCGTTATCAAATCCATTGGTACAGATTGGGATAGACACCAACCACATTTGATCAAATGATTGAGCGCCTTTTAGAACAATGTAAGTGTTAATTACCGCGAAACTGTGTTGCATTACTAAGAAACTGCCTAACACTACCAATAACGATTTTAAAGTTGAAGTCTTCATAATACTGAGTTTTTAATGTGAATGAATATGATTGTTGAATAAGTAGAATAATTGTTATGATTAATCTTGCAACAAACATAAAAAAAATATCCTATAGTGTTGATATCTAGTGTAATGTAGCATACAGTTTTATTACAGTAGTAATTATTATTACATTCCAGCTGCGAATACATTATTTAATAGTTTGTTTGGAGCATTTAAATATGATTTAAGAGCTCATAACTATCTCATAATAAATAAAAATATGTAAACTTCACAGAGTAAAGAACCAATTTATGTGATTCGGGTGTAGTATAATTTGCAAAATAGCATTAATAAATATCGTTTTGTAAGAAAAAATAATTTTAAATTACAAATTCAAAACATCAAACCGAAGAATAAACTTGGTATAAATCGTCAAATATATTTGCATTTTTTATCATTAAAGTGAATGTTTTTAGCATTTATTCAATATAAAACAGCATAAAACAGTACTTTGATAGTGTTTGATAACACCCGATTTGATCAAAAAAAAAAGTGGACGGAATAAATACTACTTAATATAATGGTCAATCTGTTATTAAAGCAAAGAGGCGAAAAAAAAAGGCGAAAAACACTTTTAATGGAGGATAAAAACAGTAAAAATATCGATACATTTAATATCTAAAAGACACAAAACAAATCATCAATAATAAACTGAGAAAACACAAAAAATAAAGAGTTTGCACTTAAAACAAACATTCTACCATCTGATATTCTGTGCATTAGAGATGGGCACAAGACTACATACGGAAATACTGGAGAATTTAAACTAGATAATACGTTTGGCTGACGTTAAAATACGGCCAATTGAATACTTAGAAATGCGAGTGAATCGTATAGGGCAGATGCTTCAAATGTATTTACACGGTGTTCTATTTTTAACCCCCGAAAGTTGACATAAATAATAATTTCTAAACAGTGGATAATGAGCTATTTGATATAAGGTGTCAAATAAAATGTTTCAAATAACTCCGAAACTACTTTGGACTCTTTTCGACGAACAACTGCTCACATGATTTTTTTTAAGTTGACCTTAATCTTTTACTCATTTATTTTGTTCTATTTGTAACTCATTAAAGTGAGCTCATTAAAACCAGATAATAAATTGCGCTCATAATCACTCTCGTTAAATTAAAGCAGTCTGAGAAACGTTTGAAAGTTATATTAAATTGAAGTCATGAAGACAAAGGTTTGATTTAATGAGCAATAAAAGTATAATTATCATTTAGCATACATCTAATTAGCAGTACTGGTTAAGTACAACTTCATTTTTCATCAATATCCATTTTAGAATTCTCAAATTCCATTTAATTTTTATACCTGCTTAATCGACCTTTATACTGATAAAAAATAACTTTAGAGCCTTTAAATGTCATTTCAGAGCACAATATTGCTGTTTTAGTATGAGTACTTAGTAATTGCAGCATTATTTTTTGTAATTTTGCAGAAAATATTAGACTATAATTTGCAATGCACGAATTATTTTAAACAATTAGATTCGAACACATTATAGCTATTCCAACAATATAAAACTAAAAGAATGGAACAAAAAAGAGGTCTATCAAATGCTGAAATTGTGAAAGTAATTTCTGCAGATAGAGAACGTACCAACATATTAAGAAAATCAGAACAGATGACAATCGCTTTTTTGGTAAAATATATGCCGAAATGGATAAGTCCTAATATACTCACTGGTATCGGTTTTTTTGGTAACTTTCTTACTTTTATAAGTTTCATATTGGCCACATATATCAATAGATATTTCCTCATCCTAGGCGTATTAGGCTATGCAATCAATTGGTTTGGCGATTCGCTAGACGGAAGAATAGCCTACTACAGACAAAAACCAAGAAAATGGTATGGATTCGCACTTGACATAACCATTGATTGGCTCGGAATACTGCTAATGGGATTGGGTTTTGTGGTTTATGTTGATGGTCCTTGGGAAATTGTTGGTTTTGCATTCGTAGTAATGTACGGTTGGGAAATAATTACAACCTTGCTCAGATATAAAATTACAGGTAAATACTCCATTGATTCTGGAGCATTTGGCCCTACAGAAATTAGAATCTTTCTTGCTTTTATTTTAGCTCTTGAAGTTGTTTTTATTGGTTCTATTCAATACATTGCAGCCATTGCATCTTTGATTTTGTTTATTATAAATATCATTGACACAAATAAATTATTAAAACTGGCAGATGAATTTGACATTACTGAAAGAGAGAAAGCTAGTAACAAATAGTTTACTTGCAAAATTAATCGTATTTTTAAAGGCACAAGTATCAGCATTTGTAGGTGGAATAACGGATTACTCAATCATGATATTCTTTACCGAGGTTTTTCACGTGCATTATACTATTTCTATTGTAATTGGAGGTATAATTGGTGCTGTGGTCAACTTCAGCCTCAATAATAAATGGACTTTTCATTCTAATGATATTCCATACAAAAATTCAATGCGTGCGCAATTACTGAGATTTATTTTGGTGGCATTGAATAGCATATTTTTAAAATCTATGGGAACTTATGCTATCACTACATATTTAATAATTGATTATAAGATAAGCAGATTAATTACCGACCTCATTGTTTCTATTGGAATTAACTACACATTACAGCGTTATTGGGTTTTCAAAAAAGCTTGATTTGCATTTATTCAAAACTTAATTTAGCACAACAAGTCGTACTCATTTACAATAACATATATATATGTCGTTGATGATGAATATGTCTATTTAGTTTTCAAATATCAATAAAAAAACATTGACCTACACCAATTTACAGTGAAAATCAAAGTTTGTATTTTCGACACTTCAAAAATGAATATAAAAACATTCTTTCTCTCAATCATTCTTATTTCACTTCCTTTTCTGGTTTTTTCCGAACCAGCAAATGTTGAGATTATTAAGGGAAAAGTGATTGACACAGAAAACAACGAACCGCTTGCATACGCCTCTATACAAATAATCGAAACTGGATTTAAAACAAGGACAGATGCTTCTGGAGAATTTAAAATTAGCTTAAAATACTTTTCTCTTTCTAAAAACAAGGCGAAAGTATCGTGTGTAGGTTATAAAACCGAGACGGTTTCAATATCGAAAACCGATGTAGTGACAACAATAAAATTAGGCCGTCAAACGCAAAATTTGCAGGAAATTGTTGTGAAAAAGCAAAAGTACCAAAACAAGAAAAATCCAGCGGTGGAATTAATTGAAAAGGTAATTGAGAATAAAAAAAACAACCGTAAAGAGGCGTTAGACTATTACGAGAATGAAAAATACGAGAAAATTCAGTTTGCACTCAACCATGTAACACCCGAATTACAGAAAAAGAAAATCTTCAAGAATTTTCAGTTTGTATTCGAAAACATCGATTCGCTAAAGAATAACGGTGACAAAATTCTGCCCGTATATTTAAAAGAGAACCTTTCTGATGTCTATTTTCAGCGTTCACCTCGCAAACTGAAAGAGATAGAGAAAGCCCACAAGGCGGTTTCGTTTGCTGGATTCGACAACAAAGGCATTGAGGACAACATCAAATACTTGTATCAGGACATAGATATTTATAACAATAACATTTCATTTTTGTCCAATCAGTTTTTGAGTCCTATTGCTGGGTCGGCTCCCACTTTTTATCGATATTACATAATGGACACCATACAGTCCGGTGCCGACAAGTACGTAAAAATGTACTTTGGGGCACGCAACAAGGAAGACTTGCTTTTTCAGGGAAATCTGTACATCATGCTCGACGGTAGTTATGCGATTAGAAAAGTAGAATTGACAATAAGTAAGGACATCAATATCAACTGGATAACGGATATCAAGGTTGCACAGGAATTTAAAAAAGTGGATGACAAGGGTTGGATGTTGTCATCTGATCAAATATCAATGAATTTTGGACTGAGTAAAAAAGCCAGAGGTATTTTCGGACAGAAAATCGTTTCTTATTCCAACTTCAGCTTGACACCATCACTCAAAGGCGACAGCGTAATAAACGGGGCTAGGTTTCGTATTGCTGAAATTCCGGTCAAAAGAAGTGAAGACTACTGGGACGCACATCGGCATGAGCAACTGACCAAGTCGGAAGCGGGTACCTATATTGCCATGGACAGCGTTCAGAATGTGTCGGCATTTAAAAGGGCAATGGATGTAGCCTCCATCGTTTTGTTTGGGTACAAAGATTTTGGGAAGTTCGAAATTGGACCCATCAGCACTTTTTATATGTATAATCCTATTGAAGGTTCTCGATTGAGGTTTGGTGGTAGAACTACCAATAAATTTAGCCCAAAAATCAACCTTGAAACATATGCTGCTTATGGTTTTACTGACCAGAGAATGAAATATTATCTTGGTGGAACCTGGTCATTTACCAATAAAGGCTTTCAGGTATTCCCTGTTAAAACGCTGAAGATGAGCTATCAGAACGAAACGCAATTACCGGGGCAACAAATGCAGTTTTTGATGGAGGATAATTTTTTACTATCGTTAAAAAGAGGTGTAAACGACAAGATTTTCTACAACAAAACGTTTAAAATAGAACATCTGAACGAGTTCCAGAATCATTTTTCTTATACGCTCGGTTATAGGTATACAAATATGGCTCCGGGTGGAAGTCTTGTATATAACTTCACTAATTATGCCTCGAGGATAAACGATGTTAAAAGTCTGGACGTGTCGGAATTAAATCTGAACCTCCGTTATGCGCCACACGAAAGCTTTTATCAAGGTAAAACATTCAGGGTACCTAATTACAGTCGATTCCCTGTTTTTGAGTTGCGATACAACCTTGGAACCAAAGTGCTGGGGAGCGATTACGATTATCAAACACTGCGATTGAATATCCGCAAACGGTTTTATATGTCGATATTTGGATATTCGGATATGGTGTGGGAGGCTGGCAAGATTTTTGGCAAAGTACCTTTTCCGTTGCTGAATATACCGCAAGCCAACCAGACATATTCGTATCAAATAGAGTCGTATAACATGATGAATTTTCTGGAATTTGTGACCGACCAATATACTTCGCTGATGATAGACCACAACTTCAACGGATTATTCTTCAACAAACTTCCACTTACGAAGCATTTAAACATCAAGGAAATAGTGAGTTGTAAAGTATTGTACGGTAATTTGACCAAGAACAACGATCCGGCGGAGCAAAGTGATTTATTCAAATTGCCAGTAACGGTTAATGGAACAAAAATCACGTACACCCTTGGCAATGTTCCATACATCGAAGGCAGTGTGGGCGTGGGCAATATATTCAAGATTTTCAGAATAGATTTGGTTCGACGATTTACCTATCTGGACAACCCCAATGTGTCGAAATACGGTGTGAGAATGCGGTTTAGACTGGATTTTTAATTGAGAATACGATTTATTTGCATCCTAACTTTTTAAGCCAATGGCGAAGCTAAAACCTTCGCCATTGGCTTTTCATTTTGAAATTTTCTAATTAAACCTTATCATCTCCATTTCATTTATTCTCAAAATTATCCATTTCGGAATCTAATATTGTCAGTTCAGAATCTTTTTGAGGAAGACATCATGATTTTCGATATAATTTTGCAGCATAATTGGAATTTGATTCCCTGGTTCGTTTGTGAATTAGAGCAATGAAAAATTCCTTTACTTTCAAATCACTTTCATGTTTACTTCTATTTTTCAATGATGTCTTTAAAATCCAATAAAATAATAATTTGCTTCATAGTATCACTACTTTTTGGCACAGCAACAACAAATGCACAATTGCTAAAAGATTCAACTGCGTTGAACCTCATCAAAAAAAATATCGATTGCATCTACAACCAACAGTTTGATGAGGCACAAGTGATGTATTCAAAAATCCAGAAGTCGCGTCCCGGGCATCCTGTTTTGTACCTACTCAGAGGACTTCAAACCTACTGGAAGAATTATCCAATGCTGGCTGAAACTCCTGCCAGTAGATCTTTCGAAAAAGATTTGCGTCAATGTATACAGTTATCGAAAAAGAATAACAATCCCAAATATGAGGCTGAGTATTTGATGTATAATCTTTGCGCCAGAGGAATGTTGTTGAAGTATTATCAAGAAAATGGTCTTTCGATGGATGTAATTCCGCTGGCTTCAAGCACCTACGATTATCTGAGTAAGTCCTTTAAATTCACCAATGAAAGTGCCGATTTATATTATTTCACCGGCACTTATAATTATTATCGCGAAGCTTATCCCAACACCTACCCTATCTACAAATCACTGGTTTTTCTGTTTCCACATGGCAATATGAAAACAGGACTGAAGGAAATGCAGAATGCTGCCACAAATGCAGTGGTGTTGCGGGCGGAATCATATTTTCTGCTGACAAGTATTTATTTAAGCTTCGAGAATAATTACGCACTTGCCATCAAATACAGTAAATCCCTGCACGACATTTATCCAAATAACGACTTATACATGGCCACCTATATTAAAAACCTGCTGCTGGTAAAGCAATATAATGATGCCGAAAAACACATCAACGCTTCATTGAAAGTGGTAGATAATAAACACTTCCAGGCACAACTTCTCATATTTAAAGGTATAATTCAGGAGAAAAAGTATCACGACAATAACCTGGCAAAACAATATTATTCATTGGGCGTGAGCAGAATTTCGGGATTTGGGGAGTATGGCAGTGAATATCTATCTTATGCCTATTTTGGATTGAGCCGTATCAGTGATGTCAAAAGTGAAGCCAGCACAGGAAAACAGTACCGCGAGAAAGCTTTGAAGTTGGCCGTTTTCAAGAATGTCAATTTTGATAGATCGTAAGTGGTGATTATGTATTGAATCTAACAAGAAACCCCTCCGCTACGCTCGTCCCCTTAAAAAGGGGACATCTGCGAAGCAAGAAGGATTTTGCAAGTAATAAACCTTGGTGCAGAAAAACCGTTGGCACACAATTACAAGAAAAATAAAATAATCAATACTAACCTAATCTTCCCTTTTGGAAGTGGAACATCCCGATTTATCGGGAGGAAGTACCCGAAGGGGGAAGGGTTTCTTTATATTTATTCATCAATTAAAAAAACTTCCGCTCTATATGTTTTAATATGTAAGGCGGGAGCCTGAGCCGAACTTAATGACCTACGAACTACGCTACGAACACTGAGTAATACCCGTATTTATTAATCAAACATTACTAAAAAGAAATCGGCTGAAATTCTTCAATAAAGAATTTCAGCCGATTTAGTTTAATATAGAAAGCAGAATTTTAATTCTATACACAACATAGGTTGATACCATATACCAAAATACAAAACCAAGAACTACGCTATGACGAACTGAGATTTTATATTATCAATACTCCAGGAATAATACGAAGAATAAATGCAATATCATTTTCCAAAGTGAAGATAATCACCATTTTTTTATAATTCAATCTACGCACAAATAAACCATATTTCAAAAAGGATTTGTGATTTTGTATTGGATAAGAATCTGCTGAATGTGAAAGCAAATCAATGGATGAAAATAATCCGAGAATATAACTTTTTGCAGTCAAAGGTGCTTTAAAATTTAGTTCAATGAAATCAAATAAATCTTGAATATCTTTATTTGTTTCTTCTGAAAGAATGATTCTAAATTCATTCATACTTCATCAAAATTGACACCGTAACGTTTTTTAAATTCAATTTTTACATTTTCTTTAAACTCATCATAACTATATGTACGACTTGTAGATCCTTCAATTTCAGTCGCATTAGGATAATTCAATTTTACTACCTTGCGATGTCTTTCTAGTTCTCGCACTATGCGTCTTCCTGTTGGACTTTCAACGTTAATTTCAGCAGTTACTATCATAATTTTATACTTTAAGTTTACGATGCAAATATACCAACAACTTTCGATATTCATACCAAAACGACATGATTAATCTTCTGGAAAATACTTTCGGCTGAAATTCATTTCTGAAATTCAGCCGAATAGCTTTTTAATATTGAAAGTATCTTTCCTTCCCACACGACTCAGGCAGGAGCCTGAGCCGAACTTAATGACCTACGAACTACGCTACGAACATCTGAGGCACGCTGACAGGTCTTAGCTGCAAAATCTGTCAGCGTGCTTGCACCTGACAGCGTTTTATGGACGAGCAAAAAAGACCTACGACCTACGGAGTCTGCTTGCCATTAAGACCGGATTGAATCCCGATTGCTATCGCGGACCGAAGAATACAAAAGTTGGGATTCGAAATAAATCCCAACAACGCACCGCCCAACTTTTGAACATCTAATGAATTATATATCCGAGTGGACGGGGGTTTTAAAGTAATTATTCACTAATTCTTATGCCATCTCTTAATGTAATAAGTCCAATATGGTTTCCATTAGCTAATATTGGGTTTTCATTATTATACAATAGCTTTTTTAATGGTTCATTTGAAGCCTCTGAGAATGGGTTAGTAAACCTCATTTCGCATGTTGGTAATTTTAAGAAACAATTTTCAATACTTGGTTTTCCAAATCTATAAATATAAAAAGCTACGGCATCGCCTTCAGCCAAGAAATCAATATTTATACTTCTTTCTAATTTTAAGTTGTCTGGATTTTTTGCTTCGAATTCAGTTTTTAAACTTATGTCTATAGCCTTCCCTCCACCATACCTGTTTTTGATAATTACAAAAACACTTGCGCCATCCTGATTGTCTATATACTCAGCATCAGTAGAACTTCTTATTTCAATATTTTTAATTCCTGTAAACATACTTGAAACTGGTTTCTCATTACTAATGAAAAGCTCGCATAAAATTTCAGGTCTATTCATTGCTTTCTGTGAATTTATTGACGTTTCAGCCATATTTCTAGTTACAAGAACAAGCCATAATGTTATAACAATGTAAAAAAGACCAGCCAAGTCTTTTAAGTCATTCCTAAAAAGTGTTATAGTATATTCTGTTGTCGTTAAACCTAGTTTTTCAGCAAACAACCACAAAGATAGAACTATAATAAACACTAATCCTGATAGATAAAGTGGTATATTGTTTTTCATCTTCATAATTCTTCTTCTTTAGACCAATTATCTTCCAATTTTTCCCATTCGCTTTTTATAAGCTGTATTTGATTTTTTAATAAATCCGCATATTCATCTGCCTCATTTTGATTATAGAAACCATAAGAATCTAGATTGTTTATTTGCACTATTCTTGTAGGAATATCTTTTCCATTTGAATATTTGATTTGTAATAATGGAAATCCAAATTTCGAGGATTTTTCTTTGTCAGTTTCTGTTAATTCAATTAATTCTGCTTTAACGTAATATCGACCTCCTATTAGGCTTCTTCTAATAATAAATTTCATGTCTTTTCTTTTTAAATTGTTAGTTTGATTCTTTTTTTTGCTATTTTAATATGTGTGACTGATTTTTTTTTCGGCTTGCTGCCAACGATCGTGTATGTGCGGATAAATTCCAGAATGTACTACGGCACCTCACATACTCCTCAATATAGTGGGTATGTGCTGGTCTACAACACAGACATCCTTTTTAATATCTGGTTTTTTTGAAATATATAAATACGGGTATCACCCCCTCAGGCAACACCCGCATATAAAAACTAAAATTTAAACCTCTTCAGTCACAGGAGTAGCTTTTGGGCTGCGTTTGAAGATGACCATTGAGGCGGCTTTGTATTTTTGGTAGAACTCGGGCGACTTGCGTTGGAATTGGGTGGCGAGGCGGTCGAGGGTGTTTTTCTTGAGGTCGGCGGCTTCGGTGAGCAGGTCGGCTATTTGTTGGGTGTAGCCGGTGCGGTTGATGATGGCGCTGCGGGTGTTTGATTTTCCGGCTTTCAGTTGGGCATAATCGCTGTTCAATTCTGCTACTTCGGCGGCGGTGATGCCTTCCAGGGCTAACTCTTCGGGTGCAATTTTACTTGCTTCTTCCAGCACTATGGCGCAGGCGTCGAGCAAATCGGACAGCGACATTCTGTTCACCGTCCACTCTTTGTAGTTTACTTTTGCGGCCAGGGTTTTGTTGTTGGTAAAAATGGCATACGAATGTATGGCGCCCGATACATCTACCAGTTGGTGTATCACTTCATCCACTAATGCGTTTTTGTCTTCTGTCACACCGGTAATGTCCTTGGCTTGCTGAGCGCTGAAGTCATCAATGTTATTGACAACAATTTTGAAAGTGGCAAAAGTGGTTGCGAATCTTGGCACCAATGTAATGGCTTCTGGATACTCTTCTCCTACTTTTACAATTAAATCGAAAGAATTTTTGCTTGCTTTTTGATAATCGTTCATGATTTTTTATTTAAGTTGAAATTATTCGGTAAATCTACAATATTATTTTAGATAATAACGATGAATCGTCATTATTTTTTAAATAAATTTATTTAGGATAAATGTTGATATATTCTTTCAGTTTATTTTTTTGTGGTCAGAATGAGTAAATGTGTTGCGTCTTATGCTTAAAACACCTAACCTGCTCTGCGTAAACCAAAATGAGCTGTGCGTATAGTGAAATGTCCTGCGCGTTAATTGAATTTACCTGTGCGTAATATAAAATGGCCTGTGTGTTAATTGAATTGGTCTCTGCGTAATGTAAAATGGCCTGTGCGTTAATTGAATTGGGCTGTGCGTAATGTAAAACGGTCTTCGCGTAATGTCAATTAGGCTTCGCGTAAAGTGAAATGGTCTCCGCGTAATGTAAAGTGGTCTGTGCGTAATGTTGAGCGGTCTTAGCGTTAAATTAAGTGGGTTTTGCGCTAGTGAAAGTCATTTTGCCACAATCTAATTTTATTGGAACTAAGGCATTTGAAACAAAAAAAAACAGCCCAACCTAATTTTCATTAAGCTGGGCTGGTTTTGCAAAATTGATTTTGAATGAAATATTATTATTGAACGCCGCCGCCCAATGCTTTGTAGAGACTTACGCTTTGGGTAAGCTGATCGAGCTTATCGTTAATCTGGCTGAGCTGTGCCGAAAGTAGGTTTTGTTGCGCTGTGAGTACTTCGGTATAGTTGGCCTCGCCGGCTTTGAGCAATTCCTGCGTGTAGTCCACCGCTTTGGTGAGCGACTCCACTTGCTTGTTTCGCCACTCGTTTTTATTTACCAACGATTTGTAGCTATACAATATGTCCGACACTTCTTGCCCTGCCACCAATATGGTATTGGAAAACGTAAGCAATGCCTCTTGTTGTTGCGCTTTGGTAATTTTGAGGTTGCCTTTTAGCTGTCCTCTCGAAAAGATAGGCTGCGTAAGGCCGGCAATTATTTCGGCAGCCAGATTGGCGGGCGAAAAGAAATTGGAAACCCCGCCGGCAGCAAAGCCAAGCGAAAGTGTGTTGATGCTAAACGATGGATAAAAAGCCGCTTTGGCAGCATCGGTCAGCGCGTAAGCCGACTGCAATGAAAGCTCGGCTTGTTTCACATCCGGACGATTGGCCAAGGTGCTCACCGACACATTACCGTTCATGGTGGCAGGAATGTTCTGGTCGTTGATAGACCCACGCTCAATGGCTCCAGGCGCACGACCAATGAGTACGCAAATGGCGTTTTCCTGTTGGCGCATTCTGCTTTGGAGGTCAAAAACCGAGAGCTGCGTGTTGTAAAGCAATGCTTTGCTTTGTTCCACAGCCGCCGCCGTAAGTTGCCCTGCATCCTTTAAAGCTTGTAATGTTTCGGTGCTTTTTTGCAACAACACGATGGTTTCTTTGGTGGTGCGCAACTGTTCGTCCAACGCCATTAGGCTATAATAACTCTTGGCAATGGAAGAAATAAGCGTTGTTTGAATCAGCTTTTTGTATTCGAGCGTATTCAGGTAGGCAGCGTATTTGGATTTGGTTTGGCTGTTGAGCTTTCCCCACAAGTCGGCTTCCCAACTGGCGGTAAGTCCCAGCGAATTGATGTTGGAAGTGTATCCAAACACATCCGTACCTCTGTTGCCGGAGCTCATGCGCATGTAATCAACCCGAGCTGCAGCACCCAACGTGGGCAAAAAGGCCGATTTGGACATATACAAACTGGCTTCGGATTGCTGAATGCGCGTCATGGCCACCTGCATATTGTAACCACGGTCAAGTCCTTCGGCAATAATTGTCTGAAGTTTGGCATCGGGGAAATAAGTCCGCCAAGGGATATTGGCCAGCGAGGTAGTGTCGGTGCTACTTTCAACGGCATCGCGCACTATGTTTTTTGTATCGGGCTGCACTTCGGCAAGTTCCTTATAGTTGCGACACGACACGAACCCAACGGCAATAATGATGGCCATCAAAATTCGCATGTTTCTATTTTTGTGTTTTATATTCATATCCATGTTTTTATCTTTTTGCTTTATGGCACCAGAAATCAAAAATGTTTTCTGGTGCCAATAAACATAGGTTTATTTTTCGTGATGTTCGTCGAGGGTTACAATTTTGGTTTTGCTGAAATGCTCGTGCAAATTTTGGAATATGATAAAGAGCGACGGAATAACCAATATCCCGAACACAGTACCGAATAACATACCTCCCACGGCACTGATCCCGATGGGGTCAACTATTTCCACTCTAATTCTTTTAATTTCAATTAGTTATTTTAATTGGTATAAAAAGAAGTAATGATTTAGTAACGAATAAAAAGTCTTGCTTTGTCATGCGTAGACAACGTTTTGTCTGCTTAACTTTCAGGTTCAAAAATACACAATTATTTTGACATACGCAAGTATCATATTACTAAATATTTATACATTGTGCAAGGTGCAAGTTTCTATATAGAAACACTTGCACCTTGCACTAATAATAATAGCACTAATAATAATAATAACCTGTAGTGCATTTGTAAAATAGTAATAAAAAAAGTTGTTCATGTCGGATAAAATCCGTATATTTATCTGACTACCAATCACATAAATATCATGAACAACTTCATAACAAAGTACGAGAAATTTCTCGAGATATTAAAGCAATTTGAAACAAAAAGTAACTTTCTGAATCAAATTCGTTGTACACGTTTAAGCGATATTGAATTAATCGCGTTAGATTTAACGGCAGAATCTTTAAGTGTTGATTCTGAATATCAATTATTTAGAATTCTGCCAAGTTCGCTAAGTTCAAAAATTGAACGTAGTGTATATAATCGTCGGAGACGAAAATTATTTTTTGTAAAAGAGCGAATCCGCAAAGCGTTAGCGGAAAAGTTGACTAATAATGAAAATTATTTCCTGACTTTGACACTTGGGTGGCGCAAGCTAATTTTATGCCCTGAGAATTGCATAAATGGTATAAAAACTATTTTTTACTTTCAAATATTCAATTCTCACGAACTCAACTTCAATTTGGGTGGCGCATTGTCGAAGTCAGGAGTAACTTTCTGAATCAAATTCGTTGTACACGTTTAAGCGATATTGAATTAATCGCGTTAGATTTAACGGCAGAATCTTTAAGTGTTGATTCTGAATATCAATTATTTAGAATTCTGCCAAGTTCGCTAAGTTCAAAAATTGAACGTAGTGTATATAATCGTCGGAGACGAAAATTATTTTTTGTAAAAGAGCGAATCCGCAAAGCGTTAGCGGAAAAGTTGACTAATAATGAAAATTATTTTATCGTTGACAGTATGCCATTGGAAATTTGCAAATTGAGCCGTTCAACAAGAACTACCATTTGCAAGGAAGACTTTTTGACAAGTCCATCCAAAAGTTATTTTGCTAGTCAAAAGTTGCATTTTTATGGATACAAATTACATGCTGTATGTAGCTCTACAGGCGTATTTACAAATTTTGAACTAACGCAAGCTGCGGTACATGACATTCATTTTTTGAAAAATATAAAAAACAACTTTTCTTCTTGTGTTTTGATTGGCGATAAGGGTTATCTGAGTGCTGAATATCAACTTGACTTGTTTACTTCGAACCAAATAAAGTTAGAAGTACCAATGAGAGTTAATCAACATGATTATGAAAAGCAACCTTACCTATTCAGAAAAACAAGAAAACGTATTGAAAAGCTCTTTTCTCAACTTTGTGACCAATTTATGATTCATCGAAACTACGCTAAGTCTTTTGACGGTTATAAAAATAGAATTTTATCGAAAATTACCGCTTTAACGGTTATTCAAATGATAAACAAATTATTAAATAGAAATATAAACAACTTAAAATCACTTGTAGTCTAAATGCACTACGGGTTAATAACTATATGTTGTTTTTTTAATCGTTACTTATATGCAGTTTAGAAATTATATTTTTTCAAATTTTTTGAATTGGCAATAGCAATATCATTTAATTATTCAAAATATTACACAGATGATTTATACGGTTAAGCATTATCAAAAAAAATCCACATATTTCAAAATTATTTGAACATAGTACCTTTGTGATGTAGTATAATTTTGCATACACTATAATTTTGTTGATGTAGAATATATATATGTCCAAAATTTTAAACTTAAAAAATAGTTTGAATATCAAATTCATAGTATGGTAAGAAAAATTTTATTCATTGCAATTGTTTTTTGCAGTTCCTGTTTTGTTTCTGGCAAAAACTATATTCAAATGGCCAATTCAGAAATGAAACGCAATCCTGAAAGTTGGATGCCTGATTTTCGGAAAACTTTGAAGTGGGATTATACTCATGGATTGGAATTACAAGCCTTTTGGCAGGTGTACGAAAAAACAGGTAATTTAATCTACTTAGATTATGTTAAAAGTTTTTTTTGATACGATTATTGATTCGAAAGGAAGCATCCGCACCTATAATTTATCAAATTACAATATTGATCATGTTACACCTGGTAAAGTTTTGATGAATTTGTATAAAAAAACAGGTAATCAAAAGTACCTGACTGCTATACAAACACTCCGGAATCAGATGAAAAGTCACCCGAGAACTTCAGAAGGTGGATTTTGGCACAAAAAGGTTTATCCGCATCAGATGTGGCTCGATGGTCTGTATATGGCTTCACCGTTTTTAACTCAATATGCTGTCGAATTTAAGGAGCCGGAATTGTTCGAAGAAGTTACGAAACAACTTATTCTGATGGCCAAATACAGCTACGATTCAACTACAGGATTATATTATCATGGATGGGACGAAAGTCGTGAGCAACGTTGGTCGAACCCGAAGACGGGCACTTCACCCAATTTCTGGAGCCGTAGTATGGGTTGGTATATGATGGCGCTGGTGGATGTGCTGGAGTTTTTACCTCATGAACATCCGAAACGATCTGAGCTAATTTCTATACTTCAAGGACTGACAGATACTTTACTTAAATACCGCGACTCAAAGACAGGTATGTGGTATCAGGTAACAAATCTGCCTGAAAGAAAAGGGAATTACCTAGAATCATCCGGTTCGGCAATGTACATTTACTCCATCGTAAAAGGTGCGAAAGCCGGTTATTTAAAAAAAGAATACCTCAAAATAGGTAAAAAATTATACCAGCAATTTGTAAAAACATTTGTGCAAGAAAATGAAGATGGTACCATGTCGGTTACTAATTGCTGTGCAGTTGCGGGTCTGGGAGGTGACAATCGCTACCGTGATGGAAGTTTTGAATATTACATTTCGGAGCCTGTTCGCAACAATGACGCCAAAACCGTTGGCCCGTTTATGATGGTAAGTATTTTATTGAATAAATAATCCGCTTTAATAATCCTGAAAATCAATAATATAAATATAAAAGTGAAAAAATCGACATTTTTTTTATTTACTGGCTATCTGTTGATGTATTTCTCATTTTCAACAGCACAAGTGCTTCTGCCGGATTTTAATGCCAATAATTCAGTTTTGCTAAACGGGAAATGGAAATTTAACTATGTTCCTTCCGTTTATACCAATCTGGATTCAACATTCTTCAGGACAGATTTTGACACCCAAAAATGGAACGATATAAATACTCCCGGAAGTTGGGAATTGCAGGGTTTTGCAAAACCCAGTTACGGACTAAACCTCGAAGCAGGAACGGGTTTGTATGTCAGAAACTTTTTTGTATCAAAAGCATGGAAAAATGATCGGGTGTTTCTTGCTTTTGAAAGTGTTTGCTTTGGATATGAATTGTGGATAAACGGAGAAAAAATCGGTGATTTTTCTGGATCATTCAACCGACAGAGCTTTGATATAACTAGGTTTGTTCGCTTCGGACAGACAAACAAATTAGCTTTAAAGGTTAGTGCACGCGTTAAAGGCTGGGAATTTGACACAAACGATGACTGGTCGCTTTCAGGCATATCGGGCGATGTAAGATTATTTGTGCTCCCCAATATATACTTCGATGACGTAACGATTCAAACAAACTTAGCAGGAAAAAATGCGGCAACTGTAGGTCTCAAAGTTGATATTTACAATACTTACAAAACAAAAAAAAGCGGGAAGTACACGCTAAAAGCAGTATTGACTGATGCAAATAATGTTCAGGCAGCTTCTGTCTCAGTTCCGGTAGTGGCTGATGGAAAAAACACACTTTCGATAAGCAGTAAGTTGCTGCTAAATAATCCTAAACTCTGGACTGCGGAAACTCCAAACCTTTATCAGCTAACATTATCAATCAACAACTATGAAAATGTAATTCAGAGCAAAATATTTAAAATTGGCATTCGCGAAATAGAATGGACTAAAGGCTCTTTAAAAATAAATAACGTAGAAGTAAAACTGAGGGGTGTAAACTATCATATGCTATCACCAGTAACTGGACGATATATTACTGAGTCGGAATTAAACCGCGATTTAATGCTGATAAAAAAGGCAAATTGTAATTTGATTCGTACATCGCATTATCCGAACCATCCCCGTTTAACTCAACTGTGTGATTCTATGGGAATTTACGTTATTGATGAAGTCCCATTTGGATTTGGAGACTCGAACCTGAAAGATAGTTCGTATTTGCCAATACTTAAAAAACGCGCTTACCACACGATACGTCGCGACAAAAATTCACCTTCGGTTATTGTATGGAGTGTTGGGAATGAAAATAAAATTACAGATAATGGCTTGAAAACCGGATTGTATGTAAAGCAACTCGATAAAACACGTCCGTTTTGCTTTCCGAGCGTTGGCTCTTATTTCAAATCGGTGATGCATAATTATCCCGACGAAGTTGATGTTTTAGCACCGCATTATCCATCAGAAAACAATCTGAAAGAGTATGATCAAAAATTTAACAGGCCAATTATTGTTACTGAATATGCACATGATTTTGGTCTTGATTTCGACCGATTAGAAGTATTGACAGAGGAAATGCACAGAAGTAAACATATTGCAGGTGGTGCTGTGTGGCATTTTTTCGATCAGGGTATTTTACAAAAATCAGATACGGCAGTTGATAAAAGCAAATTTACGCCTTATGTTTGGAAAGATTCGGTCACTTATTACGATTGTTTCCTTGACAAAGGAACGGATGGCGTTGTATATGCCGACCGTACGCCACAGGTTGATTACTGGCAACTCCGAAAAGTATTTGCACCAATCAGGGTCTTACCGGAAAGTGTTCAACTTATTGCAAACGTTCAAAAAGTGGATATTGAGATAGAAAACCGTTTGGATTTTAGCAATATGTATGATGTGAAAGTAAACTGGAAATTGTATGCCGATTCCAAAGAAATACAGCAAGCCAGCTTTTATTTGAATATTTTACCTAAAAGCAAAAAAGCATACAGGCTGGATATTGCCATACCTGAAAACACCAATGCACGCTTTTACTATGTGAAACTCGAATTTATCGACAAGGATAATTATTGTTTTTACGAAAAAAGCATAACCTTAAATAATCAACAGAAAGCTTTATCTACATTCATTGGCAAGAATTTGTTTGATATCCTTCCCTGAGCATCAACAAGTAATCCTGTAAGCATCAGCACTCAGAAGTTTCCAAATTTGTTGGATGAACTTCAACTCAGGGTTGGACGAACACTGACGTTGTGCAACTGGATTGATACCGATAATACCAGTGAAGACTCGGTAAATATCAGCGATAAAAAAGCATGGTTTCCACATGTTTTACGTCCGGTAGCATGCACCGAAACACAAAACAGCGGTGGTGTATTGAGTTATAAACTCCGGTTTGAACGAAGGTTGGATAAAAAGCAGTATTTCGATGGCAATATTAAATTTATCACTACGGATAGTGGCTATGTTCGTGTTGTGTATCAGATAAAACCAATAAACACAAAAGGTATATTTTTGGAAACGGGTATCAGTTTTCAACTTCCAGCAACAATTACTGAATTCAGGTTTGCAGGCAATGGTCCTTATCCATCGTATCCGGGTAAAAGTGCCCTTTCAGAATTCGGGATTTATCATTTAACTAAAAATGATTTGAATTTTGAAGGCAACTATGCCAATGTTAAATTAGCAGCATTCACAAATAAGCAAGGCGAAGGATTATTGGTAGAACCTCTAAATGGTAGTATCGCTGTAGAAAGGACAGAAAACGGCATTTTATTAAGTCACAATGCCGCAGTTTCAGGCCGCTATTCTAAAAAATCATCGCCAAACGTAAGTATTAAAGCCGACAATGGAAATATGATTGAAGGTTCGTTCAAAATATATTCTTTAGGTTCAATATGGAATGCCGAATTAATCCGCATTTTTGGATTGCCACAGTCAGAAAAAATTCCTTTTGTGCCGTTTTACCATAGTTACAATTAAAAGAAAAAAAATAGAAGTTAATTCAAAATCAACTAATTTATAACTAATAAATTGTTAATACATGGAAAGAAAAACATTTCTTAGTCGTATCCTGATTATGGGTACTCTGTTGCTGACAATGTCGTTTCAACTTGTTGCACAGATAAAAATGTCGGGAAAGGTTGTTGACAACAACAATGAACCGATTATCGGAGCCAGTGTTGCCATAAAAGGTACAAATACAGGTACGATAACTGATTTAAATGGTTTGTACCAAATTGAAGTGCCCGCAAGTGGGAAAACAGTTGTGTTTTCGTACATAGGGATGAAATCTCAGGAATTACAGGTTAAAGCAGGTGTATTGAATGTAACATTGAGTGAAGATGCAAGAAATCTTGATGAAGTAGTTGTGGTAGGTTATGGTGCGGTAAAAAAAACTGACCTTACCGGTGCAGTAGGTTCTGCAACCAATCAACAATTAACTCAAAAAGGTACGTTGACCCCTTTACAGGCATTGCAAGGTTCTATAGCCGGTGCAAACATCCAACAAACAAGCAGTCGTGCCGGAAGTTCATTTAATATCCAGATTCGCGGTAATGCATCTCTCAAAACCGACACCAAACCATTATTTGTAGTTGATGGTGTGGTTATGAGTGATATTGACTTCCTCAATCCCCAGGACATCGAGCGATTGGATGTTCTGAAAGATGCATCATCATTGGCTATTTATGGATCAAGAGGTACAGGAGGTGTGGTAATGGTTACTACCAAAAAGGCCGGAACAATTGGTCAGGAGTCGAAACCGACGATCACTTACGATGGATATTATGGAACAACAAATTTAACCCGGATTCCTGATTTCTTTAATGCACAGGAATATGCCGATTGGCGTTTTCAGCGTTTTATGAAATATGATGCCGTAAAAGCTCAACCATTGTATTACATTGACCAATCAAACTACGAACAATCATATCTCGTTTACGAAACAGGTGGAAATAAGTTTAAACTATGGGATATGTTGAACAACAATGAATCATACGATTGGAAGGGCCTTGTAACACAACAGGGAATTCAACAAAACCATTATGTATCAGTTTCGGGTGCAACCAAAAATTCAGGGTATGCCTTTGGTGGTGGCTATCAGGAAGAAAAAGGAGTTTATCTGAGTGATATGCAGCGCAGGTATAATTTCAAAGCATCGGTTGACTCAAAAGTCAACAGCTATATTTCAGCGGGTATAAATATCAATGTCTCGGTAATTAACGGAACTGAAGGTAGTGATAAAGCCGTTGAAGATGCCTTTGATATGAATCCGTTCTTTATACCTTACGATTCACTGGGAGCACCGGTACTTCGTCCGGGTAATAAAATTATTTTAGGGACAGTAGCCAGTGGACGTCAATTCTCCGACTACACTAATCCATTGATAACCAATGCAAACTGGACTGAAGAGTATTCCAGAGTTAATTTATTTGGTAATGCATTTATTCAAATTCAGCCCGTTAAAGGTTTAACACTTAAATCTACCTTTATGCCAAGGCTTTATTCAGGCTTTTCGGGTACATTCGAACGTTACATTGAACCTGTAACCCGTTTTAATAAAGCATCGTTGAGTAACAGTAACAGTCTGGACTGGACCTGGGATAATCAGATTAATTACAACATTAAAATTGCCAACGACCACAATCTGGGGCTTATGGGTGTAATGAGTGCATTTAAGCAAACATCACATTCAAATGCATTTGCAGGATTTAATGTGGAAGAAGGTACACTTTGGTACAATATGAAAAACTCTGTGATTGGCGATGTGCCAATTCCGGGAAGTACTACCGTGCCGCCGGCAGTTGATAAACTTATTCCAGAGTTAAGCAGTAGTTACACCGAATCAAGTTTATTGTCGTATGCATTCAGATTAAACTACGATTTCAAAGGGAAATACCTGTTTAGTGGTTCTATGCGAACCGACGGATCTTCTCGCTTTCATAAAGACCATCGTTGGAGTTATTTCCCCGCAGCATCTTTTGCCTGGCGTGTTACTGAAGAAAGTTTTATGGAAAATGTAAAACCGGTAATGGATAATTTGAAATTACGTATTGGTTATGGAAATACAGGAAACAACAATGTAGGTAATTACGCCATTCATACCACAGTTTCGGGCCCAAATTACTATGCATTTGGCAATACTTCGGCAATGGGTTATTATCCAAGCGGATTGGTAAACGCAGCACTCACCTGGGAAAAAACAAGCGAAGTAAACATAGGACTTGATTTTGGACTTTTCGACTCACAAATAAGCGGAACAGTGGATTTGTATAATAAAATTTCTTCTGATTTGCTGGGAACACGCCAGCTTCCGTTAGAAGCCGGTGGAATTACAATGACAGATAATGTTAGTAAAGTTCAGAACAAGGGTATTGAAGTTAGTTTAAGCACTTATCCTGTTCGCACAAAAGACCTTACCATCAATATTTCGGCCAATATTGCCTATAACAAAAATTCAATTCTCGAAGTTGATGGAAAAAAAGAAGATAATATCGGGAATAAATGGTTTATCGGTCAGCCTAACGGTGTAATTTACGACTATGTGTGGGGTGGCATTGTTACCGATCAGGACATGATAATACCGGATAATACTGCCGGAGCAGCATACGCAACTAAACTTGGTGTAAATGTGGGCGATAATGTAAAAATGTACGATTATTATTTCGACAGATATGCCCGAGTTGAAGGTATGCCATACATTATCGACCAGAATGGCGATGGAAAAATTGACGATCTTGACAAGAAAATTCTAGGTCATATTACACCTGATATTACCGGTAGTTTATCCGCATCCATTAACTATAAAAACTGGGATTTGAGTGCACAGGTTTATTTAAGTTTGGGTGGATATGTTAAATCGCCATTTTTAGACAGATATGTGGATGAATATTCCCGCAGCTTACAACAAATTGACATGGATTACTATATCCCGAAAGGAGTTCTTATAGGCGCTAAAGGTGTAAATACCGATGGAACCTATATCGATCCGGTTTATCAGGCTGAAACTCATTATGGAAATTATCCGTTTCCAAGTCAGACAGCAACCAACGGTGGTTGGGGCGGCGATATTTACAAAGCTTTATCCACTTATACAGAAACCAGTTATGCCAAAATGAAATTTATTTCATTGGGCTATACCCTACCTTCAAAATGGTTGAAAAAAGCTGAAGTAAATAGTTTGAGGTTATATGCAACAGTAACCAACCCTTATACATGGACAAACTACATAGGCTTTGATCCTGAATGGGCTGATGCATCGCGCTCAAAAGGTGGCCCTGCCACAATAACTACTCAAATAGGTATGAAACTAAAATTCTAAAATCAGAAAAATTAAAATTATGAAATCAATAATTTATATTACAGCAATCACTTTTATTTGTGTCAATTTATTTAGTGTCAGAAAGAAAACACCCTATTTTTTTCAACAATCTTATTGATCCAAAATGATTCAATTTCATTTCGGTCTTATTTTGATTTATTTCGTTGTGTTTTGTGAACAAATTATCAATCATG
>Ga0247844_1002558_pt1 | contig 29399 bp, 32 predicted proteins | sample LaCtaG_FD_192421 | JGI IMG/M metagenome (GOLD analysis project Ga0247844, IMG submission 192421) | Freshwater microbial communities from meromictic Lake La Cruz, Castile-La Mancha, Spain - LaCruzMarch201714.5m_1 | ecosystem: Environmental > Aquatic > Freshwater > Lake | place: Spain: Castile-La...
TGCTAAGGCAACGGGGGCATCTTTCGGGTGTATTACACATCAGGTAGGTTATTTAGGTTCTTGGTAAAACAAAAATAACACCCCGATTGTCCCTTACAAAATCAGCACCATAATTGGCGCACTACCCTTAAAATCAATGGATTACATCTTGCCAATTCCTTTCAAAATCGCTATTTCTACCGGAGTATAATGTCCATCAGGGCGTTGAAGATTGAACTCTTTGGCGGGTAAAAGCGGTGGTTGGGCCATAAACTTTGGATACGTACCGTGATGCGCTTGAGCTACATAAACAAGAAAAGGGTGGCACAAATAAACAGTACTGGCGCTTCCCGTAGCTAACATTTCGGGACGGGCAACAGTCGTATCCAATTGCTGAGCAAGTTGCTATAAATCATTTAAGTGTTTTGGAGCTGAAAAGGGCAAGCGCATAATTTAACTGAATCAAAATAATGACAATTATGCTTAAATAAGTATTCACAAAACAAAGGGCTGCTCCACAAGTGTATAGGGTTTGGGCTGAGTTTTGCGCGTTGTTCCGATGGTTTCTTTTTCCGCTGCTCCACAAGTGTATAGGGTTTGGGCCGAGAAAATTCGGTGTACTACTGCTTTGTGGATGGTTTCACCGTTGTTTTCTCGAAAAGTGAGGCAGTGATGCTTATAAGCATATTGCCAATGAATCAGCAACAAACAGCCAAGGGCTAAAATATTGAGCCAATAGATTCCTATAGATACTTTGTTGGTAATATGGCTGCTCAAAATTCCCGTAGTAAAGGGTAATATGGCTACAAATAATAAAAAGAAAAGTGAAATCCAATTGAGATTTCGGTCGTACTTTTCGATATAGGCAAATTGGGTTGATTGCCCTGTCCAAAAGATTCCCAACGTCATAAAACTCAGAAAATAAGTGAGCAATTCTGGAAGGGTATCATAAAGGGCATGAAGAAGTTGCGTGTCAGATTGTACTAACCCACCCACGGGATCTTTTAGGTTGAAAACCAACAAAGTCATGGCGATCGAAAAAACACCGTCGCTCAGTGCTTCAATTCGCTGTACTCTTTGGCCTGCAATTTTATTATAACGTGACATAGAGAGTTTTACTATTCCAATACCTCGTAGACCATCAGAGGAAGCGCCTTGTTTTTTAAATTTACCTCGCCGATAGGTTGGCAATTAAACGATTCTTTGACTTTTAGATAGGCTTCATGTCCAATCACAATCTGGTTCGGCTTGGCTACCGATTGAAACCGTTGTGCTACGTTGACCGTATCGCCAATAACTGTATAATCCAAACGCCTTAGTGAGACTGAGCCGATATTGCCCGAAATCATCTCGCCCGAATTGATGCCAATTGCCACGCGCGGCATGTAAGTCGTATGATTGAGCAGATTTTCTTCGATGGACTGAATGTGGCTTCTGACCGCCAAAGCGGCTTCAATGGCGTGGTCCAAGTGATATTCTCCCCGAAAAACAGCCATGACGGCGTCGCCCATGAATTTATCCACGTGGCCATTTTGGGCAATGATTTCTTTGACCATCACGTCAAAGTATTTATTGATCAGTTGTACGACGGTATCGGCATCCACGTTTTCGGTAATGGCCGTAAAACCGCAAATATCCATGAAAACAACGGTTGCTTCCACCACTTCATTGGCCATCAGTGAAGATTCAAATTCCCGACGGTTCATGAAACTGAGCACGTTTTCATCCACGTACATCCGCAGAATGTTGTTCTCTTTGATGGCTTGCAGCGTATCGCGCAGTTGTTGAACGTGTTGGATTGTTTTTTCTACCGTCACTTCCAAATCTTCAAAATTGACGGGTTTACAAACAAAATCAAACGCGCCGCGATTCATGGCTATCCGGATATTGTCCATATCACCGTAAGCCGATACCATCACTACTTTGATAATTGGACTTAATTCGCTGATTTTACTCAAAAGAGTAAGCCCGTCCATAATGGGCATATTAATGTCGCTCAGGACCAAGTCAATATTGGACTCCTGTTGCAACACCTGAATGGCTTCTGCGCCGTTGTGTGCAAAGTAAAACTCATACGAGCCCTCGCGGATTTTACGTCGAAATTTTTGTTTAATCAACAATTCCAAATCGCTTTCGTCATCTACGACGAGCATTTTGGCTTTAGTCATAACGATTCGGTGAGTTTTTGTTTCAAATTTGAAAAATCAATGGGTTTGTTCAGAAAATCGTCTGCCCCATATTTTTTTGCCTGATTATAATTTTCTTCGTCATTATAGGCCGTAATCATCATGATAGTAGGAGGAGCAGTAGGATGCATCGTTCGGATACGACGCAGCAACTCGATACCGCTCATACCGGGCATATTAATATCGGACAGAATCAGAACAATTTCGGAAAAATGACCGTTGATATAGGTCAGAGCTTCTTCCCCTGAATAAGCAAAACTGAAATCCAATTCGCCATTCCGAATTTCGCGGCGGAAACGCTGTTCAAACAACGTTCTTATGTCCTGTTCGTCGTCAACTACCAGAATTTTCATAGAGAGTTAAAGATATGATAGGGTAATTTGAAGGTGTAATAATACAAAAAAATGTGTAGTCCGTCTAATAACCTATCACCAAAGATAACCTGTTCCGATTGTTTTATAAGGAAACTAAAGAGGAATGTGATTAGTTCTTCTGTAAATAAAAATGACATATCATTAAAACATCTGCAATGAATAATTTTCACTATTTCAATCCTGTTAAAATACTTTTTGGTAAAGGACAAATCGCGCAATTGCCCAAGCAAATTCCTGCGGATGCCCGTATTATGTTGACTTACGGAGGCGGAAGTATTTTCAAAAATGGGGTATATGACCAAGTAAAATTGGCTTTGACAGGAAGAGAAATCGTTGAATTTGGAGGGATTGAAGCCAATCCTACCTACGAAACTCTGATGAAAGCGGTGGAAATAGCACGCACCGAAAAAGTAGATTTTTTGCTGTCGGTCGGAGGAGGCTCGGTATTGGACGGAACGAAATTTATGGCGGCAGCTATTCCATTTACGGGCGCAGACCCTTGGCAAATTGTAGCCAATCGTGCCAAAATCACTACTGCGGTGCCTATCGGTGCGGTATTGACTTTGCCGGCTACGGGTTCAGAGATGAATTATTATGCGGTCATCAGTAAGAAAGAGACTCACGAAAAAAAGGGAATGGGAAATGCACTTGTTTATCCTAAATTCTCTATCCTCGACCCCGAAACAACGTATTCACTTCCTCCTCGCCAAATCGCCAACGGCATAGCCGACGCTTTTACGCACGTGATGGAGCAGTACATGACCTATCCCGTACGGGCCGAAATGCAGGATCGCATGTCCGAGGCCGTATTGCTGACCCTCATCGAAGAAGGGCCTAAAATGATGGCGAATCCAACGGATTATGATTCGGTAGCTAATGTGATGTGGGCAGCTACCATGGCGCTTAATGGCTTGCTTGCGTTGGGTGTTCCAACGGATTGGGCAACGCATCAAATCGGACATGAACTCACTGCTTTTCACGGCATTGACCATGCCCGGACTTTAGCCGTGGTGCTGCCTCATTTGCTGGAAATCAAGAAAGAGTCTAAGCGGGAAAAATTAATTCAATACGCCAAACGCGTGTGGCAATTAAGCGGAACCGACGACGAATTGGTAGCGGGAGCGATACAGAAAACCGCCGATTTTTACGAATCGCTGGGTATTCCAACAAAAGCAAGTGCGTATTCAATTAATGCCGATACTATAGAAAAAGTAGTGCAGCGTTTTGTAGAGCGAGGAATTAATTTCGGAGAGCACGCCGACATTACCCCCGAAGTGGTAGGGGAGATTTTGGAATTGAGTTTGGCGTAATGTTGTCTGCCTGTTGGATTCATGAAATAACCTTCGGAAAAATCAAATTACCCCGACATATTTGTATAAAAAAATACAACGATGCCCAACTGGATTACGACTAAAAAATACACCGATATTACGTATAAAAAATGCGACGGAGTCGCGCGTATTGCGTTTAACCGTCCGGAAGTTCGCAACGCATTTCGACCCAAAACCACGTTTGAACTGTTGGATGCCTTTACCGACGCCACGCACGACCCAAAAGTAGGCGTCGTGTTGCTGTCTGGTGAAGGCCCCTCGCCCAAAGACGGCATTTGGGCTTTTTGCTCCGGGGGCGACCAAAAAGCCCGCCAAAAAGGAGGCTACCGTGCCGAAGACGGTCGCGACCGCCTGAACATTCTGGAAGTACAACGTCAGATACGCTTTATGACCAAGCCCGTTATTGCGGTCGTGCCGGGCTGGGCAGTAGGAGGCGGCCATAGCTTACACGTAGTATGCGACTTGAGTTTGGCCAGTAAAGAACACGCGATTTTCAAACAAACCGATGCTGATGTGGCCAGTTATGACGCGGGCTATGGTTCAGCGTACTTGGCCCGCATGATTGGTCAAAAAAGGGCCCGTGAAATTTTCTTTTTAGGTCGTAATTACTCGGCTCAGGAAGCTTTCGATATGGGGATGGTCAATGCCGTAGTGCCCCACGACGAATTGGAAGATACCGCCTTTCAATGGGCGCAGGAAATACTCGGAAAAAGCCCGATGGCGATTCGGATGTTGAAGTTTGCTTTCAATCTCGTGGATGATGGCTTGGTAGGACAGCAGCTTTTTGCGGGCGAAGCTACCCGATTAGGCTACATGACCGAAGAAGCGCAGGAAGGGCGCGATGCCTTCCTTGAAAAACGGAAACCTAACTGGGATAAGTTTGAACGTTTTTCGTAAAATCCATACGAAACTAAACCTATGAGGTTTGACTGGGAAGCAAACATAAACCTCATAGGTTTTATATCTTTCTAAACCATGAAACCAACCGTTTACCTTCTTGTCGCTTGGGCCTTTTTGTCCGGCGGCTCATTGTTGGCCCAACAATCGTGGATACGCATTAATCAACTGGGCTATTTGCCCCATTCGGGCAAAGTGGCGGTGCTGGTGAGCAAAGAACAACTCAAGGTCACGGAATTTGAACTGTGTGAAGCCTTGACAGACCGTGTGGTTTGGTAAGCGAAAACCGTACAATCGTTTGGAGTCTACGCTGCGTTTCAATCCAATTTTCGGCTCAATTTTTCCACTTTCAAACAATCAGGCGCGTATTATGTGCGGGCGGCGGGCGTGCGTTCTCCCGCTTTTCGGATTGCGGCTAATGTGTATGAAGGAACCGCCGATTTTGTACTGCGTTATATGCGTCAACAACGAAGCGGGTATAATCCCTTTCTCAAAGATTCGTGTCACCGACAGGACGGCTACGCAATTTATCAACCCGATTCTACCCAAAACGGAAAGTTTATGGATGCGTCGGGCGGTTGGCACGATGCGTCCGATTATTTGCAATACGTGGCTACCTCGGCTAATGCTACCTACCAACTTTTGTTTGCCTATCAACAAAACCCAACCTCCTTTGGCGATACACACGATGCGGCAGGGCATCCCAAGCCCAACGGTATTCCGGATATTTTGGACGAAGCCAAATGGGGATTGGATTGGTTGGTAAAAATGAATCCCTCCAAAGACGTGATGTTCAATCAATTGGCCGACGACCGCGACCATTTCGGTCTGCGTTTGCCGAACAAAGATTTTGTGGTGTATAATCCGCAATGGGGCTTGGGACGCCCCGTTTATCGAGTGACCGGAAAACCGCAAGGGCTTTTTAAATACAAAAATCGCACCACGGGAGTTGCTTCAACGGCGGGGAAATATGCGTCTGCGTTTGCGTTGGGCAGTCAGATTTTATCTAACTTTTACCCTGAGTTTGCTAAGAAATTAGTCCAAAAAGCGTACGATGCTTATGATTACGGCAAACGCTTTCCGGGCGTTTGTCAGACGGCACCCGGGCGGGCTCCGTATTTTTACGAAGAAGACAATTACGTGGACGATATGGAATTGGCCGCGGCTCAACTCCACCAACTCACTCCCACAAATAATGCTTATTTAGCAGATGCCGTCAATTTTGGTCGAAATGAACCCACAACTCCCTGGATGGGTGCCGATACAGCCAAACATTATCAATGGTATCCCTTTGTGAATTTGGGACATTATTGGCTTTCCAAAAACAAAAACCAAACGTCAGCGGAGTTTCGTCAATTGATGAAATTGGGAGTTGAAAAAGTAAAATCTCGGGGAAAAAATAATCCTTTTCTGAATGGAGTACCTTTTATCTGGTGTTCCAACAACCTGACCGTCGGGATTTTAACCCAACTTCATTTGTACCGTTCGCTCACCCAAGACCACCAATATGAAGAGTTGGAGGCGGCCATGCGCGATTGGCTGTTTGGATGTAATCCGTGGGGAACGAGTATGATTTGCGGTTTGCCCGAAACGGGCGATTGGCCCGTTGACCCTCATTCGGCGTTTACGCATCTGAATAATTATCGCATTGATGGCGGACTCATCGACGGCCCGATTTACGGCAGTATTTTCGGGAAATTGATTGGAATTACCCTCCACAATGCCGACGAATACGCTGATTTTCAGTCAAAATCGGTAGTATATCACGATGATTACGGCGATTATTCAACCAACGAACCCACCATGGACGGCACAGCAAGTTTGAGTTATATTTTGTCGGCCTATCAGAAAGAGGGAAAAGTTCAAGTACCCAAAGCCGTGAAAGAAAACCACGGGGCCATTGTGCGCATGGATACGACAAAGAAGGAGATTTTTCTGACGTTTACGGGTCATGAGTTTGGCGAAGGAAGCACGGAAATTCTCAATACCCTCAAGCAGCAAAATGTAAAAGCCTCGTTTTTTCTAACGGGAGATTTTCTTCGGAACCCGGTCTTTCAGAAAGACATTCGACGCATCATCCAAGAAGGTCATTATCTGGGAATGCACTCCGATAAGCATTTACTCTACTGCGATTGGGAAAAACGCGACTCGCTGTTGGTAACCAAGGCACAATTTGAAGAAGACATCAAGACCAATTTTGCAGAACTGTGAAAGCTGGGTTTGAGTGCTGAAAAGACTTCTTTTTTTATGCCGCCGTACGAGTGGTATAATGCCTCGGTGAATGGGTGGGCACAGGAAATGGGGCTGACTTTGGTCAATTTTACCCCAACTACCGGTACAAACGCCGATTATACCTCGCCTGATATGACCAATTACCGAAGCAGTGAGCAGTTGTATCAAAGGCTTTTTACTATTGAAAAATCAGACCCTAAGGGCTTAAATGGAGCAATTGTCCTGATTCATCTCGGCACTGATCCAAAACGAACGGATAAGTTTTACGCAAGATTGCCTCAAATTCTCAAGGAATTAAAAGCCAAAGGGTATCGATTTGGGCGGTTTTTTTAGGAGTTAAGAAATCGGAATGGTATTAATTTTTTATCTTTGGATGGTAAATCGAAGTAAAGTAGGCTCGAAATGAGTAATTTATTCATTCAAATTTTTGTTTGACTTTATAAAATCCGATAAAACAATGTACACCACAGTTAATGGGATTTACGAAAATGGAGTTTTGATTCTCAATGAGACACCTCCAACTACAAAAAAAACAAAGGTAATCGTCACTTTTTTGGAAGAGATTGAGCCTGAAATCATAAAACAACGCCTTCCGGGAAGCCTCAAACGATTCGGAGAGAGCAAAGGAAAAGAATACCGTTTGCCCGATGATTTCAATGAACCGCTCGAAGACTTGAAAGATTATATGTAATGAGCTATCTTATTGATACTCAAGTTTTAATTTGGTTTCAGACGCTTGATTCTCGACTGAAACCAGCTACTTACAAGCTATTGACTGACTTACAAAATGAAATTTGGGTTAGTCAAGTAAGTTTATTTGAAATCGCTATCAAACAGAAACTCAACAAATTGCCCGAATTTGATTTGCCCCTTGGCCGTGTTATTGAATTCACCGAAAAAGACGGAATTGGGATATTGAGAATTGCCAATAGCCATATAGCGGCTTATGATAACCTACCGCTTCTTCCCAATCACCGTGACCCGTTCGATAGACTTATTCTTGCCACAGCTTTGGCAGAAAATTTGCCTGTTATATCTTCCGATAGAAATTTTCGACTTTACGTGCCTCAAATTCAGCTGATTGAAGCATAATTTCCTTTTCATTTACCCGCCAACTGATACACATTGACCGTACCACCCGTTTTGGCGTTTGCTGTGGTGCGGGTGGCTACTTTGAGCTTGTCAGCTGCACCAAAACACCGAAAACGGGTAAAAAATAAATTGTTTTCATTCAGGCAGAAAATTTAGTTATTTTTGTACAAATCGAATCAATTATGCAGACAACCTATCGTTTAAATGCCCAAGAAATTAGTATGGCATTCTTACAATCTCTCAAAACCCTGTTTGCAGGGCAAGAAATAGAGATTATTGTAAAACCCGTAACCGATGAACACTTGGACGAAACAACGATATTGGCACAAACCGCGCTTGCAGACGAATGGGAAAGTGCCGAAGACCAACGTTGGGACAACCTTTTGTAACGGATGGCACGTTATCAACAAGGTACTCAATAAGCATCTTTGTCATTCCGTAGCAATCTAATCCATTTTCATTTTGAAAGTGAGTTTTACATAAAAAACCACTGAGTTTTTGAATCATTTTTGTCATTCTGAGGTAAGATAGGGTCGACCGTGCGGGTATCTACAACCCACCTGCTGCTTCACCAATTTTTGTGTGAAACGGTAGTGATGAAAACACTGCCAACAACTCAGACTAATTTTCTCTAACAGACTCTAAATATTTTCAGAGGTACGCTTCTCATAAATTTTTCGGCTTTTTTTATCTTTGTGTATGTAAGTTATGCTCCTTTGTTTATGGCACACCTAACCATCTACCAATCCGAAATCCTTTTTTTGAGAACCCAAATTCTCATTCGATATTGCAAAACCGTTAATTATGACTTCCAAAACTACTGCCAACGTCTGACAGGTACTTTGAAATATTACGAACATATCTGTGAAGTGATGCAATATGAAGTAGGTCAATATGAAAAAGTACAGCGATATTTGGGGATAATTCAAAATTCATTACTTCAAAATAGTCTGAAAAAACAGTTAGGTCTTACAGAAACCGAACAAAAATCCTTTTTAAAAAATCAAGTCAATAACTTGTCGGCCAGTGTATTGCGTAAACTTATTTTTGAAGGACTAAACGAAAGTTCGCAGGGTTATAAGGAAAGTTTTGTGCAGACTTGTTATCTCTACGTTGAGAATGAAAGAAGCGAGCTTCTTTCAAACGAATCTAAACCAGGGAAATCAGGTGATACTATTCCTCCTTCGGGATATAGTCAAAAATCTGCGAGTAGTGGCACTATCCCTGTTTTCAAAAAAGAGCCTTCTTTTTTTTTGACACCTCTCAAACCCGACGAGGACACAGTGCCAAAAGGCAAAGTAGCACTCTCTTTTGAAGGAACTAAAACCCAACTCAACCGCGATAACCTGGACAAAAGCAATCAAACCATTACCAGTAAGATACAAGCAGAAATACGCCTGGAAGATGGTGAGTGGATATTAGTGAATGGAAGCCAATTGCGTACTACTTTCATTCAAGTCAATGAACCCGTCAAGCTCAAAAAAGGCGATATTATTGTATTTGGCAATCAGCGGTTTTTGTTTGATGAGTAATCTTGGCAAAATACCCCTCTCCAAAATGGAGAGGGGTATTTTGTGTTTCAAGAGGACTTTACTTCGGGATTTCGAATTTTAACATACAGAACATAGGCTACTAAGAGCGCAATAAAAAGGAGTTTTCCGCCTACTTTATCCCAAAAAGAAATCTTAAATTCGGAAGGAAGCGTTATTTTGGCAGCAGTAGCCAGTTCATTCAACCTCTCTTTTGAAAGGTCAAGGTACATGGTATCAGAGATATAGCCGCACCATTGTTCGTCATAATTCCAGACTGGAATGAAGAAAACAGAGACTTGTTTGTACCTCATACCAGCATCTACATAATGGCTCTCTGTGTTTTGAAACTCGGGCGTATCGGGGAAATCAGCAACTTTGACTACGGTTTCTCCTCCAAAAGAAAAGAAAACAGGCTTGGCAGCGTAGGCATTGCTGGCCGAAGCCAGCAATGCTACAACAGATACAGTGATGAACATAGCTCTCATAAAACTATTGAAGATTGATTTTATTTCAGACTAAGTAAATAACCTATCGAAAAATTGGCATCCCAATCGAACACAAATAATGCTGTGCCTGTAGTATCTTTAATAGCACTGTAAATATTAAGCCCTGCTTTGTCTTTGGCATCTTCGAGTTTGTATGTATTGGGAGCTCCCAGTACTGTAAAGCGTTCTTTTTCTTTACGGACTTGTTTGGCCAATTCAAATGGAACTCCTCCTATAATGAAACACGTTTTACGGTTGAAAGTAGGGATTGTACCAGATTGCTCTTTTACTTTTTGATAGACCATACCATCGTCGGTGTTTTTCTGAAAATACTTTGAACCATAAGTTTCAAAGGCACTTACGTTGCCATCTTTTTTCCAAGAAACTTTTGTATTGCTCGAGCCTATATCTACAACAAATGCTTCGTTTTCATAGTCTCTGGGCAATACACAAGCCAAGGCCAATGCTCCTTCTTGTTCTGGTGTTACTGTATTAACTTGGTATCCTAAGGATCTCAATCCGCTGATGATTTTTAGGGTAGCCGTTTCTTTGGCCGCTCCCGAACTGACAACGAATTGAATATTTTTAGGGGGCACACCAAAATTAATCATGTTGGCAATGTATCTTTTTAAGCCCTCTTTGATATCTGCATCTGTGGCCATATTTTCAATGACCATGCTATTGCCAAATTCAGATTTTTTAAGTTCCCAATTTTTGTTGGCATCTATATTGACAATAAAATAATTGAAACCAGACGCTCCCAACTCAACTACCCCTTTGAGCATACCATTGACGGGTTTGGGCGGAACGTAACTAAAAGTAGGAGTATCAGCTTGAGCATCAGTGCTTTTTTCTTGGCCAACGAGTTGTTTGCCGCCAAAAAATAGGCCGACACCAAGCGTGATGCCCACTAAAACTTTGGCAATGGAAGTGATGTTTGATTGCATAGGGATTTTTGAGTTAAATGGTTAAAAAAATAGTAATTATCTGTGTTAGTTAGTTCTTTTTCGATTTCATCGCCGCGCATGGCTACTACGCCAATTATATCCTTGAGTTCGTTTCCGTTGGCATCAGCAGAAGCCCGCACCGAAAAGTTGAGGTAATATTTGCCAGCGTTATCCTTACCAATTTGCTAGGTGCCAAACTTGTAAGTGGCATTTTTGCTCAACAACATATAAACTTCTGATTCTTTGATATCTTTTTTGTATTATAGTTCTTTGGCATAAACCATCACACCATATCTTCCCGCACGGCTGTTTGTTTTGTTGCTTATCAGCACGATTCTACATTCGCCGTCGGAAGTTACCACTAAATCTTTGAGCATTTCGTAGTCGCCTATTTCGTTGGTGGGATCGTTTGAGATTTGTTTTCGTTTGTTCTCGTTCAAACTTTTGAGGGCTTCCCATTGACCACTGGGGGTTTGTTTTTCGATACGTAGCTCAAAATCTTCGATGCGTGCATCGGCATAGGCAACGATAGCATACTGGGTGTTTGCTTTGAAAGGTCGATACAAAATATCATAAATAGACGATGTACGTTCAATCATAAAGCCCGATTCATAACAAATTAAATCCATATCGCTCGTTTGGTCTAACTTTTCTGACAAGGCCAAAGCCAGTAAGTTCATCTTATTCATCGAATTTTGCGCCCAGCTACTCGTAACTGCGGCCATCAACAAAAAAAAGACGGTGCGTTTCATTTTCGTAGTCGTTTAGGGTTATTGTTCATGGTTAATGAGTAAGCCAAAGTGGGTGTAGTTGTTGCCCGCCCGAAAAGTAGCCGTTACTTCCAGTTTAAATAAGGCCGACTCGGGCGATTTGAAGTTAGTATTGATTTCTGAACCGCCTTGGTAAGTGCGAACAAAACTCCAACTGTTGTTTTTGAATTGATAAAGATTTAGCTGCAAGCCCGTTATTTTGTCAGATTCTCCCCAAACCGCGATGTTTGTCAACTCACCTTTAAAAAAAACGTGTTCAGTCGTATTTCGGGCATCGCTTATATTGCTTTGTAGCACATCAAGCAGTGATTTGACCACGTAGCGGTTTTGTTTTTCCAGTGACTCTGTTTTAGTATTCAACAGGTTAATCATTGGAGTCATCGAATTGAATTTTTTTTGACCAAAGGCTGATTCGCCACTCAGTAGCAACAAAAGCCATAAAATTGTGTGTCGCATAGCATTATGGTAAATGAACACCTCCAAAATTCCAGTAAGGTTTCCCTGGTGTACGCTCTGTGGCTTCTCTGATATCTACTATTCTGATGTTGTTTGGTACGGGGTCAAAAGTTGCAGTAAAAGTATGGATACGGCGGTTTCCCCAAGCTACTGGCTGCCCGTTGGTGCCTCCTATTAGGCTTCTGAGTGTGTATCTTCTTCCTGTTACATCTCTCACATAAAAAGCATACTGAGGTCTTTCGGTGCCATAGATGGCATAAGAAGAACTATTGTTGTCTCCTTGCCCACGAGTCAGCAAAAATCTCACAATCAGCATCTGAGGGGTACGACTGATGGAGGTAATAATGATGTTGGCGTTTTGCGGGGGGCTATCTACGCGGGGGTGTGTGCTTGGCCGAGGAGCAACTACGGGCGCGGGGGCAACCACTGGTTTTTCTGTTGAAGGAGGATCAATACTACCTGTCGTATTTGGCTCGGGTTGAGAGATAGGCGTTAGAGGTATAGCTTCTTCGGGCTCTCTATCGGGGGCTACTACTACTTGTAGTGGTTTTGCATCACTTGGCTGTATTATCTTATTAATTCCATAGGCTAACAATACACCTATGCCCACCACAGCAGCCCATTTTGCCCACTCTTTCCAACGAGGAGGTAGTGGGGGAATAGTAATCTGACGAGTAGAAGATGGCTCGTCGGGGATAGTAGGTTTTTTATCACCTACATTCCATTTGCCAGTTTCTATGAAGTTAGTAGCCCATTGTGTCAATTCTGCGGCCTTGGGGCGGTCCCAAGGTTCTTTGGCCAAACAACGTTTAATGATTTCGTTGAGGTCGTTGCTGCATTTAAAACTTACTGGCAGGTCGGGGGGATTGGGGTCGGTCATTTGATGTGAGCCGCCCCACTCACCAAAAGGCGGCTCACCTGTGATAAGCTCAAAAAGTGTAGCTCCGAAAGCCCAAATATCTGTCGCTTTGATGGGTTCTTTATTAATATTGTCTTTTCCCCAAAGCTCTAAAGCACGGTATGGAGGCGGGGTCATACCCGAATGAATAGGAGGAGCATTAGATTTTTTTTGCTCGGTAAACCTCCGAATGGTAGCACGTAATCTGACACTCAACCCCAAATCAGCCAAAAAGATAAATTCTTGTCCGTCGCGTTTATCAATTAAAATATTGTTGGGTTTGATGTCTTGATGTACCAAATCCTGTTGGTGCAAGTATGCCAGCGCAGCTCCAACGCTCTGCATCACCTTGGCAATTTCGAGCTCAGTGTACTCGCCTATGTACTTGGAGGCATTGCCTTCCGAGCAGTAGCGCATTACCAAGTAAGGGCGACCTGCTTTGTCTCTGCCAAAGTGCCTCACCGTAAGCAAATTAGTGTGAATAAGGTCTTTTTGAATATCGTATTCCTCTTCTATATTCTTAATGCCCTCAGCATCAAGCAGCGGATAGACTTTGAGGGCAACAATATGATCTCTGGCTGCCGTATGTTTGGCTTCCCATACATCGGCAAAGCCACCAACATCAATGAGCCTGATTAACTCATATTGTTTATCAAAAATCTCCCCAGGTTTAAGTTTTGGCGTTATCATGACGGTTAGTTGTTTTTATTTTTCTTAGCATTTTGTTTATCTACGTCTGCTTTATCTGCGGAATTTGGAGATTTATCATTTATCGCCTTCATAATTTATTTTGCGTCCCTGCCAGCATTAGCAGTATCTACCTTTGGAATTAGTGTCAGTGTGTCTTTTAATGGTGTTTCAGGAGTGGCATCTGAACTGTCTTTTCCAAGAGGTTTAGGAGGTTTTTTACCATTGCTTGATGCACCAGTATTCGGTGGTGTCCGCATCTGTGGCAGAGGGGCAGTTGCGGTAGTAGTAGAATCCTTGCTCTTTCCTTGTCTTTTCTCCCATTCTTCTATTATCCAGGGGTAGAACGTTGCCCCTGCCAAAGCCAATAGCACTCCTGTTGTGAGCAAAACCACGCCGCTTTTAGGGCGGGGTTTCTGGTTGGGTGGATCAGTGTACAGATTTCCTGCTACTACTTGATTGACTACTACTGTGATATTGTCGTTGCCACCTGCTTCATTGGCTGCTTCAATGAGTTTGTCAGTACAGCGGGTCAAGTCCTCTTGGTGGTTTTGTAAGAAGCCTTCTATCGCGTGGTCTTCGAGCATAGCATTGAGGCCATCGCTGCACAGCAGTACGGTATCGCCTTGATAAAGTGTTTCTACCACTACATCGGGTACGGGGGGGCGTTCGCTATCGCCAAGACTCTGAATAATAACGTTGCTCTGCGGATGATAGAATGCTTGCTCTTTGGTAATTTTCCCCTCGTCTAACAGCGTTTGCACGTAAGAATGGTCTTTGGTGAGTTGCGATAACTTGCCACCTCGAAAAAGATAACAGCGACTGTCGCCACTCCAAGCCACGTGTATCTTGTCGTTGATGATGTACGCGATTACCACCGTAGTACCCATTCCTTCTGTTTCGGGGTTCAGTTGAGCATACTCTAAAATGTGCTGGTGGGCATATTGAATGGCCGCGATCAGACGTTCGGCTACGGTGAGGTGGCGCGCAATACCTTCTTTGAAAAACGTACAAATACTATCTATGGTGATTTTGGAGGCAATCTCGCCCGCATTCATGCCTCCCATACCGTCGGCTACTACCATGATAGATCCATTTGTGGGATTGTCGTAAGACTCAGCTGGCACTACCCATGCCGCTTCCACATCGCTGGTTACTATAAAGTTATCCTCGTTGTGTTCTCTTACTTGCCCTACATTGGTCTTGGCCACCATTTGTAGTTTTAATTCATTTTGGGTCATGTCAGTAGTTATTTGGAGGAAGCGTTGTTTTTTCGTTTTTCTTTGGTTCTGTTTTACTACTCTCTTGTTTTTTGTTCATAGGCTCTTTTTCAATGGGTTGGGTAGGTGGAGGTGGTATTCCACTGTCTTTTTTAGACGTTTGCGCCTCTTTTTTAAGTGGGGTTAGCTCGTTATTTGAGACACTTTCTGAAAGATGTGGTTGCGGAAAACGTACAATGTACCATTCGTTGTTTTTGTTTTTGAGGATACCTGCGGCATGGTATCTTACCACTCCAGCCCTCACAGTAGCCAAAAAATAAACACCGCCCACAACGTTATCTTTGAATGGCAAGCGTTTTACAGGTGTTTCGATTTCTGAGGCTTTGAAAGTAGGCTTGGGGGTATAAACAGCCACGTCAAGCCTACTTTTTTCGTTGTTGTCTAAGTCTTCGCTGCTTGATACCACCACCAGCCAACCGCTGCCATCTTTGGTACTTAAAAGGCTATTTACCGATACTTGATTGTCTGAACGATAGCTCATTACGCTGCTGCTATCATACTTTTCGAGTTGAGTGGCTGCTGCTTCGTTTTGATAAATGGTAGAAACAATAGGCCGAAACGCCACAGCGGCCAAATGAGGCTGGATAGTGTCGTTTTTTTTGTATTGTTCAAAAGCCCGATCATTTACCCAAGGAGTAGCCATGCTTGCCAGGGTCCAAACTTTGTTGTCGGCCACCACTCCCAGCGTGTAGCGTCGCCCAAAGTAGCTTTTTCCTGCGCGACCATATTCATCACCTTTTGCGCTTTTCATTACATAGTCTTGCCGTACAATGCACAGCGAACTATCAATGGCCATTCGGAAAAGTTTTTTGTCGTCCGAAAACAAATTGTCTAAATTCAACTCTGTTTGCGCTTGTGCTACCAAAGAAGACATTAACAAGAGAAAAATACATCGTATCATGGTTGTAATTAGTTTAAAAATGAACTTACCTAACCGCACTGATGGGAACTACCAGCCCTTGCGCACCTCCTGCTCCGCCCGACACAATGCCGACGACCACGTAGCGTTCATCTCTTTTGATAAAAACAGGGCCACCCGAATTACCTGGGTCAAACCCTCGGTTGGAGATGTAGATTACGCCCCCAGATAGGCCATCTCTTGCCACGTTACATTCATTATACAATGGCTTGATGTCATCGCGGCTGTTTACCCCCATGCCAAGCGAATACCCTAAAACGTGGAGAGGAGTAGAAGCCGAGAGCGATTCGGATACCGATGAGTCAAAGTCTAAGCCACCATTGCGAGAGGTACGATTGACAACCCAGTCGGAGCCATTGTTGAGCGATGCCACCCGTACAACAAAAGAGGTACCATCTTCCCCAGTCAATTGCTTCACTTCGTCTTTCGATTGGTCTATCCTAAAATCGTTGCTGCTCAGTCGAATCACCCCCCCTGCGGGCGAATAGGCTTCTATGTAATGGGTTACTTTGTAGCCGTTATTGGCGAATAGATTGAGTTCTATGAGCTGTTTTTGGGATTCTTTGGGAGCATTGGCAATAAAGTGCCACGGCTCCAATACGTGGCGGGCTGTTACAAAACGCCCATCACTGAGTAAAAAGCCCGTTCCAGACCCACCAAACTCAACTTGTTTTTGTTCGCCATCTTTTTCCACTATAACCCTGTTGGTCTGAATATAGTAAACGTTAGGATACAGTGCTGATAACGGCGGAGGAGGTGGTGGGCAATCAGTGCAAGGCGGAGGAAGTGGTGGGGTAATGTTTGGCTTACGCTTCATAGCCTCTGTAAGCTTTTCTTTCAGTACTCTTCGTTCTTCTTCTCCTTCTTTATCTTTTTCATTGTGGGCGCGAATTTCTTCTGCCTGTTTTTGGGTAATTGTTTGGGAATTCCAGTATTGTCTTCTCCAATCGTCGGCTTGAGTCCAAAAATAATACGCTCCACCAGTAGCTACCAAAAGCAGCATGGCCAAGCCCATTACGGCCGCTTTGTAGGGCTTAATGGCTTCATTGGCCATGGCTTTGAGGCGGATGGTCATACCCATACTTTTTACGGTATTGTTGGGCGGGGTAAGAAAAGCAAGTTTAGGGCCTTCGTACGAGAGTTGAATTTCGTAGCCATTGCTCAGAGTTACCTCATCACGAATAGGCTGTCCATTTACAATTGTCGGATTGGTTTTCGACATGCTTTTGACTACCCACCCTTCTCCTTTGCGAATAATGGCAGCGTGGGGCCGACTAACGGTGGTGCAGTCGTCGCCATAGCCAACGGCGAAATTGCTACCGCGCCCTATTTCCACGTAGTCGCCGATAAACTCGGTTGTTTTGCCAGCGCGGTACTTTTGGGTGGTCGTTTTGTGTTCGAGCAGAAAATAGGTTCTGCCAGGCGCACCCATTAACGATTTGAGGGAGCCTCCCAAAGATTTAGAAAATTTTTCGGTAGCACGGGGTTGAGAAACTGTCGTTGCCATAAGTATTAGGTTGATTTGGTTTGATGATTCAAAAGTAGAGGTAGATGATAAAAACATTGGTACAGCAACCAGTTGCTAACTGGTTATTAACCTATCGAACTGCCACTCTCACAATAGTATCGCCGAGCGTGATTATGTCGCCAGGCTGAATAGCTATGCCTTCAAAGCCCACCAACTGGGAATTGACGTAGGTATTATTGACCGATAACTGCCATTGTCCATTACAAAACTGCCCATCGCGCAGAAGCCATTGTCTTGGATTATCCCATTTTTCAAGGGTAGCGTGTCGGCGCGATATATAGGTAGTACTTACTTCTACAATTTCGACGTCGTTTTTGACAGCTATGTCTTTACGCCCCACCGTTAGTACACCTTCGCTTCTACGCCCCATCAACTGGGAGAGATTATAAACGTGTCCCATTTCTTCTCCGTAGGTTATTTCCAGCACCAGTTCGTTTTTGAGTGAATTATGTTTTTCATAATTAATATCTATGGACTTGTAGCCCAAAGCGTTGATGATTTGGCCTACCGATTGGTAGCGTTTGTGTTTATAATCTACTTCAATACAACTTTTGATGACGTTTGCCCAATTGCCAGGGAGTCTATCCCAGTTTTTTCGCAGACCTTCGGCATTGCCCGCTTTTGCATTTTTAATATATTCTACTACATCGCTATCGCTGATGAGCTTATAAGGTGAAAAAGGACACTCGCCCGTAAATATTTCGTACATCATCACACCAAACGAGTAAATATCGGCTACTGCATCAATTGCTTTGAAGGCGGTTTTATTGTTGGCTTGCTCAGGGGCAATGTAAGCCCAAGTACCATGTATTTGATTGGCATGACCAAAAAAGTCGGTAGTAGTCAGGCGAGAGTTTTTATGTCCCGCAATCCCAAAATCGGCCAACTTAGCATTGCCTTCGGCATCTATCAATACGTTGTTGGGCTTGAGGTCGCGGTGAAAAAAACCTCGTTGGTGGAGCTCTTGTAGCCCACAAAGGGTTTGGTACGCTATTTTCTTGATTTTTTGCAAATCAAGAACACGACCCGTAAACTGCGTCAAATCTCCTTTCGGGCAAAGTTCCATGGTGAAGTAGGGATTACCCTCTACATTGCCACAATCAAACGATTGAACTAAATGTGGCGATTTTTGACACCCAATTTCAAACTCTCGCAAGAATCTTTGAAAAAGAAGCTGCCGTTCTTTCTCAAATGCCACCTCCCAAAGTTTAATCATTTTCAGCGCGAAAGATTTACCATTTCGGGTGGTTACTTTGTAAACAATCCCAAACGTACCTTCTCCCAAAGCGGCCTCTACTTGGTAGTCGTCTATCCAATCGCCCACTTTGGGCAAGTACCGATGAGGGGTTTGGTAGGTGGCAAATTTATTTTTGAGTGCTTCCTTCATCGTTGGTTGTAAGTTTGATGTTTATTCTGTTGTGTGCTGCTTTGCTATTGAGTCTATGTATTATACCTCATACGCTTTTTATGTGCTTCATCAGTCCTAAAAATCAGTCTTCTGTCGCCCATGAGTATTGTGTCCCCATCTTTTATTTCTGTTTTTTCTGATACATGCACGAACGTGGTTTTTTGTTCGCTACGGTCTATCAAAAACCACCGACCATTTTCGAAACTCAATTCTGCTTGAACCTTACTGGTAATAGTGCCGTTGCTTGGGTCAATATTGTCCCTATTGAGTTCTACGCGCTCATCAGCCGATAGTTCAAAGGCAGTTCCCATGCCAGACGGAATAGTTTCATCCATTTTGGGGACAATACCCATGTAGCATTTTTGCTTGTTGCCTGCTCTCATTCGATAGGGATCAATGGTTTTCATGTTTTGGGGCGTTTTTAAAGGTGCTTCTTCTTTTGTTTTTATGCTTTCTTCGGTTGGTACATTAGGAGGTGGTACACTAATTTCAGCGGCAAATAGATTTCGCTGGCACTTGATACAAGTCTTGCGCGGGGCAATGTTGATAAACCCACAGTCGGGATATGGACACACAATTTTTTTGACTCCCTCATTGATAGAACTATCATTGGGTGGGGGCGGTGGGGTTGGTACGGGTATTCTGTAGGCGCTGTCTGGAAGTGTGGGAGGCGACATCAGAACTGGTGGGGGTAAATTCTCCCCAAATGCCTGTTTCCCGGGTATTGTTCCGACCTGACTTTTTTTAGTAGTCGGATTGTCTGGGGTTAATGGGTTTCCTTGTCGTAGTATCGAACCAATTAGTTTCCCATCCTGCTTTCGCAAAGGTATGTGACATTTGACACACAGTTCATCGCTCGCTAAATTGTCAAAGCCGCAGTTGCTACAAGTAATTAACATGATTTAAAAAAGGTTTTATTGTTTAGGCAAAATTAGAACCACATATCTTCTCAATTGTACCAGCAACTGGTTACTAACTGATTATTTTCTATGAGGGTATGTTTGGGTACTTAGATTCAAGTATGACATTATGACACAATTTGCATAATTCTTCCCATTGGCATATATCAAACTTTATGAAAGTGGGTTATTGCTTTCTAAAAATGGAAAAATGATTAACGAATAATTTAGCTTTCAAAAAAAATAGGCACAGTAATGAGATATGGTGGCAAAAAAAATTACATTTGCTTCTATTACAGGCTATTACAAAAGACCAATCCTACTCAATGTTAAAGTTGCTTTACCGCTGCCTAATTGGACTGTTGTTGATAAGCGCAATGGGCGTGGCTCAAACGCCTCTCCAACTGGACATTGAAAAACTAAAATATGCGCAGGAAGTAGAAAGAGAGGCATTGGCAAAAAAAGATACGTTACAATTGGCCGAAGCTTACTATCTATATGGAAAAAGATACATGGCTGCACAGGGGTATTTGCAAGCCAAGAGTTACTACATAAAATCTTTGAGGATCCTTGAAAAACGAGGCATTTCTTTTAAATTGGGACGACTGTATGAGCGACTTTCAGAATTAGAAGTACCCCAAGGACATCTCAGAGAAGCATTAAAACTTGCCCATAAAGCCCTCTTCATCTACAATCGTATTAAACACGAGAAGGGCATAGCATCGGCTCATCAATTAATTGGAGACCTGTTCATTGCACTAAATCAAACGTATTTGAAAGGCAATGTTAGTTCATCTTTAGACGATAGTATATTATACTACTGTACTATTGGCGAAAAGATGGCCTATGAACTGCGGGATACAATGTCCATTGCTAATGCAAGTAATATACTGGGTCAGCTTTATTTGTCAAAAAAAAATCGAAAAGGATTCAAATACCTTCAAACTTCATTGAGTTGTTATAAAAGACTAAAACTTAAAACGCAACAAGTTTATGTCCTTCAATCCATTGCTTGTTTGCACCTAATATTTAATGAGCACCAACAAGCACTGACGCTGATTCGAGAAGCCGAAAGCATGTATAAAGAACAAGGCATTTACGAAGTTGAAATCAATCAGACTTTTGCAAAATTTTATAAAGAGTATTACCAAAGCCGCAAGAACTGGAAAAAAGCGTTTGAGCATTTAGAAGGTGTACAGGCTTTGACAATCAACGATTTTGTGGCCGACCGCGAAGGAGCTGTATCGCGCCTCAGCGTAGAATACGAAACCGAAAAGAAAGAAGCCCAGCTCAAAAGCCAGCGAAAAGAGTTGGCATTGAGCAACAAAAACCAAAACATTCAGCGGCGTTTTTTGATCGCTATATCCGTGTTGTTGGTAGGGGCGGTGTTGGCTACGGTGGCCTTTTATCGCCTTTATCGTAAAAACCAACGCATTAGTCGCCAAAATGCGGAGTTGGTACACGAGCAAAATCACCGCGTCAAAAACAACTTGCAGTTGGTATCGAGTTTGTTGACCTTGCAATCTAATCGCCTGACCGACGCGGCAGCAAAAAATGCGGTCGAGGATACGCAATTGCGGATTGAGGTCATGGTCATTCTTCAACGCAAACTCTACGACGGTGATCATCTCACCTCCGTTTACTTACTGGAATTTATGCAAGAACTCGTTGAAATCGTGCTACAAACCTTTAGCTACGAACACGTTCAGGTGATTTACGACATTTCACCTGCCCTCGAAGTTTACACTGATCACGCGCTACGGATTGGCTTCATCGTGAACGAACTCGCCACCAATGCCTGTAAGTACGCTTTTCCCGACCATCCCAACCCTAAATTCAAGGTAGCTTGCTCGACTCAAGGAGACGTTTTTGAACTAAAAGCGGCTGATAATGGCAAAGGTTTTCAGCTGCCAAAAGCCGCTGATGGCTCGAAAAATAAGTCGTTTGGAATGCAGCTTATTCAACTACAAGTCAAACAATTAGACGGTACCTACCGCTTTGATACAACGCAGGGTACGGCGTTTCAAATGCAGTTTAAAGTATAAACCCACTATGAAATCTCTTAAAATCCTCATTGTAGAAGACGAACTCATTACGGCTACGTCTATCCAAGAAACCTTAGAAAATGCGGGACATGAGATAACGGCGCTTGCCCGTAACCTGCGAGAAGCCCTTTCGGCGGTGAAGCGTCAACCACCTGATTTAGCACTCATTGATATTACCTTGGAAAATTCTACCGACGATGGTATCGGAGTGGCAAAACAGTTAATGGTTTTCCACCCCATGCCCATTATTTATCTAACGGCCCATTCCGAACCGTCCACTGTTTTGAGTGCCCAAGAAACCCATCCTGCAGCTTATTTACTAAAGCCTTTTCGTCACAAAGAACTGGCTATTCAAGTCGAATTGGCGTATTATAACTACCAAATCAACCAAGAGACCACCATTGATCCTCACGCTGCCGAAAGTTTGTACTTACCTGTGGAGCAGGGAAAAGGCCACGTCAAAATCGTTAAAAGCGAAGTTTTGTATTTGTGGGCGGCGGGTTCGTACGTAGAAGTGCATACCATTCGCGACAGCAAACCGTTTATTTTTTCAATGAATTTGGGCTATCTGGCGCAGTTTTTTACGCTGTCCAATTATTATCGTATTTCGCGTTCGTTGCTCATCAATCTTGCGTATGTAGAACGAATCGAAAAAAATCAACTCTTTGTGGCGGGTCGAGATACGGCGATCACCTTTCCCGAAACCCAACATAAAGAATTGCTGCAAAAGCTTGCTGTAGTAAGAACACCTTAAAGTAAATCGCTAAAGGTATTTTTCTACCAATCCTAAAATTGTTAGTTGTTTGAGTACTTCCTCAACATTGCAATGAATCCAATTGGGGCGCACGCCCAAATTTCCCCCTTGGGGAGTTACTACGAAATTATGAGAAGTGCCTAAATCCAGAACCGATTCTGTCGAACCTCGCTTGAGGGCGGGAGTAAGTGAAAGTTTAATTTCAATCGCTGCTATGGGTTGGATACCTTCTACCAATACCAAATCCATTTCAGCACCGTTGGAAGTACGATAAAAGTAAGGTGTAACTCCATTTTTAAGCCTTCTAATGATTTGCTCAATCACAAATCCTTCCCATGAGGCCCCAACAATAGGGTGTTGAACGAGGTGAATTTGCATACGAAGACCGTGCAAAAAGTGCAAACTGCCGCTATCTATGAAATAAAGTTTAGGGCTTTTAACGATGCGTTTCGAAACATTTACAAACCATGGTTCAAGTCGCCGTACTATGTAAGCCTGTTCCAGTACAGCTATATAACGCTGCACTGTCGTGTGAGAAATACCGAGTGAATTGCCAAGAGTAGAGTAATTAAGCAGAGAGCCGTGATTGTGGGCCAACATTCTCAAAAAATTAGTAAGCAAGACAGAAGGAGCATTGATACCCAGCGCAGATAAGTCCTGTTCAACATACGTTTTAATAAAATTTTGTTGCCACAAATACCAAAAGCCGTCATTGGGTGCCAGTAAAGCATCGGGAAAACCTCCTCTAAACCATAATGTTTGTGTCGAAATTTGTGCAGTTTGCGCTTCGGCTATTTGCAATGGCATTAATTCGTGGTAAGCAATGCGCCCTGCCAAAGATTCCGAACTTTTTTGTAAAAACTGAAGTGACGCTGACCCTAAGAGAACGAACCTTCCCGGGTGTCGGTCACGATCAATAAGCCCGCGTAATTGAGGAAAAATAGGTAAGAGCCGTTGTACTTCGTCAATAATGATAGTTTTGTCGCGGTTGTCATCAATGACCCACGCAGCATTTTGACTGAGAGTTTGATAATCATCAGGTAACTCCAAATCAAAGTAGAGAGAGGGTTTGGGTAATTCACTTACTAATTGCTTTGCCAAGGTGGTCTTCCCTACTTGCCTTGGTCCTAAGATTCCTACCGCAGGAAAAAAACTGAGCGATTGTTGTATAGCGCGTTTTAGGTATCTTTCTATCATTATTCATGTAATTTGAATTTTTGATGTTCAAATTACATGAATAAATTCTAATTAGGCAAATGAATAGAAATAACGCCTATCAATTCTTCGGCTTAGAAAACACCAATCCAAACAACAGAATAACTACATAGCAAATTATCGGCAACAAGTACGATTGGGCCACGTTTATATCGGCTACTTTCCCCATAATAGGAGGAAATACGGCTCCACCTACTACGCCCATCACGATGAACGAGGAAGCGCGTTGCTTGTGTTCACCTAAATTACGTAAACCTAATCCAAAAATGGTAGGGAACATGATACTCATAAAGAAATTGAGCATCATCAGAGCAATAAACGACACCCAACCCCAAGTCTGAGAGATAATCAAACACATCACAATATTGGCTCCTGCAAAAATTGCCAATAGGATATTTGGCTTAATAAATCGCATTAAAAAAGTACCCACTGCGCGCCCGGCCAACAAAAGCACCATACTGAAAGAGAAATAGTATCCTGCTTTTTCGTCAGTCATTTCAGGAATGTATTTGATGGCATAATTAATAAAGAAAGCCCAAGTAGCTCCTTGTGCCGCTACGTTGAAAAACTGCGCAATGGCTGCCCAAATAAAATGACGGTGTTCAAATAATCCTTTTTTGGGGCCGGTACTTGCAGTTCCTTCTTCCTCCGAGGACTCCGAAGTAAGCGGAGGAACTTTAATAAAAGAAAACGCAATCGCCACCGTCGCTACTACGAGCCCGATGGCAATGTAGAGGTATTTAACGGGAGCTAAATCTACGACTGCATCTCCCGTAGGAAGATTGCGTAAGATGATGTATGAACCCAACACGGGTCCAATAATGGCACCTACTCCGTTAAAAGTTTGGGAAAGGTTGATGCGTTGCTCCGAGGTGTCTTCGTGTCCAAGGGCTGCTGAAAACGGGTGAGCCACGGTCTCCAAAGTGGCCAAACCGCAGGCCAAAATAAACAGGGCGGCTCTGAAAAATCCAAAAGATTCGGCTTCGGCGGCGGGATAAAATAAAAATGCACCGATGGCATACAAGCCTAATCCAAGGAGTACCCCGTTTTTATAACCATACTTTTTCATGAACAAACCCGCAGGAATTCCCATGACGAAGTAAGCGCCAAAAATAGAGAACTGCACCAATCCGGAATCGGCTAATGATACATGCAAAACAGTCTGAAAACGACGATTGAGCAAATCGCCCATGGTGATGGCGATCCCCCAAAGTAGGAATAAACTCGTCACGAAGACGTAAGTAGGAACGTATTTGGAGGTGAGTAAAGGGGCTTTTTTCATTAATGAGTTGTTGTAAGTGAAGGTTTAGGATTCGTTGAATTCTTAATGCTTGATAATAGATCGGTCTAAATGTACATAACCGCCATCCACATGGATAAGCTGGCCCGTAGTATGGCTTGATTTGCTCGAAAGCAGGAACGTCACCATGTTGGCAATTTCGTCGGGAGTTGTCATTCGGTTACCCAGCGGAATGCGGCTATTGATTTCGTTGAGAGTTTCTTCGGGATTAGGAAGGGTTTTGATCCATTTCTCGTAGAGGGGTGTCCAAGATTCAGCTACAATAACGGCATTGACACGAATGCCGTATTTGAGTAATTCCACGGCCCATTCCCGCGTAAGTGCATTGCGAGCACCGTTGGAAGCGGCGTAAGCTGACGTATTTCCCTGCCCTGTTTCGGCTACTTTAGAACTTACGTTTACAATAGGCCCTTTGGTTTTGATGAGATAAGGAAGAGCATGATGGGCCAATAAATAATAATGGACCACATTTTTGTGCAAAGAAGCCATAAATGCTTCATAACTGCCGTTTTCAAGTCCTACGCCGTCGTTGACACCCGCGTTATTGACCAATCCGTCAATTCTCCCAAAGCGTTCTACGGTCAAGCGGACTGCTTTTTCACATTCAGCGGGGTCGGTGAGTTCGGCTTCGATGCCATAAGCCATGCCGCCGAGGGCTTCTATTTTTTCGATAACTGCCTGATTGTCGCCAGTATTGCGTCCAATAATAACAGGAATCGCTTCTTCGATAGCTAAGGTGCGGGCAATTGCTTCGCCTATGCCCTTGGCACCACCGGTAACGATGATGACTTTTTCGCGGAGGTTTAAGTTCACGGAGTTTTATCTAATGTTAGTGGAATAGTTAGTGTATTGCTTCAATAAGAATAAATACCTCAAAATCTCATGCAATACTACTAAAATGTGCCAAGTTTTTAACCGAACAAATAAAATAACCACAGAGAAGCGGAGAATCACAGAGGGAATTTTTTCTCCGCGTTTCTCAGTCTCTCCGTGGTTTTAAAAAATGGCTTTTATCTCACGAAGGGCTGAGCTTTGAGGTAAGTCAAAGAGCGCCACGCCCACTTCACGGGGCCGTAATAAAAGCGACTTAACCAAAATTTACTGAATACAATTTGCCCTAAAAATACCCCAATTCCAATAAGGTACCCAACGGCTGGCGATACTCGACCCAACAAATCGAACCCAAATCCGAAAAAGATAAACCAAGCCAATAAGGTTTGAGTCAGATAACTTGTCAGGGCTATTTTGCCAATCACGGCCGTGGATTCCAAGATGTCGTGCCAACTTTTCTTTGAAAATAAAAAGGAAATGCCCGCCACATAAAATAGTACGGTACTGGCATTGAGTAAGTCAAAAAGGGTGGAAAACAACGCATTCAGCCACAAAGGCGGTTGAATCTTGTTGTTAAAAACGCCGCTTACCTGAATGACAACCGCCACTGCCACCAATACAAGCACAATGACAAGCGTATACATCAGGATTTTTTTGAAAAAAGGACGTTCACTCTGAAAGTTTTGCAACAAACGTTTTCGGGCAAACCAAAAGCCCAGCAAAAAGAACCCGAATGTGATGTAAATGCGTCCACTCAGTAATTGGAACTGCATTTTTTTGGGAAAAACGGCCAAATTGTCCAAGACGAATGGCAAATAATTTCCTTCACGGATAAGTTGTAAATAACGTTTATTGCCCGGTTCATCAAAAATTTGTCCCCACATTGCCCCCGTATCTATATGATTAAGTGCCATGTACGCATCCTGAAGGCGAGCGGGAATATTTAACACCAACAAAATACCAACAACGAGTATCAAGCGATTGGGTGCATTAGCAAAAAGTAAGAGTCCAAAACCTGCAATGGCATAAACGCTCAGAATGTCACCGCGCCAATGTAGATGATGCAAGAATCCAATAACGCCCAAAATAGCAAGGCGTCAGGCAAACCGCAACAAAAATTTTCCTTTGTTTTCGGTAGTTCTAAGAAGCATCAATCCAAAACTGACGCCAAACAAAAACGAGAAAAAGGCGAAGAATTTACCCGTAACAAAGATGCCGTCAAAAGTCCAAATGATTTGACTAAGCGTATCGGATTGGTACTTGGCACTGACTTCCTGCGGCAGCGACCAGCCACTGTGCCAGCCACCGTAGTGTGCCAAAATAATTCCTAAAAGGGCAAAGCCCCGAAGCCCGTCAATCAACGGAATACGTGAGTTGGGATTGGCCGTCATTTGTTTTCAAAAAAGCTGTATGATTATAATTTTTCTAATTTTTTGCGAATTAACGTTGTTAATTCCCGTTCGATAGGGAGATTTACTAAGTACTTACTCACAAAAATATTTTTGTCGATTTCTGTTAAAGCGCATTTTACAGATTTTTTACCTTTTTCGGTACAAAGTAATACTATTTCTGATTTACGATTGCGGACGAGCTCCGCGCGCCTTTAATTTATAAAGTACTGATAATCAATAGGTAATTCTATAAAAATACGGCATTTCAGCATTGAGTCCGTATAAAATACCGATAGTAGATTGGGGAATAAGGGAGTGAAAAAACAAAAAAGTGTAGCCCCATAACAAAGCTACACTTTTTTACCTTAAACCCTAATTTTACCTTCAAAAACTACATCTAAGCGCCCACACCCTTCGCTTTGGCGGATTCGGTAGCATTTTTAGCGATGCTATATACAACTAGGCCAAAACCGATTTTGTTGACGGCATCAGCAATGTTGTACGCTAAATCGACGGGTGAACTTTTGGTTAAATCCATTCCGGCTACAAGACCGCTCAAGAGGTTACCCGGAAGCAGCATGTAACCAATTGGGTAAATAGCCCAGCCCACAAACGTAAACCAACGCAATACATTGTAGCCATCCTTTACCGCTTTGCTGTCTGAGGCAGCAGCTACTTTTGAAGCTTCACCCATGTAGACTTCATAGATGATCGCAGCCCATCCAAGGGTGGAAATGATTCCCCAAAGTACATTAGACTCAGGACTTACGGCTTCACCGATGTAGCCCGCAACCAGCATCACAATTGAACCTAACAAAAGTCGGACAAGCATACCGCTTTTTGCGCCGGCCGGACGCAGGATCAGGTAATACTCAATACACATCAACGGTACTGTCAAAGTCCAGTCAATGTATCTGAATTGCGTAGGCGATGTGTGGGTTTCAAGCCATACACCCCTCATGTAAAAATAATGTACTGCGGCAATGAACGTAATCAAAGCAGATACCAGTAAGGAGGTTTTCCACTTGTCGGCTACGGTGCCGCGCTCAACAATAAAGAAAATAGAAGCGGCCAACATTGACATGTAGCCCGTGAAAAAAGTAAAACCGATGTAGTCACCTGCGGCGAGTGCACCGTCTAAGAGAATGTTTAACATTTGCATTACAATAAAAGGTTTAGTGATGATGTTGTTTGAGATTTGTTTCTCATAGTACAAAAGCAAATTTAGGATTAAATTGTTTGATTTTAAAAAAAAAAAAATCAAAACTTAGAAAACCTTTGACGTATATTGTTCGGATGAGCTCAGACGTATATTGTTCGGATGAGCTCAATTGGGCTCGTCTATTATCTACAAAAAATATTTTTTGTAGATAATAAGTCATTGCCCCGTATCCTTAAACATCCTAACTTTACAGGAGCTTGTTTAAGGATACGGGTTTTCTTCGGTAATTCTATTCTTTCAATGGGACTTAAGGTTTGGGCGCTCAAAAGCGGGATAGTTTTATAAAAAGAACATAATTAACGCTTCAGGTTAAATAAATTCCCTTATACCACTTATGATTGGTCAGTAGTAGCTGATTGTTTAATGACCGAACGAATGACAAAAAAACTTGCCAATGCCAGAACAATGTACAACACATACGGTACTTGAAACATGCGTTTAATCTGATAGCCGGTATTATGAAAAACCACAAATACTACCATCAAAACGTATAGATACGGAGATACAATTTTTAGAAATTTCATATTTTTTCTTTTTTTTGTGATGTGTAGAGTAAACGGAGTGTTTTCGAATTTTGTTTAGAAATTTTATTTATTTATTAGAGTTAATTGACAGTTACTACCCAGGTTGTAATTTGATGATTTGAGTAAGGTACGGTAATACCTCAAGTTTCCTTTTGAGGAGCGTATCAATGACAGAACGAATGATACAAAAAGCACTTTGCCCAGTTTTGAACTGCCC
>Ga0247844_1002560_pt1 | contig 29396 bp, 19 predicted proteins | sample LaCtaG_FD_192421 | JGI IMG/M metagenome (GOLD analysis project Ga0247844, IMG submission 192421) | Freshwater microbial communities from meromictic Lake La Cruz, Castile-La Mancha, Spain - LaCruzMarch201714.5m_1 | ecosystem: Environmental > Aquatic > Freshwater > Lake | place: Spain: Castile-La...
CAGGTGAACCGTCCGTGCCCGTGCAGGCGCTCGATCTCGGCGCCCTCATCGATCTCGGACTCTCCAAAAACCCGCGCACCAGGGCCGCATGGTTTCAGGCCCGGGCATTGGATGCAGCCACCAGCGAGGCCAAGGCGGCCTATTTTCCCAAAGTGAGCGCCGCCTTCGCGGGGGGCTATGACAAGTGGTATACACCGGCAGTGAATGCTCCGGACGATTTTCGTCGACGTCAGGCGACCACCGTTTTGTCGATTGAATATTTGCTCTTGGATTTCGGGCGTCGTGCAGCCGATGTGTCGCGGGCTGTTTCGCTTCTCAATAGCGCTGGATTGAGCTTTGAGCGGCGGATTCAGGAGGTGGTTTTTCAAATTCAGCAATCCTACTTTGCCCATGAGGCGGCCCTCGTCCAACTCCAGGCGGCCACGGCCATGCTGGCGTTTGCCCAGACGGTGGAAGCCACGGTGAAATGGGAAACCTCCACCGGCCTCTCTTCAAAACCGGATCTTCTGAGGGCCAAAAAAACCACGCTCAATTGTGAGTATGAACTGGAAGCCGCCCAGGCCTTGGTTCACACGACCCTGGGCGATGTGTGTGTGGCCGTTGGCTTGCCGGCGAATGCCCCGGTCCGGCTAGCCTCTGCGGAGATGCCCGTTTCCACCGGGGATCTTCGGGAAAAGGCAGGGCAGTTGATCGAGCAGGCGCTCGCCTCACGGCCGGACCTCGCCGCGAGGGCGGCGGATGTGAGTGCGCGCGAGGCCGACACCCGCCGTGCCGTGGCGGATTTTTTTCCCGAGGTGAAAATCGAGGGGAACTATGCCTACTCGGCGTTCCAATACAACGCCGCTGCTGGCGATTCCCGTGGCGATCACGCCCAGGGCGTCAATGGCTATGGGGCGTTCCTCACAGCGAAATGGGATCTCTTCGATGGATTCGCCCGGGTGGCCCAAGAGCGAAAGCGCCGCGATGAGGAAAATGCCTCTCGTGAGGAACTCGTCTTGGCCCGCTTGGATGCCACCCGCGATGTCTGGTCTGCGTGCCAAACCGCCCTTGCCTCTGCGCGGCGGGTGGACTACGCCGAAGGGTTTGTCGCCTCGGCGAAGGAGAACTTTGAGTCCGTGAGCCTCGGCTACGAGGGCGGTTTGCACACGGTTGCCGAGATCAGTGAGGCTGCCAGCCAGTTGGCCGTGTCCCGCTCCGCACGAGCAGTGGCCGTGGCGGAGTATTCAACAAGCCTGGCCTCGCTCGCCTTGGCTGTGGGCCAGCCCGTGCCGGAAAAACCCGCAGCACTCGACTCATACGAGCGGGACACAAAATAAGCGCGTCCGCGGGAACGCGCTTCTTTGACTCGGGAGTCGAGGTCGGCTCAGAAAACCTTCAGCAACTCGACCTCGAAAATCAACGTCTCATCCGGCCCGATCGCGCCACCCGCTCCACGCGGGCCGTAGGCAAGGTTCGAGGGGATGAAGAGCTGGATTTTACCGCCCTCCTTGATCAACTGGAGCCCTTCAGTCCACCCCTTGATCACCCCGTTGAGAGGAAATTCAATCGGCTCATTCCGTTTGTAGGAACTGTCAAACTCGGTCCCGTCGAGAAGGGTGCCCCGGTAGTTGACCCTTACCACGTCTGTGGGGCCGGGTTTGCGGCCCTCGCCGGGATTGATGACAAGGTATTGCAGCCCGCTGGACGTCTGCTCGACGCCGGGCTTCGTTGCGTTCTCGGCCAGGTAAGCCTGACCCTTCTCTAGTGCGGATTGTGCCATGGTGGTATTGGAAAAAAGGAACGCCGACGCTGCGGCGAGGGTGAGAAATTTGCGGATCATCGATGCAAGCCTACGCGCCACGCCCGGCGCATTGCAAAAAAAATCCGATCGTCGGGTGCGGGATTCGAGCCGGGGGCTACAGCTTGTGGCCCATTTTTTTCTTTTTAGTCTCCAGATATTTTTTGTTGTGGGGGTTTGCCACCGAGCGAATGGGAATCTGTTCGACGATCTCGATGTCGTAGGCTTCGAGCCCGACGACTTTTCGGGGATTGTTCGTGAGGAGCCGGATTTTGCTGAGACCCAGATCGGCCAGGATTTGAGCTCCGACACCGTAGTCCCGGAGGTCCATCGGGAAGCCGAGGCGCTCGTTGGCTTCGACTGTATCGAGGCCTTGTTCCTGGAGTTTATAGGCGTGGATTTTTGGGCCGAGTCCGATGCCTCGGCCTTCTTGGCGCATGTAGAGGAGCACTCCCCGGCCTTCCTGCTCGATTTTCTGCATGGCTTGGTGGAGTTGGGAACCGCAGTCGCAACGGCGCGAGGCGAACACATCTCCGGTGAGGCATTCGCTGTGCACGCGCACGAGCACCGGCTTTGCGCCCGGGATGTTCCCTTTGGTGAGGGCGAGGTGGTGAAGGCCGTCCACAAGCGAGCGGTAAAGATGGAGGTCGAAATCCCCGAAGTCGGTGGGCATGCGGATGGTTTCCTCGCGGGCGACAAGCTTCTCGCTTTTGCGGCGGTGGGCGATGAGATCCTGGATCGAGCACATTTTGAGGCCGTGCTTGTTTTTGAATTTGATAAGGTCGGGAAGTCGGGCCATGGAGCCGTCGTCCTTCATGATTTCACAAATCACGCCCGAGGGATCGAGGCCTGCGAGGCGGGCGAGGTCGATGGCGGCCTCGGTGTGTCCGGCGCGTCGCAGGACGCCTCCGGGTTTGCCTTGGAGTGGAAAGACGTGGCCCGGCTGGATGAGGTCTGCTGCGCGTGAGCCGGAGGAGGCAAGGACGCGTATGGTGGCGGCGCGGTCTTTTGCGCTGATGCCTGTGGTGATGCCTGCGGTGGCATCCACGGTGACGGTGAAGTCGGTTTTAAATAACTCGCGGTTCTGGGCGACCATGCGTTGCAGGCCGAGTTGGGTGGCCCGGTCTTCCGTGATGGGTGCGCAGATGAGGCCGCGCCCGAACTTGGCCATGAAGTTGACCGCGTTTGGCGTCACTTTGGCGGCGGCCATCACCAGATCGCCTTCGTTTTCGCGGTCGGCATCGTCTGTGACAACGACCATGCGGCCTCGGCGGATGTCGGAGAGGACAGCTGGAATGGGATCGAAAGGCGTTTTCATGAAATACGAGATACCCTCAAGCCCTAGCACACGCGGTTGGCGGAGGAAAGATCGACGCTTTCTCCGTTGGACGAGCCAAGAGTTTCGATCCACTTTGCTTCCCATGAATTCCAGACAGTTGTTCCTGCTTCTTTATATCGCCGTGGTTGGTTGCGGGTCTGCGGGGGCGGCGCTCCCTCCAGAGGAGGTTTTTGTTAACCGCTCGAAATTCGAAAAGCTTGTGGAACGAGGGGTGGGGGAGCGCTGGCAATCCCTTCCCATCGGGGAGAGGGCGGCAAAGGCGGGGTTGGCTTTGGCCGGGACGCCGTATGTGAACTACACGCTGGAGCTGCACGAGCGCGTCGAGGTGCCGAGTGTGAACATGAATGGCATGGACTGCTGGACGTTCTTTGAAATCGCGCTGGGAACGGCGCGCGCGTTTTCAGTGAGCCCGCGTCCGCGCGCCGAGCATTTGCTGGCGATGATCGAGAAGGACCGTTACAGGGGAGGGCGCTGTGACGGGAGCTTCACCTCGCGGCTGCACCATCTTGAGGACTGGGCTTATGACAATGCCCGGCGCGGTCTCGTGCGGGATATCACCCCGCAGTTGCCGGGTGCCCGCAAGCTCACCCGCGAGCTGGCCTACATGGGGGAAAACTGGAAGAGCTTTCGCCAGCTGCGGGCTGCGCCGAAGCTGATCCCTGAAATTCGCAAAATGGAGGCGGCCATCTCAAGGCGCGGCATCCATTATATTCCAAAGGCAAGTGTTCCCGCCGTGGAGAAGCTCCTGCGCAACGGGGACGTGATCTCGATTGTGACGACATGGCCGGGCACATACACCTCCCATGTCGGCATGGCCGTGAGGGATCAAAAGGGCGTGCTCCGATTCCTTCATGCCTCGCGAAACCATCGGAAAGTGATCCTCGACGAGCGCCTGAGCACCTACCTCGCGGCGAATGGCAAGCACATGGGCATTTTTGTTTCCCGCCCGCTGGATGTGGTGGCGGATGGACTCGCGGGGGACGCCGACGTCGGGAAGCAGCTTGCCGAAGTCGTTCGCTAGCCGCGGGGGTTGACTTTCGAGTGTTCAGCCCCTCATCGCCGGTCTAAACCCCTAAAACATGGAATACGACTTTGTGGTGATTGGAGGCGGCAGCGCGGGGTATGCAGGGGCGAGAACCGCTGTGGAACTCGGGCTGCGGGTGGCAGTGGTCGAGGGCGGGCGCGAGGTCGGTGGTCTCTGCATTCTTCGCGGCTGCATGCCGAGCAAGACCCTGCTGGAGTCCGCACGAAGGTTCCGCGTTTTAAAGAGGGCGAATGAGTTCGGTCTTTCCTGCGGGACGCCGGACTTCAATGCCGCGGCGATCATCGCCCGCAAGCGGAGACTGATCGAGGGGTTTGCGGACTACCGCAAGGGGCAGCTCGAGTCGGGGGCTTTTGATTTCTTTCGCGGGCGTGCCGTGTTTGTCAATCCCAACGAGGTGTGTGTCGGCCTTCGAGACGGCGGCGAAACCACGCTTCGCAGCGCGACGTTTCTTGTTGCAACAGGCTCGGAGACCGGATTCCCGCCGGTCCCGGGGCTCGCCGGGTCGGGGTGTCTCACGAGTGATGAGATGCTGGATTTAGAAGAGATCCCGAAGTCGATCATCGTTCTGGGGGCCGGGCCGGTCGGGCTCGAAATGGCGAGTTACTGCCGCGCCTTTGGGGCCCGCGTCACTGTGGTCCAGCGCAGTTCGCATATCCTCAAGAGTGTGGATGGGGATGTCGCCGGTGCTTTGCAGTCCGCTCTCAGAGACGATGGCATCGATGTGCGCACGGGCACTGGGCTCCTCCAAGTCGAGCGAGTCGGCGAGCGGACGCGTGTCGTTTTTGAGGAGAACGGCCGGGTGGAGACGCTCGTGGCTGACCGTGTTTTGAATGCCCTCGGACGCAAACCGAACCTCTGCGGTTTGGAGGCGCTCGGCCTGAAAACCATCCACGGACGCATCGCCGTGGAGGACGACCAGTCGACTTCGGTTCCAAACATTTTTGCCGCCGGGGATGTCTGCGGTGGTCTAGAGGTCGTCCACGTGGCGATCCAGCAAGGCGAGATGGCGGCCGCCAATGCGGCCCTCTTCCTCGGGAGGACCACCGGAGCCGCGCGGAGGATGGATTATCGTCTGAAACTTTTTGCGGTTTTCACGGATCCCCAATTGGCCGTGGTCGGCGCGGGGGAGGTCGAGTTGGATGCGGCGGGAGTTCCCTTTCTGACGGCGACGTATCCCTTCAACGATCACGGAAAATCGCTCGTCATGGGCGAGACGGCGGGATTCGTGAAACTCACCGCTGCCCGTGACACCGGAGAGATTCTCGGCGGCGCCGTGGTCGGCCCGGAGGCTTCGGATCTCATCCATGAAATCGTTGTAGCGATGCACTACCGCTCGAATGTCCGAGATTTTGCCACGATCCCGCATTATCATCCCACGCTCTCGGAGATCTGGACCTACCCTGCAGAAGAAATTGCCGGGAGGCTCGCCTTGGGAACAGAATGATCTCGTTCCGCGGACTCTCCGCCGGGACTGGCAAGCGAAGTCCGGCCCCCGACTCCTTTGCTCTAGGCCTGGCCGGTGAGATCGGGCAGGGCGTCGAGCACGATCTGCGACCAGGTTTCAAACGATTCGCGACGCGCCAGCAATTCGGCCAGCGTGGCGAATCCCAGCTCCGCAATCGCCTTCTCTCCCGCAGTCACAGAGTCGTTTTCCAGTTCGACAAGATGCACCACCCCGAGGTGGACGCTGCCCACTTCGGTTGAGTCATCGTTGATCAATGCCACAGCCCGTTCGGTGAAGCCGCCGCCAAGCCGGAGTTCCTCGCGGATCTCGCGCCGCACGGCGTTCTGGTAGGTGCTTTGGTCGAGGTGCGGCAGGCTCTCATCCGTGTCGTTCACATGGCCGCCGATACCGATCGATGCTTTCGCAACAAGCCGCTTCTCGCCGGATTTCGATCCGCGCGTGTAGTGCAGAATCCGGCCGCCGTGCAGGAAGACTGCATAGGGGATGATCTGCTTGAGCGAGGGGTTCTGCTCGGCGGCGGCGCGCGGCGTGAAAAAATTATTCTCCGTCTTGAGAAAGGCCGGCAGGTAGTCGTCAACCTGTCGGCAAAGGCCTTGAAAACTCCCAAGCTCGTTGAAAAATTCCCGCTTCACCACCAAGACGTGTTCCTCGTTTTTGCTCATGGCGGCAGAGATGGCCGCTTGCGCCCGCAGCGGCAAGGGAAAAGTGCGCCGCACTGATGGCTTTTTCTTCCCCTTGCATGCAGTGGGCACTTTCTGTGAACATGGAAGTTGATGATAGACGAACTCGCCCAAGCCGTAGAGAGCGGCACGCTCGACAAAAAAACGGCAGAGAGGCTCGACCGTCTCACGCCCGGATCCTTCTGCAGCCACAAAAGCTGGGGATTCGGACGTGTCACGGAGTGGAACCTCACCGCCGGACAGGTCCTGATTGATTTCAAGACGAAGAAAAGCCACCCAATGCAGGCCATTTACGCGGCCGAAACCCTCACGCCGATCCCGGCCGACCACATCCTCGCCCAGCGCGAGGTGGCTCCGGAAAAAATCCGTGAACTCGCCGCCGCCGACCATGTCGCCCTCGTTCGCCAGATCGTTGGCGACCTCGGTGGCAAGGCCACAGCCGACCAAATCAGCTCCGCGCTCACGCCGGGTGTCTTTGATGCCGCCGGCTTCAAGCGTTGGTGGGAAGCGGCCCGCAAAAAAATCCGAGCCGACGGTCACTTCCGAATTCCCGGCAAAAAATCCGAGCCCTACGTTCTTCTGGAAATCCCTGTGAACACTGGCACCGGTCTTCTCGACGCCTTCCGCGAGGCTCGCCACGTGCCCGACAAACTCGCCGCGCTCGAGCAGATTTCCAAAGCCCTCGACGACCTCGCCGAGCGCCAAGACGAGCTTCAAGTGCTCGTCACTCAAATCGAGGAGTCCGCCCAGCGCGTCCGCCGCCTCCAACACACGGCCGCCATCGAGATGCTCATCGCCCGCGACGATCTTCTTGAAAAATTCAGCGCTCTCAAGGCCGGGGAAGACGCTCCCGCAATTGCGGAGATCCTTGCCGAGTCCTCACGGCTTGGCGAGACCCTCGCCGCCATTCCCGGAACGAAACAAAAGCGCGTCCTCGAGGCCTTTGACGCTGCTTTCGGCGAGTCTTGGCCCGACAAGGCCCTCTCGCTCCTCCGCGATGCCGGTCCCCGCCTCATCGCAGATATCTGCCGCTTGTTCGAAAAACACGGACGCAAAGAGCAGTTTCAAGCCAATCTCGAACGATGGATCAGTGAGCGCTCGATTTCCTCGGAGATGCTCATCTGGCTCTGTAAGGAGCGCGACAAGCGCTTCCCGGCGATCTTCAACGCCGAGCTTCTCGCGGCCGTCTTCAGCGCCCTCGAGGCCGATCTCCTTGCTGAAAAGCGCACCTCCCGCCTCAAGGATCTGCTAGTCGACGACCGGGAACTCATCGGCGACCTCCTGATCGGGGCCACCAGGGATTCCGTGCGCGATTCGATGCGCAAGCTCATGCTCACTCCTGCCTTCGACGACCTCTCGAAGCGCTCGCTCATGGCCCGCATCGTGAAACTCTACCCCGAGACGCAAAACATGATCACGGGCGATACGCAGGACGACCGCACCGAGAATCTCGTCGTCTCCTGGGCCAGTATCGAAAAACGTAAGGCCGAACTCGACCACCTCGCGACCAAGGAAATCCCCCAAAACCTTCGCGATATCAACATCGCCAAGGAACAGGGCGACCTTCGCGAGAATGCCGGCTTCAAGGCCGCCAAGGAACACCAGCGCGTCCTTCAACGCCGTCGCGCCGAAATGGAACGCGACCTCGTTCTCGCCCGCGGAACCAGCTTCGAGGGGCCGAACACCAGCCAAGTCTCGATCGGAACAGTCGTCACTGTCGCCTACGAAGATGGAACAAAAGACGTCTTCAACATTCTCGGAGCCTGGGACAGCGCGCCGAATCTCGGCATCGTTTCCTACAAGGCCGCCATCGGGCAGGCCCTGCTCGGTGCCGCCAAGGGAGCCGTCCTCGAGCTGCCTGCGGAGTTCGGGACGCGCAAAGCCTCCATCGTGTCGATTGCGCCATTCACCGACATCGAGATGCTTCGCACCAAAATCCATGTGATTCCCGCTGCGATGGCCGCTGCGGCGGAAAGCGAAGCCTGATTCCTCAAAAAACCCGCCGCCCGTGCCCCCGTGCGGGGCGGCGGTCCCCTCCGTTTGCGCAATCTTGATCCAGCACGTTCCCGGCGCTAGTCTTTCACTCGTTTATGAAACCGGTTACGATTTACGACACAACATTGCGCGACGGGACGCAGGGCACGGGAATCTCATTTTCAATCCTCGACAAGATTCGCGTCGCACAACGTCTTGATGCCTTCGGCGTCGATTACATCGAGGGAGGCTGGCCGGGATCCAATCCGCGCGATGCCGCGTTTTTTGAGGAGGCGGCCCGCCAGACCTGGAAGCATGCCCGCATAGCTGCCTTCGGGAGCACCCGCCGCGGGGGCGTTCAAGTGGACGCCGATGCCCAAGTGCGAACGCTCCTCGCCGCCGCCACCCCGGTGGTTACCATCGTTGGTAAGACATGGCTCCTGCATGTCATCGAGGTGCTCAATGTCGCGCCCGATGAAAATCTCTCCATGATCGCCGACACCGTCGCGTATTTGAAAAAACACGGCCGCGAGGTTTTCTATGACGCGGAGCATTTTTTCGATAGCTACAAGGACGATCCCGACTACTCGCTGAAGACCCTCCGCGCCGCACGGGATGCGGGGGCCGACCTCCTTGTCCTCTGCGACACGAACGGCGGCACGCTTCCCGCCGACATCTCCCGCATCACGGCGAAAGTGATCGCGGACCTGCGCTGCCCCGTCGGCATCCACACGCACAACGACTGCGGGCTCGGCGTGGCGAACGCCTTGGCGGCTGTCGAAGCCGGGGCCTGCCAGGTTCAAGGCACAGTCAACGGCTACGGCGAGCGAGTGGGGAATTGCAACCTCACCACCCTCATTCCCACCCTCCAGGCAAAAATGGGCATCCCCTGTGTGCCTGATCTCACCCAGCTGCGCGAGGTCTCTCGTTTTGTCGACGAGTTGGCGAATGTGCCTCAGGATATCCGGGCCCCCTATGTCGGCACCGCCGCATTCACCCACAAAGGCGGTCTCCACGTCCACGCCGTGCAAAAAATCTCCCGCACCTACGAGCACATGGATCCCGCACTGATCGGCAATTTCCAGACGATTCTGGTCTCCGACATGTCCGGCCAGAGCAACATCCTCGCCAAGGCCGGCGAGCTGGGATTTGACCTCCAAAAAGGAGCGCCCGAAGTCGCGGCAATCCTCAGGAAGGTTAAGGAAATCGAGGCGCAGGGCTACGAGTTCGAGGCGGCGGATGCCTCCTTCGACCTCCTGATTCGCCGCACGCTCGGCCGCCACGAACCGCTCTTCGATCTCAAGGAATACCACTGCTCCTTCCGGCAATCCCGCCAGCACTCCTTCACCACCTGCGAGGCGACCGTGAAACTCCTCACAGCCGATGGGCCGGTCTACACGGCGGAGGAGGGTGATGGTCCCGTGAACGCGCTCGACGCCGCGCTCAGAAAGGCTCTACGGCCCCGCCACCCCTGGATCGACAAGGTGAGACTCGCCGACTACAAGGTGCGAATCATCGACGGCACACGCGGCACCGCCGCGCGCACCCGGGTCCTCATCCTCTCAACGGATGGCCGCACGACCTGGGGCACCGTGGGAGTCTCTGACAACATCATCGAGGCCAGTTGGCTCGCCCTCGTTGACAGTTACGAGTATTTCGGCCTGCGCTCCGCCGGTGGGTGCGGCAAGCCAGCCTAGGTCCCGATTTTTTCGAATTGCGAGATGCTGCGGAAGAGTTCGTAGCGGGATTCGATCTGCTCCGTATCCACGGTCTTCAGACGCTCGAGACTGAAGGCCTCGACATTGAAGCTCGCAAGAACGCTGCCGTAAACGACCGCCCTTTTCAGCAGCTCGAACGTGACCCCCTCGGGTCCAACATGTGCGGCCAGGTGGCCCGCAAGCCCGCCGGCAAAGCTGTCGCCCGCGCCGGTCGGGTCGTGAATGTCCTCCAGCGGATACGCGGGGCAACTGAAAAAGCCGGCCTCGGGGCCGAAGAGCAGGCATCCGTGCTCACCTTTTTTAATGGCGACATAGGCGGGACCCATCGCGCGGATCGCCTTACCGGCTTTGATGAGGCTGGTCTCGCCGGTGAATTGACGGGCCTCGCCATCGTTGAGGATGAGCATGTCCACACGCGCCACCAGCTTTTCGAGGGATTCCTTGGCGATGTTGATCCAGAGGTCCATCGTGTCCGCGATCACGAAGCGTGGCTGGCGCACTTGGTTGAGAACGTGGTGTTGGAGGTCCGGGGCGATGTTCGCCAAAAGCACGATGGGAGCGTCCCGGTAACCCTCGGGCAAGGTGGGCGTGAAGTGCTCGAAGACATTCAGTGCCACCGAGAGGGTCTCGCGGGTATTCATGTCCCACATGTATTCGCCCGACCACCGGAAGGTCTCGCCAGGAACCACCTGCAGTCCGGCAAGGTCGATCTTGCGCCTGCTGAAAAGCTCGATGTGCTCAGCAGGGAAATCCTCGCCCACGATGCCCACAAGATTCACCGGGCAGAAATTCGATGCGGAGACCGCCCCGTAGGAGGCCGAACCCCCCAGCAGATTTTTGTGCTCGGCAAGCTGGGTCTTGATGTCATCCAGCGCAATGGAACCAACGATAAGAACGGACATAGGCGCGAAACACTGAGCGTTTCGCACACCCTGATCCATCAAAAAACGCGTCAAGCGCCCAGTCCACGCAGGGCTTTTTTTGATAAATCGCTAATGCGTTGAGTTCGAATGCAGCGATTTTGACATAAACAAAAAACAGGCGTTCTCTTTGGCTGACATGGGATGAAAGCCACCAAGAAAATCGTCGAACCCGCGAGCGTCATGCTCAGCGGTTGGGTTTGTCACTGAAAGCGTGGGGCATCGAGGAGGGGGAGCGAGAGCGCTTCGATGCGCTGTTGAGCGCAAGACATTAACTTCAGACATCCTGACCTCCGGGCTGCGTGGACCGCAGTCGAGGAACCTCAATGAACCGAATTGAAGGACTTCCTCTCGTGTGGTGATAGTTCGATATGCCGCAAATCCAGCTCCCGATTTTTCCTGCCAGCAGCACGCCGATCACCAGTGAACTTGCCTTTCAGGAAAGGGACGCCGTGGTTTGGTATTTCAACGGGCATCTTCCGGTTTTCAGTCATCCGGTCACTGACATCGCTTCGTTCCGTTTTTTTACCAGCCAGCTCATAGCCAATGGCAACGCCTCGCAGAGCGAGATTTCACGCGCCTTCGGAGTGCCCCTGGTCAGCGTGAAGCGGGCCTGCAAGAAGTTGCGCGAGAAGTTGCGCGACGAGGGAGCCGCAGGATTTTTTCGTCCACCTGTGCCCCGGCAAGGGCACAAGCTCACGGATCAACGCCATCAAACCGCGATCTTGAGCACCGACTATCGCAGTGAGCTGGCACGCTCAGCCGCCACCATGTTCGCCAGATGGAATCAGGAAAACTTCTTCAAATACATGCGCGAACACTACGGGCTCGACCGCCTCGTCGAACACGGAATCAGCCCCGTTGCTTCGCTCTGCTCACCCCTGCGGGGCTGCCTGTCGGCAGGCTGTCTCGCTGCGCTCGGCTCCTGAAACCACACGTCTCATCAATCCCGCCTGGCGCGCCCTCGACAGCCAAGTCCGCCGCACCGCCGCCTAGCTCAGTCGAGCCCGCGCCACCTTTGGCGCCCACACCCTCGGCGCGCAGGAGAACGAACCCGAAGCCGCAGGCCGCCACGAAGAAAAAAAAGGAGCCGCACTCCTGGCCCTCCAAGCCAAACAAGCGCAACTCGAATCCCTCAAAACCCAACGCAAAGCCACCGCGAAACACATCCAGATCAAAGACCTCCCGCCCGAGCAGCAAGTCGCCCAATTGCGTGGAGGCCGAAAGCACTTCATCGACACCATCAAGCTCATCGCCTACCGCGCCGAAACCGCCCTCGTGCAACTCGCCCGCGAAACCCTCCGCCGCCCCGACGACGCCCGAAGCTTTGTGCGCGCCCTCTTCGCCACCAGCGTCAACCTGCGCCCCGACCCCGCCCGCAACGAACTACGCGTCGAAATCCACGGCCAAGCCAACCCCATCCACGACGCCACCCTCGAAGCCCTATGCACCGAACTCAACGCCACAGAAATCTGCTATCCCGGCACCACCCTCCGCCTCGTCTACCGCCCAATCAGGTCATCCATTTTCCCGCCAGGTCAGGATGTCTGAAGGTGGAGACGGGGGCGGCTGACAAGACGGAGGTTGGTGCTTAAGCGGGATGGTTCCCCGCGCTTCCCGCTCCCTCATCGGCAAGGTGACGCCGTGCTTCAGTTTGTTTGCGCCAGGTGGTTGGTGACACGTGGTGGGCTTTTTTAAATGCGGCGGAGAGGTGGAATGCGGAACCGAAGCCGGCGGTCTCTGCGATCGTTGCCAGGGTTTCATCGCTGGAGCCCAGAATGCGGCGTGCGCGAGCGAGGCGGGCGCGCAGAAGATACTGCCAAGGGGAGATGCCGGTTTGCTCCCGGAAGACTCGGCGGAAATAGGAGTATCCCACACCGAGTTTGCGCGCGAGCGCTTCCAAGTCGACCTGCTCTCCGTGCGGCGCAGCGAGATATTCCTCGGCACGGCGCACGATCGCCGAGATTCTTGACTGGGCCTCACCCGCATGCGGGAACTCCGCGCAAAGCCCGAGCATTCGGTGCGCGATATGGGCCAGTTCCGGAACCGAGTATTGGCGCCGTCCGGAAATGAGCGGGTGGAGCGTTTCAAAATGCTCTTCGATGCCATTGGCCGCCAAGCCCTCAAAAACGCAATGGCGCGCGTTCAGCGTCCCTCCCTCGATCAGGCGGCGCACGACCCACCCATCGAGTTCCACCCAGTGTTCGGTCCATCCCGTCTTCCGATCGGGCCGATAGCGATGCCACTCTCCTGGCAAGAGAAAAACAACCGATCCCGCAGGGAGTTTTTGGCGTCCCCGCGAAGTGGTCTCCAACCATCCCCCGCCCTTGGCGACAAAAAGGATTTGGAGGGCCTCGAGCGTGCGGCCATTTTTAAAATCAAAATGGTGGTTTGAAGGGTGCCCTGGAGGAGGGTAGGGCTGAGTAGGCGCCACCCTTGTGAAGCCGCATCCAAGGACCTCAACGCCCCAGCGACTCCGTTCCGGGGTCGTGGAAAGATACGCGAAATAGTCGCTGTCCCAAGGTGTCATATTCTACATGAAAAAAATCATCCTACATATTCCCCATTCCGCGGCGATCGATTATTTCGTTTGTTTCGTTCCCCTCCCTCCTTCCAAAAAAACCATCTGATACCATCCATGAACCACTACCCCTCCGCCCGGGAACAATACGCCGCCCTTGGTGTGGACACCGAGGCCGCCCTCGCAACCTTGGCCATGACGCCGATTTCCCTCCATTGCTGGCAGGGAGATGATGTCGGTGGATTTGAAAAAGATGGCTCCAAACTCGAAGGCGGCGGCATTCAGGCCACCGGCAACTATCCCGGCAAGGCCCGCACAATCGATGAGCTCCGCGCCGACCTCGACCTGGCGCTCTCGCTCATTCCGGGAAAGCACCGCTTGAATCTCCACGCTTGTTACGCCGATCTCTCCGGCGGGCGGGTGGACCGTGACGCCTACACGATTGCCCAATTTCAAAGCTGGGTGGATTGGTGTCAGGCAAGGGGGCTCGGAATGGACTTCAACCCGAGCTACTTTTCCCACCCGCTCGCCTCGGACGGACTCACGCTCTCGCATCCCGACAAACACATCCGCCAATTCTGGATCGACCACGGCATCGCCTGCCGGAAAATCGGCGAGGACATGGGCCGCCAACTCGGCTCGCCGGCGGTCACGAATTTTTGGATTCCCGATGGTTCGAAGGATCTTCCTTTCGACCGCAAGTCGCCTCGGGAACGGCTTGCGGCCTCGCTGGACACCATTTTCGCGGCGCCGGTAGACCGCTCACTCAACCTCGACGCGGTGGAGAGCAAACTCTTCGGCATCGGCTCAGAGAGCTACGTCGTTGGCTCTCACGAATTCTACCTCGCCTACGCCGTCAAAAACCAACTCCTCTACTGCCTCGACGCTGGCCATTTCCATCCCACGGAAAACCTCGCGGATAAAATCTCGTCGGTCCTGCAATTCGTTCCCAGGATTCTGCTGCATGTGAGCCGGGGCGTCCGCTGGGACAGTGACCATGTGGTCCTGTTCGACGACCCCACGCGCGCGATCATGGAGGAAGTCGTGCGTGGCGGATTCCTTGGCCGGACCCATATCGGCCTTGATTTCTTTGATGCCAGCATCAACCGCATTGCGGCGTGGGTCATTGGCACCCGTTCGACCATGAAAGCCCTCCTCGCCGCTTTGCTCGAGCCTGCCGCCCTCTTGCACGACGCCGAGGCCTCTGACGATTTCACCACGCGCCTTGCTCTCATCGAAGAAGCGAAAACGCTGCCCCTCGGCGAGGTCTGGCGGGAACACTGTCTCCGCCACGATGTATGCGGTGACTCGTCTTGGATCGCTGAGATCAAAAAACACGAAAAAGAATTCCTGTCCGCGCGAATCTAATCCACCCACCACCAGCCCTATGAACCTTGCACTCGGCATCATTTTCCACTGGCTCGGCGGTCTCGCCTCAGCCAGTTTTTACATTCCCTATCGCGGCGTGAAACGATGGTCTTGGGAGACCTACTGGATCGTCGGTGGCGTTTTTAGTTGGGTTGTCGCCCCGTCCTTGCTGGCAAGTCTGCTTGTGCCCGACCTCTTCGGCCACATTGGTGACGCCCCGCGTTCGGCACTGATGTGGTCCTACATTTTCGGCATCCTCTGGGGAGTTGGAGGCCTGACGTTTGGTCTCACGATGCGCTACCTGGGGATCGCGCTGGGCATGGCGGTAGCGCTCGGTTTCTGCGCTGCCTTTGGCACGCTCATGCCTCCGATTTTTGATGGAAAGTTCGGCGAACTTCTATCCACCGCCTCCGGCCTGACCGTCCTCGCTGGCGTGCTCGCCTGCCTCGTCGGCATCGCCATCAGCGGCGCGGCGGGAATGTCCAAGGAGGCCGAGCTTTCCCAAGAGGAAAAGGCGTCCGCCATCAAGGAATTCAATTTCAAGAAAGGCATGCTTGTTGCGGTTTTCGCCGGGGTGATGAGTTCCTGCTTCGCCTACGGCCTTGCGGCTGGCAAGCCGCTTGGCGAGATCACCAAGGCGGCATTGGAAACTTCCGGCGGAAGCCTTCTTTGGCAAAATCTTCCCGTTCTCGTCGTCGTGCTCTGGGGCGGGTTCACCACGAACTTCATTTGGTGCTTGATCCTGAATATCCGCAACCGGTCGAGCCACGAATACCTCAACATGCGTCCCTCCCACATCTCCGAGATGAGTGCGGCCGAGGGGATGATGATGTCCGCCGCGCCCGAGATCGCCGCCAACCGCGAGGCCGCAGCCCACGGGGCCTCCGGGGGGGCCGCAAGCTATGAGGGTCCGGCTCCACTCCTGCGAAACTACTTCTTCTGCGCCGTCGCGGGCGTGACCTGGTATCTGCAGTTTTTCTTCTACAGCATGGGAGAGACGAAAATGGGCGCCTACACTTTCTCCAGTTGGACGCTCCACATGGCATCCATCATCATTTTCAGCACGATCTGGGGACTCTTCCTTCACGAGTGGCGCGGATCCAGTCGTCGCACGATGAATCTGGTTTTTTTCGGACTCCTCGTGCTGGTGGTCTCCACCATGATCGTTGGCTACGGCAACTACCTGGGCGGTGAATCCAGCAGCCACTGAGTTGCCGGTTGATTTCAACACCTACTAAAATATGAACACTACCAGCCCCCTTCGCGTCGGACTCTTTGGAATCGGCCTTGAGGCCTACTGGCCGCAATTCGAGGGCCTCAAGGAACGCCTTGAGGGTTATGTCGCGCGGGTCGCTGAGAAACTAGCGCGCCCTGGAGTCGAAATCTGCAACGCCGGTCTCGTGGATTCGCCGGAGCGCGCCGCCGAGGCTGGGAGCTTCTTCCGGCGCTCGGAGGTGGACATCGTTTTTCTCCATGTCACCACTTACGCACTCTCTTCCACTGTGCTTCCGGTGGCCCAGCGCGCGAAGGTCCCTGTGGTGATCATGAACCTCCAGCCCGGCGAGGCGATCGACTACGAGGCCTTCAATAAACTCGGCAACCGCACGAAAATGACTGGCGACTGGCTGGCATGGTGCGCCGCCTGTCCGGTGCCCGAGATCGCGAACGCCTTTAAGCGCGCCCGCATCGATTTCCATCAAGTCACCGGCACGCTGATGGACAACGATCCCGTGTGGACCGAGCTCGACGAATGGATCGAAGCCGCCCGCGTCGCCCACACGATGTCCAACAACCGCATGGGCCTCCTCGGCCATTATTACAATGGCATGCTGGATATCTACACCGACCTCACCGCGCAGCTCGCCTGCTTTGGTGGTCACATGGAGATTCTTGAAGTCGAGGAACTCGCCTCCATCCGACGCCAGGTGGGGGATGCTCCCGTTCAAAGCAAGATCGCCGAATTCCTCGAGGCCTTCGATATCCAGCCCGATGTTTCAAAAGACGAACTCATCCGCGCCGCAAAAACCGCTGTCGCCCTCGACCAACTCGTCGCGAAGCACCGCCTCGGCTCGATGGCCTATTACCATATGGGCACCGGCTCGGATGAGAACGAGGATGTGATGACCTCCGTGATCCTCGGCAATTCGCTGCTCACCGGGCGAGGGATTCCTGTGGCGGGCGAGTATGAAATCAAAAACGCCCAAGCAATGAAAATCATGGACACTTTCGGCGTCGGCGGATCTTTCACCGAATACTACGCCGCCGATTTCCGTGAAGATATCATCCTCCTCGGCCACGACGGGCCGGGACACATCAAGATCGCCTCCAGCAAAACCAAAGTCCGGCCGCTCGATGTCTATCACGGCAAAGTCGGCCGCGGGCTTTCCGTCGAAATGAGCGTGCGCCACGGCTCCGTGACCCTGCTCTCGGTGATCGAGGGAGCCAATGGACGCCCGCAATTCCTAGTCGCCGAGGGCGAGTCCGTTCCCGGCCCGATCCTCCAAATCGGAAACACCAACAGCCGATACAAATTCCCGTGCGGCGCGCGGGCTTTCATGGAGAGATGGAATGCCCACGGGCCCGCGCACCACTGCGCCATCGGCGTCGGCCATATTGCGGGAAAACTCAACAAGCTTGCCGCCGTGCTCGGTATCGAACTCAAGATCGTTTGCTAAAAAAACGAGGGGCCACGATGCCTCGAGCCGTATGGCTTGCAGCCATCTTCGGCATCACACGGGGCGCGTGAGCGTCAGTGCGCCGGCGGATCGGAAGGGGATTCTTTTAGCGGGGCCTCCACGCGCGGATGGTTCCACTGAATGTCCAAGTCTCCTCCGCGCTTGACCATCACCGGGTAGGTGTCGTCCCACCACGCGTCGTAGGCGGCGGCCATTGCCGCAGCTCGGTCGGGCATGGTTGCGGCGAGATCGTTCTGGCACGCAGGGTCACTTTTCACATCATAGAGCGCCCAGTGGCCGCGGGGTGTGGCACCCCAGTGGAAGGCGGCATTTCCCACAGTGTATTGGGCATCCTTCGCGCCCTTTTCGACATCCCGCAGCGTGACGCATTGGTAGCCGTGGTTCGTGCTGTTGCAATCCGGGCTTTCACACGGGCGGCTGCGGATGAGGAGGAAATTCCCCTCACGCACGCCTGCCATCGCATATTTGTGTGCGGCAGCCATGCCGCCGGGCCAGCGGCCGACGTGGTGGAAAATCCTGCGACCCTCGTGCCAGAGCACCGGTTCGGCCGACTCCAGCAGGGGAAGAAGGCTGAGGCCCTCGATCTCGGACTGAACTTTTTCCGGAATCGAGACTCCTGCCAATTGGCAAAGTGTCGGTAGGAAATCGATGTGGGCCGTGAGATTTTCAACCGTATGGGGTGTCCAGTGTCCACTCCATCTCCAGAACGAGAATGCCCTCGAGCCGCCCTCCCAGACGGTGGCTTTGCAACCGCGCATGCCCGCATTGAAAAGATCGAGTCCCCAAGTCTGGCCATTATCGTTCATCAGGATGACGATGGTTTTTTCTTCCAGGTCACGCTCTTTGAGGAACTGGAGGAGGCGCCCGATATTCTCGTCCAGATTGGCGATCATGCCGAGGTATTGAGCCTGTTGCTCGGGCACAGTCCCTCGGAATGGAGCCACGAACTCTTCTGGTGCGGCAAGGGGGTCGTGGGGCGAGTAGGTCGAGAGGTAGAGGAAAAAAGGCTGCTCCTTCGTCTCGGTGATGAATCGCATGGCATCGTCGAAGTAAATGTCCTCACGGTAGCCGGTGGTCACCTCTTGGTGCCCGTTGCGGATCATGACGGGATTGAAGTGCTCCCGGGGGCCGCCTTGGTTCGTCGAATTCCACTCAAACCCACGATCCTGCGGCCTGTAGCCTGGTTTGTCTCCGAGATGCCATTTTCCGATGCAGGCGTTTCGGTAGCCGGCCGTGGCAAGAAGTTGGGGGAGCAGTGTGGCCCCTTCCCAAAGGTTTTCCCTGGGGGCTTGGGTGTGCGTCACCCCGTTGCGGAGTTCGTGCATGCCGGTCAACAGGGCTGCCCGAGTCGGAGAGCAGGAAGAACTCACATAAAATCTCTCGAAGCGAACGCTCTCGCGGGCCAGTCGATCCACATTTGGCGTCTTGAGCAGCGGATGCCCGGTGCAAGACCAGTCGCCATAGCCCTGATCGTCGGTCAGAATAAAAATGATATTTGGCCGGGCGGGCGGTGTCATCGCGGCCCTCGCGGATGCGGAGCCAAGGAACCCGGCGGCGAGAAGAAAAAAAATGGCGTATTTCAGTTTAAATCTCATAGGAATTTCTGGAACTTTTTTAAGCGGGGGCCTTCTGACCAAGTCGGTTTTTTTTGAGATGTGCAGAAGGTGCGTTCCTCTCAGTTTTCTCCCGGTGACAAGCGGGATTTGGCGGGGAGCGGTGAGCCGGATGGGCAAAAGGAGCCTTCGACACTGTGGAGGGTTCCATCGCAATCGGTCGATGGGTCGATAATGAGAGGTTGACCTTCAGTTTTTCTAAGGACGATGCGGCGTGGGCTCCCTGAGAATTCCGCTTTCCACCAATCGGCGGAGCGATCCCATTGGAGATCGAGGAGACCACCGCCGCGGAGTCGGAGGCCGCGGAGTTGGCCCCGGTTCCACGTCTGCGGCAGGGCAGGCAGAACGTGCAGTGTGTCTGGCGTGGAGTAGGCGAGCATTTCGTAAACAGCGGAGGTGATGCCGTTGTTGGCCTCGGTTTGAACGAGCGGGCGCGAGCCTTTGCGGTAGTCCATGGTGATGCCCATGTCGCGAAGATCGTTGTGGGCGGTGAAGAGGTTCACGCCGACGATCGAGCGGCACATGAGTGCGAGGGACTCGAGGGCGCGGTCGGGCTTGCCGAGGCGGGAGTAGAGGTGCGACATGTGTGCGAGCGACCAACCGGTCTGATCGGCGAGCCCGACGACAAGGCGTTTTTCCACCGCGATGCGACAGGCATCGAAGAGCGTTCCGCTGCCCGGTGTGATCTCCATGCCCGGAAAAAGCGGGTAGAGGTGGGAGAGGTGCCTGTGGTGGTAGTTATCCTGCTGGCGGGCATCGATCCACTCGGCGATCGCGCCATCTTCGTTGACCCGGTAGGCGGGAAGTTTCTCGAGGACCGACTCGTAGAGCGGGAGGTCCGGGCATCCGTCGCCTTCGACAAGCCGCAAGGCTTGAATGAGGTTGCCGAACAACTCGCGCACAAGAGCGACATCCATCGTGGCATCCACGCAAACGCGGGCGGGGCCGCCATGGGCGTCGAGGTGGCCGAGCGGGGCGTTCTCGGGTGAGTTGCCGGGATAGTTGTGCAGGAGTCCGTCGGCGCCTTCGACCAGAAAATCGATGTAAAAAGTCGCGGCCTCTTTCAGGAACGGAATGGCGCGCTGCTCGAGGAAATTCCGGTCGCTCGTGAAAAGCCAGAAGTCGAAGTAGACTTGGGCGAGCCAAGCTCCACTGCCGGTCCAGTATTGCACATGGGCCTGCGGGTTTTTTTTAAGACCGCACTCGGGAGACATGTAAAGGGGGGGGAGAATGCCGCGGCAACCGAACATCTTTTGGGCATTGGTCCGGAAGTCCTCGATTCGTTCCTCGAGAAGATCGAAGGCTCCGGTCACGCACTCGGGAAGTCCGCCCGGGAGAGCCGGCCAGAGGGCCATTTGAAGGTTTTCGTTGAAGAAAAAAACGCACCACCAAGGAGGTTGGTGATTGCCGTTCCAGATGCCTTGGAGATTGGGGGGCAAGGTGCCGGTGGTGGCGGAGGCCACGAGCAGGTAGCGGCCGAAATTCGCCAACCGGGCGAGCAGGGCCTCGGGCACATCTCCGCGATAGGCCCTGAGAAGCAACTCATCGTTGGAGAGAGCGGCATCCTTGACATCGAGATCGAGCACGCAACGTCCGTAGCGTTCGCGGTGAATGCTCTCGTGCCTCGATTGCAGATCGCTTTGTGGAGCCAAGGCACCAAGGCGCGCCGCCTCTTCGTGAATATCTTTCGAAGCGGGAGCGACCAACATGGAGACCAGAAGGCGGCAGCCCGGGCGAGGCGACAACCGCACCGTATGGGCATCCACTTGCGAGGATTTCAGATCACCCCAATGCACAACGACGGCGCAGGGCGGGTTGTCGGGACCATGGAACAGCGAAGCCATCCAATTCGGACCGAAGGTGGTTTCTTGGTGGATCTGCAAGAGCAGATGCCGGTTGGCATGGTCGATGTTCTCCGACGGGTCTTGGGGCGCCAACCACACAACCGCCTCATCCGGCACCACGCCTGTCTCGCAGGGTTGAAAAACAAAACACGCGTCAGCCATCGAGCAGAAAGCCGTTCGCCGGAAGGAAACCCCCTCGAGTTCCCAGTCGAGGCGGCCGATGCCGGTGGTGAAGTCCAGTTCCCGGCGGTAGGATCTAAACGCGCCGGGCACGGGTTGGCGCCAGTTGAGCACGGGCCCGGGCAGGTAGCGTGCGCTTTCCGCCTCGTATCCCCAGGCGCTCCAGCGGTTGCGGTAGAGATCGTTTGCCTTGGTGAAATCGCCCGCATCGAGCAAGCGTCGAACCTCCGCGAGAGAGTCGGAGACGTCTGGGAGCGGCGGCGTTACGGCTCCGCCGTAGTAGCGCTCGTGGTTGAGCAGGATGCGGTCGTGGGCGAGGCCGCCGAAATGCAGCGCCCCAAGGGTGCCATTGCCAAGCGGTGTGGCATCACGCCAATCGAAGGCGGCCGCTTCTATCCAAGAAGAATGGATTCCTTCAGCAAACAATCCGGATCGGAAATAGGGACGCGATGAGGTCATGGTTCGGAGATGTGGTTATTCAAAGGGTGTCGCCTGCGACGAATGCGGCAGGGAGCAGGACCGAGCGGGGAGGCTTCCCGGGGTTATCAAGTCGATCCATGAGCAACCGGACGGCCTCTTCACCGATCTGGCTGGGGTGCTGGTCGAATGTCGCCAAGCGAATCGCGGAGGGGTCGTTCTGCAAGAGGTGGCCGAAGCCGAGGACTTTGAAGTCGCGCGGGCATTGGCGTCCCAAGTTCCTCAGCACTTGGAGGGCATCGCGGGCGAGGAGATCGCCAACGGCGAAAATGCCGTCCACGGATTGCGCCGCTGACGAACGGAAAAAATCGGTGAGCGAGCCGGTGTCGGCGCGGAAGCCGCCGCAGTCGAGTTCGCACACGCTGGCACCGGAGCCCTGAGCCTCTGCCAGAAAGCCTTCACGGCGTTCGCGGCTGGTGCTGATGCGTGCGCCCGCATGGAGGAGGGCGAGATTCCGGCAATCGAGGGAGAGAAGTTTGTGGGCGGCCGCCGCGCCACCGCCACGGTCCTCGCTCCCCACGAAATCACAGTCGAAGTCGGGCAGCTTGCGGTCGATCACCACCAGCGGCATGCCTCGCTCCACGACCTCGGTGAAATACACGGCGTTGGCATCGTCGTTCACCGGACGCAGGATCACCCCATCCACCCGCAAATCGATGCAGCGGTGGAGGCGGCGGAGTTCCTCCCGCATCGCGTCCTGACCATAATCCTTGGAAACCATGTTCAGGATCAGCGAGCAGCCCAGCTTGTCGAGCGAGGACTCGATCGAGCGCAGCGCCGCTTCGTAGAATCCCAGGGTCGTCGGCAACACGGCCGCAATCATCCCCGTGCGGCCGGTGCGAAGTCCCTCAACCAGCTTGTTCGGACGGTAGCGGAGGGACTCGGCGACCTTGCGAATTTTAGCGGCCGTCTCGGGGGCCACGGAATTCATGCCCCGCAGGGTGCGGGAGACGGTCATCATTGATAAGCCGGTTTGCTCGGCAATGATTTTCAAGCTCGCTTGACGGCTGGGTTGGGGCTTTTTGTCAGTTTTCATGGATGCGTAGCGGTTTCCTCACGTCGCCAAGTGGCCCTCGCTTTGGCGGCGGGGTCGGAATGCCCTGTTCAAGAACCTTGTCGGGAGGGGTCATCATGTGCGGGGAAAACAGGCGGATTTTTCGCAAGGTAACAAAAACATGGAAGCGCGTCTAGGAATCCCTCCTCCACTCGATTCGGTTGATACCAAATGCCGATTCCATTGGCAAAAATCTCGGAATCGACGAGTTGTGAATGCGGGCACCGCACGGGATTCAAGGCGTGACGAGGGGAGGTGCCCACAGGAAGAGGGGACCATTTGCACCCGGTAGGGAGACCCTGATGTCCCGTTCGACCGGAGGTTGTGTCGTGAAGGCGTAACCCAACAGTTCGCGAAGCACGCCCGGGCTGTTGTATTGATAATAAACAACGCGATTTTGATAAAGTTCGAATTGCCAATGCGAAGCCGGCAAGGGATTCGGATAGGGGGCCGTGGGGCACAACTCGTAAGGATCCAGAGTGGCAAAAACTCTGCCCGTGCGTGTGTCCTCCATGGCAAAAACCGGCACCGCTCCCGGGAGTGGCTGGGCATAAAGATGGAGGCTTGGCGCTCCTTCTCCGGTGCTCGAAGGCGTTCCCGCAGTTGTCCAGACTGGAGTGAGCACCGATGCGTCTGTTCGAGGCATCCACAGTCCGGCATGGCCTGCCAAGGCGGATGCTTTGATTCTTGTTTGCCCAAAAGGCCCAAGCACCAGGTGCCAACGGCAGGCAAGGGATCGGCCAGCTTGAAGCTGGATATTGTTTTGAATCGATGACACGGCGTAATCGCGGCCGACATGGGTCAACCCATAGGTCAGGATGGTATGGAAACCTCTCCATTCCTGATCGGATACAGTTGGCAGGGGTTGATTTCCGAAAACAACAGCCAGCGAGTCGCTTTCCTCTTGAGTGGAATTTTGCACCCACGCCTGCCAGCCATCCGTGTCTCGAGCAAAGATGGGCGTGTTTGAACCATACGATCCCTGCGAGGCTATTCTCCAGGTGCCTCCCCGCTGGGACAAAACGGTTTCTGGAAAAGTCGAAGGCCGAGTGCCGCCCCACGGGGTGTTGATGAATGTGAGGTCTTGGTCACCGAAATTCGTGACAAAATTGGTCACCTCGATCGCGCCATTCCCGAGATCCCGGTAAGAGGCGTAGGTCAACATGCCGGATTTCCAGACATTGGGACTCCGGGCCATTTGCGACCAACTCACGAGCGACAGCGTCCTTGTGGCCGGGTTCCAGTGTTTTTTGAGGATCGGCGAGTAAAACGGCATTGTCGGGGATCCAACCAAACTATTGCCCGCAAGGCCGCCCCGATAGATGCCCGATTGATGGATAAAAAATTGGATGGGAAACCCAAGGCGACGTTCCTCGGATCCCTGACTTTGAAATTCGTGGACCGGGCTCACCAACCTAAGACTGGTCGCAACAAATTGCCACGCCTCGTCCACCCAAGGGGCATCGACGCGTTGAGGCGGGATGGCTTCGCCAAACGATCCCCGCAACGAGTAAACTTGGCCGCCTTTTCCGATTCCCAGACGCCAACCGCTGGAGCTGTTCATGGAGGCAAAGAAGACATCTTCCTCCGAGACTCCTTCAATCCAAGTGGACCCGCTGGGTTGGTAGTTGAAGCTGCAAGTGGCATTGCCGGGCGACTGGGTGAGCGCGCTTCCGGCAGGGAGGACAGAAAAGATGTCTTTCACAACAGTGCCTGCCTGTGGGTTTTCCACAGCCAGAACGACCTCCAGTTCATCCTGCTGGCGCAGGGCATCGGTGACACGCACGATAAAGCTGTAAATCCCGGATTGGGTGGGCGTTCCGGAGAGGATGCCCGTTGTGGCGTTGAGTGTCATTTCCTTCGGAAGGAGTCCTTGGACCACCGACCAGGTGTGGAGGCCCGAGCCTCCGGAAGCGGTGAACGGGGTGTTGTTATAGGCCTGATCGACGCGTCCTAATGGGATCGACGAGGTTGTAATCCTGGGCGGCGTGACTCCGGGCGGCGGGGTGATCGAAAGCTGCAGGGATTTTGTCGCCGTGCCCGCGCCATTGATGGCGGTGAGGGTGATCGTTCGGTTGCCGACGGCCGTGGGCGTGCCTGAGATGGTTTTTGAGGTGGCATTCCAGGTGAGACCGGGCATAAGAGCCGAGATGCCGATGTTTCTCGGAAAATTCGAGGCGGTGATGCGATAGGTGAACGCGGCATTCACGACGCCGGTGGCGCTGGCGCTGCTGGTGATCACCGGAAGGGTGGGGGCCACCGTGAGGACGAGGGGATTGCGGTCGGTGCCTCCGAGGTTCGTGGCCGAGAGCGTTGCGTTGTAGATGCCGTCGATCGCTGTAGGCTTGCCACTGATCAAGCCAGTGGTGGTGTTCAGGGAAAGTCCGGCTGGCAGCCCGGTGGCGGCAAACGAGGTGGGGGTGTTTGTGGCGGTGATTTGGTAGGCAAAGGTCTCTTGGACCTTGCCCGTGGCGGCGCCGTTGCTGGTGATCACGGGCCCCAGTGGCAGGATTTTAAATGCCAGAACCTTTGTCGCCGTGCCCGCGCCATTGGTGGCGGTGAGGGTGAGCGTCCAGTTGCCAAGCGTCGCCGTGGAGCCGGAAATCACGCCCGTGGTGGAGTTCAGCGCAAACCCGGCGGGCAGGCCCGAAACCCCATAGGATCGAGGAAAATTGGTGGCGGGAATCTGGAAGGAAAAGGCGGTGTTTTTCCTGGCAACGGGAATCGCTGTTGCTGTGATGACAGGCACTGTGGGGGCCACGGTGATCGGGAGTTTTTTCGAGCCGGTCCCTGTCGCGTTGAGAGCGTAGAGAGTCGCGTTGTAGCTGCCGTCGATGCCAGTGATGGTTCCGCTCACGAGGCCGGTGGTTTTATTCACGGAGAGACCCTGTGGCAGCGAGCCTGCGCGGTATTGAGTGGGAGCGTTCGTCGCGGTGATTTGATAGGAGAAGGCGTTCCCGACCTTGCCGCTCGCGGTGGCGGCACCGCCGATTACCGGCGGCATCGGGAGGCATTGAAATGCCAGGGATTTTGTCGCCGTGCCTGCGCCATTGGTGGCGGTGAGGGTGATCGTTCGGTTGCCGACGGCCGTGGGCGTGCCTGAGATGGTTTTTGAGGTGGCATTGTAGGTAAGACCTGGCGGAAGAGCCGAGACGCCGATGGTTCTCGGAAAATTCGAGGCGGTGATGCGATAGGTGAACGCGGCATTCACGACGCTGGTGGCGCTGGCGTTGCTGGTGATCACCGGAAGGGTGGGGGCCACCGTGAGGACGAGGGGATTGCTGCCGGTGCCTCCGGAGTTCGTGGCCGAGAGTGTTGCGTTGTAGATGCCGTCGATCGCTGTAGGCTTGCCACTGATCAAGCCGGTGGTGGTGTTCAGGGAAAGTCCGGCTGGCAACCCGGTGGCGGCAAACGAGGTGGGGGTGTTTGTGGCAGTGATTTGGTAGGCAAAGGTCGCTTGGACCTTGCCCGCGGCGGCGCTGTTGCTGGTGATCACGGGCCGCAGTGGCAGGATTTTAAATGCCAGAACCTTTGTCGCCGTGCCCGCGCCATTGGTGGCGGTGAGGGTGAGCGTCCAGTTGCCAAGCGTCGCCGTGGAGCCGGAAATCACGCCCGTGGTGGGGTTCAGCGCAAACCCGGCGGGCAGGCCCGAAACCCCATAGGATCGAGGAAAATTGGTGGCGGGAATCTGGAAGGAAAAGGCGGTGTTTTTCCTGGCAACGGGAATCGCTGTTGCTGTGATGACAGGCACTGTGGGGGCCACGGTGATCGGGAGTTTTTTCGAGCCGGTCCCTGTCGCGTTGAGAGCGTAGAGAGTCGCGTTGTAGCTGCCGTCGATGCCAGTGATGGTTCCGCTCACGAGGCCGGTGGTTTTATTCACGGAGAGACCCTGTGGCAGTGAGCCTGCGCGGTATTGAGTGGGAGCGTTCGTCGCGGTGATTTGATAGGAGAAGGCGTTCCCGACCTTGCCGCTCGCGGTGGCGGCACCGTCGATTACCGGCACCGATTGCGCGTGCAGGCTGGCTGTGGTGGATTGAAAAAGGAACACGCCTGCCGCCAAGTAATGGATGGCTTTCGGTAGACGTTTGTGGGTGCGGGTGGTGTGCATGAGTGTGTGGAGTAAAGTAAGCAGAAATCTCACAGCGTGTGGCCTAGTGGCGGGTTCTGGACTATTCGGGTTAAATCTCTTGAGACCGGATGGATCTCAATCGGGAGCCCCGCACAGACAGGAGCCTGTGTTTTTAATAACAACTGATTTATCAAAATCATGGCGATCTTTGCGAGGCAGGTGCCGCCGGACCCCAAACTTTGAGTTCGTTTTCCTTGGCAGCGGGAAGGGTGATTTCCGGGCCGGCTCCTTGGGAGGGCGGGGCTGTGTGAGCGAAGCCAAGGAGTTCCAGGTGGCGGTCGCCGGACTCGTGGGTGTGGTAAACCATGCGGTCGGTGTAACGGGAATGCTCGGGATGCGTTTCAGGGAGCGGGTTGGTCAGCGGTGACCGCCGGATGTCTTTGTAAAGATCCAGCGTGGCGAAGGTCTTTCCCGTATCGGACTCCTGCGCGGCAAAGACAGGCACGGTTCCAGGCACGGGCTGGGCATAGAGGTGGAAGGAGGGGGCGCCCATCCCGCTCGTGGAGGGCACTCCATCGCGCATCCACACCGGTTGGGTGGCCTCTGGATCGAACTCGGGCCGCTCCATCCCGGCGAACGGGGCGAGTTCCGCCGCGCGGGCGGGAATTTTTTCCAGCGGTCCGGAAATCAGATACCAGCGAACTAACAGAGACTCGCCTGGCTTCAAATCCACGCTGCAGCTGGCCTCAACCGCTTCATAGTCCCTGTCCTCTTCCCCGGCCGTGCCGTAAACAATCTTGCTGCGGTCTCGTTGCCAAGCGGGGAGCGAATCCTGCTCCCGCCCGAAAACCAGCGCGAGCGACGGACTCGATTCCTCATTCGGGTCCACGGTCCAGCCGATCCATCCGCCGGTTTCGTCATACGGAGCGTTCGGAATGTCGCTCCATCCCCAGCGGCCCTCGACTTTTTTCCAGCCGCCGTCGGGTTGCGAGAGGATCGTTTGGGGCAGGGCGGACCGGCGCACGCCGCCCCACGGGGCATTGACATAGGTAAGGATCTGGTCACCGAAATTCGAGAGAATCTGGGAGACCTCGATCGCACCGTCGCCGAGGTCGCGGTAGGCGGTCTGGACGATGAGTCCGGACTTCCAGGCATTTGGGCCGCGGGCCTGCTGGGCCCAATTTGCAAGGTAGAGGGTGCGGGATTGCGGGTCCCAGCGGCTGCGCAGAAGGGGCGAATAGAAAGGCTCTTGCGGTGCACCGGTTTCCTTCGTTCCCGTGAGGCCTTGGAGGTAGGTGCCTGCTTGGTGGATGAAAAAATGAATCGGCATCGCCGCCCCCGATTTCTCGGGCCCCCCGGTATTTTGAAACTCATGGATCGGGGCGATAAGCTGTTCGTTGGTAGCCACCACATGCCAGACTTCGTCCACCCATGGGGCAGCTGCCCGCTGCGGGGGAATGGATTCGCCGAAAGGACCTCTCAATGAATAAATTTGCCCGCCCTTGCCGATGCCAAGGCGCAGATCCCCGGCCCGCAGCGTGGCCAGAAAAACCTTTTCTTCCCGAACTTCCGGATTCCACCTCGAGCCGCTGGCTTCGTAAGTGAAGTCGCAAACCATGGAGCCTTCCCGCGCGGGAGCTGCCTGTTTTTCCAGTAATGAAAAAAGATTCGCCTCGGTGGGGGTGGGGTGGGGATTCTCGGGCTTGACGGATGTTTCTTGCTCCTTCGCATGAGACAACCCACCCATGGCCACTACAAGGCCGAGCAACAGGATTGACGGTGATCGAAGCGAAAAGAAGATTGTTAGTAATACCATGACCGTCTTCGTGAGAGAGGAGCTTCTTTTTATGTTCAAAGCAAGCACCAACTCTCGGAGTTTTGCGATTGCAGGCCAAGCTGGGTCAATGCGCTGGCCATCACCGACGACATGCTGAGGAGGCGATGGCCGACCCAGCTCCTAGCCCAAGTTTCTCAATCGTCTCGGGAAAATAGCCGGGAATCGTCTTTTTTTCGAGGTGCTACTTTTATGAATTGTTGATCATCAACAATTTAATTTTTTTATTTGACCTGTTTTCTTCGTTACTCACTGCGCTCATGTATTTTAGGAATAAATCTATAAAAACTATCAACTCGTTAAATGCTATTGTAATAGCGATTGCTTGCCTCCCCGGCGCGGTCGAGCGCCGCATCCATGGCGGGGGCGATTTTTTTGACTCCTCGCTTTCCCCGGAAGCATCATCCTGGGCGGATCGCATCGTTCAGCTCGCCGGCCGCTCTCACGCCGCCAAGTCCGTTCCCCAAACCACTGTGGATGGCGTTATTCTCGACTCCATCGAGACCACCGATGTCGTGGAACTCGGTCCCGAACTCGTCGCCCTCAAAGCTTGGGAGGAGCTGCGTTTCACTCCCATGCTCGAAGCCCTTGGAATGAACCCCAGCGCCATTTCCACAGCCCAGCTCATGGTTTCCAACCGCCTCATCGAGCCGCTCAACGAATGGGCTCTCATCGATTGGTCCCACCGCACCGCGCTTCCCGAACTCCTCGACATCCGCCTCACCAAAAGCGCCAAGGACCGCCTCTACCGCACCAGCGACGATCTCATGGCCCTTCGCAAGGACATCGAGTCCACGCTGCGCCAGCGCGAGCGGGACCTGT
>Ga0247844_1002561_pt1 | contig 29391 bp, 28 predicted proteins | sample LaCtaG_FD_192421 | JGI IMG/M metagenome (GOLD analysis project Ga0247844, IMG submission 192421) | Freshwater microbial communities from meromictic Lake La Cruz, Castile-La Mancha, Spain - LaCruzMarch201714.5m_1 | ecosystem: Environmental > Aquatic > Freshwater > Lake | place: Spain: Castile-La...
AACTCACCGCCGAACAGGCGCATCAGATCCACCATGTGGATGCCCTGATCCAGCAAGACACCGCCACCGGCGATGGCACGTTTAGTGCGCCAGTCCGGCTGGTTGAATGTAATCATCTTGGCCTTGCCATAGACGCCCCGCATATTGATAACCTTGCCCAGTTCACCGTCGCGCATGATGCGCAGCGCGTCCTGAACCGACTCATGGTAGCGGTGATTGAATCCGTACATCAGCTTCAGGCCCAGATGTTTGCGCTCTGCCTCAATCACCCGCTCGATGTCCTCCACGCTGCGGCCAGGCGGCTTCTCACAAAAAACGTGGAGTCCGGCCTCCAGTGCGGCAATGGTGACTTCGGCGGCAATGTCATTGGTCAGACAGACGAACAGGGCGTCTAAATCTTCCGTCAACAGCTGCTGGTAATTCTTGTAATAACGCACACCGTCAGCGAGGGCGCCCTCACCTTCATAGGACTGGTCGCATACGGCGACCACCTGCATATCCGTTCTGCGCGCGATACAGTCCTTGCGGCGCTTACCGACAACGCCGAAACCCGCAATACCAATTTTCAAGGCGCTCATTTGATCGACTTTCCAGGGCCTGAACTGATCAGACCGCTAATTATTGCTGGCGAACCCAGATCTGGTTGAAGGTATGTTTGCCAGAGCCCGACTGCTGCTCAAAGTATTCAGCATGGCGTTTTTCTTTCAATACAAACCCAGCCTCCAGCAGATACCTGTTGGCATCGTTGGCCTGCTCATCGAACTGGTCATTGATTTCAATGAGTACCCCGCTGGCCTTGCGCAGCACGTCCATCCCACCCTTCAGGATCAGGTGTTCAATACCGTCCACATCCATCTTGATGTAATCCGGCACCGGAATATCAAGCAGCTTTACCGCATCGGTCATTGACAGCCCGATGGTCGGAAATTCAAACACCTTGCGGATGGCCTCTCCATCATGGCCATAGCCCTTGCCAAACGTGGAGAGGGCGCCGCCCCAGTCCATACTGGTCATATTCAGCGTACTGCGGGTCAGCGATTCTGACAACGGAAGGGGGACTATGGTGACACTTTGCGTCAGTCCATTGAGATAGATATTCCTGGCCAGCAGTTCCAGATTGAAAACGGAGGGTTCGAATGCATAAACTCGGCATCCGCGCTGCTTCGCGCTGTAACATGAATAAAGCCCGACATTAGCACCGATATCCCAGAACACGGAATTTATCGGTATCCGGTCAATCCACTCCAGGGTTTCCGGTTCCTTGGTAGAAAAAGTATCCGCACGGTACTGGTTCAGCGCGTTAGGGGTTGCAAATACCAGGTCAACTCCCTGGTGCCGGACCGGCTGGCTGCGTCCCATGGTCTGGCCGATCAGCTGGGCATAGACATAGCGCCCGGCAAAGTTGCTACGCAGAAGGAAGAGTGCAACGCTGACAGATTTGTCAACGATCGACTTGATGATTTTTTTCAAGGGTAATATCCGTTTGGTTATGAATTCTGAGGTGTCATCCGACAACCATACCTCAAAGTTTTCATGTTTCCGGGGCAAGCAATCTGAGCACCAATTCATGCAACTGGTTTTTGCCGGATGCAAAATGTATGAGTGTCGGACTGTCGGAAAAATCCTGGTCCAATATTTCACTGGTCGGATCATAATAGACTGAGGGAACTTTCACTGCGTCCGCCAGATAGGGCGTCGATGTGAACGGGTAAGCGATGGCCAGCTGGCTGCCGGAAATTATGTCGTAAATATTTTCCGCATGGTGTTCCAGCTTGATTTCCCCCTTGGAATCCAATTCTTCCAGGAATTCAAAGTAACCCCTGTCATAAGCGGCCTGATACCCACGCTTCGTCTTCACCCGCAGCACGACCGGCCGGCCGGTAGCTGCCTGCCAGGCTATCCGGAGCGAGACAATATCCTGGATGAATTTGCGCAGATTATCCGGGTGGTTATAGTTCGGGGATTCGCAATAGGATAGTGCAGTTTCATTGCTATAGGGCGACACATCGAATACAACAATCTGGAGCGAGCTAAGCTCCGATTGGCCAGATTTCGGACACTGCCAGACCAGGGGTCCAACGGAATGCATTGTGGTCATTCCCGCTAGCTGTTGCAAATATTCTGCAAATTTATGGGTCCAGACCCAGTGCGAATCGACCCGGATCCAGTGCAACAGCGGAATATCAGACCCCACTGGATCGGCCTTGAATACGACAGGCTTCCAGTTCTGGGCGTACCAGACCATGTGGACCTTTGCATGAACCAGGCACCTACCCCACAACGGCTGCTCAGTAATGCTTGTGCAGGTAGTCACTACGGACTCTATCAGTTTGCCCGCATCCAGTGCAGTGGCGACCCGCACGTAGGCAATGTCGCGGCCCAGCAATGCGAATTCCGGTACGCGTATGGCACCCCATAGAAACTCAGGCATGCCGTACGCGTGGGAGCAAATTGCCCCCATCCGTGCCGTCCAACCCAGCCGCCCCCGTCGCATGAGTTCAATGAGTGGTCTTCTCACATAGGTAATGCGGGCATCCGATGCGCCAGGTGCCACCGCGGTGGTCTGAACATACAGGTGCCTGCCGTCCCGCAAGGGAACAACGGGACAACTCCTACAATAGGTGGCAAAGGCAAGGTCCTGCCCATCCTGGAAAATGGCTTCCGTACTAACGCCAGTCACCAGCACCACTCCCTGGCGCTGGCCGGCAACCGTGCGCACCAGCAGCAGCGCGAAAAGGCAATAGGACCAGTGAATCAGGTACTCCACTACGCCCCTGAGCCATTGGCTCACCGTCAACACAAGCACTCCGTTTCCGGTCTCCAAAGCACAGTGCTCCATGTCAAGCACCGCGCCTGGACCCAACTGACCGGTCAGGGCGAGCCGGGCATAGGGCAGCCGGCCAAGGTCCAGTACCTTTTGAACCATCCTGTCGACCAGCTTGCTGGCCGGTACCGGCCCCAAGTCGGGGAGCCTCTGCTTCAGGCGAGCAGCGAGCAGTTCAGCCTCCCGGGCAAACGCGTTATTGACTGAGTTGCTGTTCATTGCAGGCTCTCGGTGTTGCATGCAGGGGCTCGCGCTCACCAGGCACCCCAGCCACCATCCACCATCAAATTCTGCCCCGTGACATAGGCAGACATGTCACTGGCCAAATAGGCTATTGCGCCCCGGAAATCATCTTCCGTGGCCATCCTTCCCAGCGGTGTGCGCGATTTGTAGCGCTCGACGAAGACATCTGGCTGATTGCGGAACACACCACCCGGGGTAATCGTGTTCACCCGGATGGCGGGCGCAAGGGTCGTGGCAAGCCAGCGCGAAAGCTGTATCAGCCCGCCCTTGGATGCCGCGTAGGCCGCAGGATTTCCCATGGCGGTTCCTTCATACAGGCTGTAATCCGGTCCCAGCATGCCGTAGATGGATGCAATATTGATCACCGACCCAGTGCCGCTATTGCGCAACAATGGCGTCAACCCTTTCACCAGGTCGAACCCGGCGGTCAGGTTGACTTCCAGCGCTCTCCGCCAGGTTTCCACGGACTGCTGTTCAAACTCGGTGACCCAACCCTGCAACCCGGTGGTGCCGACAAAGCCGGCGTTGTTGACGAGGACATGCAGGCTGTCACGGCTGCCCTGAACTTGCGCTACGAGCGCCGAGCGCTCCTGCTGCGACTCCAGGTCGCATTCAACCCGGGTCAGGCTGACGCCATACCGCTGGCCCAGGCTGCTGACATCCGGGGCATACGCCGACCCCGGACGATCGACCAGAATCAGGTCTGCACCCATTTCTGCCAATGTGCCGGCCATGACGCCACCAAGCCCCCCTGCCGCGCCCGTGATCAGGGCGCAACGGCCCTGCATGTCCATCAGTTTCGAAAGCCGGTTCATTACGTTGCTCCCAATGCGCCGTCCATCAGGCATTGCGCGATCCTGAAATCCAGTGGTGTATCTATATCAATCGCCCGCTCCACGGGCACATGGACCTGCCGGACCCGTCCCTCAAAGAGCCCGTTGTGTTCCATGACGAATTCCGGGCGCGCAACATAGGCCACCGTTGTCATGTCGAACACAACAGGCGCATCCTGGCGCCGAATGATTTTCCCCTCGGGCGCCATGACCAGTACCGACCGGCCCTCTGGCGTCACCCGGGTCATATTGAAATAGGGACTGCGCTGGGCATCGGTGACCGTGATGACCACATCACAGTCACCTTCGCGGTAAACATCCAGACAGCGTTGAATGTCGCCGCTCTGGCGCAGCGGTGCCGTCGCAGGGACAACGACCAAAGCATCCGGATAACGCCCGGCAGTCTCACGCAGGTAGGTGAGCGCATGGCGCCAGACATGCCACTCCGGGCTGCTGTCCTGGGCTAGATCCGCAGGCCGCATGAACGGTACTTCTGCGCCTTCGTTGCGGGCAACCTCAGCGATTTCCGGGGCGTCAGTGGAGACGATAACCCGATTGATGTCCGGCAGCGCCCTGGCTTGGGCTATTGCCCAGCCAATCAGCGGGCGCCCGCCCAGCAGGCGAATGTTTTTACCAGGGAGGCCCTTGGAGCCGCCCCGTGCGCAGATGAGTGCAATATTCTGCATGTATTTAGACTGGTAAATGGACTGGATGGATCCGTCAGCCGACGGGCACAGTGCAGGAAAATTCGGACGATTTCCTGGCCGCATCAATGAGCTTCAGTACTTTCAGCCCGGCGTTTCCGTCGGCTGCAGGCATGGATCCCGTACGAATACACGCCCGGAAATGCTCCCATTGCAGCTGGTAGGTTTCATCACGCTGCGTTTTGTGTTCAAACATCTGCTCCCAGGTTGCCGCACCCGGCGCGAAGAACTCCACCGTTCCGGCGATACCATTCCAGCGCAGGCTGCCTTCTGAACCGATTGCGACGCAGGTACGGGTGGTGTCGTGGCGGTACAGGTCCAGGTCAAGCCGGATTTTCAGAGGAGCGCCATCGGCTGTCTGCGTCTTCATGCCCATGACGATGTGCGCGGTGTCCTCCACGTCGATTTCAAGTGCACTTTGTCGATCCACAGATGCACAGACCGATGTGACATCCCCAAAAATCCACTGCAGGTAGTCGAATTCGTGGCTGAGTTCCAGCAATGCCCCTCCTCCCAGCGCGCCGGACGCGGAAACCGCCTGCCGGTAGTCTGCATCGGGCCGCCAGCCTGGCAGGTACTGACCAACTTCGGCACGCACGGAAATCATTTGGCCCGCCCGGCAGAGCTGGTTGCGGAATTCCTGCAAGGAGGCAGAGAAACGCAGGTTGTAGCCGGTTGCCAGCACCACCTGCTGCGCGGCACCCAGCGCAATCAGTTCCGCGACACCCGCTGCATTTGCAGCGAGTGGTTTCTCGACCAGCAGATGAACACCTGCCCCAGCGAGAGTCAGGGCCGTTTCCAGATGCCGGGTTGCGGGGTTGGCAATAACAGCTGCCTGGGGCCTGAACTGGAGGATTGCCTCTTCCAGAGAATGAAACACCAGATCGACCAATTCTTCGCCATCGGGAGAAGAACCGGCGCGCCGCAGAGCAGCTATTTTCACGCCTGGGCCGGCCTGCCTAATCAGGCGCGCATGGCGGCGCCCGATGCTACCCAAGCCGACCACTAGAACGCGTTCAGGCATCACTTTGACCCGTGGGTGTCACGGCAAACCTGTTGTGCAGCGCGGCGTACTCTTTGCTATCCCATTGCGGTATGGGAATGCCTGCTTCTGCAATGGTCTGACGCACTTCGAGGAATGCGGATCCGATGAAATTGAACAGATTGGCAGTCGCCACGGCATCCACCGCCGGCTGCTGCAGAGCCGAAATTATCTGACTGGCCTTGCCGACGCCTCCCATAAGTATGCAGGGCACATCGGGCATCCTGTGCAAGGTATCGAGTACCGGCACATCGAGCCCCATGCCGGTGCCATCCTGTTCTACGGACTGGAACAGCAGTTCACCGGCGCCACAAGCCTGCACAAAATTCGCCCAGTCAGGCAGGTCCATGCCCACCTCCCGGGTGCCTGCGCTGGTCGTCACGGTGCGTCGGCCCTGCGCGTCCATCCGGTAATCGATGCCGGCCACTATGCACTGGCGTCCGAAATGAGCGGCCAGTGCGCGGCACAGATCGGGGTCTGACTCGAAGGCGCTGTTGAGCAACAACTTGTCGGCACCGCTGTTCATATACAAGCGCGCCACATCAAAACTGTTGATGCCCCCGCCCACTGTGACCGGGATAAAACAGCGGCTCGCGATATGCTGCACTGTGGCAGCGAAGTCGTCCGAATTTCTTGCGCCTCTCGTCACATCAAGGACCATCAGTTCATCAAGTCCGTGCGACACATTGGCAAAATCATAGTTATTGAACAGCCAGTCAATCGATCCGACTTTCTGCAACCGAAAGTTTCTGCTAAGCATGAACTGTCCGGAGTCATACAGCAATGTAAAAATAAGGCGACGGGTCATAGTGGTGAACCATCCAGTTCAATGAAATTGCTCAACAGCCGCAGCCCGGCCGACTGGCTCTTTTCCGGATGGAATTGTGCGCCGCACACATTGGCTTGTTGGAACGCGGCCACAAAGGGCTGCGCATGGTCACACAGCGCCGCATTGCACTGCGGCGCCACCGAAGGCATGGCAAAGGAGTGCGTGAAATAAAAATGAGGCGGTTCCGTGAATCCAGAAAATAACCCCGTCTCCTGAAAACCGTATACCGACGAAAAACCGACATGCGGCACTTTGCGGCCTGATTGGGCCAATGCCTGCAGCAGCCTGAAACGGCCCTGCATGATGCAAAGGCCTGGCAGTTCCCCTTCTTCACTGCCCTCAAAAAGCAGCTGCATTCCCAAGCACACACCCAGAATGGGCAACTTGCTGGTCAGTGCGTGATGCCGCAGCGCACCTGCAAGATTCAGTGCACTGATGCTGCGCATAGCGGCGTCGTAGGCCCCGACGCCCGGAAGGATCACATGCGTTGCGTCTGCGAGATCCTCCTGCCGATTCGTAACCAGATAGCTGACCCCCAGGAACGACAGCGCCGATGCCAGCGACCGGATATTGCTGACGCCGAGATCAATCACGCACACTTGCACGGTCATGCCACCAAAAACCGGGGTTTCCAGCGTCCGTCCACCTTTTCAAAGATGTCCCGGTTCGCCCAGCGGTCCAGCACGGCATCAAACTCTGCCTGTGTCATCTTGTAGTAGTCCAAGTACAGGTGCAGATAGTGCTCCGGATACTGGCCGTCATACAGGCGTACTAGGTTCACGGCCTGCTGCCTGTCCATGGCACCGCGGCGCACTTCGATGCTCGCGTCCTGGTTGGCACGGCCAAAGCCGAACTTCAGGTACATCAGGTAGGTGTGCAGGGCGTACAAGGCCTGATCGTTCTGGGAGAAGTTGGTAAAGGTGCCTGCGTTGGAGCCATCGGCCTCTTTCAGGCCACAAAACTCTTTCGCCACTAGGTAGTTCCGGTACGGGTCCCAGTTTTCAAAATACGACCAGTGGGTGATATCAATCTGGTTACCCCTCAATTCCTCATCACCGGGAAAGCGAAAAAAGTAGAGCTGGTCTTCCCTCAACCCGGACTTCTGCAGCACCTTGTCATAGCCGCCTTCGAGGTAGACCTTTTTCATGTAGCCCACGTCGTAAATCGGGTTCTTATCGGTCTCGGTAGACCCGCCGTATTCGACTTCACCGTCCTCGCCATAGAAAATGAGTCCTATGCGGTGAATATTTGCCATACGGACAATGGCCGCCTGTATGGAGATGAGCCATCCGTAATAGGGGAATCCCATTTCGATAAAACCCGTCCGGTTCAGCGTCTGCATGGCATGCTGGTCAGGATTGATGGAGATATGGTTGTATCCACTAGCCACAAAGGACTTCAGGTTTTCTTCCCCCAGCGCCAGCGCCAGCGCCGGCGTCACGGTCATGGCCAGTGGGTTCATGCCGTACTTGTGCTTCAGGTTGTACGCGACATAGGAGCCGTCTTTTCCACCACTTACTGGCACTATGCAATCAAAGCTTCCGTCATTGCGGCGATGGCGTGCCAGCAGGGCTTCCAACTCGGCTTGCCGGCTGCCCCAATCGAGCAACTTTTTCTTTTCTGTCCACTGGCATGCGTTGCACCAGCCCCGCTCGTCGAACAGGATACGGGGGCGGGTAGACATGCTGAGGCAATTGCTGCACCAGCGGATCACCGGGTTTAGTGCTTTGTTCATCCTGACTATTTCCCTTCCAAATTGAGTTGTTGAGCACGTTCGAGGTCATCGGGTCGTCCGACATCCAGCCAAGGCTCATGCATCGGGTAAACGATGGTGCGGTGCATCTGCTTCTGTATGCTGGCAAACAGGGTTGGCATATCGCAGTGTTCCCCCTCGGGTAAAAAATTTAAGGCCAAGGGCTCCAGAACGTAGACACCCGCATTGATATGGCTTTTGGTGACCGGTTTTTCTTCAAATCCAACGATGTCAACACCCTTGATACGCACGACCCCAAAGGGATGCTGCCACTCGTGTTGCCGCACTGCCATTGTTGCAAATGCCGCATGGTGGCAGTGGAAATCAAGCAGCTCCCCATAACGAATATCAGTGAGAACGTCACCATTAGTGACCAGAAACGGAATCACGGGGACCTGTCGCATAAGGCTCAAAGCGCCAGCGGTTCCCAATGGGGATTCTTCCCGGAGGTACTCAATGTGAACACCCCACCGGCTTCCATTTCCGAAATGCTCTTCAATCATGTGTCCAAGGTAGTGGACCGCCAGAATGAAATGCCGGAATCCTTCTGCCTTAGCACGTTCAATAATATGCTCTAGCATGGGCTTTCCGCCAACCGGCAACAGCGGTTTTGGGCAGTTTTCGGTATACGGCCGCAGCCGGGTGCCGCGCCCGCCGGCCATGATTACCATCAGATTGGCACGGTGCGTTGGCACCAGTAGCTCATTGAGGAGGTACAGCCCAACGACCCGCCTGGACTCGTCCACCACCGGAAGCGCGTGGATCACGTTTGCCTGCATGAGATGCAGAGCCATATCACGGCTCACTTGGGGCGGCACCACCAAGGCGTCCCGGTGCACAATGGGTTCAATTGGGCCGTCGAGCTCCACACCCCGCAGCAGACCGCGACGGATATCACCGTCCGTCAGCGTGCCGACTAGGACATCGCCCTCGTCCACGACAAGAACAATCTGGGTGGCTGATTCCTCGAGCCCCCGTATCGCCTGCTTCAGCGTTGCATTCTTGTACAACAGCGCCCGGCGCCAGGTTTCAGTTCCCATACCTGCCAATCTTGCTGCCCTTCAGGCGGCTGTAAACATGCAGACACGTTCTGCTGTCTTCACGTTGAAAGATCATGAAACGACTTTTTAAGAATGTTCGTCAATGAACAGTTTTCCAGAATACGGACTATTTCCCCACTGGCACCACCGTCTCCGTAGGGATTGCAGACATCCATGAGTTGACTCTGGAATCCCTCCGAATACAGGGAGTGGACTGCATTGAGTATCGCAGCCTTTACGGGCTCACACTGAATCACACTGGTGGCCATCAATCGCCCACGCTGTCTGTCACCTATATTGATAGTTCCTTTGCCAAAACTCGGAACTTCCAGAAGACCACTGGATGAATTGCCAATGACGCCGTCGACCTGCCGGATACAGGAAAAATACCGTTGTTGACCTAGCGAGGAATACAGGCGTGCATTTGGATGCGCGGCAACAAACTGTTCGACCTGCACGGTCATCCCCAAGGCGCCGGCGTCAGCGTTGGGCATTGTGAAAATCAAACCAGTGTCATTCTGTGTGCTCAGCGCCTGCAGCAGCTCCGACATCTGAAGCGTCCCAGAGGCATTCTCCAGCGTCACAGGATGAAAGGTGACCAGCAGGTTCCGGGCCAGAAACTGGAAATCTAGTGACTCACTGAGCTCCGCCCGGGAGAGGACGGGCTGGCGCAAAATGCTATCAATCCCCAGTCCGCCCACCATATACACCCGCTCAGGGTCTTCGCCGAGCTGGATCACGCGACGCTCATAATCGGGAGCAGCCACGAAGTGCATGTGCGCCATCTTGGTGATGGCGTGCCGGATGGCCTCATCGATGGCTCCCTCCGTTGTTTCACCACCGTGCAAGTGCGCAATGGGAACCCGGCTGACCATGGCAGCGGCGGCAGCGGCAAAAATTTCATACCGATCGCCGAGCACCAGTAACAAATCCGGCTGTAAATCCTGCAATGCCTGTGCGAAACCGTTCAGCGCCAGCGCCATCGCGTTGGCAATCGAAAGATTGGTATCTGCACCCAGCTCCAGATCGATCTTGCGGTCAATCCGGAAACCGTTTGCTTCAATTTCGCGGTAGGTCTCGCCGAATGCCTGTGACAAATGCGAACCCGTAACCAACAACTGCAGTTCCAGCAGTTCACTTTCCTTTATGCCCTGCATCACCCAGCGCAGAAGGCCATACTCCGCCCTGGAGCCTGTTACAACGCAGACTCTTCTTTTCATGCCTGAATCAGATCGTCTGGTGCATAGCTGCGTGTTGCGCGCTGACCGATGACCGTATCCCACAACATCGGAGAGAGTCCGGTTCCCGGGCGTTTGACCACCAAGTTTTCAGCGTTGAAAAGTTCGCCAAGTTGAATCGGGCGTGCTGCCACGATGGATTTGCGTGCCACTGCCATATTTTTCATTTCACTGGGGCAAGGCCGCTTGATTCCATCGCCCATCGCCCGCTCGATGTTCCGGATGGCGGTCACCATAGCCTTCAGCTCATCGGGCTCCAGGCTGGCCTTGTGGTCCGGGCCAGGAAGTTCACGGCTCAGAGTAAAGTGCTTTTCAATCAATGTGGCACCGAGCGCTACTGCAGCCGTTGCCACTTCAATCCCCACAGTATGGTCTGAATACCCAAACGGCAGACCTAACGCCTGCCCCATGGTGAGCATGGCGCGCAGGTTGACATCTTCCATTGGCGTCGGGTACTCAGTGCTGCAATGCAGCACCGTAATGTCTTTGCGATCTGCTCCGGCGCGGGACAGCACCGCCACTGCTGAGGCGACTTCTTCCAAGGTCGACATCCCGGTGGAGAGGATGATCGGTTTGCGGTATTGGCCAACGTGCCGCAAATAGGGAAGGTTGGTTATTTCCCCAGAAGGAATTTTGAAGCTATCGATCCCCAGGCTGACCAGCATGTCCACGCTCTGAGTATCAAACCCGGTGGAATAAAAACGGATGTCGCGCTGCGCGCAATGCGCGATCAGGTCCAGATGCATATCGTGGGTGAGTTCAAGCCGCCTGAGCATCTCCTGCTGCGACTCGGTCGCGTCGGTAGATTGGCTCTGGTACTGCGCCTTGCCAGCCGACGGCGTCACCAGTCGGCTGGCACTGAAGGTCTGGAACTTGACCATGTCAGCACCGGCCTGCGCTGCGACATCGATAAGCTGGCGGGCCAAGTCCATGTCACCGTTGTGGTTGACGCCCGCCTCCGCAATGATGAGGGTCCTCAATTTGGTACTCCGCTTACGGGCAGCCAGGTTCCCGGCGCACAGTCTTTCAAAACATGCTGCCCCATGCCGATCACGCAGCGTTCCCCGATCCGGGTCAGCTGGCGAACCGTGGCGCCACTACCGACAAAGGTCCCTGCGCCGATATGGACACCGCTATTCAAAGCCGCCGAGGTGGCGACATGGCAATGATCATCCACCACCACGTCATGCTCGACGAGGGCCATGCTGTTGATGATGCAATTGCGTCCCACAGTCGCCGCAGCATTGATTACAGCCCCGTGCAGGACGATGGTTCCCGCGCCCACCTGGGCATGGCGTGATACGTAAGCCCGGGGGGAAACGATGGCCGGCAAGCCGCAGCCCAGCTGCTCGAGCTGTGTGAAAAGGCTGATTCGCAGGTCCGGACTTTTGATCTGACCCACTGCAAGGGCGGCTGTGCCGAACTTTGCAACGAGCGCCGGGATGTCCTTATCCGACCCCAGAACGGGATACCCCAGCACCAGGGTTCCTGCCTCCTCAGGCAAGCCGATGAGTCCGGCAACGCGGTAGACGCCATGCGCCTCAATCACGTCGATGCAGGCGCGTGCATGCCCACCTGCACCGATCACTAGGATGGGAGCCGTGGAACTCACGCCACGGTTCCTCCCAGTGCAGCGCTGCTGGGCAGGTTGACTAGGCGCTGCGCCAGCGACTGCGCGACCGATAGCTCCATGCGCGGGAAATCCATATAGGGGGTTAGCTGGTGCAACAGGCTCCAGACCGGGCGCGTCATGACGCCGGCGTCATTGGTGGCGGCAAGTATGGCATCCCGCTGGGAGGCAACGGCAGGGTCGAGCACCAGTGTCTGCAACCAGAAATTACTGCGGCGTCCGGAATGCTCTCCAAGGATTTTGACCCCCGGCACATCTCTGAATGCCACCACGTAGCGTTCATAGAGCATTCGCTTTTGCGCCAGCAGCTTGGGCAACTGTTCCAGTTGCGCACACCCCAGTGCCGCGTTGATATTGGGCATGCGGTAGTTGTAGCCAACCTCGTCATGCACGTATTCCCAGCGATGCGGCAGCTTGGCAGTTGTGGTGAGGTGCTTGCATCTTTTCGCGAGTTCGGCGTCATTCGTAAGAATGGCACCGCCGCCACCGGTGGTGATGGTCTTGTTGCCGTTGAAGCTTAGCGTGCCAAGCTTTCCGAAAGTGCCGGTATGCTGTCCGTTCACGGTACTGCCAAGTGACTCCGCGGCGTCCTCAACCAGCTCCAGCGCAAATTCCCGTGCCACCTCCAGCAAACCGGCAATATCTGCCGGATGACCGAAGGTATGCATGGGGACCAGTGCACGAATGACTCGCCCGGTGCTCCGGTTGGTGCACTGGCCATTGCGCATCTCGCTTTGCGCCTGCAGGTACTCGCGCAGCCTGCCCGGGTCCACGCCGAGCGAAGCCTCTTCGCTGTCTACAAAATGGGGCACCGCGCCACAGTGGACCACCGCGCTGGCGGTGGCCACAAAGGTCAGCGCGGGAACCAATACTTCCTCACCTGCCCCAACACCAGCCACGCGCAAGGCGACCTGCAGCGCAGCCGTTCCATTGACCACTGCAACTGCGTACCGGGCGCCGGTATAGCTTGCTAGGTCGGCTTCAAAACGGTCGACAAACTTTCCGACAGAAGAAACGAAAGTGGAATCTAGGCATTCCTTAAGGTACTGCCACTCGTTGCCGCAGAAGCTGGGCTCATGCAGCACCACGGGGCTGAACCCGGTGACTTTCTGTGCGGCCCGGACAACTTGGGCGGCCAAAGTAGAACTACTCGCCATGGTCATCACACGTTGTAGATGTTGGCCTTGTAGAGGCCCAGATTTTCGGGACGATCGAACCACTCGACCGTCTGTGCCAGTCCCCGTTGGAAACCTTCGAGACCGCCATATTGTGGAGACCATCCCAAGAGCCGGGAGGCCTTCTCATTGGATGCCCAGAGCCGCTCGACCTCGCTCTTTTCCGGGCGCAACCGCTGGTCATCCGTGATGATCTCAATTTCCTTGCCCATGACCTTGGCGATGGCGAGCGCCGTATCGCCAATGGAAATTTCGAAGTTGCTACCAATATTAATGACTTCGCCAACGCCCCTGTCAGACTCTGCTGCGGCGATAAAACCGGCCACGGTGTCGCTCACGTAATTGAAGTCCCGGGTCGGGTGAATGGCACCCAGCCTGATCTTTTGTATGCCGCTGGCGAGCTGGGTCACGATGGTGGGAATCACCGCCCTGGCCGACTGCCTTGGGCCATAGGTATTGAAGGGCCTGATCACGGTGACTGGCGTTCCAAACGAGCTGTAGAACGACAGGGCAATCTGGTCTGCGCCAATCTTGCTGGCGGAATAGGGGGACTGCCCTTGAAGAGGGTGCTCTTCCGTGATCGGGACAAACCGTGCCGTTCCGTACACCTCGCTGGTCGACGTATGAACGACTCTGGATACACCCAGATCACGCGCCGCCTGCACCACATTCAGCGTGCCCTTGACATTGGTATCAATGTAGGTGTCGGGTGAATGGTAGGAATACGGAATTGCAATCAGGGCAGCCAGGTGCAACACCGTGTCACAGTCTTTCATGGCGGTACGCACACCGTGTGGATCCCTTATATCCCCCGCAAACACGTCGAACTTCCCCTTGACATCGGCAGCGCACTGGTCGAGCCAGCCCCAGGAATTGAACGAGTTGTAGAGCACGAAGGCACGCACGTCATGACCCTGACGGACCAGTGCTTCGGTGAGATGCGAACCGATGAAACCATCCGCCCCGGTAACAAGTATTTTTTTCACGCCCCAACCTACCTTTGCTTACGAATAGATGGCATGCGTCAGGCGCATCGACGCCAGAGCGTCCTGCAAGGTGGGCAAGCCTGCCGGCTGCCCTGTTGCTGCATGCACCGCATCTACCGCCATTTGCGCCTGGTGGCGCAATCCGGGCTTGAACTGGGTATCCCAGGCGTCGTCTGGCGCTGGCTGCAGCACACGGGATCCGTTGATCTGATAGGCCGCCTTTTCCAGTGGCCGCATTTCCCAGCGCTTGCCGTCCGTATTCACGCTGACAGTCCACGGACCCGGCCCGTCCCAGATGGCCTCGTAGAGGCCGATATCGCCGGAATCAAACGTGATGGTGGCGGCCACGTAACGCGGGCGCGCACTGTCAAAACGGATGGTCTGCGCGACATTCGACACCTGACCCCGGGCGAGAATGCTGAAGTAGTCAATGAGATGAATGGAATTGGCGTACATCCAGTTCTGCACCACCAGTTCAGGCTGGCCAGACTCCAGCGCGGCAGCCGGTGCCTCCTGATCCTGGATCTTGATGAGGCGCGGCCCTACAAAGTTCTCCAGATCCGACAGCACGGCCCTGGTGCTGCCGTAGTGGCGCCGATTCAGCGCGACAAAGGCACGGCGATCCCTGGAACGCGCCGCAGCCTCAATCTCCATTGCATCGGCAAGGTTGTAGCCGGCCGGCTTTTCAATGAGCGCCATCCACGGGTGCACAAAACAGGCCTGGCAGACGTGGTTCACCGACAGTTCCTGAACCGCCACCACCACCAGATCGGCCTGGGTCTTTTCGTACAACTCGTCCACCGAGTCACATACGGCCATCTGCCCGAACTCCTGAGCAAGGGCTTCTGCCTTCGCGCGGGTGCGGCTATGAATACCCAACACGGTGACGCCAGGAACATCCTGAAACGCGCGGATATGTTCCCGCGCCATGTAACCTGCGCCGACGACGGCAACCTTGCATGTCTTGTTGTTCATGTATTTTAAATCTGTTTATGCCCAGGGGAATATCCGCTCGCGGTCCAAGCCATTGCCATCGAGTCGCACTGGTGCGCCACCCTGATCGGCCGACTGGTGAGCAGCAACCAGCAACTCGACCACCAGGCGTCCATCTTCACCCGACACACTATTCTGACCGGACGTCAGTGCGCCCAGCACTGCCACCGTTGTTTCAATCAAATCGGGCGGGCTGACGGAGTAGCGCTTGCTGATGCAGGGCATTCCGTATCGGGTGGTTGGCAACTCACGGTATTGCGCCTCGCGCTCGGTGCTACACAGCTCACCCGTCAGTTCGTCCACGGTGATGATGCCGTTACGGCATGCATAAGTGGAGCCGAATCCATGCCCCTGGTCTGAACTGACGTCCATATAGAGTCGCTTGCCACTGCCGGTCACAGCACGAATACAGCCAGCCCGGTCCTGGTAGTGCGACCCCCTTGGGTTAGGCACAATCTCCGGAGAAAACCAGGCCGACACTTCGACCGGTACTTCATTCGTCAGAAACCGAAACGCTTCAAAATAGTGCGAACCGTTCATTGCAAAGCCAAAGTTACCACCAACCACGGTCATGCTGCACACCCCCCCAAATGCGGGATCTTGGAACAATGTTTTGGGCACCGTATACGCAGGCATAAAGCGCATCTGGTGGTTAACGGCTAGTTTTGCGCCGGCATTTTGGCAGGCTTCAATCATGCGGTCGCATTCTGCAACTGAAACGGCCATGGGTTTTTCCACCAAAATGAACTTGGCCCCACGCTCAGCGGCTAGGCAGGTCAGCGCGCAATGCGTATCTGCATTGGTGGCGATGACAACAACATCGGGGCGGCACTGTGCGAACAAGGCTTCCAGGTCGCCAAAGAGTTGTCCTGCTGCTAGTTGATGCTCTTCTGCCGCAAGCCTGAGTGAATCCCTGCTGATGTCATAGACACCTGCGATCGACCATCCGATTTTTCGTATCGCGTGCGCGTGCCTGCGCCCCATGCGCCCCACTCCAATGACAACTGCTTTCATTTGTTTAATCCTGAAATTAAGCACAACTCCGAACCCCGGTCGGGCAATTTTCACCGGCTAGCCCGGCACGCCCCCGTTACGGGTTACTGAATGAAACACCGGCGCAAAGTCCGCAAAGTAAGGCGAGGATGGCCTGCGCAAGCTGCGCAATGAAATCACCTTGCCAGCGGACAGATGCTCCCGAATGATCTGCAACCCAGTCCAGAGCAACCGAAGTAGACGGTAATTTCTCGCCACCTCACGAATCCTGCAGGGAACTGCAGAACTGCTGGCCACCATTTTTCCAAGGTATACGTGAAAGGCGGAATCAACTACTTCACCAGCCGCCTCATTGGACAGGAGCTGCTGCGCACACAGTGCGTTAGCCATCTGGCCCCGGAAATAATGGTAACTGCCATACCAGCGCTCATTATTGATCCAGGCGAACCAGTCGGGCAACAGGTAGCGTTGGCCATGGACTTGGCGCACCAGATACAAACCGTCAACTTGCCCCACCTTTCCCAGCACCACGGACAGGCAGCACGGCAGAAGCTCGTCTGCAAAGGTCTTGTCACTAATGCTCACCGAAATTGCGGGTACTGGCGTATTGCTGAACATCGTGCGCCATATCCCAGTACGGTGCACGGAAAAAAGTGAAACTAGGTAACTCGCAAGATGCGCCTGAATCCGGTCTGTGGCGCTGGACTCCTCACGCACAGTCTGCGGATAAGGTGATGCACCCGAGATTTCATCAGACTGGCCAGACGTGCTGCCAATTAGCACCCCCACCCCGTGCGCCGCCGAGTACTCTGAATGACTCTCTAGGAACGCAATGCACCGGGCTGCCCCAGACGGAATAATGAAATCATCATCTGCGACGAGACAGACATAGGGGGTATCAATCAACCGGTTCATTTCCATGACCGCGGCGGCTACAGAACGCCCAGGCAAATGGACATGGGTAATTTGCAGACCGTTTCTCAGTCTTTCAATGCCTTGGGATGCCTGCTGAAACACATCCTCACGCGAACTGTCGCCGATCAATATCTTTCCCCTGAAATTCAGGGTTGCATAGTATTTCACCAGACGCAGGAGCAGGTCCGGTCGGTTCATGGTGGGGACAATAATTGAGAGTTCCATGTAATAGCTAGCAAATACTTGACTCACACAGACGTGTCAGGAATTTCTCCCAGAATACACTGCCCCGGTACATCTTTAAAGCTGACTCACGACCATGCCGGGCTATTGCGTCGCGCTCACCGACGTTATTCAGGTAGTACCGAATTTTGGTCTCAAGATCTTCCTTTGATCCGAATGGGACATAGTCCACCATTGGCTCAAACAATGAGGCGGTCTGCTCGTTCTCGCTTTCTAGCAACAACGCACCACTAAAAAGAATTTCGAAAACCCGTGACTTCAGCTGATGGCAGTTCACGCTGTAAGAGAAATTGATTGAAATGGCAGAGCGCCCCATTTGATCCGCATACTCCGCGTGTGTTACCTGCTGGTTGCGGTCGTTTGTCAGAAACTTTCCTGGTATGCCACGTTCGACAAGGTGGCTGATGGCGTCACTTCGATAAGACCGATAGGCTGAGATCTGTCCCACAAATAGGACGGGAATGTCCTGAATGGCACGTGGATAATACAGCGCCTCATCCTGCGGCGCCCACAATTGCAAAATTTTCCGTGCGAATATGTCATCACACTTCATGTTGTGCAGCTTTGGATTGTCAAGGACCACATGCACATCAAACAGGTCCCGGTAACGCTGCACATCGGACCAGAATTGCTGGCTGCAGGTATCCCACCAGATAACGCCAAGGCGAACGCCAAGTTGTCTGCGTACTAATTCAATAGCATGCACGCTGGGTTGCCTGTCGGTGTCCGACCATGAACTGAATACGATCGCGTCTGGACGAATATCACCGCAAGCACGGATGAACTTCAGGTCGCAAAGCGGAGCAATGTGCAAATCATCGTCGTATGTCAGCACTTCAAAAGTTGCCAGACCACTTGCATTGAGAGTGTGGTCCAGATGGAGCTGCTCCGTTGATACCTGCTTTGAATTTTTTGCGTAGTATTTGTTACGCAGAATAAGGATGTGTGGCTTATCTCTGGCCACCCTATTGGAAGTCGGCAGTGAGCTGCAGAGAAATCGTCCACACAACAGCACCAGTGGCTTCGCAAGTAACTGCTTAGGCAGCGAAGTTACAACACTTGCAGCACGCTCGCTGTATGCGGTAAGCCTCTGTGCCAACTTTGTTAAAAATACTTGCGGAGTCACGTATGATTTTGAATCGATGCGAAAATGCTTAGACGTTTCCGTAACGCGAGTTCTTGATCATGGTGTAGCCCTTGATCAGTTCCGCAATCCCTGCATCCAGCGACATGGATGTCTTGAAACCGGTAGCTTCAACCTTGGCATTTGAAACAATGTAGTTTCGCTGATCTGGGTCTTTACCCATTGGCGAATCAATAAAGGTGAAATCCGGTATTTGCAGCTTGATGTGCTCACACAGTTCACGCTTGGAAACATTGGCTTCGGTCAGACCCAAGTTGTATATCTGCCCTTTCATCTTGTCGAAGTTCAGAATAGCATGTTGGAAAGCGCGTGACACATCGCGAACATGCACGTAATTCCGTTTGAACGAACTTTCAAACAGCACCACAAACCGGTCGTGAACGGCACGGTAGGTGAAGTCATTCACCAGTAGGTCAATTCGCATGCGCGGGGACATGCCGAACACGGTGGCTAGGCGGAAACTGATGGCGTTCTCGCGCTGCATCAGCTCTTTTTCGATGGCAACCTTTTCAATCGCGTACTGGGATATCGGACGCAGCGGGGACTCTTCCGTACAGAAGTTGTTTTCATCACCTGTCCCATAGGCGCTGTTGGTAGTTGGCATCAGCACGATTTGCTGTTTCGACAAAAGGCGCAGCATCAGTTCGATGGCATCGTGATTGGTTGTGGTTGCACCGACAGGGTCAAGCGCACAAATTGGCGCCCCTACAAGCGCCGCCAAAGGGATAACGATATCGGCCTTGGCGATGAGCGGCGCCATAGTCGCTTCCACGCGGATGTCACCTTTGACAACAGTAAAGTTAGGATGGTGGCACGCGTGGTTCAGACTAGTTTGCTTGAACATGAAATTGTCCAGGACCGTCACTTTGTGACCAGCATCAAGCAGGTCCAACACCATGGTTGAACCCAGGTAGCCCGCGCCACCAGTTACGAGAATGTTGTAGCTCATTTTTTTCCTTCTGATTTATGGGTAAATTATTCGCCGAAAATTGCGACCTCTACGCTTTCGCATAGGGTGTGCGCAAGTACGATGTGAAGTTCTTGGATAGTGCTGGTTGCCTTCCCCGGGACAATCAAGCAGTAATCGGCTTTGGCTTTTGCCAGACCGCCATCGCGGCCACAGAAAACAATCGATGGCATACCCATCGCCTTGCACTGTTCAAGCGCTAGCAAAATATTGGGGGACTGGCCTGACGTTGTAATTCCCAAGAATACGTCCTTGCTTGTCGCTTTGCCTTCGAGCTGCCGTGAAAACACTTTGTCATAGCCATAGTCATTTCCGATGGCCGTCAGGATCGAGGTATCCACTGTGAGTGCTTCGGCGGCCATTGGAGCCCGGTCCCGGGCCAGCTTGCTGACGAACTCTGCCGCCAGATGCTGCGCATCCGCAGCCGACCCACCATTGCCGGCGATATAAATGCGTCCCCCTGCTTTATAGCAGCCGATCACGGCCTCAACGGCTTTGTTGAAAGTTGCCAGTGTTGGCGCATCCTGCAGTAATTGCTGCTTGGCTTCAATAGAAGCCAGCAGATTCTTTGTGAGTCGTTCGGTAACGTTCATTGCGTACTTTCTAGTCCAATTACTTCTGGCGCCCGCCGGTAGTCCGCTGGGATTCCGATATCGATGAATCGACCATCACATTCAATCCCCACCATGGTCTGCCCCGTCCGCAGCGCCACATCAAAAATATCATCCTCAAGCGAGGCGCGGTCTCCAGGAACAAACTGCGACTTTGCCATGGCCCGGGGATGAACTACATACACGCCGCCGTTGGCAAGTCTGCCTAGCTGACCGGTACCGGACTTGAGCGATTGAATCCGCCCTTGCGCCGTCAGTTCCATACCCATGTAACGTCCGGTCTCCTGCGCCCTGAAAAGCGAGAAACACCAGTCAGCGTCCTCGGAAACAGCGAAATCGGCGAGCGCATTCAGATTAACTGCAAAGTAAGTATCGCCATTGAGCAGTAGAAAGCGCTGATCGTTCGATAGCGTCTGTGCTGCCAGCAACAACCCTCCACCGGTCCCAAGCGGAGACTCTTCAATGACGTAATCTATCTGCGCCCCTAGAAACGATGCACCGAAATGACCGGAAATAGCTTCATGGCGGTAGCCGACCGACAACACAAAATGCGATATTCCCTGCTTCACCCAGTACCCGATAAGATGCTCCAGAAAAGGGCGCCCGTCCACAGGTGCCATGGGCTTGGGCAATTCGGGAACCACACTGCGTAGCCGAGTTCCCAACCCACCAGCCAGAATAACCGCCGATGTGATCCGGTTCACGCTGGTATCAGGCTGCATTCAGGATGGAACACAACTCGTCCACCTCATCATCACGGAGGTCTGGAAAATTGCCAATATAAAACCCGTAAAAATGAATATGCTCAGTTTGTGGAAACTGCAGGTAGTGATCGTCAGGGACCACCCCCTTCAGGTACGGCTGGCGCACCTGATTGCCACCACCGGCACTGCCGCGCCGGAATTCAATTCCGTTATCACGCATCTTCTTCATCAGCCGCTGCACGAATTCTTCGTCGGCCTGCTTGAGGATTAGGTTGAACGCGTAGTTACTTGACCCATCCAGCTTGAAGTCAGTTCGAAATTTGGTGGCGTCAATCTGCTTGAGGAAACGCAACAGATTGGCGGTACGGCGCTTCACGTTCTCATCCAGGCGGTGCAACTGGCTTCGCCCCATGATCCCGCCCAGCTCGGTATTACGGACGTTGTAGGCAGGATAGGCAAAGATGAAATCCGGGTTCAGTTCGGGGAAACGGGATTGGTAGTCGGCCCGCAGATCCATATCAGTCACTTCCCGCACCATGCCGTGGGAGCGCAGCATGCGCACTTGCTGATAGACATCAGGGTCATTGGTACAGACCATGCCGCCTTCAATGGTGCTCATGTGGTGGGCGTAATAGAAAGAAAAATTCGAAATCCATCCAATGCTGCCCAGCCGCCGCCCGTTGTGGGTTGCACCATGTGATTCGCACACATCTTCTATCAGCGGGATGTTGCGGCGCTCAAGCTCAGCAACCAAATCATCAGTGAGCCCGTCAAAGCCCTGCACATGGGTCAAAAATACCGCACGTGTTTTGTCGGTTATCTTCGACAGAATCTGCGCAGGATCCATCGCAAGTGACGCAGGGTCGATGTCGGCAAAGACGGGTGTAAAACCGTTCTGCATCACGGACGCCACATCGGAGACCCAGGTCAAAGGAGGAACAATGACCTCGCCACCATCCGGATGGCGAATTTTCAGGATCGCCATGGTCAACAGGTTTGCTGAGGCGCCCGAGTTCACGAACACACTGTATTTCACGCCCAGCCATTGCGACCACTCAGTCTCAAACGCACGGACATTGGCGCCGTGGGTGAGAATAGGATCGTCCTGCTTCAAATATTCAATCAGGGCATCTAGGTCTTCACGCAAAATGTTATTGCGCATCAATGGGAATTTCATTGCTTCCAGTTCCTTAGGTCTAAGTTGGGTGCCCTTCAAGCCTCAAGTGGCTTTGGGCAGTCCAGGTTTTCCAGAAAATTATTGACGGTTTCGGTCACCGTCACCTCCCCGATTCCAACCTGCTCGTGGAGTTCACTGCGGGTGCCAAGTTCAAAACGGTAGGCACCCTCAACACCGACATTGAACATGCGAATAGGCAGGTTTCTGCGGGCAATGAATTCGAACATCATGCTGTCCACCCCGCCACGCCCCCGGAATCCCTCTTCCATGGTGACCAGCCCCCGGTAACCCGCAAGTGCTTTCGCAAGTTCTACCCTATCAAAACGGGAGATGGAAAACAGGTCAATCACACCGATCGACCGTCTCTGCAGAGCCAAGCGCGCGGCAACTTTCTGCGCGACATGCAACATGTATCCGGTTGCCAGCAGGCAGACCTTTTCACCCTGACGCTGCACTGTAAATCCGACGTTAAGATCCGGCGTCGATTCATACACTACAGGCAATACCTGTGCGTCCAGACGGAGGTACTTCAGCCCTCTTCGTTCCAGACATTCATCAAACAGCGCGGCAGTCGAGACATGGTCAGAGGGCGAATAGACCGCCATATTGGGCAATGCCCGCATGATGGTCAGATCTTCATAACACTGGTGAGTCGGCCCGGACACCACGTAACTGTAGCCTGCGCCGACGCCGATCAGTGTCACATTCATCGGTCGAACTTCGGACAACAGACACAGATTCACCCGGATTTGCTCATAGCACCGCATGGTGATGAATGGCGCGATGGCATAGGCGAAGACTTTGAAGCCTTCAATTGCGAGCCCGGACGCAACATTGATCAGGTTTTGTTCTGCAATACCCACATTGGCGAACCGCGCCGGAAAGTCAGCACGAATCTTATCCAGTACGGGCGAGCCAAAGTCTGCCGTGACAAAGAAAATCTGCTCGTCGGTCTTCATAGCTGCATGAATGCGCTCAAGGAACGCATCCCGCATGGCTCTTGGCGTATTACTCATTGTTTCCATCCAAGATATTGTCAAGCCAGTCGGCCTTGGGATTCATGATGTGCGCAAGATCACGCCCTTCAAGTGAAGGAACTCCATGGCCCTTCTTGGTGTGCGCAACCAGTGCTTTGGGCTTTCCATTGCGTTCGGACTTCAATTGCAGCAAAGCCCCCCTAACCGCCAGCACATCGTGACCATCAACCTCAACGCAATCCCAGCCAAAAGCCGTCAGACGTTGCACAAGCGATCCATGCGAAACGATTTCAGCAGTCTGACCAAGCATGCTGATCTGGTTGTTGTCGACAATCAGATGCAGGTTGTCGAGCTTGTTGTGCGAGGCGAACATGAAGGCCTCCCAATTCGCCCCCTCGTGCAGCTCACCGTCACCGGTAATCACGAAGATGCTTCTGTCGCTTTTCTTTGTTTTGAGAGCGAGTGCACTGCCTGTGGCAACCCCCATGCCGTGACCCAGCGAACCGTTCACGGTCTCATACCCGGGAATGATCGGATCCGGAATACCGCCCAAAAACCCACCCGCCCGGCAGACCCGATCCAGCTCCGCCACAGGGAAATATCCAAGATCTGCAAGTATCGGATACATGCAGATGGACCCGTGACCTTTGCTGATAATGCAACGGTCCCTGGTTTCAGCACGGGGATCTTGCGGATCAAACCGGAGCACGCCGCCGTAATACAGGGCGACGAAGATCTCAACCGGGGACAGAGATGATGCAATGCGGGTCTCGGGGGCCTTCCGGTGCACCCGTAGGGTTTCCAGCCATACCCATTTTGCCTTTGCTGGCAGATCTGATATTTCAATATTCATCGGTTCCAGTCCTTTGACGCCAACTTGCTTTCCTACAATCCGTTAGGCTGATACAGCACGACCCGACTACCCGAATTTTCGAATTCGATGGGTACATGCACCAAGTGCTTGAGCCGCTCGCGTACGGCTGACTGTTGTTCTGGTTTTACAAACAACAAAAGGAATCCGCCACCTCCGGCGCCGAGCAGCTTCCCACCAATGGCGCCTGCCCGACGTGCCTCTTCATAAATGGCATCAATTTCACTGCTGGAGACTTTGTCCGAAAGTCGGCGTTTTGCGACCCAACCTTCATGCAACAATGCACCAAACTCTTCAATCGGCACACTATTGTCCTGAAGAATGCGCATTCCGTCATCGACCATTGCTCTCATGGCGTGCAATTCCGTCTGGCGATTGACAAAATTCTCAATTTTGGACTTAGCAACCTCAGACGCAATACGCGAAATTCCGGTGAAGCATAACATCAGATGGCTTTGAAGCTCGATGGACCTGTGATTTTCAATAACGACAGGATTAACTTCAAATCCACCATTTCGAAAAAAATCAATTTTATTGAAGCCACCATATGCGGCTGATATCTGATCCTGTGAACCAACATTCTCACCGATCACATTCTGCTCAACATGGATCGCGTCGCGGGCTAGAGATTCATTGCCGACGTACTGGCCGCGCAGCGTGGCAATAGCGTGCAGCAGGCCTACGGTAAAAGATGAACTTGAGCCCAACCCAGAACGCGCTGGCAGATCGCCATCGTGGTGCACCTCAAGACCCTGTTCCATTTTCGTCCACTGCAAAACCCCGCGCACGGCCGGGTGCTCAATATCGGATATATCCCTGACGTTCTCAATGCGTGAGTAGACAATTCGGTGTTTGTGCTCAAAGAATTGCGGAAGATACCGACAGCTTATATAACAATATTTATTTATGGTCGTTGCAAGCACAGCCCCGCCGTGCTCCCTGTACCAAGCAGGATAGTCGGTTCCTCCACCAAAAAATGATATACGAAACGGTGTACGGATAATAATCATGGTGCTATATATTTGCAATTTAGATTGAATTGACCGGAGAGAATCCTGTACTAGGAATCGGTTTTTTTGTAAATGAATTGGAGTTGCCAGACAGATCAGCGTAGGACCCTTGTGCAACAATATGTCCATTTTTCAATTCTATTATCGAATCACAATCCTTCAGGGTGCTGACCCGGTGGGCGATCATCAATATAGTCAGGCTTCGGTCCAACGTATTGATTGACTCCATGACAGAATATTCCGTCTCGCTGTCAAGTGCGCTAGTTGCCTCATCAAATACAAGCACCGTTGATTGCTTGTACAACGCCCGCGCAATGCCGATACGCTGGCGCTGGCCACCTGACAGCCGAACACCTCTCTCACCGACAATTTCAGCGTACCCGTTTTGACGGCCCTCAATGAAGTCAGCAATCTGCGCCCTGCGTGCAGCCTGCCTGACGCGGTCCATGTCTATTTCTTTTATAGCCACACCAAATGCAATGTTTTCGGCGATGGAAGAGTCCGCCAGAAATATGCTTTGTGGAACATGGGCGATTGTCTTCTGCCAAGCCTTGATTGCACCTTCTTCAACCGCTACGCCATCGACCCGAATTCTACCCGCTGTTGGTAGCAACAACCCCATAACCAAGTCCAGCAGCGTACTCTTGCCACTTCCGGTCTCGCCTATGAAACCGACACGAGCGCCCCGTGGAATTTCCAACGATACGTTATCAAGCGCCCAGGGGACGTTTGGCGAGTAGCGAAACGAAAGCGCATCGATGGTGATTGAGTTACGAAGTGCCAGCTGTTCGCCGCGCCCGGCCACCTCAGTCGATGGCATCGGCAATTCCAGCATTGAAATCGTGTCGATGACAGACGCGTGGCTGCCCGCAATAATGGCCCATGCCGCAAAACTTTGCTGAAGCGCTGGTAACAAACGCTGCGCAGCCACTGCTAGCCCGCCGAGGACCGGCAACGCGTCAAGAAATCCACCATCTTGGGTACTCATTTGGTAGGCCAGAACAACGATGAGCACCGTTCCGACAGCCTCCATAAAATATCTAGGACTTCCAGTGATTATCGTATTCCCCGCAAGCGCCTGGCGCATGTCTCGGTCGGTCAGCCGGAAGGCCTCACAATATACATTCTGGGCACTATCCAGCAGCACATCGCGTATACCACCCAAACCCTCCTGTAGATTTTTTAGCTGAGCCGTATGCAGATCTGCAATCTGGTGGCTGTTTTTACGCAGCATTTTCCTTGACACCCTGCCAACCACAGCATAGCCCGCACCAAAGCAAAAACTCGCGATGATTGCGACTTTCGAATCAATGACAATCAACGCGGATACTAGGCTCAGTGTCATGAAAGCCGAGCAGACCAAAACCAGACACTGGTAGATCACATTGGTCGTGGTATTTACTTTCCCAACGATGGCACCGATAACCTCGCTACTATTCCTGACTACATGGACGCTATAGGGCTGATGCAAGACCCGCCGGTACACCTCAATACTCAGATCCGATCCGATCGCAGCGGCCAGACGCGTGCTGATGTGAAGAAAGGTCAGCCTGAAGGCAGAGGCGGCCAATATTGCCACCGAGAACATGATCGTCAGCATGAGTGAGGGGCTCAGGCCCAGACGCTCCGTCCAATCCGTCAGAGCCTGACCAAAGAAGCCGCTGTGCATTGCCTTTTCTGGTGATAGCAGCACAGACAAAAATGGAAATACTGCGCCAAGGCTCAGCACTTCGGCAAAACCGACGAATATCATCAGCATAAGCACAGCCAACAATTGAAATTGCCGCCGGCTGCTTAAATGCAGCCAGAGTTGGCTAATAGTATTCTTTTCTGCCACGCTATATTCTTAATTGCTGATTACGCACAACCAGACCGACTACTGTGCAGATCATACTGTCATCAGTGAACATCAGTCCTTCTCAGGATGGTATTTCCACGCATCCCCTTTTTGTATTTCCAATGCCTTGACGTACCGGTAAAATGTTCCATCAAAATTTCCGAGGGCAATCAAAAAACCTGCCCAGCCGTCTAAGAAGCCCCGCTTGAAAATATAGTGCTTTACAAAGGACCAGACTCCATGAAGCAGCGCTTGCCACATGGAGACCTTATTTTTCGAAACACGCTCAGCGCCAAGCGTTGAATACCGATTCGCCTTTGAAAGCATTTCAGAAATGCTCTCAAAGGGTATCTGCCAAATAGCATTTCGGAAATAACCGACGCGCCCGCCTGGCTGTAATATATATCCTTCATGCACGACTTTCAGGTCGTAACTCATCATGCTTTTTTTAAACAGTTGTGGCTGCCTGTAGTTGGGACTCCAGCCCGAGTGACGCACCCAGGATCCCATGAAGTAATTGAGCCGAGGAACGAAGTATGCGTCAGCCGGAGCTTCTTCAGCCAGAATGGAGCGCACCTCTTGCGCAACCATATCTGTACATAGTTCGTCGGTATCAATACTGAGTATCCAGCCATGCGAACAGGCTTTGACCGCATTATTTCTCAGATCGCCGAAGCCATTGAACTTGACCTGAACTACTCGCGCACCAGATGCCGTGGCAATTTCTGCCGTTCTGTCTGTGCTCCAAGAATCAGCAACGATAACCTCATCGGCCCACTCAACACTCTTCAGGACGCGATTTATCTTGCTCTCAGAGTTGAATGCAATAATAAATACGGATACTTTGTTAATTTTCATTTTTGACAGTAACTTATATTATTTATAATAATTAGCATCCGAGTCCGACTTCCATCAACTATTACGTTTCACTTTCGATGATCTGCAATATGCAACTGATCGAACTTCAAAAAATCCGCATACGCCTGTGCCAATCCCTGCTGCAACGGCACTGCGGCTATCCACCCCAGTGCATTGAGTCGACTGCTGTCCATCAACTTGCGCGGGGCACCATCGGGCTTCGTAGCATCAAACACGATGCCCCCGGTGTAGTCCACCGCTTGGCCCACAGCCGTGGCTAGTTCGGCAATAGTCACATCCTCGCCAAAGCCAACATTGATGTGGCTGAGCATGGGCTCAGTCTGCGACTGATAGGCGGCGTCATCGAGGCTCATGACAAATACGCTGGCAGCAGCCATATCATCCACGTATAGAAATTCGCGCCGGGGATTTCCGCTGCCCCAGATGGCCACTTCCGGTGTTCCGTTCAGCCTAGCCTCGTGGAAGCGACGGATGAGCGCCGGGATGACGTGACTGTTTTCCGGGTGGTAGTTGTCGCCCGCGCCATAGAGGTTGGTCGGCATCACACTGCGGTAGTCGCGCCCGTGCTGGCGATTGAAGCTTTCGCAGAGTTTGATGCCGGCGATCTTGGCAATGGCATACGGCTCGTTGGTGGGCTCCAACGTGCCGGTGAGCAATGCTGCCTCTGTCATAGGCTGTTCGGCCAGCCGCGGGTAGATGCAGCTACTTCCTAGGAACATGAGTTTCTGCACCCCGTTCTGATGCGCAGCGTTAATCACGTTTGCCTCCAGCATCAAATTCTCATAGATGAAGTCTGCTGGGTAGGTGTTGTTAGCATGAATTCCACCGACGCGGGCTGCAGCGAGATACACCTGCGTTGGCTTTTCCTGAGCAAAGAAGTTGTTGACTTCTTGCTGGCTGCACAAATCCAGTTCAGCGTGGGTGCGGGTGATGATCTGCCCGGGCTGGATTCCCCGGGCCAAAAGTGTCCGAACGATTGCACTGCCAACCATTCCACGATGGCCGGCGACATAGATTTTTTCAGGATTCATGGCTTACAGAAACGTTATAACCGTTGGTCTTTAGCAGTGCATGACGATTTGCGTTTTTCAAGTCATGCGCCACCACTTCTAGCAACATCTCTCTAGGGTGATCTCTGGCTCCCAGCCAAGTCCAGCCTTGGCTTTGGAAGGGTAGCCGATTAAAGTCTTTACTTCGGTGGTACGGTATTCACTCGGATCTACCTTGGCTATTCCCCGACCTATTTTAAGTGTCGGAAAGCTGTTTCCAGCAATCCCTGCAACAACTTGTTAATTCTTGCCACGCAACTCAAACGCTACGGTAACGCCAAGTTGGGGCGCCACTCTTTATAAGTTGAAGCATGCTGTACTGGATACCCGTAGTAGCAGAGTCTTGCAGCTCGACTGCTGCACAGTCATCCATTGCATGCGGACTTGGTGTGACCACAGTCGCGCGGGAGGGCCATATTGCATATACATATGCATTGCTCCAGCCCTCGTTCGACAATAGGATCCGTCTTGGCCCAACATACCTGTAATGAGTGCTTTTTTATTCGCAACATCGTGCATTCTCAACTATTTGTATTCAAGCTCAGCTGGCAAGCAACAACTGATGGGCGCTGAGGCTCACTTGGGTATCTTGCCCCAGCAACTGCATCAACACCACAACTCTTTGCTGTGAAACACTGGATATCAACCCTTCAAAGCCCGACAGCGGGCCATCTGCAATGCGAACACGCTCACCTGGCTGCAATGGACTGATGTCTGCATCTTT